>ERZ809807.3-NODE-3-length-219821-cov-10.5769_pt1 | contig 219821 bp, 211 predicted proteins | sample MGYA00520348_ERZ809807 | MGnify/ENA primary metagenome ERZ809807 (study PRJEB31588, sample SAMN03398861) | human gut metagenome | study: EMG produced TPA metagenomics assembly of the PRJNA231909 data set (A prospective, longitudinal analysis of the...
GGGGGGGGGGGGGGTGCTATAATGGAAGTATCAAAAACACCCAAGAAAAAGGAGGATACGACCATGAAACGGAAAAAATTCCTTGCCCTCGCCCTCGCGGGCGTGATGACCGCAGTGACCCTTACCGCCTGCACCCCGCTGGACGCAGCCGAGCTTTTGTATGACTGGCTTTTCGGCGGCGGGAGCAGCAATGCTTCCCACGGCAGCGAAAAGAGCCTTGTGAAGGAGTCCGTGGAGCTTGAAGATAAGCTCAAGGCGTATTTGCGTCTTTCTGAAACCACAGCAAGCGACAGAGCCAAGGAGACGCTTGAGGCAGTGGCAAAAGGATTTGACGCGGAATGGCTCGACAACAACAAGTTGAACGACAAGGCTAAAGACGCACTTATCCCTATCACGCAGGACAAAGTGCAGGTTAAACAGGCGTTATGGGTGGACGTGATGGAGCTGACCTCCCCCGACGGAACAGCGGATATTACTCTGGATAACAGGCCGATTTACTCGGATAGATATGTGGACCCAGGGCCTGGTTCTGGTGATCCTTACCATTGGGTTTATCTGGTGGATCCTTCTAATTTAAGAAGAGAATTGGACTACTACAAGAAAAATGACGCTGAACTATACGCCGGTACGTTCCAGAAAGACGGAAAAAATTACGCCGCGATGGTCACGATAATGAACGGTTGGTGGTAATGTGTAGGGAGTGATGCCAAGCCCTGCCTTACACACCCTTTTCTTGAAATAACCCTTCCGCCCCCTCAGAGGCCCCTCTGAGGGGGCCTTTTTGCGCCTGTGGGCTGGCGCAGGGCATAGCCCGGCTTTGCCCCGCATACACTCTCATCAGAGCAAGGACAGGAAAGGAGCATCACCATGGAGCTGAAAGTGTTCCGGGACGTTCTGCCTGCGGCGGGTGCGGACTGCACCGCCAAGGCGGAGCTGCCCCTTGAGACCGAACTACTGATCTCGGACTATCTGCCGCCGGTGCAGCGCATCGTCAAGTGCTTCGCGCATCCGGTGGTGCTGCAAAAGCAGCTGGCCCCCGGGCGGCTGACGCTGGAAGGATATTTGCGCTGTACCGTGTATTATCAGGGCGAAGAGGGGGCGGGGCTGTGCCAGACTGAGCAGAAGCTGCCCTTCACCAAGGCCCTCGAGCTGCCCTCTTTCGCGGCCACGGCGTGGACAGCCTGCGTCGAGGGCCAGACCGAATACCTCAACTGCCGGGCCGTCAACCCCCGCCGCATCGAGGTGCGGGGGGCCTACGGGCTGGTGGTGAGCGTCCACGCCCAGCTGTCCACCGAGGTCATCACGGCCCTCAGCGAGGGCGGCATCGAGCAGAAGCCGGTCACGCTGGCAGGGGTGCGGCGGGCCGCCACCCTCGAAAAGCTCGTGACCATCGAGGGGGCGCTGACCTTCCCGAAGCCCCCCGCCGCCATCCTCGACATCACCGGCACCGCCGAGGTGCGGGAGCTGAAGCGGATGCAGGGCAAGGCCGTGGCGAAGGGGGTCTTGCACGTCCTCTGCGGATGGCGGGCCGAAGGGGACGCCGCCCTCCGCAGCCAGACCGCCGACCTGCCCTTCAACCAGATCCTGGATGCAGACGGCCTCAGCGAGGACTGCCGCTGCCTCTGCGTGCTGGAGCCGGTGGGCTTTGCGGCGGCGGAAGGGGAGACCACCGAGGACGGCGCGGCTTCCACCACCCTCACGGCCACGGCGATGCTGCGGCTGAGCGGCTGGCGTCCCTACCAGCTCCAATGCGTGGCCGATGCCTTCTCCACCCGCTTCGAGACGACCCTCACGCCCCAGACTCTCGCCACAGAGTCGCTGCACTGCGCGCTGGACGAGACGACGGTGCTGCGGGGCTCCGGCCCTCTGCCCGACGCCGGAGCGCATATTTTAGCCTGCTTCGCGTCCTTCGGGCCGGTGAGCCTGACGCGGCAGGAGGGGAGAGCCGTCCTGACGGCCCGGGCCGTGGTGTCGGCCTTTGCGGAAAACACCCTCGGGGAGATGGAGTGCTACGAAAAGGCGCTGGACTACGCCCTGCCCCTCCCCGCCGACCTCCCGCCCGACACCGACGCCTACCCCGAGTGCTGGCTGAGCGTTCAGGACCTGCAATGCGCCAGCGCGGGCGGCGCGCTGGATGTGTCCCTCACCGTCCGGGCCGAGGGCGCGGTGCTGGCGCGGCAGACGGCCTCTCTCGTGGGGGCGGTGGAGCTGGGCGACCCCCTCGCCCCCGCCGACCCGGAGGTGTCGCTCCGCATCTGCTACGCCCAGCCGGGGGAGGAGCTGTTCGCTATCGCCCGGCGCTACCACGTCTCGCCCGGCCAGATGCTGGCCGCCAACGACCTCCCCGACGGCACCGCCCGCCTCGACGAGGCGCGGAGACTGCTTGTGCCGGGGGGGTGAGCGAAGCTGTAAACTTTCTGCACAGCGCTTGACTTTTGCGGGGAATGGGGTATCCTAAAGTCAGGAATGTCAAGGGTCAAGATTGTCACCCCAAAAAGGAAAAACCCCCTCGGAGTCGCTACCTCCAAGGGGGCTTTTCATTTAGTTGGGCTTACGGTCATCGTCGTACCGGTCAAGCCACTTGCAACGGCGACGACCGCCGCCAGCGGCGGAAGCAGGGAGGAGCTGTTGGGGCCGCGGCCAGCAAGGATGCGAGCGGCAGCGAAGCAGACGCTGGGAGCCGCAACCCGGGCTCCTTCTTGTCATATCCGTATTGCATCCGCTTTCATCCAGAAACACAAGGTCACTTGCCTTGAATCCAGATATAAGGCCGTTCCAGTCTTTTCTCTTCTGCGCCACATCGGGAACGCTCCTGTTCACTGGCATGAAGAGACTTTTTCTTCCAAGCTTCTATTCCCTAGGCCGAACGTATTAGTTACGCAGTGCTTTTTCACGCACTTCCGGTGTAACTGCTTTCAGAAGATTATAGAGGTCAATAATATCGGCGATTGCCTGCCGGTCCTGCACCGTCCATGTGTAATCAAACTTGCTATAATCCGTTCCCTCGAAACGCATGATAACGGTATCGGCACTCAAAAGGTTTCGCAACCATTCGACTTCACTGTCTTCCATTTCAAAGGTGGCCCATGCAAACCATTTACCAAGCTCTTTGTCGTATCCATAATCGGAGTTATCATAATCGCAAATGTAAGTGTACTTATAATCTCCACCGCGCAGAATGATGTCATCGATATCCAGCTCGGAAGAGCCCATGTAAGTAAAATCTTCCCAGAAAACAATAGTGTTCCCCTTGTCCCAGATATAAAGGTTGGGGCCAATGCCACACGTCTTGCGCTTATCGATGCTGTCATCATGCGGGGTTGTAATCGCCCAGCAGTCTTCTACTGCATCGTAGTTGACATTGCACTTTGCAAGTGCATCCTGAATACCAAGAATCTGCTGTGCTTCTGCCAGCACACCAAAATTGGTGACAGCAGCTTTTCCTGCATCATCCAACTGGTTATAGGCATCCAAAGCGGCCACGATTGCCGCGCGTCTGCTGCGCGTGACAGTACCGATCTGGCTGATCAGCGCTTCTGCCTGCTCCGGGGTCACAGCACTATTCTGCTGCGCGAGCACCGCAAAGGGAACGTCCCCGGCGGGGCTGGCGGCCAGCGCAGGCAACGCTGTACCCGAAATCAGCGCAGCCACAATTGCGCTTGCCACAAGAACGTTGCATTTTTCTGTAATTTTCATTCGATGTTCCTCTTTCCTCTGGATTTCAGCTTATAGCTGTTGTAACATAAAATTATAGATACAACAAAAAGCAACTCCACAATTTCCTGCATCTGTTTGTCGAACTCGCCCATCCCGGCGGGCTCTTTTTTTGTACCCATAAGCTCTTCAACGGTAATGCCAAAGTAGTCCGCAATTTTTTTGCGGCTGGACATTCTGGGTAAAGCGCCGTTTTTCCAGCTTGTCGGCATAGAGTTTGAAAAAACAAGTTCTTCTGCAACAGCAGCAGGTTTTTCCCCTCATACCGTCCTGTTGATCAGGTGTCAATGGGCGGGCAAGGCCGCAAAACAAGTATACCATAAACTTCGGCAAAAAGATAGAGGAAGCGATGCGGAATGCCAAAGCCTCTCCCTTTGGGAGAGGTGGCACGCCGCAGGCGTGACGGAGAGGGCAAGCCCGTCTCCCAAGAGCTGCCGCGTAGCGATAAGCAGGCTCTTTGTCGGAGCGATACTATCGCGCAGTGCAGAGCTGTTTGGCAGCATCCTTGCCCTCTCAGGCGCCCCGCGCCAGCTCCCCCAAAGGGGGAGCCCTTGGCAGGCCGGTCAACTTCCTACTGGACGCCTGAGGCCCGATATGGCGCAAAAGGGCGGGCCTTGCTACAGAGGGCAGCATCTTCTGGACAAGCGCACCTTGTCAAGCTGCCGTGAATCTTGGCAGCGGAGCACTACTGTTCCCGAGACATCGTGCTTTGCTCGTCCCGCGTGGGCCTGACCGACACGCCAGTGGCTCCCCCTTTGGGGGAGCTGTCACCGAAGGTGACTGAGAGGGCAAGGAAGCCTGCCCTCTGTGCTGGTGCCGGGGGTGTAGAAGTACGACTTATTACGAAAATATGAATAAAAACTCGAAAAAGCCCTACCGTTCCCGGTTCCGGTCTGCTATAATTTTCTATGCTTGTTACAAAAACCTGAAGTGAAGTAAAGGAGCCAGGAATATGATAAAAAGCGCTGAACTGGAAAATTCGGCATACGAGTTTGAGGCGAAAATGCCGCTGCGCCATGCTGTCCCGCTGGGATTGCAGCACGTGTTCGCCATGTTCGTGGGCAACCTCACCCCGCTGCTCATCATCACCAGCGCCTGCGGCCTCGCGGGCGGTGAGTTCGCAGACCTGCAGGTGAGCCTGCTGCAGAACGCCATGTTCGTGGCGGGCATCGTCACGCTGGTGCAGCTGTACGGCCTCGGCCCTGTGGGCGGCAAAGTGCCGATCATCATGGGTACCAGCTCGGGCTTCCTGGGCGTGTTCAACAGCGTGGCTGCCAGCATGGGCGGCGGCGTCACGACCTACGGCGCCATGATGGGCGCATCCATTCTGGGCGGCCTGTTCGAGAGCGTGCTGGGCGTCTTTCTGAAGCCCCTGCGCAAGCTGTTCCCGCCGGTGGTCACCGGCACGGTCGTGCTGTCCATCGGCCTGTCCCTCATCTCCGTGGGCGTCAACTCCTTCGGCGGCGGCAACGCAGCCAAGGACTTCGGCTCGGTGGAGAACCTGCTGCTGGCCGTCTTCGTGCTGGTGGTCATCCTCCTCTTCAAGCACTGGACCAAGGGCTTCCTCAGCTCTTCCTCCATCCTCGTGGGCATCATCGCGGGCTATCTGGCAGCCATCGTCATGGGCTTCGTCCTGCCCACCACCGGCGTCACCGCTGACGGCGTGGAGTTCACCAAAGCATGGGTGCTGAACTGGAACAAGGTCGCTGAGGCCAGCTGGTTCGCCATCCCGAAGCTGGTGCCGGTCAAGATCGTCTTCGACCTCCGCGCCATCCTGCCCGTCATGATCATGTTCATCGTCACCGCCGTGGAGACGGTGGGCGACATCTCCGGCGTCATGGAGGGCGGCATGGGCCGCGAGGCCACCGATAAGGAGCTGAGCGGCGGCATCATCTGCGACGGCCTCGGCTCCACCGTCGCCGCCTGCTTCGGCGTCCTGCCCAACACCTCCTTCAGCCAGAACGTGGGCCTCGTGGCCATGACCAAGGTGGTCAACCGGGGCGCACTGGCCACCGGCGCCATCTTCCTGATGCTCTGCGGCCTCATCCCCAAGCTGGGCGCACTCATCTCCATCATGCCGCAGGCCGTTCTGGGCGGCGCTGCCGTCATGATGTTCTCCTCCATCGTGGTGTCGGGCATCCAGCTCATCACCAAGGAGAAGATGACTCCCCGCACCCTGACCATCGTCTCTGTGGCGCTGGGCGTGGGCTACGGCATGGGTGCAAACGCCAAGATCCTTGCCAACACCCCCCAGTTCGTCCAGCTCATCTGCGGCGAGAGCGGCATCGTGCCGGCTGCCTTCGTGGCCATCCTGCTCAACTGCCTGCTGCCCCGCGATGAGAAGTAAGCGTTGAATCCCTTTGGCCTCCCTGTCTTTGCAGGGAGGTCTTTTTGTGCGATGATCTCCCCAGTCTGATCAGAGGGAAGGAGGACTCTATGGAACTGCAAACTGCCGCCCGCTATCGTCTTCTGGACGAGCTGCGGGGACTCGACCTCATCAGCATGATGCTCTACCACGGGATGTGGGACGTGGTGTTCCTCTTCGGCGTGGCCCAGAAGTGGTACACCGGACGCCCGGGCTTTGTGTGGCAGCAGAGCATCTGCTGGGTCTTCATCCTGCTTTCGGGCTTCTGCCTGCCGCTGGGGCATCATCCGTTCCGGCGGGGAGCCGTCGTCTTCGGGGCAGGGGCGCTGGTCACAGCCGTCACCCTGCTCTTCCTGCCCGAGGACGTGGTGTGGTTCGGGGTGCTGACCCTGCTGGGCTCGTCCATGCTCCTCACCGCCGCGCTGGACCCGCTGCTCCGCCGCGTCCCGCCCGCCGTGGGCGTGGCCGTCAGCGCCCTGCTGTTCTGGGGGACCTACCCGACGATGAACGGCTTCTGGAACCTGCCGGGCGGGCGTCTGGCCCTGCCGCAGGCCCTCTACGCCAGCTACACCACGGCCTATCTGGGCTTCATGCCCAAGAGCTTTTTCTCCACCGACTATTTCCCGCTGCTGCCCTGGCTGTTTCTGTTCTGGGCGGGGTACTTCCTCCACCACCTCGTGGGCCGCAGACGCCTCGCGCCGCTGCGCCGGTCGGTCTGCCCGCCGCTGGGCTGGATGGGCCGTCACTCGCTGGTGCTCTATCTGCTCCATCAGCCGGTCATCCTGGGGGTGCTGACGGTGGCGTTCCGGCTGGTGAGAGGGGGGTAAAGCTTCTGGAAAAGTTAGCCTCTGCGACCGCTTGACAAAGGGGCGGCGCTGTGGTATCCTATGGACGGTTAGAGAAATCTAACTAAAGAGATGCGTCTGAGCCTGCTTCCGACGCATTTTTATGGAGCAAAAAGTTAGAAGCGGCTAACCCAATAAATCAAAAGTGAGGCTGAACATTATGAGCAAAGTAGCAATCGTATTCTGGAGCGCGACCGGCAACACCGAGACCATGGCAAACTGCATCGCGGAGGGTGCAGGCGTTGCCGCCGCCATCGTCCCCTGCGCCGAGATGGACGCAGCAAAGCTGGGTGAGTATGACGTGGTAGCCTTCGGCTGCCCGGCCATGGGCGCTGAGCAGCTGGAGGAGAGCGAGTTCGAGCCGATGTTCGCGGGCCTCGAAGGCTCTCTGAACGGCAAGAAGGTGGCTCTGTTCGGCTCCTACGGCTGGGGCGACGGCCAGTGGATGCGCGACTGGTGCGAGCGCGCCAAAGAGGACGGCGCACAGCTGTTCAGCGACGAGGGCCTCATCTGCAACGAGACCCCCGACGACGACGTTCAGGCTGCCTGCCGCAAGCTGGGCGCTGATCTGGCCAACTGGTAAAAAATAACACCGGCCCATCCTGCATCATCCCGCGTCTTTGGGGCAACCTAGGGACAAAGAGGTGATGAATGAATGGAAAACACAGGTGTCCGCTGTGATGTCTGCGAGTGCCGCCACAACGTGGGGAGCTGCAAGTGTGACCTGCCCGAGATCACGGTGACGGAGCGCTGCACCTGCTCTTCTCAGCAGGTGGACATCCCGCACTACTGCCAGAGCTACGAGAAGAAGTAAGCTTTGCGCAACAAAAAGACCTCTGCCCGACAGCCTTGCCGGGCAGGGGTCTTTTGCTGTCTGTTTTTTAATGAAGGCTGACGCCGAAGGTGGGCAGGCTGCGCAGCAGGGTGCCGACGTTGTGCATCTCGTAGATGCCGAAGCCCAGAGCGCTGGCGGCTACGAGGTTGTCGGCCCGGTCGTCGATGAAGATGCACTCATCGGCCCGGAGACGGTACTTGTCCAGCAGGGCCTGATAGATGCGGGGGTCGGGCTTGTTGACCTTCACTTCGCAGGAGGCCACGCCGCCGTCGAAAAGACCCTCGAAGTCCCGGTGCATCAGCAGGTCCAGCACGTCCTCGGGGATGTTGCTCAGGTAGTAGACGCAGTAGCCGCGCTGCTTGAGCTGCTCCACCAGCGTCTGCATCCGGCGGCGGGGGTGGAGCATACTCATCCAGTCGTCCAGCACGCCCTCCACCTCGAAGCCCCGGCCCACAGCCCTGGCCCGCTGGAGCATCCGCTCGTTGGCCTCCCGGCGGGTGATGCGGCCTGCGTCCAGCAGCCGCCATTCTCTGCTGCCGAAGGTCAGGTCGTAGACCTCCTCTTCCAGCCCCCGGTTCCCGAACAGGTCGATGAGGTACTTGTGGGGGTCGAAATCCACCATGACGCCGCCGAAGTCGAACACGATATTTTTATACATCGATGATACCTCTTAAAAATAGTTGGAGTCTCACTGCGCCCAGTATAGCACATCCGGGGCAGTATTTTCCAGTCCTTTTGCATCGTCCGGCCCGCCCCGGCATAGGATGGGACTGTAAGGGGGCGGGGGAGATGACCTTTCGGGAGCTGTGCAGCAAGGAAGTCGTCCAGCTGAAGGACGGGGCCTGCCTTGGCCGGGTGGACGATCTGGAGCTGGACGCCGACACGGCCCGCATCGGGAGTTTGCTTCTGCTGGGGCGGCCCCGGCTCTTCGGGCTGCTGGGCCGGGACGAGACCCTCACCATCCCCTGGGCCGACATCGAGCGCATCGGTCTGGACGCCATCCTCGTGCGGACGGACATCCCCGCCCCGCCGCCCTCCCACGGGGGACTGCTGGATAAATTGCATCAGTGGCTGAACGGATGAAAGATTTTCACCCGTTTTTTGTCCGTCAGGGCTGGATTTTGGAGGCGGGATGATTATAATAGAGGACTGGGGCGGAGTCTGCCGCCTCAAATAATACGAAAAACGCAGAAGTGAAAGGAACTTCTTTATGACACACCATCCGAGTGCTGCGTCCCTCCGGCTGCACGGGGCGCGGCTGCTGTTTCCGCCTGCGGCCACCCTTCTGTTTCTGGTGCTCACCGAGTACATCGCCCGCGGCACCCTGAGCGGAGATACCTTTGTGCAGTACATCGTTCCCCACCCAGAAGCCTACCTGCTGGCGTGGGGGCTGCTCTTCCTCGTCTGGATGGCGGTGGACTGGCTCACCCGCTTCGCCCCGCTGGCCACCCTCCTGTCGGCCCTGCTGGGCTGTCTGCCCGCCACGGTGGACTTTTACATCCTGCAGCTCCGGGGTGAGCCCTTCCTCCCGTGGGACTTGATGCAGGTGTCCGAGGCGGCCGGCGTGGCCTCCGCGGCGGGCATCCACGTCCAGAAGAGCATGGTCGTCTCCGGCGTCGTGGTGCTGGCTCTGACCGTCGGCTCCTTCTTCCTCTACCGGGGGCGTCAAAAGCTGCCGTGGGTGCAGCGTCTGGCGGGCTTCGCGGCCAGCACAGCGGCCACCTGCGCCCTCATCTTCGGGGTGTTTTTGCAGCCTGCCGTCACCCAGTCGCTGGGCATCCTGCCCGACGCATGGATGCAGGACCGCTACTACCGCTACTACGGCGTCATCACCAGCTTCCTCACCAACCTGACGAATCTGGAGATCGACAAGCCCGAGGCTTACTCGGAGGAGGCCATCAACGCCATCCTCGACAACGTGGAGGCAGGGGAGAAGTACACCACCGGCCCGGTCTGGCCCGGCTCCTACGCCGCCCAGACCCCGGCAGACGAGCGGGTGAAGCAGCCCACCATCCTCTATGTGATGGACGAGTCCTACTGGGACGTCTCGGAGCTGGAGCAGTACGGCTTCCGGTTCGACACCGACGTCTCGGCCAACCTCCACGCCCTGCAGCAGACCAGCGCCTATGGCCGGGTCTACAGCCCCAGCTTCGGCGGCGGCACCTGTGACGTGGAGTTCGAGGCCCTGACGGGCTACTCGGTGTCCTATCTGCCCAGCGGCAGCAAGCCCTACCAGCAGCACGTGACGAGACCCATGTTCGCCCTGCCCAGCTACCTCAAGACCGAAGGGTATCAGACGGCGGCGGTCCACTGCTTCTGGGCCAGATACTGGAGCCGCGACACGGCCTACCCCAACCTCGGCCTCGACGACTTCATCAGCCTCGAGAAGATGCAGGGCGTCCAGAAGGTGCGCCGCCACTACTGGACCACCGGCCTCGTCACCGACGACTCCATGGCAGACCAGATCATCGGCCAGTACGAGACCATGAAGGCCCGGTCCGACGCCCCCGTCTTCCTCCACGCCGTCACCATGCAGAACCACACCAATTATAATAAGGATAACTACCCCGACGACCAGCGGGTGAAGGTCACCGAAGCCCCGGCGGGCCTCAAGGCCAGCACCGTGGGTGCGCTGGAAGACTTTGCCACCGGCATCCGGGACGCCGACGCCATGCTGGGCAGGCTGACGGACTACTTCTCGCAGGTGGACGAGCCGGTCATCCTCGTGTTCTGGGGCGACCACTACAACCCCATCGACTCGGGCTACGACATCTACACCCGCAGCGGCTATGCCAGCGGCTCCAGCGCCGACCCCCGCCTCCATCAGACCACCCTGCTCATCTGGTCGAACTACTCCGACCGGGCGGTAGACCTCGGCACCATCGCCGCCTACGACATCTCGCCGGTGATGATGGAGCTGTTCGGCCTCCGTCAGCCCGCCTACTTCCAGTTCCTTGGCCGTCAGCTCCGGGCCGCCTACCGGGCCAACACCCGCGGCACCATCCTGGAGAAGGACGGCACTGCCTCGAACGAGCTGACCCCCCTGCAGCAGAAGTGGAGCGATGAGCACTGGCTGCTCCAGTACGACCTCATGTTCGGCAAGGGCTATGCCCTGAGCCGGATGGGGCTCGAGGAGCTGTCCGAGGGCGCAGATTGACGAAAAACTACGATTCTTTGAAAAAAGCAGGAAAACCCCTTGCAACGGACGAAGGTTTGTGCTATTATTACTTAGCATTACACACGCATCACTATGCCCTTTTGTGCTCTGACGAGTGGAGGGCAGTTCACGGACATCCGATATGTCAGTGGATCACGGTGTGCGGAGGCAAAACAAATTTTGGAGGTAATTTTACTATGGCAGTCGTTTCTATGAAGCAGCTTCTCGAGGCAGGCGTTCACTTTGGTCACCAGACCCGCCGCTGGAACCCCAAGATGGCGAAGTATATCTTCACCGAGCGCAACGGCATCTATATCATCGACCTGCAGAAGACCGTCAAGAAGCTGGACGAGGCTTACAACTACGTGAAGGAAGTTGCAGCTGAGGGCGGCGACATCCTGTTCGTCGGCACCAAGAAGCAGGCTCAGGAGTCCATCCGTGACGAGGCTCTGCGCTGCGGCATGCACTACGTCAACGCTCGCTGGCTTGGCGGTATGCTGACCAACTTCCGCACCATCCGCAAGCGCATCGACCGTATGGCTCAGCTGCAGAACATGAAGGACAACGGCACCTTCGAGCTGCTGCCCAAGAAGGAAGTGGCCAAGCTCGAGCTGGAGATGGAGAAGCTGGACAAGTACCTCGGCGGCGTCAAGAACATGAAGACCCTGCCCAAGGCCATGTTCATCGTTGACCCCCACAAGGAGCGCATCGCTGTTGCTGAGGCCCGCAAGCTGAACATCCCCATCGTGGCTATCGTTGATACCAACTGCAACCCCGACGAGATCGACTACGTCATCCCCGGCAACGACGACGCGATCCGCGCTGTCAAGCTGATCGCTGGCGCTATGGCTGACGCTGTGCTGGAAGGCAAGCAGGGCAACCAGGAGGCCGCTCCCGCTGAGGACGCAGCAAACGCCTGATTTCCCGAAATTCTCACAAACCAACAAATACTGTGTAAGGGAGAATACCAAAATGGCTATTACTGCAAAGGACGTTATGGAACTGCGCAAGCAGACCGACTGCGGCATGATGGAGTGCAAGAAGGCTCTGACCGAGGCTGACGGCAACTTCGAGAAGGCTGTCGAGATCCTGCGTGAGCGTGGTCTGGCTACCGCCGCCAAGAAGGCAAGCCGCGTGGCTGCCGAGGGCATGGTCTACGCCGATTACTGCCCCGCGTGCAAGGTGGGCGTCGTCATCGAGGTCAACGCCGAGACCGACTTCGTCGCCAAGAACGACAAGTTCGTCGCCTTCGTCAAGGAGGCCACCAAGGTCATCATGAAGCAGGACCCCGCTGATGTCGAGGCTCTGATGGCATGCAAGACCGAGAGCGGCGAGACCGTCGATGAGGCTCTGAAGAACCTCATCCTGGTCATCAAGGAGAACATCAAGGTCCGCCGTTTCGTCCGTTACGAGGGCGTCTGCTCTGCATACGTCCACGGCGGCGGCACCCACGGCATCCTGGTCAACTTCGAGACCACCAACGGCATCGAGGCCAAGGACGAGTTCGCTGCATACGGCAAGGATGTTGCCATGCAGGTCGCAGCTGCCAACCCCAGCTACGTCGATGAGGCTGCTGTCCCCGCTGAGGTCGTCGCCAAGGAGAAGGAGATCCTCCTCGCTCAGATGGCCAACGACCCCAAGAACGCCAACAAGCCCGACGCTGTCAAGCAGAAGATGATCGAGGGCAAGATCAAGAAGTACTTCAAGGAGAACTGCCTGGTCGATCAGGAGTTCGTCAAGGACGGCGACATGACCGTTGGTCAGTACACTGCCAAGGTCGCAAAGGACCTGGGCGGCGACATCAAGGTCATCAAGTTCACCCACTTCGTCAAGGGCGAGGGCCTGGAGAAGCGTTCTGACGACTTCGCTGCTGAAGTCGCAAGCATGGTGAAGTAAGCCAGCTTCTACTGCTGAAGTAAACGAAAGCCGCAGTGCCTGTAACAGGGCGCTGCGGCTCTTTTTGTTGGTGCTTGTAAGGGAAACTGAGGATGGATGTATTGCTCCACGACAGCTATACAGGAGTCGGTAGCTTTCTCTTCGGACACGGTTCGGGCCATTCCATCGCCCGCCCTATTGCCTTCGGCAACAGGGTCCCACCCCAGCGGACGGTCCTCAGAGAAACTACCGACTCCATCTACGCACCGGACGACACCCCGCATTGCCGCGCATCCAGCCAGAGCAGGGGAAAACCATCACCACCACACAATAAGAGCAAACAAAAACGCCGCTGACGGTTCGGAAGCCGTCAGCGGCGTTTTGCTTATTCAGTCAGCAGCGGTCAATGGATCAGGCCTTGGCCTCGCTGTTGTGCTCTGCCTTCTTGTAGGCGGAGAAGGAGTGGAACACGATGTTCAGGCCCAGAACGATCAGCAGGACAGCCAGGATGAGCTGCAGGCCGTTGGCGATGAACACAGCGCCCCAAGTGGTCTCACCGGCAGGGATGGTGACAGAGGCGGCATTGCTGATGGCCTTGACCATCGCCATGAGACGCTGCACCAGAGCGGTGAAGGTGACGCAGAGCATAATGATGAGCGGGGGGAAGAGCATCTTGTTGCTGCGGCCGGTGACCTTCAGGAAGACGCACAGGGTAGACAGGACCAGAGCGCTCAGCAGCTGGTTTGCAGAACCGAACAGGGGCCAGATGTTGGCGTAGCCGATCTTGGTCAGGATGAAGCCGAACACCAGTGTGATGAAGGTGGAGAAGTAGACGTTGCAGAGCAGCTTGCGCCAGCCCTCAGCGTGCTCCATGTCGTCCACGCTGAACAGCTCCTGGAAGCTCATGCGGCCGATACGGGCCACGGCATCCAGACTGGTCAGAGCCAGTGCGGAAACGCACATGGTCATAAAGACGGTAGCGGCATAAGCGGGGACGCCGAACATCTCAAAGAAACCGGCAACGCCGCGGCTGAAGATCTGGAAGGGAGTACCGGCGGCGGGGGTGCCGTCAGCAGCAGCGGCAGCACCGGCGACGCAGAGGGCCAGAACAGCCAGCAGGCTCTCGAGGATCATGGCGCCATAGCCGACCTTCAGCATATCCTTCTCGTTCTCGACGGTCTTGGAGGAAGTGCCGGAAGAGACGAGGCCGTGGAAGCCGGAGACCGCACCGCAGGCCACGGTGACGAACAGGATGGGGAACATGGTACCCAGCTTCTCGTTGGTGAAACCGGTGAAGACGGGCAGGTTCATGGTGGGATGAGCGACCAGCAGGCCCACAACGGCGCCAGCGATCATGGCCACGAACATGAAGGTGGTCATGTGGTCACGGGGCTGCTTCAGCAGCCACATGGGCAGAACTGCGGCAAAGAAGATGTAGACGAAGGTGATGTAGCTCCATGCAGCCTTGCCCAGAATGATGGGCAGGTTTGCGCCGATGACGAAGGAAAGCACGATGAAAACGATGCTGATGACGCTCTCTTTCCAGCCGGAGAAGTTGAACTTCTTCTGGATGAGGCCGAAGACGACAGCGAAGACCATGAACATGATGGAGACCATACCGGCAGCGCCGTTGGTCTGCGCAGCCTCAGAAAGCTGGGTGACGCCGTCCACCACGGTGTAGGCGTTGAAGGTTCCGGCCACCATGTCCGCAAACGCTGCAATGACGATGCCGCAGAACAGCCAGCAGAACAGCAGGAACAGCTTGCGGCCGGTCTTGCCGATGTATTTCTCGATCAGCATGCCCATGCTCTTGCCGTCGTTCTTGACGGAAGCGTACAGAGCGCCGAAGTCGGTGACAGCGCCGAAGAAGATGCCGCCCAGCAGCACCCACAGCAGGACAGGCAGCCAGCCGAAAGCAGCAGCCTGGATGGCACCGGTGACAGGGCCTGCACCGGCGATGGAGCTGAACTGGTGTGCAAACACGGTCCAGCCGTTGGTGGGGACATAGTCACGGCCATCCTCGTGGACGACTGCGGGGGTCTTGGCGGTGGGGTCGATGCCCCACTTGTTGGCCAGCCAGCGGCCATACAGCGTATAAGCGCCGAACAGACACACGGCTGCGATCAAAACGATGACCAGCGTATTCATTTCTTTATACCTCTTTCCTTTCTTTCACACCGGCAATGGCCGAAGCAGGACGGCTGTGCCCAAAAGCAGGGCAGGCGAAACGGCCCGGAGGGGTGAAAAAAGCCTCCGTCCTCATGAAAGATAGAGACACAAAGATGTATCCCATCTTCCTCGAAGACGAAGGCCAAACGGTGCATCTGCACCGGTCGCTCTCCGCGGTACCACTTCGTTTGCTGCTTTCGGGAGCAGCCGCTTGCGCGTACAGGCGTTCCTGCCGCCGATACGCCGCCCTGTAACGTGGGCTGAACGGCCATGCACTACTGCCGCAAGCGGGTTCGCACAGGCTGCTCGCAGGTGAGGGCTGATCGCACTGTGCTGCCGTCTTGCACCGGAATGGCGGCTCTCTGAGCGCAGGGAATGCGAAAAGTCATGTCCTGTTCATTGCATTTGCCGAATGATTGTGTATACTTTAGTCCCGATTTCATAATTTGTCAATATCGTTTGGGCAAGTTAGGAGACTGTGCCATTTTTGCGGGGGAGAAACTAAGAAAATTTAGGCGATTTTTGTTCAGATGTGAGATGAATAAAACTGAATGCCTCCACAGGTGAAATCTGCTAAACTCCCGGAAAGAAAGACCGAATACTTGACTTTTATACTTTCAAGTGCTAAAGTAACAGAGTAATAGAAAGACCCCCTGCCGCACCCCGCGGCACTTTGCCCTAAAGGAGGCAGCTATGGCGGACAAGAACCCCAGAAGAAACCCCACCACCGACGCACTGTTTGACGCGATCCTCAGTTTGGAGACGCGGGAGGAGTGCTACAACTTCTTCGAAGACCTCTGCACGGTCAAGGAGATCTCCGATATGGCCCAGCGTCTGGAAGCGGCCAAACTCCTGCTCAGCGGCAGCACCTACGACCAGATCGTAAAGGCCGTGGAGATCAGCACCGCCACCATCAGCCGCATCAACCGCTGCATCCAGTACGGCTCCGGCGGCTACCGCGACACCATCGAGAAGGTACAGAAGAGCGCAAAGCCGGAGTGACATCCGGGCGGCGAGGCACATAGGATGGACTGCGCCCGATTCCTATTATAGAAAGGAAGGTCCTTCTTATGGCTGATACCACCAACTGCACCCCCTGCGTTTCCTGCGGCTGCCCCGCGCTGCCGAGAGTTTCCCTCGACCAGGCCGTCGTTGACCTGATGGAGAGCATCGCTCTGCAGGAGTCGGCCCTGAGCCACATCCTCTGCGCCGAGAGCCAGAAGATGAAAGCCGCCCTCAGCATGGAGGAGCTGGACCTGTGCAAGCTGCTGGAAGTCAACGACTCCGCCACCAACATGGTCCACGCCGTGGCGAACCTTGAGCTGGTGCTGAAAGAGAAGCTGGAATTCATCGCCAACAACCTCTACTACCCCTCGACGGGGAACTGCACCGCCACCGAGAGCTGATGTCAAAATGCGACTGCCCGCCCGCAATGGGTGGGCAGTTTTTGCTTTCCGGGGCGGGGCTGCCTAAAAATATGTATAAAAGTCGGAAAAGTGTTTTGTTGGAATTGCTGAATATCGAAATCTGTGCTATACTATATAATGTTTATCCAAAGAGAAAGGGGAACCTGACCTTGCTGCACTACGATGCGATCCTGTTTGACGTGGACGGTACGCTCATCGATTCCGCCCCCGGCATTCTCAATACACTGGAAGAAGTTTTCAGCTCCATGGGCGTTGACGTCGCCCGGAGCGACCTTGGCCGCTACATCGGCCCGCCCCTCCGCAAGAGCTTCGGCGAGCATTTCTCCGACCCTGCAAAAATCGAGGAGGCCACGAAGCGCTACCGCGTGAGCTACGCCGCCAAGGGCTGCCACGAGGGCGATGTCTACCCCGGCGTGGTGGAGATGCTGGGCCGTCTCAAGGCTGCGGGCCTGACCCTCTGCACGGCCACCTGCAAGCCCACCGACGTTGTGAGGCCTATCCTCGAAGAGCAGGGCCTTGCGCCTTACTTCTCCTTCGTGGGCGGCGCGTCCATGGATGAGAGCCGCGACAACAAGACCGACGTCATCCGCCACGTCCTCGCCCAGCCCGCCATGCAGGGCAAGCGGGTGCTGATGGTGGGCGACCGCCGGGACGATATGCAGGGCGCTGTGAACTGCGGCCTGGACGCCGCCGCTGTGCTCTACGGCTACGGCGGCAGGGAAGAGGTCGCCCCCTTTGCGCCGGTCTTCATGGCCGCTGACTGCAAAGAGCTGACGGACTGGGCTCTCCGCCCGGCGGACGAGCCTTTCCATTCCTGAAACGAGAGGGACTGAATCTATGAGTCAAAAAAGACAACAACAAAACGAAACCATGACTCCCATGCAGCATCGGGCCGTTCTGGTCTGCATCCTCTGCGTGCTGGCGGTGCTGCTGACCTTCGGCATCACCACCACCCTCCTCAAAAAGGGCGGCGAGAAGCCTGCTCCCTCCGTCTCGGAGTCTGTGGCAGACCCCACCCCCGGCGGAGACCTGTCGGGCCACTACCAGATCGACAACGCCTCCACCGCTCTGCTGACGGAGACCGCCGACGCCGGCACGGACTATCTGAACGACACCCTTTTTCTGGGCGACTCCAACACCGTCCGCCTCTATAACAACGGCCTCATCTCCCTGCAGCAGTTCTGCGCCAAAGAGGGCATCGGCACCCAGGTAGCGCTCAACGAGGGCATCGTTACCTTTAAGAAGGATTCCAACCACTACACCATCCCTCAGGCGGTGGCCATGATGAAGCCCCGCCGTGTGGTCATGACCTTCGGCACCAACGACACCGGGATGGAAGTCCCGGACTTCATCGCCCACTACACGGCCCTCATCCAGGCCATCCAGCAGAGCTACCCCTACACCGACATCATCGTCAACACGGTGCCGCCGGTCCCGGCTGACCACTCCAACTACCCCCACATGGACCAGGCCAAAATCGACGACTTCAACATGGCCCTTCTGGAGATGTGCGAGCAGCTGGGCGTCCGCTTCCTCAACTCTGCCGAGGCCCTCAAGGGCAGCGACGGCTACGGCATCGCGGACTACTACACCAGCGGCGACATCCACCTCAAGAGCGCCGGCCTCAAGGCAGTGCTGAACTATCTCCGCACCCACGCCCTGCAGACCGAGGACCGCCGCCCCGATACCAACAACATCCCCACCCGCACCATGGAGTATGTCTCCAACCCCAGCTCCGCCGTGGCCGCTCCCAGCTCGGAGGCTGTCAGCTCCAGCGAGAGTCAGGCCGAGAGCGCCAGCAGCTCGGAGAGCTCTTCCAGCGAGAGCACCAGTGAGGACAAAAAGTTCGAGGCCCGCTACCGTGTGGACAAGAACGGCGGCGGCACTCTGAGCGTCGGCAATGACACCGGCAACAGCTCTGTGACCTACACCGTCACCGACCCCGATAAATCCATCACCGTGACCGCTGTCCCGGCGGAGGGCCACGTCTTCGTCAAGTGGAGCGACGGCCTCACCAGCAAGACCCGCACCGACACCGACTTCAAGCAGAATCTGGACGTCACGGCAGTCTTCGGCACGGCCTCTGTCCACATCACCAGCGAGGGCAAGGGCGCTGTGGGCAGCTCCTACACCTTCAAGGCTGCCTTGAGCGGCAAGTACGCCAAGACCGAGAACCTGCGCTGGTACGCCAACGGTCAGGAGGTCATGCAGGCCGCCGGCAAGTCCAGCATCACTGTGGTGGTGGACAGCTCCATGGCCAACGCTTCTTATAAGATCCACGCCGTCGTCACCTACAACGACTGCGAGGTGAGCAGCAACACCCTGACCATCACCATCGGCAGCGGTGTGACCAGCGAGTCCGGCTCCACCAGCAGTTCGTCCTCGTCCCATGCCGGTTCTTCCGGCAGTACATCCTCTTCGTCTTCCTCTGCAAGCTCGGGCAGCTCTTCCCACAGCACCAGCAGTTCGTCGTCGGCATCGTCCGGTACGGCGTCCGGCAGCTCCAAGGCAGAGCCGGAGTCCGAAAGCAAGCCCGAGTCCAAGTCGGAAGCTGCTTCGGAGCCCAAAGCAGAGTCGAAGGCCGAAAGCAAGTCGGAAGTCTCCGCCAGTAAGGAAGCCGAAGGCAAGGCAGAATGACGCCCCGCACCTTCCTCTGCGCAGCCGCATAGGCTGAGCCGAGAGGAGGCGAGCGGATGTTCCGTGAAGAAATGCAAGTCCTCGGCCTGCCCGGCGCAGAAGATGTGACCGACGGCAGCGTGGACTACTACGACATGGATTGGGAAAACGTCGAGAACGGCGTGACGGAGGAGCAGATGGCAAAGTGCATCGCAAAAGAGTGCGCCTGCACGCCGCGCTGTAAGTGCAGCGGAAATTTGCCGGACCAGTCCGACGATGAAGCCTATGAAATGACGTTGGAATGATAAAAATACGAGAAGCCAGCTCTGCCGGGCGGGGCTGGCTTCTCGCTGTTCTCAAACCGCACCGCAGCCGCGCCCGCTCAAGGCAGCAGGCGGCTCGAAACATGATAGAGAAGGGAAAGAAACATGGCAAAATATTATTGCATCCTCTTCGATGCAGACAATACGCTTCTGGACTTTGACGCCGCCGAGAACAAGGCGCTGGCTGAGACGCTGGTGGAATACGGCATCGAGCCGGACGCCGGGACGGTGCAGACCTACCGGGACATCAACTCGGAGCTGTGGCGTCAGCTGGAAAAGGGCCAGATACGCCGCGACAAGCTGATGGGGGAGCGCTTCACCCGCTTCCTCAAGGCCATCAACGCAGCCGGGGACGGCGTGGAGATGAACCGCTGCTACCTCGACCACCTCTCCTCCCACCCCGACCTGATGACCCCCAATGTGCTGGACGTCCTCGGGGAGCTTTCCGAGGTGGCGACGCTGGCCGTCGTGACCAACGGCTTCGAGAAGGTGCAGAGCCGCCGGGTGGCAGAATCCGGCATCGGGGCCTACCTTGAGGACGTCTTCGTCTCCGAGAAGCTGGACAGCGAGAAGCCCAGCCGCCGCATCTTCGACTCCGCCCTCCGCGCTCTGGGCGTGGAGAACCGGGAGCACGTCCTGGTGGTGGGCGACAGCCTCACCAGCGACATTCAGGGCGGCGTGAACGCGGGCCTCGACACCTGCTGGTTCAACCCCGGCCACGCCGAGAACCCGGGCAAGGTGAGCCCCACCTACGAGATCGCCTCGCTGGAAGAGCTCTACCCACTGGTGATGGAGCCGGAAGAGCTGGCGAACCTCGGCCTCAAGCACCGCCGTCATCAGCTGTAACGGCGGGAATGTCTCGATCCACCCTACTGGAAAAGAACACGGAAGAACGATATGCTGATTCATTTGGAAAAACTCGGAAAGAGCTTTGGCGAGAAAGTCGTCCTGCACGACGTGAGCGCCAGCGTGGAAAAAGAAGACCGCATCGGCATCGTGGGCCAGAACGGCGCAGGCAAGACGACCCTGCTCAAAATTCTGACCGGCGTCTACACCGACTATGACGGCGAGTTCAGCGTGACCCACGGCGTGACGCTGGGCTATCTGGAGCAGAACGCAAAGCTCGATGTCACGCTGGATATTTACGGGGAGATGCGCTCTTCCTTCGCCCCTGTGCTGGACGCCATGGCCCAGATGCAGATCCTGGAAAAGAAGATGGCGGCCTCTCCCGACGACGCCGCCCTTCTCGAAAAGCACGACGAACTGCAGAACATCATCGATGCCGCCGACGGCTACAACATGGACGTCAACATCAAGAAGGTGCTGTCCGGCATGGGCTTTGCGCAGGATACCTGGAGCAAGAACGTGGGCGTTCTCTCCGGCGGTGAGCTGACCCGTCTCCGTCTGGCCAAGCTCCTCCTCGAGAAGCCGGACGTCCTCATTCTGGACGAGCCCACGAACCATCTGGACTTTGCCACCATGGAGTGGCTGGAAAACTACCTCAAGGGCTACTCCGGTGCCGTTCTGGTGGTCAGCCACGACCGCTATTTCCTCGACAACGTCTGTACCAAAATCTGGGAAGTCTCGTTCCAGACCATGACCACCTATAAGGGCAACTTCTCGGCCTATCTGCCCCAGAAGGAAGCCGCCGACGCCCTGCGCCAGAAGCAGCACGACGCCGACGTGGCGCTGGCCGAAAAATTACAGGACTACATCGACCGCAACCTCGTCCGCGCCTCCACCACCAGGATGGCCCAGAGCCGCCGCAGGCAGCTGGAAAAGCTGGAGATCACCGAGGCCCCTCAGGACGAGACCAACCAGCTCAAGTTCCGCTTCGAATACGACGTGGAGCCGTGGAATGAGCTGGTGCTGCTCAAGAACCTGACCATTCAGATCGGCGGCCGCACCCTGCTGGAGCCCTTCACCTATACGGTCTGCCGCGGCCAGCGGCTCATCATCGCCGGCCCCAACGGCGCAGGCAAATCCACCCTGATGCAGGTGCTGGACGGCAAGCGCCGCCCCTCCGGCGGCATGGTGCGCCTTGGCACCGGCGCACGGCCCAGCATCTTCGCCCAGCAGCAGAACCGCATCGGCGCGGGCCGCGTCATCGACGTCATCTGGAACAAGTACCCCCGGATGACCGAGCTGGAGGTCCGCAGCCATCTGGCAAAGCTGGGCTTCCGGGGCGAGACGGTCTTCAAGCCCTGCGAGGCCCTGTCCGGCGGCGAGCTGGCCCGGCTGCGCTTTGCAGAGATCGTGCTGGAACGCCCGAACCTGCTGTTCCTGGACGAGCCCACCAACCATCTGGACATCTACACCCGCGAGAACCTGACCGAGGCGCTGATGGCCTACACTGGCACGCTGCTCCTCGTCACCCATGACCGCCACCTGATGAACAGTCTGGCCTGCCCCATCCTCTACCTCGAGGACGGCAAGGCGGTCATCTACCCCAGCTATGACGCCCTGATGGGCCGCGCCGCTCCCGCCCCCGTGGCCGAGAAGAGCAGCGAACCCGCCAAGGCGGGCTATGGCAAAGAGCAGCGCCGCCGCCGGGCCGAGCTGCGCGCTAAGATCAAAGCCTGCGAGGACGAGATGGAAGCCTGCGGCGCCCGCGAAGTGGAGCTGGAAAACGAGATAAACTCGCCGGAAGTCTACAACGACCCCCAGCTTTTGCGGGAAAAGAGCGACGAGCTCAGCGACCTGCGCTTCCATCAGGACGAGCTTTTCGCCGCATGGGAAGCCGCTGTCGAAGAGCAGGAGCAGTACGAGCAGACCGCCGGCGGCGAAGAATGACCGATGCAGCAAAGGGGGAGAGCCGATGGAAAACCGAAACCATGACCCAAAGAAAACACACGAGATCGCACTTTCCGGCCTGCTGTTCGCGCTGGCGATGGCTCTTTCCTTCATCGAAGGCACACTGGTCATCCCGGGCCTTGCGCCGGGCATGAAACTGGGCCTTGCGAACATCGTGGTGATGTATGCACTGTTCTTCATGGGGGCGCGGCAGGCGCTCTATCTCGACCTGCTCAAGGCGCTGTTCGTCTTTCTCGTCTCCGGCTGGACGGCAGGCTTCCTCTCGCTCTGCGGCGGACTGCTGTCCCTGCTGGTGATGTGGGTGCTCTACTATAAGCTCCCGTTCCGGCCCACATGGTTCATCCTGTCGGTCTGCGGCGCACTGTCCCACAACATCGGCCAGCTGCTTGGCGCGGGGCTCATCCTGTCCTCGGCCATGTCGCTGTACTATGCGCCGGTGATGCTGGTGCTGGGCCTCGTCATGGGCGCCCTCACGTCGCTGACCCTCCGGGCCATCCTGCCCGCACTGGGCAGACTGGGCTACAACACCCGGGAAAAGCGCTGAACAGTTGCATCTGCAAACATTTTTCGCTATAATAAAATGATAGATTTGATATGACCCTACAAAAAAGCCGCCCTTATGGATGACTCGCATCCGAGGGACGGCTGGGAGGTTTTGTACTATGTCTGAAAAAGTTACGGTCAAGGTGGAGCGGAGCGTCCTCCACCTTCCGGCCATCGCCCTGCGCGGGCTGGTGGTCTTCCCCAACAATCTGCTCCACTTCGAGGTGGGCCGCGAGAAGAGCATCGCCGCCGTGGAGTGGGCCGTCAGCAACAACTCTGACGTCTTCCTCGTGGCACAGAAAGAGATGAAGGTCGAGGACCCCAAGGCCGCCGACCTCTATACTTACGGCGTCGTGGCCGAGGTCAAGCAGGTGATGCGGGTGTCGGACGACCTCGTCCGCATCCTGGTCGAAGGCAAATACCGCGCCAAACTCTCCGAGATGGAGGACGACGACAGCTTCCTGCTGGCCACCGTCCGCCCGGCCCCGGTCAAGATGGCGAAGCCCGAGGAGCTGCCGGAGGCGGACGTCCTCGTCCGCAACGTCAAAAAGAGCTTCGACGACCTGCTGGCTCTGAACCCCCACATCGGCAAGGACGTGGTGTTTGCCATCACCACCAGCACCGACGCCGCTTTCCTGTCCGAGTACATCCCGGCCAACCTCCTGTTCCGCTTCGAGGATAAACAGGCCATTCTGGACGAAGGTACCCTGATGGGCCGTCTGCATCTGCTCATCGAGAAGATGCACCGGGAGCGCCGGATGCTCGAGATCGATAAGGAGATCGCCCAGAAGGTAGACGAGGCGATGGACAAGAACCAGCGCGACTACTACCTCCACGAGCAGCTCCACATGATCAGCGAGGAGCTGGGCGAGGACGACGATACCACCGCCGAGGCCGAGGAGTACCGCCGGAAGATCACGGCCCTCCATCTGGACGAGGACCGGGAAAAGAAGCTTCTCAAAGAGGTGGACCGTCTCTCCAAAATGCAGAGCAGCAATCAGGAAGGCACGGTCATCCGCACCTATCTGGACACCTGCCTCGACCTGCCCTGGAACACCTTCACCGAGGACGATCTGGACATCGCCAAGGCCCAGCGGGTGCTGGACCGGGACCACTACGGCCTGAAGAAGGTCAAGGACCGCATCCTCGAGGTGCTGGCCGTCCGCAAGCTGGCCCCCGATGTGAAGGGCCAGATCATCTGCCTCGTCGGCCCTCCGGGTGTCGGCAAGACCAGCATCGCCCGCTCCATCGCCGAGAGCCTGAACCGCAAGTATGTCCGCATCAGCCTCGGCGGTGTGCGGGATGAGGCCGAGATCCGCGGCCACCGCCGCACCTACATCGGCGCGATGCCCGGCAAGATCATCAACGCCATGATCTCTGCCAAGAGCTCGAACCCCCTGATGCTTCTGGACGAGATCGACAAGCTGGCAGGCGACTTCCGGGGCGACCCGGCGGCCGCTCTGCTGGAAGCTCTCGACCCCGAGCAGAACAGCACCTTCAATGACCATTTCATCGATATGCCGTTTGATTTGAGCCATGTGCTCTTCATCACTACGGCCAACGACCTCGGTGCCATCCCCGGCCCGCTGCGCGACCGCATGGACGTCATCGAGCTACCCAGCTACACCCGGGTGGAAAAGTACAACATCGCCCGGAAGCATCTGGTCCCCAAGCAGCTGGACGCCTGCGGCCTGACCGGCAAGGTCACCTTCTCCCAGAGCGCCCTCTACGGCATCATCGACGGCTACACCCGCGAGGCCGGCGTCCGCAATCTGGAGCGCACCATCACCAGCGTCCTGCGCAAGTGCGCCCGGAAAATTGCTTCCGGCGAGGCGGAGAATGTCTCCGTCACCGGCACCGGCCTCGAAAAGCTGCTGGGACCCCGCATGGTCAAGCCCGAGTTCCTCAACCGCACCAACGCCATCGGCATCGCCAACGGTCTGGCATGGACCAGCATCGGCGGCGAGACCCTGCCCATCGAGGTGCAGGTCATCGACAACGGCAGCGGCAAGATCACTGTCACCGGTTCTCTGGGCGACGTGATGAAGGAGAGCGCCCAGCTGGCCATCACCTATGCCCGCGTCCATGCCGCAGAGTACGGCATCGACTCCGAGCGCCTCAAGAAGTGCGACCTGCACATCCATGCCCCGGAGGGCGCAGTCCCCAAAGACGGCCCCTCTGCCGGCGTCACCCTGACCACGGCCCTCATCTCCTGCCTGTCCGGCATCCCGGTGCGGGGCGATGTGGCCATGACCGGCGAGATCACCCTCCACGGCAATGTGCTGCCCATCGGCGGCCTCCGCGAGAAGAGCATGGCCGCTTACCGCGAGGGGATGAAGACCGTTCTCATCCCGAAGGACAACCTGTCCGATCTGTACGAGGTGGACGACGAGGTCAAGAAGAACATCGAGTTCCTGCCCATGTCCAACCTGTCGCAGGTCCTCGCCGCAGCCCTCCTCAAGCCCAAGACGGTGTCTGCGGGCCACCCCCGCACCAGGAAGGTAAAGCCCGCTGAGGCTGCGGCCCTGCCGCAGACGGCTGAAAAGCCGCAGCCGGGCGCGGTCTGCTGAGGGAAAAGAACTCCTTCCACCGCTGACGCGGTCCCCCTCCCTCAAGGAGGGAGGCTTTGGCATACCGGAAAGCTTTTCCTCTTCGCTGGAGGCTCCCTCACTGAGGGAGCTGGCATCGCGTAAGCGATGACTGAAGGAGTTGGGATAGATGGCATTTATCAAAGAAAGGAAAGCTCCATGAACTATAACAAAGCGGATTTCATTGCAAGCTATGGTATTTCCAGCCAGCTGCCCGAGAGCGACCGCCCGGAGCTGAGCTTCTCCGGCCGCTCCAACGTGGGCAAATCCAGCCTCATCAACAAGCTCTGCAACCGCAAGAATCTCGCCCGCGTGTCCAGCACGCCGGGCAAGACGGCTACCATCAACTTCTACGCGGTGGATGACTGCTACTTCGTGGACCTGCCCGGCTACGGCTATGCCAAGGTGAGCAACGCCGACCGTGAGCGCTGGGACGACCTCATCAACAGCTACTTCGAGGCCCAGCGCCACCACACCCTGCTGGTCCAGCTCATCGACTGCCGTCACGCCCCCAGCGCCGACGACATCCAGATGCTGCATTATCTCCACTACCACAACATTCCCTTCGTCGTGGCCCTGACCAAGGCCGACAAGCTCAAGAAGAGCCAGCTGGCCCAGACGCAGGAGGAGTTCGAAAAGCTCTGCCTGCCCTACGGCTGCCAGAAGGTGGTGCTGACCAGCGGCGAGAGCGGCTACGGCATCCCGGAGCTGCAGGCTGTGCTGAACGCAGCCGTCGCTGCCGAGTACGAGGCAAACGCAGAGGACGCGGAGTAACGCAATGGCTTACAACGAATTTGCTTATTTTTACGATGAGTTCAACGGCGAGGCCGACTACGAGGCCCTGTATGCCCACATCAAAAAAGAGCTGGAAGCCCACGGCATCCATGACGGCATCCTCGCAGACCTGGGCTGCGGGACGGGGGAGCTGACCCTGATGCTCACGCAGGCGGGCTACGATATGATCGGCATCGACCAGTCGGAGGAGATGCTCTGCGTCGTCCGGGACAAGGCTGAGCAGCTGGGCCTTTCCAGCGGCCTGCTTCTTTTGCGGCAGGACCTGCTCAAGCTCGACCTCTACGGCACCATCCGGGGTGCGGTGTCCACCTTCGACACCTTCAACCACATCCCGGACCTGGACAAAGCCATCGCCAACGCCGGTTTCTTTATGGAAAAAGGCGGTGTGCTCCTGTTCGATATGAACACGCCCTATAAGCACCGGAACGTGCTGGGCGAAAACGTCTTTACGTTTGAAGAAGAGGACGCCTCCTGCGTCTGGCGCAACCATTACAGCGCCGCCGACCGCCGGGTGGAGATCAGCGTGGACATCGACTACCGCGAGACGGGAGAACACTTCCACGAGCAGTTCTACGAGTACACCTACGACCTCGACACCATCCGCGCCGCTCTGGAAAAGCATGGCTTTGCGCTGGAAAGTGTCTGTGACGGCGAGAGCTTTGGCCCTCTGACCGACGAGAGCGAGCGCTATTTCTTCTGCGCAGTCAAACAGTATACCCAACTGGAGGAACAATAATATGTCGAATCTTATCCGCGGCATTTCTGAAAACGGCGGTGTCGTGTTCTGCGGCGTGGACTCCACTGAGATCGTCCGCACGGCAGAAAAGCTGCATACCACCAGCGCCACCTGCAGCGCAGCCCTTGGCCGTCTGCTCACCGGTGTCTCCCTGATGGGCGCGATGCTCAAGGATGATGGCGACTCCATCACCCTGCGCGTGTCCGGCGGCGGCCCGGCTGGCGTCGTCATCGCCTGCACCGACGCACACGGCAACGTCAAAGGCTGCATCGACCACCCGCTGGTCGAGCTTCCCGCAAAGGAGAACGGCCATCTGGACGTGGGCGGTGCAGTCGGCAAAGACGGCGTTCTGACCGTCATCCGGGACAACAAGCTCCAGAAGGAGCCGACGGTGGGTCAGGTGCCGCTGGTGTCCGGTGAGATCGCCGAGGACATCACCAGCTACTACGCCTACAGCGAGCAGATCCCCACCGTGTGTGCGCTGGGCGTTCTGGTGGACAAGGACCTGTCCATCGCCTGCGCCGGCGGCTATCTGCTGCAGCTCCTGCCGGGTGCCACCGATGCCGAGATCACCCGTCTGGAGCAGAACATCGCCGCCATGCCTTCCGTCACCGAGATGCTCCGGGCAGGGAAGACCCCGCAGGATATGATGGAGCTGGCAATGGCAGGCTTCGACCCGCAGGTCCTCGATACCCGCGAGGTGAAGTATCAGTGCGACTGCAGCAAGGAGCGCACGAAGGATATGCTCCTCAGCCTTGGCCGCAAAGAGCTGGTAAAGCTCCGGGACGAAGACCCGAAGTGTGAGGTGGTCTGCCACTTCTGCCACACGAAGTATGAGTTCGACCTGAACGAACTTCTGGCCGAGACGACCCCGGAAGAGAAGTAACAAAAATCCATAATCATAGAACGCCGCATGGCCGGAGCAGATGTGCTCAGGGCTGTGCGGCGTTTTCATTTGCAGATGTCGGCGGTGATGGTGTAGACGACCCGGTAGTGGAGGGTGTTTTCTTCGACGGAGACGTCCTCTTTGCGGGCCAGAAGCTCAAAATCAGGCCAATTTTGCTGTAAAGTTTGTTTACTTTGCAGCCTAGCAAGGGCCAGAGCCTGCTCTTCGGTCCGCTCCAAATCGGTGGAAACTTTGTAATAATATGTCGTTTCTTCGATAAAAACAGGAATGGGGAGCCCGAAGGCTTCTGGCTGGTAGTGTCGGACGACGGCAGCGGCCTCTGCCTTGCCCGGAGCAGGATGCAGGGAGGGCAGAGCGACAGCATGACCGTCCCAGAACAGCGTCCGATACACGGCCTGCTGCCCTGTGAGCTGTTCGATGGGCAGCAGGAGGGCGGTATCCTGCTCGTTTTCCCACTCGAACTGCGCCCGGACGCTGCCCGCCGCAGGCTGAAAGATGAGCGTTCCGTCCCGCTCGGCACGGGCTGTCCCGATGAGGCCCTGACCGGCTTCTACGGCCTGGCCGGGGACGACGAGCATCGTCCCGCTGACGAGGTTGGTGCGAACGACCGTGCCGGACACCCTGGCCCGGAGGCCGTGGAGCGTCCCGGCCGCGATGTCCGGCACCGGTTTCGCCGCAGCCGCTTCCGCCACCAGCTTTCCCTTCATAAAGTTGAGACTGGCCCAGGAAAATTCACCGCTCTGGAGCAGGGCATATTCTCCGGCGGTGAGCTTTTCCTGTGTGACGGCATTTCCCGGGAAAAGCCCTGCCTCCCACAGGACGACGGCGGCCCGCGCCTGCTGGCCGGGCGTCAGGCCCACCGGTTCGACGAACCAGACAAAACCCTGCAGCCAGAGCAGCAGAGGGAGAAAGATAAGGCATCCGGCCCAGAGTCCCCGCCGCCGGAGAAGGGGACGGATGCAAAAGAAAAGACCCTGCCGTTTTTGGATGCGCAGCCGCACCCGCCGTCTGCGGGCCAGAGCGGCCAGTTTCCGATAATGCCATGCGGCGCACCGGGCCGAGAACCCGCCGGGCAGGGGAACGATGTCGGAGAGGTGCAGCCCGCCAGCGGCCGCAGCAGTCAGCAGACCTTCGGCATCGCCGTTCTGCGCCGCAAAGGTGACGCCTGCCCAGAGCTGAGTCCATTCCATGGTAGAAAGCTCCTATTCCTTTGAAAAATCGGTCCGCAGAATCTGCCCCCGCAGGGTGAGCCTCCGGGTGGAGAGTGTCTCTATCTTCAAATCGTCGCCGTAGACCGTCAGAGTGCCGCACCCCAGCTCGAGACAGAGCTTGCCTTCTTCGTAGGAGCGGATGCGCCGGAACTGCTCGATCTCCATCCTTCTGCCGCTCAGGTAGACCGAAGCCCGTCCGTAGAAGTCCCCGGGCGGCTGACGGAACATCCGCCGGAACCAGCCGCGCAGGGAATGCGTTTGCTCTCGTTTCCTTCCCACGCTGCTCCCTCCCGCCATGCAAACCGCTGCCAATTACCACATATATATGGAAATGGAGGGTGCGCGTATGATTCAGAAAGAGAAAATCCGGGGCGTGGGGTATTTTTTGATGGCGCTGGCCGCGGGTCTGCTGCCGTTTGCCGCGCCGGATGCCTGTGCGCAGGCCCTGCGGGAGGGGCTGGCGCTCTGCGGCGGTCCGCTGCTGCTCTCGCTGTTCCCGTTTCTCATCGTGTCCACGCTGCTCATCCAATGCCCGGCGGCGGATGTGCTGGGGCTGCCCTTCTGTCCGGCGGCAAGACTCATCGGGGTCCGCGCTCCGGCGGCTGGGCGGGTGCTGCTCATCGGATTTTTGGGCGGCTTTGCCCCCGCAGCAAGTGCCGCCGCCGGGGCCGTCCGCTCCGGGCAGCTCACCGCGCGGGAGGCCGATGTGCTCCTCCCGGCCTGTGTCTGTTCCAGCCCGTCCTTTGTGATACTGGCCGTCGGGCAGTCCATGCTGGGCAGTGCAGAGCTGGGCACCCTGCTGTTCCTTGCACAGGTGGCAGCGGGCTATCTGTCCGCCGCGCTTCTGGCGCGGCTGGGAGGGACGCTTGGGTCAAGGACGCACCCCGCTCTCCCGACCGCTTCGCAGCCTCTCCGGCTGGACGGCATCATCGCGCAGGCGGCCCAGACCTACCTCAAGCTCTGCGGCTTCGTCCTGTTTTTCCGGATGCTGGCCGCAGGAGCGGGGGAAGTGCTGCCCTCCGGTGCAGGCGTTTTCTGCGCGATGCTTTTGGAGGTCTGCTCTGGTTGTGACCTGGCTGCGAAAAGCGGCCGGTTCGCCAGTATGCTGTGCTGCGCGGCGCTGAGCGTGCAGGGGCTTTCCGTTCTGATGCAGGTGCGGACCATCTGCCCGCCCGAGATGACCCTCCGCCCGCTCTACCGCGCCCGACTGCTCCATCTGCCGCTTTCGCTGCTGGTATTCTATCTTCTGCTTCCTCAGCGGGCGCAGGAGACGTTCAGCAGCCTGTGCGGCCGCGTGACCACGATGCGCCGCCTTCCGCCCGACTGTGCGCTGCTGGTGTTTCTCGGCTGCTGCTTTGTGGTCTGTGAGCTGAGCCGCGTCCTTGCAAAGGAGCCGAATCAAACACAGAGGGATAAAGTTGCGAATCAATCTTGACAGCTCCCGGCTTTTATGGTAAAATATCACACGTTGCAGAGATCGCAATGTGCTACTGTGGCTCAGCCGGTAGAGCAGCTCACTCGTAATGAGCAGGTCGTCCGTTCGAATCGGATCAGTAGCTCCAAAAATCCTACAAATCAGCGTCAAAATTTGACTGATTTGTAGGATTTTTTCTTATTTAAGCTGACGCATACGAAGAAAACCGCAACAAAAACCGCAACATGAGGTGGCTCAAAATCGAGAATTGAGGCTTTTTGACAAAATTTTCAATGAATTAAGTGATAGATAATTGTTGTGAAATCGGTTTAAGAAAAAGGGCAGAACGGTGGATGTATGAACTTTCCGGAAGAACAGCTGGGTTGTGTTGGACAAAAATTCTCGGATATAGGGCGAAAAATCGAATATATCAAGACACTTGATTTGGTCAGCTGCGTCGCAGAGGTCGAACAGCTCTGCGGCGAGATTCAAGCTGCAACGGAAGAAATGCGGCTCATACTTGCCATGATGAAAGAATAAATAAAGAGCCCCTGCTTCGGATGTTCTCCGAGGCGGGGGCGTTGTCATGTTATGCAGTTAGGGGCGACAGCTCAATGCACGCTCTTCTTCATCCTCGCCATGAATGCATCTGCCTCGATGGCCTCAGGGGTGAAGCTGTTGTTCTTCCACCATGCGGCCAGCGCAGCACCGACGGTAACCCCAGTAGAGATCATCTGCTCAAGCTGGGCATTGTCGATGGGCAGCAAAGGCTTACCCGCTGCGCTGAGCAGCTGATTTGCCAGGGCGAGGCCCAGCACAGCAGTGCGGGTCAAAGTACCGGCGGAGATCTTCTTTTTCATGTCAGTCCTTGCCTTTCTCGGGCGTCTCGGCCCGCTGCTTGAGAATGTCGATGGCCTTGGTGATGGCTGCGGGGATGGGCAGACCCATCAGGCCGGCATTCTCGACGATGGAGATGGCCTCGTTGGCCGAAAAGCCGATGATCGCCGCATCGCGGACGAAGCTGCCGCCGATGATGGTATCCAGTTGGCAGGCCACCAGCACGATGAGCAACGTCTCGCCCTTGCGGATGAGGCCCTTCCAGCCAGCCTTACTTTCCAGCGCGCCGGTCTTGGTCTTGGGGCTGACGTGGAACACGCCCGCCACCACCAGACCGGTGATGTAGTCGATGGCCATAAAGATGACCAGCGTCTGCAGGGCAGTGTCCCAGCCGCCAAACAGCGAGGCGATAACCCCGCCGATGATGCCGATCGCGGTGCAAATGGTATCCTTCATTTTCTTCACTCCTTTACATACTCCACCGGCTCTTATTCGCCCGGGTGTCGATATGCACCCAGCCGGTCTTGCGGGTGGGGTGATTTGCGTCCTTCGGGTAGCGCCCGATGCCGCCCCGGGAGGGCAGCAGGGTCTCGGCGTAGGCGGCCACGGTGGCCACGTCCACGCCCTCAACGTAAAAGTCTGCCGCCCGGCCCAGAAGGTGCTGGCTCGACTTGCTGCCGCCCACGGCGGCATTGTGGGCGGCAGTGCGGTAGCCGCTGGTGATATGTACTGGCTTTCCGAAGTGCTCCCGGATGCACTGGAGCAGCACCACAAGCTCCTCGTCGAGGAGCACGACATCGCTGCCCTTGCAGGCAAACTCCCGCACCCGGAAGCTGGGTGAGAGCTGCCGGGTGGAGTCCCGGGACATGGAATATTCTTTGATAGCGATAGAGAACACGACCTTTCTTTTTAACTTTTTCTTGACAATAGAGAATATATCCACTATAATGTTTATAGGATAAATCCTCTATGAAAGGATGCGAAGATGTGCAGGAGTATGAAATTGAGTTCTATAACCGGCCTGATGGAACAGAACCGGCTAAGGATTTCATCTTGAACCTCGACAAAAAGATGCAAGCCAAGGTCTTGCGCACCGTGTCACTTCTCGGCGCAGAAGGGCCTTTTCTGAGAGAGCCATACTCCAAGGCGCTGGACGATGGGATTTTTGAGATACGCACCAAATTTGGCTCTGACATTACCCGAGTCCTCTACTTCTTTGTGGTCGGCAAAAAGGTCATTCTGACCAACGGTTTTGTAAAGAAGACTCAGAAAACACCGCCAGCCGAGATCGAGCTGGCAAAAATGTACCGTGCCGATTACCTCACCCGAAAGGAGAAACACAGATGAGCAATTTCAATGAATTTCTTGCCGAACAGATGAAAGACCCCGAGTTTAAGGCAGAATGGGATGCCCTCGACCCCGAATTTACAGTCATCGAGGCCATCCTGAAGGCTCGGAAGGAGAGTGGTCTGACTCAGAAGCAGCTCTCTGAGCGTACAGGCATAGCACAGACCGACATCAGCAAGCTGGAGCGGGGCAACGCAAACCCTTCGCTCCGTACTCTCCAGCGCCTTGCAGCGGGAATGGGAATGAAAATAAAACTGGAGTTTGTTCCTGTGTCAGCAAAGTAAATATGGTTTCTCCCAGCAGCCCCCACCCCGGGGCTGCTTTTTGTTGCGGCGGGGTCAGTAGTAGTGGTAGCCCTCGACAGTGCAGTAGTCATCACTGTTATCCTGCGGATAATAAATGCTGATGTTTCCCTCGGCTGAAAATGTGACCTTTGCATAATTGCTGGACGCTATCGAACTGTTGTACCTTGAATGTTGCATCCACGATACATGACCTGAGCCTCCTCGGGCAACCCGTGCCGTTTTTTGCTGCGAGTAAGCGATAGAACTTGTAAAAGCCAAAGCCATAGGCTTCACCACGATATAGTCCACCTCTGCCGGGGCAGTGGTGCTCATACCGCTGGAAGCGCCCATGGCCGCACTCCAAACTAACTTCCCGTCCATGTACATCATCCTCTCTTTCTCTTTTTTGCTCATGCCGCCGCTGACAGCCACACTTCCCAGCGCCATCCTCAAGCCCCCCTTTCGGCGGAGGCGGCCTCTGTGTCTGCCCCGGCAGCGCCGGGGGCGGCAGCGGCGGTCTCGGTGTCCGTGCTCCTGTCGGCCACGCCCCACTCTGCCCGCAGGGCGGTGAGGGAGGCGTCCCTGTCGGGGGCCGTGCCGGCCAACAGGGAGAGCAGCAGGGTCTTGGCGTTGTCACTCAGGCCCTCGCCGGGGTCGCCCTGCGGGCCGGGGAGACCGCGCGGCAGGGTCAGGCTGAGCCTGCCGTCCCGGATGCCGGCGGCGGGGGCGTCGCCGGTGGTCACGGTGCCGATGCCCTCCACCGCCGCGGCGCAGGCGGCTGCGATGCCGTCCTCCATCCGGTTGAGCACGTCGGGCAGGCTGACCTTCATGCCGGTGACAAAATGCTGTTTTACATATTTCATAGCGTACCTCCGTTACAAAGTCGTGTCCCCGAGGGTGGTGTCGCCCAGGGTGTCCTCTCCGGTGTCAGCGGTCGAGGCCGAGGGTCCCAGCAGTTCCACCTGCATCTGGATGTCCCCCTCCGGGACCTTCTCGGCCCAAAACGTGATGCTGCCGTCCTTGGTCTCGCAGACACCCGCGAGGCCCGCAGAGACGGCGGTGGTGAAGGTTTCCGGGGTGGGTACGGCGGAGGGGACGTTTGCCTCTCTCGCCGCCCGCAGCTGGGCCGTCTGCTTGTAGGCGTAGCCGGGTACGTCGGTGCAGTCGGCCCAGCCGTCTGCCGGGAGGGTCACGGGCCAGATGCCGAGATAGCCGCCGGTGTAACTGGCCAGCAGCTTGTCGCAGAGAGCCGCCGTCTCTTTGGCTTTCGCCAGCGCCTGTCGGCCCAGCTCGTCCATGGGGATGCCGGTGACGCCGTCCCGCATGAGGCCGCAGAGGGCCTCGTCTGTGCGGGTGTCGGTGAGGTCGGCGGTGGAGACGGAGGTCTGGCCCGCCGGGCGGGAGACCTCGGCGAGGCAGAGGTCATAGACCATCTCGGTGCGGGAGAGGTCCGGGCCTGCCGGCTCGGAGGACGGCGCGCCCTGCAGCACCTGCAGAGAGGTGCTGCGGCTGGTAGCGTCGTACCGGAGCACGACGCGGTCGATGCGGGGCAGAGCGCTGTCCGCGAGGGGCAGCGTGAGGGTCTGGGCCTCCCGCATGGTGACGCTGAGGCCCACCCACCGGCTGACGTGCATCCACGCCTGCCCCGCGCTGACGGTGAGGTCGGTGCTGCCATCGGCGGCAGCAGCCACCGCGAAATCGATGTCGGTGCTGTAAACGCCGCTGGTGCGCCCGGCAAAGTAGGCCGCAGCATCCTCGGCGTCATAGGTGATGCCGCCCAGCGGGTAGGTGATAATTCCGGGGGAGCTCAAGCTATCGCCTCCTAGATCTTGTGCCAGACGGGAGTACCCAGCCGCGCAGTGCGAGTAGTACCATCGGTCTGGCTCTGTATGATGATGTCGGCCACCCGGACGGTGGCCTTGTAGCCGAGATCCGGCAGAGAGCAGAAACAGACGTCACCCGGCTCGAGGCCGTCGGCGTCCAGCGTCATCTCGATGCTGCCGGTGCGGAGCTGTTCGAGGAGCTTCGACGCGCCCCGATCAGCCAGCTTCTTGAGGTAGCTGTCGCTTTTGACGGTCTCGCCGTCCTCGGGCTGGACGTCCCGGGCGTCGATGATCATCTCCCGGCGCTCCGCACCGGCGGCATCGGTGTCGCCCACCCAGACCATCGCCCGGCTGCTGCCCTCGCCAGCGCCTAACACAAGCGCCACGTTGGCATAGCTGCCATCCCCGAAAGCCCAGCTGGCCTCCCGCAGGCTGCCCCACTTGGTCGAAAAGCGGTTGTTGGGGTCGGCAGTAGGCCGCCAGACCTCGAACATGAGTTTTTTCGCGCTGTTTTTACCAGTGAGCACTACCCGGAAGCCCAGGTCGCAGGCTGCACCCACCGTCTTGAAGTAGTCGAAGAGGGTATTCCCCGAGGTCTGCTGCTCAAAAGTGGTGTCAAAGCCCTTCGGCTCGGCCACCTCCAGCTTGGGCCACGGAGCCGCTGCCTTGGCGAGGGCCAGCATGGCGGCCTCGGCGTTCTCGTTCTTGACGGCTGATGCGGAGACCCGCTTGGTGTAGATCCACGTGGCCGGGTAGCCGGTGACGACGAGGTTGGCGTCCTCGTTCTCGTTGCTCCGGTGACAGATGCGCATGGGTACACGGGTCGCGGCGTCGGTGCGGACGAGCCAGCGGCCCTCCCGCAGCAGTTCCATGTTTTCGGGTGTAGGTCGCACCTCGAGGGTAAAGCTGCCTTCGGAGTTGTAGGGCTCATCCCAGTACACCGACACCCATACGTCGATATTCCCGAGGCGGGCGAGGGTGGTCTCGTCCAGTACGTCAAAGGTCATTTCATCACCTCTGGCAGAATGCCCACCACCATCGGGTAGAAGGAGATGGACGCCTGCAAGCCCTCCCTGCCGCTGGCGGCGTCGGCGGTGAGGACGTTATCGCCGGGGTGCAGCTCCATGAGGTCGCTGTCCTCGTCCAGCAGGGCAAAGGCGTTGGTCTCCACGCCGCCGGAGATGAGCTTGACGGCCAGTCGGTCGGTGGTGGTGCGGTAGATCTCCAGCACATCCCCCTTGTTCAGGGTGGTGTCAAAGCCGATATGCTCCCCGGTGACGCTGTTGCGGATGGCGGGGTTGACCACGATACCCGAGGAGCGGAGCTTCGCGGTGAAAGGCACCGGCAGCGCCCCGGGGTTCCTGACGTTGAGGAAGTAGCTCTGCCGCCACTCGCTGTACTGGTGGCTGTCGTAGCAGAGCGGGAAGCGGAACTGGGGTACGAAGCCGCCCATGACGGCGTTCTGGTTCTCGAGGCTGTACCAGTAGGGCTTGGGGCGGTAGAGCATGAAGTCCAGCCGGGGGTAAGGGTGGAGCTGGACGGTGTAGGGGGTCTTTTGCAGCACGAAGCGGGAGAAATACTTGTCGCCGAAGTAGGCCGTGCCAGAGGTGAAGAAGGGTAGCAGCTGCAAAAAGCGGCCGGCCTGCGCCTCCCCGTCCGGCCCCCAGAAGTCCGCGATGACCTCGTGGGCCACGCCTTCGACGCTCTGCCCCTCTACCGTTACGCCCTGCTGGTTGACGCCCTGCGCCGTCTTGAGGGTGACGTCCACGCCCGAGAGGCCGTCCATCTGGTAAGGGATGCCGTAGTCCCAGCCGAGGTCGAGGGAGGCTCCGGCGTCCGTCACGAGGCGGAGATGGTCATTGCGCATGGTAGGCCTCCTTTCAGTGTTTTTGGGCCTTAGCGCGGTCGGCCTCCCAGCGCGCTTCGCGCTGGAGGTCGGCGGCGGTGTGGGCCTTGGAGTAGATGTTCTGGGTGATGTTGGTGTCGCCCTCGCGGTAGCTGCCGGCAGCGGCGGCGATCTGCGCCGTGCCGGAGGCCGCCACCCGGCTGCTCACGGCCATGTTGTCGCTGAGGACGAGGGCGTTGGCGCTCTTGACCAGCTTGGCGAGGGACTTGTTGATCTCGGTGAGCTTTGCGGTGTTGGCGTCGATGGTGTCCGTCAGCTTGTTCGACCCGTCGGTGATGCTGGGGGTGTTGAGGTCGAGGCCGGAGCTTCCGCCCCCGCCCCCGCCGCTGCCGCCAGAGCCGCCGGAACTGCGGTGGCTCCCGCCCAGCTTGGACACGATGGCCGCGATGGCGACGCCCAGAGCGACGGCGGCAGCGGCCACCACGAGGCCCGCCGGGATGCCGAAGAGGGTGGAGGTGAGGGCCGCGCTGATGGCGGCCAGCATCCCTTCGACGGCTGCGCCGATGGTGCCGATCATGCCGGCAAAGCCCGCATAGATGGCTGGGAACATACTCAGGAGGCCGCCGGAGAGGCCGGCGCTGATGGCCTTGGCCGCAGCGGCCAGCGGGGCCTTAAGCGCCCCGAACACGCTTTTCAGGGTGCCGCCCATCTTGACGGCCATGGAGGAGATGTCGCCGAACTTGCCGGTGATGCCGTTGTAGAGGCTCTGGCCGAGGCTCCACGCCGTCTGCGCCAGACTGCCCGCCGCGTCGCCGAGAACGCCGTTCAGGTCGTCCACCAGCGAGAGGGCGTAGTCGGTGAGCTGCTGCTTCTGGTCGGCGGTCAGGCCCGAGTAGAGGGCGGATGCCGCCCACTTGCCGATGCCCACCCAGTCGCCGCTCTTCACGGCTTCCCACAGCGTGTCCACCGTGCCGAGGATACCCTCGTTGGCGCGGTCTTTCAGCTCAGACCAGAGGCCGTCCAGTGTCTTGGCGGCGCTGTCCTTGATGGTCTCGGCCACCTGCACGGTGCCGTCGGCGGCGATGGTCTTGACGGTCTCCACCGTGCGGAGCGCCCCGTCGATGACCTTATCCTGCGTCTGGGTGATGATCTGCTGCTGCTCGGTGGTGCCGTCCGCGAGGGTCTTGGTCACGGTCTGGGTGGTGGTCTTGATGCCGTCCACAATAGCCGTGCTGCTGGCGGTCACGGTGACCACCACGTCCCGCACGGTCTCCATGGTCTGGCTGACCGTCCGCTTGCCGTCCGCCGCGATGGTCTCCACGGTCTTGATGTCCTTGAGGACGCCGTCCACCATCTCTCGGCTGGTGGAGGTGATGGTCTGCTTCTGCTGGGTGGTGCCGTTGGACAGTGTCTCGGTGACGGTCTCGGTGGTGGTGGTCACGCCGTCCTTGACCGCGGTGGTGGTGTCGCTGATGGATTTAACGATGTCCGCCGTGGCCTGTTTTGTGCTCTTGGCGGCAGAGGTGGCCGCAGCGGCTGCAGCGGTGGCAGATGCCGCCGCGCCGGAAGAGCCGGAACTGCTGGCCGCGTCGGCTTGAGACTGTGCGACCCGCTCATTGTGCTTGTTGAGCCGGTTCTGGCTTGCCTTATCTCTTTTCGACTGCTGATAGCTGCCGATGGAGTCGGAATAAGCCTCGTTGTAGGCATCTTTTGCTGCACCGAGGCCGTTTTTCAGAGAGCCCAGCGCGGCGGCTGCACCCTTGATGCGGGCTACCAGCTCATTGACCCAGTCCACCACCGAACCGATGACATTCGAGGCGGTCTTTTGAATGGCCGAAAATGCTGAATCGACAGCAGAGCGGAAGGTCTCGCTGGTGTGGTAGGCTGTCGCCAGCCCCGCAGCCAGAGCGGCCAGAGCGGCCACGACAAGCCCGATGGGATTGGCCGAAAGCACGGTGTTCAATGCCGCCTGTGCAATTTGCAGACCGGTAGCTCCTGCGGCGGCAGCTTTATGGGCCGCAGCCATCGCGGTGGTGGCAGCGGTATGCAGCGCCGTGATAGCTGTAGCTGCTGCCACGGTCGCCTTATAGCTCAGCACTGCCGCCGTGACGGCCACGACTGCCGCCGTCAGGACGCCGATGGTCTCCTTGAGCGCGGCCATTTTGGCGTCGTCCTCGGTGATGGAGACGACCAGCTCGTTTGCCTTGACGATGATGTCCCCGAGTGCCGAGAAAAGCCCGCTGGTCAGCTCCCCGGTCAGCGCGGCCACGTTGTCCTTCAGGGTAGACAGCCTGCCGTTGAAGGTCTGGCTGGCCTCCAGCATACCGTTGTAGAACTGCCCGCCCTCGCTGGTGGCAGCGGCCACGGCGGCTTCCAGCTCGTTGAAGCTGACCTTACCGTCCGAGATGCGCTTGTAGAGGGCGCTCATGCTCTCGCCGGTGGCGTCGCAGATCTGATTGAGCGGGTTGAAGCCCGCGTCGATCATCATGTTGACGTTTTCCAGCGTGACCTTCTGGGCCGAGGACATCTTGCCGTAGGCCCGCACGAGGGTCTGGAGCTTGTCCGCATTACCCAGCGAAATATCGCCCAGTTGCTTGAGCACACCGGTGGTGTCGTCCGCCGCGATGCCGAACTGTAAGAGGGTCTGGGTCCCTTCGGTCAGGTCGGACAGGGAGAAGGGCGTGCTTGCGGCCATCCGGCGTATCTCTTCCAGCTTCTCGGCGGCAAGCTGTTCGTCGCCCAGCATGACCTTGAAGTTGGTCAGATAGCTTTCCATCTGGGCGTTGTAGTCCAGACCGCTCTTGACCACGCTTTGCAGGCTGGATGCAGCTTTCTTGGCAAAGTCCGCGATGAGCTGGCCTGCGGCCACGGTCCACTTGCTCGTGGCTTTCTCAGCCGGGTCACTGTTGAGCTTTACTTCGCCGGTGATGGAAAAATCTGCGGCCACGGTGTCCACCTCTTTCTGTGAAAAAGAGCGCAGGCACAGTGGCACAGGCTTAGAGTTTTATTTCGATTTCTTTGCGGCAGGCCGGGTTCTTGCATTTGACCCAGATGCCCCGGGCGCTGGCTTCCGGGATGGCCCAGACCGGCAGAGGCCGACCGCACAGGGGGCAGAGCACCGGGGCGCGGTCAGCGCCGGAAGCGGGCCGCAAAGGCTTCGTTGCGGTCTTGCAGGGTGACAATGCGACCGCCTCCTTTCCGCAGGGCAGCGGGCAGGGCGAAGCGTTCCTTCAGCTCGGCACGCCGCTCCCGCTCTTCGCCCTGAAACTGCGCAGGGTCAGCCGTCCGGAAGCCGATGATCTTCACCAGCTGGGTCTCCTCGGGCAGGTTGGACATGAGGGCCTTGAACCGCCACCAGTGCAGCTTTGCCCGGGTGAGGTCGATGCCGTATGCCTGCTGGAACGCGGCCACGATGGCGGGGCCGTCGGTGACGTAGTCCAGCGCCAGCTCCTCGGTGCGGCTGCTGCCGGGGCGGTCGGATACCTCCTGCGGGCCTGCGGTGTAGAACTCCACCAGCGCCTTGAAAGCGTCCACCTCTTCCTCCGGCGGGACGGCCACGCGGTAAAACCGGCGCATGGTTTCCCGGGCCAGCTCAGGCAGGCCCTTTTCGTCCTCCGGGAGGCGGAGATACTGCCCGTTGAACCAGACCATAGGCCGGAAATCCCAGTCGATGGGCCTGCCTGCCCACACGCGGGGCAGTTTGTCCAGCAGGATGTCAGCCATTTTCCAGAGCCGCCAGCTCGGTCAGAAGCTGTCTGCGGCGGGTGGCCTTATCCACCCGCTCCACCATCTGGGCGGCGGCAGGCTGGCCCGGATAGCTCACGGGCGGCTTGTGCTTGTCCTTCTGGCGCTTCTCAGCCCGGCGCTGGGCGCGGTTCTGGGGGACGGCCGCCGGGCGGGAATAACGAGCCTTCTCCGCAGCGGCTGCCTGCGTGATCTCGTCGAGAACGTCGTACAGACGGCTGACATCATTTTCGTTCAGCCCCAGACGGGCGGATGCCCCTGCGCCCAAAATCTTGTCGAGGCCGCGCATGGAAACGCGGGCCTGTGCGCGGAGACGGTCGCCCAGGCGGACGTTCTCCCGTTCGCACCGGGCTGTCTCGGCCTCGCCCTCCCGGGTCATCTCGTCCAGTGCATCCTCCAGACGGTCGAGGTCGTTGGCGTTCAGAAGCGAAAAATCAAATTCCTGTCCATGGATCAGCATTTATCGGTACTCCTTTCTCTCAGCCCGCGACGGCGGTGTTATAGTCGAACTCAGCCGGGGTGCCGATGCCCTTGAAATCGGCGGCAAAGGTGGCATTCGCGCCGGCGCTGCCGCCCACATCGCTGGTCAGGATGAGCGCGCCTTCGCCCTTCTCGCCCTTGCCGGTGCGGAGAGAGAAGTAAACATAAGGCACCACCACGCTCTGGCCGGAGCCGAACGCGATCTTGTGGCTCAGAAGAAAGTCCTGAAACGCATCACCCACATAGCGGTCGCCCTGAATGGAGAGGGTGCGCTGGACACTGCCCTTGGTGGTGACAGGGCCGGTGCGGATGTAGGTGTTGTCCGTGGTGGAGGCGTTCAGTGCGCCGCTGTGCTCCCGCACGTGGTCGGCACAGACCACCCAGCTTTTCACGTCGGTCTGGCTGGCCTCGGTCTGGACGGCCAGCAGGAAGTCGTCGGTGGTCTCCACGCCGGTATAGTCGGCGCTGGGGGTCAGGCCCGACAGCTTGACGGCTTCGGTAACAGTCATAGAAAAAACTCCTTTCGATTCAGCCTTTTGGCTGGTAATATTCGAGCCGCAGCTGCATCTGCATCTTACAGCTGCCCGACTCGGCGACGACGATGTAGCCGCTGGACGTCACCGAAACGCGCAGCGCTTCCTTGCGGCCATCCAGCCGGGGCAGATGATGCCGGTCGTTCTGGGCCAGCACCCATTCGGTCAGCTGCTCAAAAAAGCCGCTGCCCGCGATCTGGACGCTCTGGGCCTCGCTGTAGTCGCGGCGGCTGACGAAGATGTAGCTCTTGGCGAGGTTGCGGCCGGAAAAGAAAACAGCCGTCACCGGGTCGGTGGGGCTGTCCTCGATGGAAAACTCGGCCACCGGCTCCGGGGAAAGTCCAGAGATACGGAAGGCTGCGCCGTTTTCGCCCTGCTCCTCGGCGATGAGCGGGCAGGTCTTGAGCCACTCCCGCATGGCCGTGATGGTGGCTTTCTCGCTCATAAGTGCCCCATCCCTCCCCAGAAGGTCGTGACAGCCTTTGCGCCGTAGAGAGCAAGATGCTCGCCAATGTCGGCAATGGCTCGCTGGCCCCAGTAACTGCCACGCAATCCGGTCTCTCCACGAAGGTCTGTACCCTCTGCATGGAGGTAATACTGCTTCCGGGCATAGGGGGTATTGTAAACCAGAAGTCCTTCATCGTATTTACTGGCCTGATTGACGCTGTTTTTCAAAGAACCAGTGTCGAACGGCACATAGCTGTCGATGAGCCGCGCGGCTTCCTGCGCAAGGGCAAACTGGGCCTTTTGCAGGGCAGCGGTCTTTTCTGCGCCGAAGTCGGGGCGCCAGCTCAACTCCATCTGCACACCATCGACCCGGTACTTCCAGCCGTCAGGTGGGTCGAAGACCGGTTTTGCTGACGGCGCGACCGGGCCAAAGGGAATCAGTGCGCTCATTCTCTCAGCTCCCTTCCACATGAAAATGCGGCAGCGGGACGCCCCGGTCGTCCGAGACATCCGCCACCGTACAGCAGATGTGCGTTTTTTCGAGGGCGGCGTATTCGGCCTCCGTCAGGCTGCGGACAGCGCCGCAGAGGAGCTTGCTGCCCCGCTTGAGCGTCCAGTGCGCGGCTTTTTCTGCCGGTGTCAGGCGCGCCCACTGGGGATAGGGCAGATAGCCCGGCGCAGGCGGGAGGCGGATATGCACCACCCTCTGGGGGTCGCCGGAGGCCGAGGTACGGCGCGTCTCCCGCCAGCTGCACCCGGTGAGCACCTTGCAGACCGGCCGGTCTGTTTCGGTGGCAATGTCATGCAGCAGCATGACGACGGTGACGGGGGTCTGCATCAGAAACACCCCCGATACAGCAGATTGTGCGGGTCGCTGCCCAGTGTGTTGGCGAGGATGGCCTGCGCCTCTGCCGCCAGCCGTTCGGCCAGTGCGCTGGAGGTGAAGGTCATGGACACGCCATCGTTGGAGACGCTGGACACGCCGGGCGGCGTGCAAGCACTCTGCACGGCGTTCGCTGCATCGATGATCTGGATGCAGGCATCCGCCAGTGCCTCTGCACAGCCTTCGCACACTGCGGCGTGACGCTCGGCCCGGCCAAAGGTCATCCGGTCGATGAGCCGGGACGCCCGTGCGGCCAAAGGGGCAAAGGCGGCTTCGTCCAGCGTGCCGCCAGCGGCTGCATACTGGTCATAGGTGCAGTAATTCAAAAAAATCAGCTCCTTTTAGGCTCCCCTGTTAGGGAAGCTGGCTGCCGCAGGCAGACTGAGAGGTTCGGTCACGCCTTCTTCTTGATGAGGATGGTCTGGGGCTTGGTGACTTTGAAGGCGTAGACCTTGCGGCCCTTGACTGCGGACGCGCCGATGTACTTGCTGGAACCATTGAGATCCTGCACATGGACGGGGACGGCCCACTCGTCGATGAATGCAAACCAGTTGGGATGACCGGCGATGTACTCCACGTTTTCGCCGAGGGTAGAATCCTCAAAGACGGTGAAGCCTGCGATCCTGCCCACAGCGCCGGTCTGGACGACGGAATCGCCAAGGTCAGATGCCTTGATGAACTCGGGACTCTTCAGCAGCAGACCATAGATCTCGGGGGAGACCAGCAGCCAGCGGCCCGCGGTGGGGACATGGACGGTGGAGAGCTTGGTGCGGGCGTCCACGACATTGCCGTAGATGGTCTTCTCGGTCAGGGCGGTGGTGGTGCCGAAGGCCGTGCCTGCGGTGGTCAGCTCCGCAGAGCCGTCGGAATCCACCTGCAGCGCCAGAGAATAACCGGCACTGTCCAGACGGTCGGCCACCAGATCATCGGGAACACTGACGGCGTCGAAACCGTCGATGATCTCATTGACGGCCTTGTCCTTGTCGATGTTGACGGTAAGATAGGTGGTATCGCCGCCGGTCAGCTCTGCGCCGGTCTGCTTGTCGTAGTCGTTCACAGCGACTTCAGTGTCACGGACGGGGACTTTGACGGAACCGGCCTTGGGGCTGCCCTCATAGCGGCTGTTGCAGATGACGCCGACCTTCTTGACCAGCGTCGCCCGGAGCTTGAGGTCAACCAGCTTGGAATAACGAACCTGTGCTTCGTGTGCCATAATGTTTCCTTTCTATCAGTCGATTTTGATGCCGGGGTTCATCGCTTTAAAGGCAGCGGTGACAGCATCGGTGTCGCCGGTGGGCGGAGTGCCGTGCTCTGCACCGCTGGAAACGCGGACGCCGCCCTCTGCGGCCTCGCCGAAGGCCCAGGGGTTGGCCTTTGCAGCTTCTTCCAGCGCCTTGTCGATGTCGGTGGAACGGTCTTTGGAGGACTTGAGGGCCTCCATGTCCAGCAGGGCGCGGACGGCCTTGACGCTGCGGCCCTTCTTGCCCATGATGGCGGTGTTCAGGGCAGAGTCGAAGGCGAAGCCGTCCGCCTGTGCCTGCATATCGCCCCGGAGCTTGGTCAGCTCGGCCTCATACTCCTCCGGGGACTTCTTGCCCTCAAAGGCTTTCAGGCCGTCCTGCGCGGTCTTGAGCTGGGCCTGTGCGTTTTCGAACTGGGTCTTGAACTGTTCAGAGACGGTCTTTTCGCGGTTGATGTCAGCGCCGTTTTCGCTCATCAGCCAGTTCAGCTGTTCATCGGTGATGCCGGGGATCTTTGCCTTTACGTCTTCACGCTTCATAAGTAAACCCCTTTCTTTGGGTGAAACTACGGTTTGTTGACGCGGTTCTCCGTCCGCATGTTGCCGGGCAGGGTACGCGCTGCCCGCCGCGATGGTGCCGTCTGCCGGAATCGAACCGGCGGCCCGCTGCTTGCGAGGCAGCTGCTCTGACCAATATGAGCGAAAACGGCATGAAAAAAGCGCCCCTGCCCGGATGGGCAAAGACGCTCGCGGTATTTGGTTGTTAGTCCCAGTCAGCATAGTGCTGACACTTGAGGCAGCTTTTGTGGGCTTCATCCCAGCTGCAAGGCGGCTTATCGTCGCCCTTCAGGCAAAGAATATCATCGCCGATGTTGGAAATGTCGAAGCACAAGCCGCAGTCGATTTTTCGGTTGTAAATGGGACAAAACCATTCTTCAAGCTTCACATCATCACGAATGCGGAATTCCATGCTTTTTGACCACCTCCATCAATTTCTTTCCGCCCTCATCCAGCGGGCCGATGCTGGATACATTGCCATCTTGTCCGATGGCGACAAAGCCCAGCTCAGAGTAATAACAGGTCTGTGTACCGTTTCGCTGGGACATTGCGACCTTAGAGGAGCGGATGATGCGTTCGGCATCCATTGGCCCCATACCGCGTTCAGCCCAGCGCTGCAAGACGTGGTCGCTTGCAAAATTTATCTCATTTGGAGCAGACGGGGATTCAATGAGCCGACCTTTCGCCTTTATTGTACCAGCTTCCCGCATTTGCTGCAACTCAGTATTTGCAGCATTGAACCGCTCCTGTTTCCGGGCCGCGTAGCTGGCCCTGCTGGCCTCACTCCGCCCGAACCCATGCACGCTTGTCCGGGCGCTGTCTACTCTGCCGCCGGTGGCCCGAGTGAAGTCTGCAAGGCTCTGCCGGGCCTGCCTCAGCTTCACGGTGCTGGCGGTGGTGTCAGCCCCGGCGGCGACCTCGGCCAGATACCGGCGTTTCCACTTGCGGACGGCCCGCTCCCGGGCGCGCTGCATCTGGCTGATCTCGTAGCGGGTGTAGAGCCCGCCGTCATACTCGATGTCCCGGGCATTGAGGGCTTCAAGGCTCTCCTGCGTCCATGCGGGCGGGCTGCCCAGCTCCGGGAACACCACGAAGAAGGTGTGGCGGCAGTTCCAGCCGCAAAGCCCCGCGCCGGTGCCGTAGCCGGTGGCCGACTCGAAATCCTCGTAGTGCTGGCCCAAGTAGTCCACCGCGCCGCCCCGGTGGTAGCGCCTGCCCTGCCATACGGCATGGCTGGGGCGCGCCCCACCGTGGGCCGTCACCTCGACAAAAGAGGCCCCCATCTCGTCCATCCGGGCCTCCTGAAGCTTCGCGCCGGTCTGGTTCACGCCGGTGAGCACGGCCCGGCGGCAGGCCACCTCCAGCGTGTCCCTGTGGCCGCTGGGGTAGGTGACGTAGGGCATGGAGTCGGCAAGGCCGTCCACAGCACGCTTGACGGCGGTCTTGTAGTCGAACGCGCCGCTGCTCACTTGGAGCCATGCCCTGTCCAGTGCCTGCTCGAAAGCCCCGGAGACGGTGTTGGCCGTGGTGGCGGTAAGGTTGGAGAAGCTGCCTGCCGTCTGCCGATAGCCCGCGTTGAGCAGGTTTTGGAGCGCTGTCGATTCTTCGAAGGGCGTTGGCTCTTTCCCGTAATGGTAATAGATCTCATCCTCGGCTTCCAGTGCGGCGGTCGCGGCCTCCTTCATCAGGCGGCGTATCTCAGCTTCGCTCTTGCCGGTATACCGGGCCAGAAGCTTCACCACATCCTTGCGGACGGCCTCGGTCTGCTGGTAGCGCCAGAGCTGCCAGTTCACCGTCGGTGTCAGGGCGTCCATCTTGCCGATGCGCCGGGCCACGTCCCGCAGGATGTCGTCCTCGGCCTGCTGCCAGAGCAGGATGAGCCGGTCGGGGGCGTGGTCGAGGTAGTTCGGAGCCAGCATCAGGCACCCCCGCCGAAGGTCAGCTCAGGCTGGCGGTTTTCGTCTTTGGCTTCCTGCGCCAGCCGGCGGGCATCCTCTTCGGAGATGCCGTACCGGGCCGAAAGATACTTGTAGCGGGGGAGTAAGCCGCTGATGGCATCATCTCTCATCTGGGTCATGCGGGTCTCGGCGTCGGTGATATAGCTGTCGTCCCAGTTCACCGAGATGGGAGTGTCGGGGACGACTGTAGCCTTCTGCAAGTCTTTTGCAGCCCAGAGGATGGCCCGGATGATGGAGATCAGCGCACCTTCAATGGGTATCTGGTTCTTGTTGGCGCTGGCTACCAAGTCCTGCCGACTGCCGTTGTACTCGGTGGCTGTGGTGACTTTGCCATTCTCGAAATCGTACCGGTGACAGCCCAGCCCGCACTTGAAGGAAAACAGGTTGAGCATATCCTGCACCGCCCGGTGATTCTGCTCCACGCGGAGGTCGGGGTTGTACTCGTGGTACTCGCTGTGCTGGTCGAGACTGCTTTCCTTGCCAGGCAGATGCACAAACTGGCTCACAACATCGTCGTCCGGCGGGATGGAGTGCTCCACTCCCTTATCGTCCACCACCTTGCGGCAGATGTCGGCGCTGTAGAATATCTTCTTGTGGCCGAGGCGGATGTCCTCGCGGTAGTTGTCAAAGGCAAGGTCCACGCCCTGCGCCTCTTCCAGCGCCTCTGCAAAGACGCTCATGCCCAGCCCGCTGCCGCCGTCGAGGTTCTTGACAGCTCCCGGGCTGAACAGTGCAAACCAGGGCGGGGAACCCTCTACCGTGACGCTTTCTACCGTGCCTTCCGGGGGCTTCTCGACCGGAGAAAACACCGGCGTGCCGGACATGGAGTCGGTGACGCGGAACCATTCGTTGCGGATGGTGCGCTTCTTTTCGTTGCCAGTGTGAGTCTGCAAGTAAATGGCAGGCTTGCCGTCCATCAGACACTCGGAGACAAAGGCCGCTTCGGTCACGACGCCCCGCTCCACCCGCAGGGGGAGAATGCAGGGGGCCGGGTCGTAGTCCAGCCTGAGCCGGACGTCCGGGCTGGGGACTGCCTTGCCGTTCACGACGGTCATATTCTCGACGCTCAAAACAAAAGCGCCTGTGCCGGACCAGAACGCTTTCTCGACCAGCGCGTTGGCGTTTGTCCAGAAGTGCAGGTCGCGGAGCAGTCCGCCCACCTGCTGCTCATCGTCGCCCAGAAGATACCGGGCGGTGGCCGCGTCTGAGATCTGGAAGGTGGTGCGGTCGTTCAGCAGCAGATTTGCCCAGTCTTCACACACCCGCTTGGGCATCCGCAGGGAGGCAATGGTGCGCTTTTTGGTGCCGTCGGCATACTCGGCGGCGCGGGTATGAACGCCGGGTACGTTGCCTTTCCACCATTGCCGCCATGTCTCGATGTGGCTGTAGTAATCAGCATCCAGCTGCCATCCGCGCGTCTTATGCAGATGATCCAGAAAATCGGTGATGTTCATGTGTTCGTCAACCTCTTGAAATCGCGCTCGATGGTGTACTCATAGGCGTCCAGTGTGTCGATGTCGGTGCTGCCGTCGTCGAGGCGCTCATCTACGCCGGGATGTTTGCCGCTGTAAAGGGCCGTAGCGAGGGCATCCCGCAGGGTGGCAGCTTCCGGCATGAGCCAGAAGCGTCCGCCGCCCATCAGGATGCAGGTGAGGCGGATGCGGTCGGTGATTTTTATCTTAGCGCTGTTCTCCACCCGGTCAGCAAGCCAGCTCAGCTTGCATCGGCGCAGGCGGGAACGGATGTGGTTTATCAGGGTCTGCTCGGCGCTGTCGCAGAAGATGTACTGGATCTCCCCATACCGGGCAAAGACCGCGATGCAGAACTCAATGAGCTTGTCGGCCAGAAAGTCGGCATCCTGCGCCACCGGGTCGATGCGTTGGGACGCCAGCCCCACAACGCCGGACCAGCCCGGGAGAATGGCCGTCGCCACAAAAGCGTGCTTCGAGCCATTGCCGCCAAAGTCCACGCCAATCCGGATCCGCCACGGGTGCAGCTGCTTTTCGGTGGGCCAGAAAAAACGCCCATCCCCGGCGGCGAGGCTGTCGGCCAGCAGGCGGTAGATGACGCCGTTGGCTGCCATCCACTGCCCGAGGATGAAGCGGTTATAGTAGACGGTGCCGGTATACTCTTTTTTCAGGTCGGCCACGAACTGGGCCGGGAGGGTCGGATTGTCGTCGATGGTGTACGCTTGGCAGTAGATGTCCGCGTCGCTGTCGAGGAATTTCTTGAACCAGTGGGAAGGGCTTTCCGGATTGCAGGTGCCGTCGAAGTGGCTGTGGGGGCAGGACAGGCGACTCTTGAGCATCTGGAACACGCCCTCGTCCCAGGTGGTGATCTCGTCGCCATAGGCGTACTCGAAGGCTGCGCCCTGGATGCGGGCAATGTGCTTTTTGTTGTCGGCGCCGAGGACATAGACCTTGTGACCGAAGAGCTGCACGATGTTGCCGGAGGCCGAGGTGCGGACGACGCCCACCAGCTCCGGCCCCCAGAGGCCGCGCATAGGCTCCAGCACGTTGCGTTCCAGCGTGCCGAGGGTGTTGCCCAGCATGACCAGCAGGCCCTCGCCACGGGCCGCACAGATGCGCTTCGGGATGGTGACGGCGCAGTCAAGATAGGTCTTGCCGGAGCGGGTCGCCCCGGTCTTGACATTCCAACGGTGATTGCAGTTGCGCAGATATTCCTGCTGAAATTCAGTCAATGGCACTGTCCACGCCTCCCAGAAGTTCCTTCGCCTTTGCCAGTGCATCGGCGGCGGGGTCTTCCTGCACGGTATCCTCGCCCAGCATCTTGAGCAGCACCGACGCCGCCTGCGGGTCGCCGCGCTTGGCTCTCTCGGTGACGCCCATGACGACGGCCATCTGGTTATCGATGTCCTCCGGGTCGATGGCGTCCCGCAGCATGGCGTTCACCCGGCGGCGGTCAGTCTCGGGCAGGCTCAGGTAGTAGTCGGCGGCCTCCCGCATGGAGCGCTTACGGCGGCGTGCCGCACCCGAGGCGATGCCGCCCTGCTGTCCCAACGACCTGGCTTCGTCCTTGCTTCGCTGGTCCATCGGCACCAGATTTTTGTATCCATCTTCACGCGACACGTCACCACCTCTCCGGTGCAAAAGTAAAGCCGCCCGGGGTTTCCGAACGGCAGAAGCTGCATAAAAAATCCCCGCACATTTCTGTGCAGGGTGATTGACGCACATCCGGTGGGGTATCCTTGAACCCACTGCGGATTCCGGGGCCTCCGGTGGTGTGCCGGACTCTCACGGGGAGAAGGAGGGACTCCCATCCGGCACGCCAGCCCCAAGCGGTTTCGCAGGCCATGCGTCAGGCTGTTGCTGCGGCGGGGCGCAGCGTCATGGCGCCGCCCTTGGAATCGAACCGGCCGTGTCTGGTCACACGCGCCGCGCGCCAAATTGCGCTCAGGCGGCATAATAGAAGCAGCCCGCACACCATGCGGTCAATCGTCAAGGAGGACATGGTGCGGAGGCTGCGTGTATCGGGTGGCCTTTCCGGCTCTGCCGATGGTATCATTTTACACCGGAAGAGAGTGAATGCACAATGAACGGATACTGCACAGTTTCAGAGCTTCAGGTGTTCAATGGCCCGGCGGCGCAGGGCGAAAATGCCACGGGAAGTGAAATTCATGTCTGCGGCTACCTGCTCCCATTTCAGGCAGTCCAGATAGTATTTGCGAAGAGCGCAGTATTCGGCGGAGTCCAGCTGCACAAGCACGGCATCGATCTCCGCAAACAAGGCATCAAGAACTGCCAGCTGCGCGTAGGCACGGCGCTCAGCCTCTTCCTGACGCTCTACTGCCCGGGCGAGGCTCTGCCCATCCTTGCTGCCGCCCGGCGCAGCGCTGAGGTTCTGGGTGATGTGCCGGGTGGCTTCCTGCGCCTCTGCCAGCCGGTAGGAGAGCCGCTGATAGAGCTTTTCGGCTTCCCGGTAGCGGGAGAGCCAGCTTATCTTTTCCTCGTAGGTCATGCCAGCTCCTCCATCTTGTGCAAATCGATTTTGTCAAGGCTGCCATGCTGCACGATGGAATTTGCGGTATGTACCACTCTGGTCATCCCAAAAAGTATTTCAGAATCGCATTCCGACTCTTTTGCAACCTTGCACAAGATATTGTTGAGTGCAATGAGTTCCAGACCGCTCAGCTCTACCGTGGCAGAGCCAGCGTCCTTCTTTACATCATCGCGCTGATTCAATGATTGGATTCGCATTTGTTTGCTCCTTCTGCATGAAACATATCGGTCTGAGCCGTGTATGCCTTGTAGCGTTCTTTCTGCAGGAGGAAATACTCCTGCGAAATTTCAAACCCGGTGAAGTACAAGCCAGCATCATAGGCGGCAATCCGACTACTGCCGCTTCCAACATGAGTGTCAAGAATCATCTGTCCCGGCTTGGCATATTTCTGAAAAATCCAGCTATACAATGCTACCGGTTTCTGAGTCGGGTGGATGCGCTTTTCATTCAGGCTTTTGTTTCCCTGCATGATATGCCCTTCGGAAATGCTCTTGCCCTGCATCATGCCGTTCCACATATACCGGAACAGGCGGACAGAATCAAACAGGTCGGTTGCAGCAATTTCGCAGTCAGAAAACGAAGTCCCGCCGTTGCACTTGTCCCAAACGATTCTGCCGGGTGCAAAGTGATAGTCGAAGTAGTTGCAGCCCCATATGATGTAGTGCTTGCTCACACGAAGCAGCTCGTTGAAGTAATCTTTTCCGGGAACATCCCATTTCGGGGTGATAGGATAGTCGCGGTGTACGCCAGTTTTACTGACACGTGAGCCATAATACCCTCGGTGTTCCGGCCCGCTGAAATATGGTGGATCTACCACAGCAAGGTCAAAAAGCTTATCAGGAAAAGCTTTCATTCCCTCCATGCAGTCCAGATTGAAGCAGATGCTTGGTTCTGATTTATGCGCTTCCATCATCACACTCAGATGCTCCTTTCTTTTTCAACGGTCGCCTCCGCCCAGCATTCTTGAGAAAATCGTTCCCGCTCGGCTCGGTACGGTCAACCCGGAGATTCCGTCCGCTGCTGATGGGGTGAAGCCTGCGGTACTCTTCCACAGACCTGCACCCCTGCGCCTCGGTCTCTTCCAGTGCTTTACGGATATACATCCAGCTGTAGGCACCGAGGTCGGCACACCTGCTGATGATGGCCAGCACCAGCTCTTCTCCCAGCCGGTCAGCATATCCGGTCAGTTGGGCTTTCCCTTGGGTGCTCAGCTTGCAGATACGCTGCTCGAACTCCATGACTACGGGGGATGTCGTCTTCGTCGGAGTCGGCTCGGGCGTCGCGCACGCAGACGACGACTGTCTTGTTTTCTTTGTTATCTTTGTTAAGTCTTGGTTAGGAGTTGGTTGATTGCTGGTTGATTGCTTGGTTGAGCCAATAATTTCAGTGTAATTATTTATCGCGATAACGCTGTATCTTGGCCCTGTTTTGCTGGTTATACAGTTGGTTGACTGCAAATGCATAAGTGCCGTCCGAACGGATTGTTCAGACATTCTGAGCTGTTTTGCCAGCTTTGCGCGGCTCGTGACCAGCTCACCGGGGTGGATGGTGATGCCCTGCCACTGCTTTTCCTGCCAGTTTGAGGTGAGCAACAGGTGGATGAACAGCCGGGCAGTGTTGGGCTCCGAATACCATTCCCAGTCGGTCAGGCCGCGCGGGATGGCAACGAAGCCGCGAGAAGGGTCAATGCCCACGGTCTGACCTCCTTTCGAATGGAATGCCCGTATCGCCAGATAGCACAGCGGCAGCGGTTAGAAGGGGAGGTCGTCACTGTCATCAATGATGGAAAAGCCATCAGAATCGTGTGCTTCTGCGTCGGGGACAGCGACCGGCTGACCATCGGGTGATTTGCGTTCGGCGCGATAGCTCTGGCTGGCAAAACTGGTCTGTTGGGCCTGCGGAGCGCTCTGTGCGGTCTTTGCTTCCTGAACATGACTTGCTGTCTGCTGGTCAAAATCCTTCACGACAGCCCGCTCTGCGGCCTTTCCGCCGCAAAAGCTCACCTGCGACGCAAGGACCTCGGTAGCTGTGCGGTTGTTGCCGTTCTTGTCCTGGTACTGACGGGTCTGCAAGCTGCCTTCGATGGCGATCATGCTGCCCTTCTGGAAATACTTGGAGACGAACTCTGCGGTCTGCCGCCACGCGGTGACGTCGATAAAATCGGCCTGACGCTGCTCGCCCTGACGGGCAAAGTTGCGGTCACAGGCAATGCGGAAACTGCACACATTGATGCCGCTCGGAGTGGTCTTCAATTCCGGTTCGTAGACCAGACGGCCCATCAGCGCAACAACATTAAGCATGGGCCGCACCCTCTTCCTCGGCGTCGCCAGCGCCTACCTCGTAGTCGATGTTGGCGCCCATCAGGACCTCCGGACACTCGGCGCGGGCAAAGTAAGCGGCGGCGCGGTACTTGAGCATCATTTCGGTCATCTTGGGCCAGTAGCTGCCATTCTTGTCCCACCACCCGGCATCCTTTGCCATCTTGACCGTGACTTTCGGGCCTTCGACCTTTTCGCCGGTGAGCTTGTCCACGCCGATCAGGCGGCAGCCCCAGTTTTCGGTGCCTTCTTCGCCCTCCATGCGGTAGCGGGTGCGGCCTGCAAACTGGCCGCTGTTGTCGATGAGGGCCTTACAGCTCTTGCCGCTCCATGTAGGCATACCGTGGACGACGTAAAGGTTCTGCATGACGAAGAGGTGAGAAACGCCCATGCGAAGGGCCATCTCGCAGGCGATAGCGCACGCGCCGGGATTGCCGGTGTAGGTCTGGGGCAGGAAGCCTGCGGGAAGCTGCGCCATAGCGGCGGCTTTAGACTTTGCAAGCATCCAGTTGCGCTCGTCAATGGTCAATCCCTGAACCTTCTCGGCGTAGCTCTGGCGCTGCTGCAGCTGGATAGGTGATGCAGGCGCAGGCACCTCTGCACTCTGGACGACAGCTGCATTCTGGTCGAGCATCTCGATAGGGGTCTGGTTTTTCTCAGGCATGATGAATTTCCTCCTCGGTAAATTTAATATCGATGATATTGGCGTAACGCTTGATGGCGTCAAGCTCGGATTTAGTGCAGCGGAAGACGAGCTTCCGGTCACGCGGCTCTTCTCTGCGAGTAAATCGGGCGAAGAAATCGTCATCGTACTCGTCCAGTGTGTAACCATTACCGTGGCCAACGCCCGGCTGCACAAGGCTGACAGTGTAGGGATTCTGCGCCGGGCCTTTGTAGTTGTCCGGCATCCCGCGAATGACGGCCTCCCGTAGCATGGTGCGGTACTCGGTCATGTAACAAAAATCTATGGATTCATACGGCTCAGGCATGATTTCTTCGCCAGCAGCGGCATGAACGATGTCAATGAGGCACATGAGCTCACCGACCCGGCGATAAATCGAGTCGATTGTGCGGCGGGTCTCCTGACTGCCCAGCTGATGGCTGCGGGCGAAGCCGGTGAACAGAGCCACAGCATAGTTGACGTCGCTGGTGAGCTTGTTGCCGGTGCTGATGAGTCGAAACAGCACATTGTCGTTCCCGATGTACTGAAAAATGCCCTCGGCCTTGTTTGACAGGTCTTTGATTCGCGCTCTGCGGGCTAACGGATTACTCATCTTCCTCACCTCCGTCATATTCCGGCGGCTGACGGCAGAGCCGGGCCGCTTCCTCACGGATGCTGTTCAAGGTTTCACATAAGCTGGCAAAGGTCGTTTCCAAGTCCTCGCCGACCAGGCGGGAGTAACTGCCCTTTCCGGTGTCCCATGCACGGCGGCAGGAGAAGGCGATGCTATTGGCGTTTTCGAAATCTGCCTGTGCAGCGTCGCTGATTTTGGAGTGGAGGGCCGCTACCTGCTTTTTCAGGTCTGCGTTGTCCTTGGCAAGCTCTGCGTTCCGGGCATCTGCAAGGCCCCGTGCCTTTTCTGCAGCGCGACGGTCAACTTCTTCTTCGTCGATGACGCCCACGATGGGCTGGTGCTTCAGGGCCTCTTCTGCGTCGTTTGCCCGCTGCGACATCTGAGCGCACTGCTCTTGTAACCCATCAATGTCGGCGTGGGCGGCTTCCAGCTGGCTCTCGGCGGTTTTGGCACGCTGCATCGCCTTGTCGTAGGACTTCCATGCTTCTTCCTCCCGGGTATTGGAGGCGTCCAAATTTTCCTTCAGCTGGGTGTTCTGCTCGCGCAGCCCTGCTACATCCGCTCGGACGGCTTCCAGATGGCTCTCAGCAGCATTGGCCCGCTCCTTCTCGGCTTTGATCTGCGCCAAAAGTTCCTGCACCCGCTGGCTGTCTCCGGCGGCTTCGACCACCTGCGCGACACACCCGCTGCGGGCGATGAGGTTCAAATCTTTGCGGGTCAGCTCGGGCAGCTGTTTTAATTGGTCAATCGTTGAACCATTAAAAGATTCTCCGGTCTGCACCATATTCCATGCACCCGACTTGCTCATACCCTTGCTCTCATACCACTTTGTCCATGTACCGCCGCCATACCGCCCCGCCTTGGCAGTCAGAGCGTGGATGCGGGCGAGGTAGATGCAGGAGATCAGGTATTCGTCCTGCGCCGCGCCATAGTGCAGATCAAACTGCTGGTCGGCTTCGGTGGCCTGCTGGGATAAATCGCCCAGAGCGGAGAAGTCAAAGCTGGGGGCAGCTGCGGATGCAAAAGAAGTCTCCGCAGGAACAACAGGGGCCGATGCGCTGCTCTGCGGGGACAGCGCGGGGGTCAAGCCTTTTGCAGCCGCCTCGCCCGCCGAGGTGGTCGGTGTTGCCGCCGCCGAACTGCTGGCAGCAGGGCTTGTCATGGTCGCAGCAGCATCCGCATTCTGGGCAGGTGTACATGAGAAAATCTCCTTTGCTTTTTTGATGTCAGCAAGAATCTTTTCCATTTCCTGCTGCGGTGTCATGTCCTTGCGGCTACCATTCGGAGTAAAGAACTGATCAAGCAGCTCTCTTTTTGCGGCAACGCCTTTCAGATTCTGGGTGCAGGTGATAGTCAGGCAGTAACGGCCATCAGATCCATAGTCCGATGCACGAATATCTTTGGAAAACGAGCCAAAAATCTCTCTGTCTGGATAAGAGTCTTTGATCCAGGAGGAGACCTGAGACAGAAAGTCGAAGTCCAGACTATGCACTCGACAAGTGCATTTATCCTTGATAGAGCCAGCGAACTCTGACGCATAGGTGAGGGTCTTACTCATCCGGCATTCGTAGCCCTGAGTCTCCCGGCTGACAGTTCTAGCACTTTCATCCCATTGATAGTTTCCGTATGGCATGGCGTAGGGGCATCCCCAGCACTCATGGCCGGGTGCATAGCCGGATAGGCGGTTGCCAGTGGTACTGGCATCGGTGGATTTCTTTACTCGCCGTCCGCATTTGCAGATATAGGTAGTCACACTCTCACCTCCGTGTCCTTCAGGCGGTCCAGCATCTCGGCCTGCAGGTCTTTGTTCAGGGGCTGGAAACGGTTATTTCGCCAGCCGTAGCAGAGGATAGTGCCATAGATGGGCTGGCCGCGATAAGTACGGTTCAGGCTCTTGCCGTAGATGGCGTACACCAGCACCGCCGGGGTGCGGGGCAGAACTTTCTGCTCGCAGGGACACTGCAAAAGCGCTTCCATGCCCTGCAGCGTGTCCGGCAGGGTAGTCACGACCGGGTCTTTGCCCGGCTCGATAAGAATACCTTTCATCTCTTGCTAAAACCTCCAAAGTGTGTTATTCTTCGGGGTGATGGGGCGTTCAAACTCATCATCCCTTTGCAGGCTCGCCGGTGTTCCAGCACCGACGGGCTTTTTTGCGTTCATGCGTCCCTCCGATTCTGCCGGTACTCCGGCTCTTCGGGGCGGGCGTGGCGGCGGTCGATGTACTTGCGGCGCTGAGCCTCGCGCTCTGCGGCATGGTCGCCCAGCCGGGCAAAGAACAGCGCCAGCAACAGCAGCACCATCGCGGTGATGAAGTCGGTGTCGGAGATGACACCGAGGGCCTCGATGCTGCCTGCAAAGCCAAGTGCGTACAGCATCCCGACGGCACCGCTGGCCACCGCCAGCCAGTACCAGACGCCAGATTTGATTCTCATGCGGATGCCTCCTTTTTATTTCTGCGGCACACCCAGCTGCACCAGCAGGGCGGGGACGTTGATCATGATGCACCGGCCACTCTTGAGGTGAGGAATGGTGCCTTTATCGAGCTCTTTGCGCAGGTAGTATTCCGAAAGCCCGGTGGCCCGGGCAGCATCACGGACATTCATGAATGGGGTAGAAGGGACGGGAGGAGTATGATTCCTCATAGTGGTCACTCCTTTTTCTCGGTGGTGAAGATGTCGGCCATGATCTGGTCGAACGCGGGCAGGCCAAAGGCGACGATTTTCAACTGGTCAATGCGGCTGTCAAGCTCGACGGTGCGCACCTGCCCGAACTCGTGATTTTCAAAAATTTGTAAGTCGTTCAAAATTTTGACCTCCTTGTGGCTGGCTCCCTTCTGCGGTAGAATAGAGGGACAGAAGGGAGGTGAAAAATATGCAGATGATTCCTGTTTCTTCGTCCGACCTCGCAGCAGTCGGATATGCAGGCACTACGCTTTGGATTTCATTTCATAGCGGCGGACTATACGAGTATTCTGGTGTGCCGCAAAGCGTCTATGAATCGCTGATGAACGCTCCGTCAAAGGGTAAGTATTTTCATGCGTACATTAAGCGCTCGTACCCGTATCGCAGAATTGGTTAATCAATGACCACGAGCACAATGGCGGGGCCGTTTACCTTGACTTCGGCATCTTGGTAGGGCTCTGCTATTGTTGCTTCTACGCCTTCCCGATTGGATAGTTCTGCAACGAGCTGTGCTGTCGGCACATTTTTCAGCGCCCAGCGTTCCGCTTCCGACGGTTCGCTGGGCTTTTTGTTGTTGTCCATGTGGTTCACCTCCTTTCACTGATATTGCGTAAACGTAAGTTTACGCGAAAAAAATAGCATCGGTCTCCTGCGGAGTAAGATGCAGTGCGGCCCGGAACAACTGAATCTCGTTTCGGGTGAAGTCGGACTGACCACCCATTTTACGGGACAGAGTTGCCGGATTGATGCCCATAATCTGGGCTGCATCTTGAGTTCTTATGCCATGCTCGATACATTTGGCACGGAATAAATCGCGGTTGAACATTTGCTCACCTCCTTTGCGCAAGAACAGTATAACTCTTGCGTATACGTAAGTCAATACGAAAATGCAAGCTTTCTTTGGGAAATTGCAAAAACACATTGCAAAAACGCAATATAATGATATAATGAAGGCAGAAAGGAGCATCAGATCATGGGGAATTACTTAGCTGACCGACGAAAAGCTCTTGGGTTAACGCAAAAGGAAATCGCAGAGCTGGTAGACGTATCAGAAGCAACAGTCTCCCGCTGGGAAAGCGGTGAAATTGCTAATATGCGGCGTGACCGCATTGCAGCTTACGCGAAGGCACTAAAAACCACCCCAAGCTTTATTATGACAGGGGATAGCGCTGATAAAGAACTTCCAGCGGGAGCCACGCTTTATAATGCCCAAAACGTTGCCCCGCTGTTGGGCACTGTCCGTGCAGGGATGCCGATGTATGCCGAGGAAAACATTGAAGATTACATTCCCATCCGGCAGACAGACGGTGCAAAGTATTTCTGGTTGAACATTCGCGGGGACAGCATGAATGCTGCCGGTATGGATGAGGGCGACCAGATCCTTGTACGTGAACAACCGGAAGTGGAAAACGGCCAGTTGGCTGTGGTGATGGTCAACGGCAACGAAGCGACTGTAAAATACTTCCGCAGGGAAGGCGATCTCGTGATCCTGACCCCGAAAAGCTTTAATCCGGTGCATCAGCCGCAGATTTATGATCTGAAGAAGATGCCGGTGCGAATTGCAGGATTGGTTGTGGAGTGCCGGAAGGTGTTCCGATAAATGGTAAAGAGGAACTTGATATGTCGAGAAAGAACAAGGTTGGATATTCAAAAAAATATGCGAGTGCTGCGAAATCGTTTGACCGAAGCATGAATCGATTGGCACATTCTGTTTCGCGTGTGGCATTTAGTAGTAAGTCTACAGCAAAATCAATCCCAAAAGCATCCCGGAAATCACATATGGATGAACCTGAGTTTGAAACGAAGTACACTAGTATCCCACAGCCAGTGACTGTTGTCTGTGCTCTGATTGGAGTGCTGGTTTTTCTTGCCGATCTCAAAGATGGCGGATTTCTGGTTTCACTCATTTTTGGATTTATAGCATATGGGGTTTCTCTTCTAATTCTTTGCGTTGTATATGGAGGAATCGCGGGAGCAAAGGAATTTCGTTCTCAAGATAGTGATAAATGCGAAGGACTACTCGAATCGGTCTATAATCCCAATCCTGAATGGATGGGGCAGACTGGCCTTGTTGATTCTCGCGCGAATGCAAAGGTCTTGGCTCCACAGTTTCTGAAGCAGGCTCAGGAAAGCGCTAAAATCCTTCAGACGACCACGGAACCGGCCACCTTTTTTACAAGATATGACTTTTGCGTTGGACGCTTGATGGAACTTGAAAAGTGCAAAAAGTACGGTGCACAGGTAAGCACTACTGATGATTTGAAGAATTATCGCAGCCTTGGCTTCCGAGATGATGCTGTAAAGGAAATCATTCATCGAACGGAAGAAAAGTATCAGGCAAAAATCGAGAGCCTGAAAACAGCAAAGGCAAAACAGAACTGGGCAGAAAAATATCATCAGGCATTTGAACCATATTTGCCTTACATGACAGACGGCCAGAAGTCTGAGCTTGGAGAAGCAAGCGCATATCTGTTTGATCTGGCTCAAAAATAAAAAACGCCCCCGGTGTTGGCGCACCGAGAGCGTTTCCAAGAACAGCTTGTTCACGAGGAACAATACAGCCCTAAGACAACTGTATTGTACCACCTCCGGGCAGGCTTGTCAAAGTGTACCCATATGGAGGTGTATTTTTATGGCGAGTTTCAAGGAGAAACTTGACAAAAACGGAAACCGAATCTACGAGGTGCAGGCCAGCAATGGGCGAGGGCGGCGTGTCTGGCGCACCTTCCGTCCGGAGCCGACATGGAGCAAGCGCACCATTCAGCGGGAGCTGCAGAAATTCGCCGCTGAATTGGAGCAGCAGTTGGCGGATGGGGAAGTGCTGACCCGTGAAGAGACTGCGCAAAAGGCCGCTGCGGAAGCCGTAGAGGCGGCCAAAATCAAAACCTTCCGGCAATATGCTGAAGCCGTCTATCTGCCAGAGAAAGCCGCCACGCTGGCGGAAAAGACCCGGGCCAGTTATACCCAGCTGTTGGAGCAGCATGTCTTTCCGGCTCTGGGCCATGTGCTGCTGCCGGAGATCACCCCGGCCATGATAAAGGCGTTACTTTCCAGTCTGTCAGAGGAGCTTGCCTTCGCCAGCGTGACAAAGGTGTATGCTGTACTGCATAACCTGTTTAAGGCTGCCTTGCTGGATGATACGATAGACCGGAATCCAATGGATAAGGTTCCGCGTCCCCGGAAGTCGAAGGATGCAGCCCTTCCTACAGAGCACAAGGCTTTTACTGCAGAGGAGACGCGATATATTCTGCGTTGTCTGGATGGCGAGCCGCTCAAGTGGCGGGCGTTTATCCTGTTGCTTATCGATACGGGCTGCCGCCGGGGCGAGGCCTGCGGGCTGCAATGGCAGTCGGTGGATTTTGATACCAACACGATCACCATCGAGAGGAATCTACAGTACACCTCCGAGCGGGGCGTGTACGAGACTCTGCCCAAAAACGGCAAGACCCGCGTTGTAGACATCTCGTCTGACGTGGCCGCGCTTTTGCAGGAGCTGCGGCAGAGTCAGCCGGTAACGGTGCGCTGGGCATTTACACAGGACGATAGCCCGGAGCCTATGCACCCAGACACTCCAACTCGTTACTTCCAGCGATTTGGCAAACGGTATGGGATAGAGCACTTCCACCCGCACAAGCTGCGCCACACGTCCGCCAGTCTTGCCATCACCAACGGTGCCGACGTGGTAAGTGTCGCCGCACGGCTGGGGCATTCTGACAGCAGCACCACGCTGCGGATGTACGCCCATGCCAACGAGGACAGCATCCGCCGGGTCGGTCAGACCGTAAGAGAGGTCTTGAAGCAGCCAGAAAAGAGAAAAGCTTGAATTTAATTCTGTTTCGTCGTGTCTCTTGATGACTCATATTCATCCTATAAACAGGATGCTAAAAAACCGCAACTTAACCGCAACAAAAACCGCAACATCCTTGAAAAATCGAAGTAATTAACGAGATTGCACGATACAGCATCGGACAAATAAAATGATTGCATCACGCAATTTGTTTGACAATGAAACAACACGACACAACACGTTAAAAGTCCCTTTTATAGCTCGTAATGAGCAGGTCGTCCGTTCGAATCGGATCAGTAGCTCCAAAGTAAAATCCCCGAAAAGTGGCTTCGCGCCTGGCTTTTCGGGGATTTTTGTTTGTGCGGAGAAATGCCTTTCGAGGGGAATGTGGGCGGTAATTGCCCCTGTTTCCGGGAAAGTTTTTCAACGAGGTGGCTCAAGAGGTGGCACAAAAAGGGAACAGAGGGAGTAAAAATAAGCGGCTCACCCTTGCGGGGGTCATCGCACACTTGGACATTGCGATTATACCTCTTTGAAAAGGCTGATAGAGCAGGTTTCGAGCGCTCTGCCAAACCGCCATATGCGGTTGAAAAATTTTGTGCAATTTTCATAGTTTTCTTCGCGCTGTTTTGGTGGTACAATAGAAGCAGAATCTAGTGACATTCAGGAGGAGCCGCATGGCAGAAAAGAGCATTGAATTAGACAGCGTAGAGATCGCAGCCGCCGTATTCGGGAACTGTGACCGGAACATCCGTATGCTGGAGAAAGAATTTTCGGTGACGGCGGTGTGCCGCGGTACGATGCTGCGCATTTCGGGCGAACCGGCCAATGTTGCAGCTGCGGCCCGTGCTGTGGAGGGGATGCTTCTCCTTATCGAGAACCATACGCCACTGGAAGACCAGACGGTGCGCTACTGCCTGAGCCTTGCGCATGACGGCGAGGAAAAGCGGGTCCGGGAGCTGACCGAAGACTTCGTGACGGTGACGGTCAAAGGCCGGCCCATCCGTCCCAAGACCCTGGGACAGAAAGAGTACCTCAACTCCATCCGGAACAACGCCATCACCTTTGGCGTCGGCCCGGCGGGTACCGGCAAGACCTACCTTGCTGTGGCAATGGCTGTCAAGGCGTTCAAGGCCAAAGATGTCTCCCGCATCGTGCTGACCCGCCCGGCGGTGGAGGCAGGCGAGAAGCTGGGCTTTCTGCCGGGTGACCTGCAGCAGAAGGTAGACCCCTATCTGCGGCCTCTGTACGACGGCCTGTTCGATATGCTGGGCGCAGAGACCTATGAGCGTCTGGTGGAAAAGCAGATCATCGAGGTTGCACCGCTGGCCTATATGCGCGGCCGGACGCTGGACGATTCCTTCATCATCCTCGACGAAGCGCAGAACACCACCCCGGAGCAGATGAAGATGTTCCTCACCCGTATGGGCGTCGGCTCGAAAGTGGTCGTTACCGGCGACGTCACTCAGATCGACCTTCCCGACCGCACCCGCAGCGGCCTTGTGGATGCACTTCAGGTCCTCAAAGGCGTGAACGGCATCGCGCAGTGCTACTTCACCGAAAAAGACGTGGTGCGTCACCGTCTGGTGCAGGAGATCATCAAAGCCTACGAGGCCGCTGCCCACCCGGCTAAACACTGAAAAAACAACCCCGGCAGCATACCACAGAAACCGGGGCATTCGTTCAATAGAATGTAGAAACGAAAGGAGCGGACGATTTATGTCCAATAAAGTTTTGATCACCAACTCGCAGAAAGCGATCAAGGTCCCCTCGGGCCTTCGCATCCTCATCCGCCGCGCCTGCAACGCTGTGCTGGAATATGAGCATTTTGACGACCCGGCGGAGATCAGCGTGACCTTCGTGGACAACGCAGCCATTGCTGAGCTGAACAACCAGTACCGCAACAAGCCGATGCCCACGGATGTTTTGAGCTTCCCTCTGGGGGAGAACGGCGTCTATGACGTGGACGAGAACAACGGCTGCAAGATGCTGGGCGACATCGTCATCAGCATGGAGCGCGCACAGGAGCAGGCGACTCTCTACGGCCATCCGCTGCAGAGAGAGGTCGCTTTCCTGACGGTCCACTCCATGCTCCATCTGCTGGGCTATGACCACGAGAACGGCGGTCTGGAAGCCATGCGGATGCGTGAGAAGGAAGAAGCTGTCCTCATCCAGCTGGGTCTGCCCCGCACGGTGAGCTACACGGAATAAAAAGACAGGAGTTCTATTTTGAAAAACGAAACACCGATCCAGGGCCATTATGATACATCCTCTGTGTTTGTGGCGGTCATTGGCCGCCCGAACGTGGGCAAGTCCAGCCTGACGAATCTGCTGGTGGGGGAGAAGGTGGCTATCGTCACCTCCAAGCCCCAGACCACCCGTACCCGTATTACTGGCGTCATCACCCGGGGGCCTCTGCAGTACGTTCTGCTGGATACCCCCGGCGTGCATAAGCCCCACAATAAGCTGGGCAAACGGATGGACAAGACGGCCAGCGACTCTATTGCTGACGTCGATGTGTCCATGATGCTGTTCGAGCCCTACGGCGCGCTGAATGAATCGGAGATGGTTCTGGTCGAGGCTCTGAAAAAGGGCGGCCCGGCCATCGCGGTCATCAACAAGACCGACCTCGTCAAAGACCCGGCGGACCTCGAGGCCCGCAAGGCGGAGCTGAAGGCCCTGGGCGTCTTTGATGATGTCTATACCGTCAGTGTCCGCGATAATGACCACTGCGAGGAACTGTTCGATGCACTGAGCCGCTATGCCGTGGAAGGCCCACATTATTTTGACGATGATGCCTACACCGATATGCCTGAGAAGGAGCTTGTAGCGGAAGTTATCCGTGAAAAGGCTCTGCTCTATATGCGGGACGAGATCCCGCACGGCATTGCGGTCGTGGTCGAGCGCTTCAAGGAGCGCCCCGGCACCGACCTCGTGGACATCGACGTGAACATCTACTGTGAGCGGGAGAGCCACAAGGGCATGGTCATCGGCAAGGGCGGCGCGATGCTGAAGAAGATCGCCAGCGCAGCCCGCACCGACTGCGAGGAATTCCTCGGCTGCCGCGTCAACTTACAGTGCTGGGTGAAGGTCAAAGCCGACTGGCGCGATAACGAGTTCATGCTCAACAATTTCGGCTTTAAGCAGCAGCCCAACCGCTGAGCCTCATAACAGGACAGATTTCCCGGGGATAGCGCAGTACCATAGAGGTGACACTATACCTTAAGGAAAGGAGCGTTGTCCGATGGATGTGGAACTCAGCTGGCAGACGTTTGCCTGCACCGGTGATATTCTGTGTTATCTGGACTACAGGCGGCAGCTCGCTCAGCAGCGGCTCACCGCCCCGGCAGGAGAAAAAACAGATGGATACCATTGTGACCCCGGGCCTTGTCCTGAAAGAGACCCGGTATAAAGAATCAGACCGGATCATCACGCTTCTGACGCCGGGGCTGGGAGTCATCTCGGCCTCTGCGCAGAGCAGCCTGCGGCTGAAAAGCAAACTGTTCAGCGCCTGCGGGCTTTTTTGTTACTCGGAGTTCGTGCTTGTCCCCGGACGGAATATGTATACAGTGCGAGAGGCGGATGTCAAAAACGTCTTCCATGGCATCTCGTCCTCCATCGAAGGGATGAGCCTTGCCATGTATATGGCGGAAATGGCCTCGGCGCTTTCGCCCACAGGAGACGAAGCGGAAAAAGAACTGAGGCTTCTCCTGAATTGCTTTTACATGATAAGCGAGAAAAAGGCCGACCTTCGGGTCATCAAGGCCGTATTTGAGCTGCGTACCATGAGCGAGTGCGGATTTCTGCCGCAGCTGGTCTACTGCCGCGACTGCGGCACTTACGACGGCCCGGCCTTTTATCTCGACCCGGCGGAGGGCTGTCTGCTCTGCGAATCCTGCGCCCAAAAGGCGGGGAAAAAGTGCAATCTGGACGCCGGGGCACTGTTTGCGCTGCGGCATATCTGTCTGGTAGAAGATAAAAAGATATTCGGCTTCCGTATTTCCGTCGGCAGTCTGGCGAAACTCTCTGCAGCAGCAGAGCAATATGCGCTGACCCATCTGGACAAGCCGTTGAAGAGTTACGACTTTTTGAGATCCGTCCTGCCATAACCATTTGAAATCGATTTGATATAAGGAATTACTATGGAAACAAGTTATTTGAAAACGCTGGAACTGGACAAGATCATTGCCCGGGCGGCGGAGGGCTGTGTGTGCAAGGAGTCCCGCGAAAAGCTCCTTGCCATCGAGCCTCAGTGCGACCCCGATGAAGTACGGTATGCGCTGGAACAGACCGATGCCATCAATTCACTGCTCATCAAGAACGGCTCGCCCCGCTTCGGTGGAGTAGAGGGCGTCAGTCAGCTGGCCGCCCGCGCCGTCAAGGGCGGTGTCCTTTCAATGGGTGAACTGCTGATGGTGGCCGGTGCGCTTCGCAACTTTCAGAACCTCGTCAGCTGGTATGGCTCTTCGGAACACGATGCACTTCCGACGGACGACTTATTCTATGCGCTGGCTCCTCAGCCGGGCCTTGAGCAGCAAATTTCGAGTGCCATCCTTGCACCGGATGCAATGGCAGATACGGCATCGCACACCCTGAACGACCTGCGCAAGAAGATCCGTGCGACTGAAAACAGCATCCGCGACCGTCTGGAAAGCATGGTCCGGAATATGGACACCTCCAAGTACTTACAGGAGAGCGTCGTCTCCATCCGAAATGGCCGGTATGTCGTTCCTGTCAAAAGCGAGTATCGCGGTGAGGTGAGCGGTATCATCCATGACGTCTCGTCTACCGGTGCGACCGTCTTCGTCGAGCCTCAGGCTGTTGTGGAGGCAAACGCACGCATCCTTCAGTACCGCGCACAGGAAGCCCAGGAAATTGAACGTATCCTGGTAGCATTTACCGGTCAGGTCGCAGCCATTGAGCCGCAGTTCCAGTACAGCTATAAGGCCATGCTGGAAATCGACGTCCTGCTTGCAAAAGCCCGCCTTGCACTGGATATGAAGGCGTTCAAACCCACTGTCCGGACGGATACGTCGTTCTCGCTCATCCGGGCGCGTCATCCGCTCATCGACGCAAAGAAGTGCGTTCCTGTCGATATTTCGCTGGGCAGGGAATATGATTCGCTCATCATCACCGGCCCCAACACCGGCGGTAAGACCGTCACTCTGAAAACGGCCGGTCTGCTTTGCGCGATGGCACAGTGCGGCTTCCTCATCCCGGCGGATGAGCGCAGTGAGATCTGTGTTTTTGACGAATTCCTCGTGGACATCGGCGATGAGCAGAGCATCGAGCAGAGCCTGTCCACCTTCTCCGGTCATATGAAGAAGATCACCGGCATCCTTGAGCTTGCCATGCCCCACACGCTGGTGCTTCTGGACGAGCTTGGTGCCGGTACCGACCCGGCGGAGGGTGCGGCACTGGCTGTTGCCATCATCGAAGAGCTGCGCCGCCGCGGTGTGCTCCTGATGGCCACAACGCACTATGCAGAATTGAAGGTGTTCGCTCTCGAGACAAAGGGCGTCGTCAACGCCAGCTGCGAGTTCGATTTGGAGACGCTGCGCCCCACCTATAAGCTCAGCGTCGGCGTTCCGGGCAAGTCCAACGCTTTTCTTATCAGCGAAAAGCTCGGCATCCCGGAGCGGGTCATTGAGGCGGCACAGCAGCATCTGTCCGCAGAAGACAAGCGTCTGGACGCCGTTCTGGGCCAGCTGGATGATTTGAAGCTCCAGCTCAAAGCCAGTCAGGACGAGGTGGAAGGCCTGAAAAACGAGGCCGCCCACCAGCTGGATGCGGCCCGTCAGAAGCGCGATGAGCTTATCCAGCAGGGCGAGAATGAGCTGGAAGCTGCCCGCGCCAAGGCCCGCGCACTGGCGCAGGAGGTCGAAAGCAAGGCCTACGCTCTGACGGATGAGCTGCGCCAGATCCAGAAAGACGAGCGGATGAGCACCCAGCAGAAGGCCCAGCGCGCCCGTGAGATCGCCAAGAAAGAGTCCGAAAAGCTCTTTATGGGGACTGAAGTGGTACACAATCCGGTCAAGGAGTTCGTGCCGCTGAAGGAAGTCAAGGTAGGGCAGGAGGTCTGCATTGCAGAACTGAACCAGCTGGCTACCGTGCTCTCTCTGCCAGATAAAAACGGCGATGTGCTGGTGCGTGCCGGCATCATCAAGACGAAAGTGCCTCTCAAGGGCCTCAAGCAGCCGGAAAAGCTGGTCAAGGAAGCGAAGCCTCAGACCAAGGCACAGCAGCGTTACTCCCGACTGACCGGCGACGCCAACCGGCCCAACGGCAGGGTAGAGCGCGTACAGCGCACGGCAAAGATGGAATGCAACCTGCTGGGTCTTACCGTAGACGAGGCGCTGCCGGAGGTGGATTCCTTCATCGACCGTGCGATTTTGAACGGCCAGACTGTGGTATATCTCATCCACGGCAATGGTACTGGCGCACTGCGCACTGCGATCCATAAGCATCTGCGGGGAAACCGAATGGTCAAGAGCTTCCGTCTGGGCCGTTACGGCGAGGGCGAGAGCGGCGTGACCGTCGTCGAGCTGAAGTAAGCCGATGGCAGGACGTTCAAATCCAAGACGCGCACGCCGGAGAAAACAGTGCGGCCCGTCCACTGCGACGGTCATCGGCCTTTTGGTGTGCGTCGTCTGCTTCAGTGCAGCATTTTTCCTTTGGAAAGCAGCGCTGTTCGGCGCTGAGCGAAATGAGAGCGGGGAAGAGCCTTTCCGGCCTGTGGTGGGCGACCCGCCCTACCGGGTCTGCATTGATGCCGGCCACGGCGGAAGCGACCCGGGCGCAAGGGGAGTCGTCGAAGAAAAAGAGATGACGGCCCAGACCTCCGAGGCTCTGCTTGCGCTGCTGGAGGCCGACCCTAATTACATCCCTCTGCGTTCCCGTGAAAGCTATGATGCCACCGCAAAGCCCAGCGAGCGGGCAGAGGCCATCAATGCCCAGAGCCCGCAGCTGCTGCTGTCCATCCACGGCAACTCCGCGCCGGAGGGTTCTGCCGCTGCAGGCTTTGAGTGTTATCCGTCCGTTCCGGGCCGTACATGGCATCAGGAGAGCTATTACTTCGCGCAGCAGCTGGCGCAGGGAATGCAGGCCGCAGGCGCAAAGCTTCGCGGCCACGGCGGCATCCGGTACATTTATTATCAGGGCGAGGTAAAGCAGCTCGTAGAGAGCACCCATACCGAAGTAAGGGACGAGCGAAGCTTTACCTTGTTGGAAGATGTAAACTGTCCGACGGTTCTGGCAGAACAGTGCTTTGTGACCAGCGAAGAGGACGTTGCACAGTTTGGCAGCGAAGAAGGCTGTAAGACGGTGGCGCGCGTTTACTATGAAGCGATCTGCGTGTACTTCGGAACACGGCCGCTGGATACACCGCTGTAAAGTCTGATGCAATGGACGCTCGCATGAAAGCGGTCTTGTCCAGCTGTATTTTATGATGCCTGCTTGGCAGGTGATCCACGCGTCCCAAACGAAATGATATAAAAGAACAGCAGAGGCTCCCAAAATCTGCGCCGATAACGGAACGCAGGAGAAGGGGGCCTCTGTTTTTGATTTTTATAATATTTCGTATAATGCAGGTTATACGAAATATAGGGGAGTGAAAAAGCCCTCTTTTTCGGGTTTCGGGCCTTTCCGGCGGTTTCTGAGCCTTTTGGGCTGGCTGGGCCGTTTTTTCGGGTTTTGTACAGTTGTGTTATTTGAATGCATTGTTTTGTATGTTTTTGTCAGCTTTTTTGTTTTACAATCGTCCGGTTGCTCGTAAAACCTTTTCTAACTCTAATGTCCAGTTCTTTGCCGCTCGATTCGGGTGCGGCATACTTACAACAAGCGTTTCTTTACCTGTGCAGACCAAACTGCTTTTGTAATACCACAATACAGTCTCTTCATGGGGTCTGATCCATTCAGCATCATCTGCAAATATCTCATCATGTAAAATGTTCGATACCAGCCCCCAGCCGCCGGTCAGGATAATATCCGGCTCATAAAGCTGTATCTGACACTTTAACAGGTCCGCATCTTGCCGGGCGGCCTGCCGTACCGCTTTTGAGCTTGCGATGGCACCGCCCGGACACTTTTTCAGGTTTACCACAGCGATATTCCGCACCATATCGTCCAGCGAAGATTTTGGAACAAATTTCCAGTATGTGCCGTTCAAAATCATATTTGCCCAGCGTGCGACATTATTCCACGTCCTGTAGTAGGTTTTGCTGCCTCCATGATAAAGAAACTCCACGAGGCTTCCGTGCAGCCCATTCGTTTCTTTTAACAGTACAACGATATGTTTTCTGTCTGGAAGTGCTGACCAGCGCTCATAGTCCACAACACCGTCGGCATTAAAACCGGCAGACTGCGCCCAGCGTGTCTGCCATTCTGTCATCAGCGAGGCCTCATCACGCCGAAGCTTCTGCGTTTGTACCCATGTCATCATTTGTCGGCCTTCTCCATATCGGCAAGGCTCGAAACATCCACCCGGAAACCCTCCTGCGCGGCACCCTCAAAGGCTTCCATCGGGCCGTCCGGTGCATCATTTTCAGGCTCATCCGACGAAGGATCGGCAAATTCCCCCTTGCTCTCCCCTGTCTCCTTTGATGTTGTATCCAAGTTCGCCTTCTTGACTTCACCCAGCGGATTCTGCTCAATCGCTGCACGCACCTGAAATTCCTGCAGGTGTGTATAAATTTGTGTCGTGCCGACGCTGCTGTGGCCCAGAAGCTGTTTGAGGGTCAGAATATCCACGTTGCCAGTCTGATACATCAGCGTCGCGGCAGTATGGCGGAGCTTATGGGTGGAAAAACCACGCAGACCCGCTGCTTTCATAGCGCCGGTGACCAGTTGCTCTACCCTGCGGTTTGAGATTCGCTCCTTGCGCCGCCGGGTGATAAAGACCGCTCTCTCTTTAGGGTTCAGGCCCTCCATCGTGTTGCGCTTGTTCAGATAGATCTGCAATGCCTCCATGCAGGCATCATTCAGGTAGACCATCCGCTCTTTATGGCCTTTGCCGAACAAACGGATCTGCCGCTGTTCCATGTCGATGTCGCCGAGGTCCATGCCGACAAGCTCCGAAAGACGCATCCCACAGTTCAAAAAGAGCACGACCATGCAGTAATCCCGTTCCGGGAAATCGCTCTGGGTCTGGGTGCTTTCCAGAAGGTCCATGGATTGCTCTGCCGTCAGGTACTTGGGAAGGACTTTATCCTGCTTGGGCGGCTTGATGGACGCTGTCGGGTTCTCTTTGAGCAAGTCTACCTGATTGACCAGATAATCATAAAAGCCGTGGAGACTGGCCAGCCGCCGGGCCGTCGAAGACTTTTTGTTGCCGCACTCGCTGTTCAGAAAGTACAGATACTCATAAACGTCTTCCTTGGTCACACTGCCCCAGAAAGCCGTATCGAGCCCCTTGGGGTCGATGTCCTTTATCTCGGTATCGTCGGTCACAAGGCCGCGCCGGCGCTTCATAAAGCGGCTGAAATTGCGCAGGTCGCAGTAATAGCTGAAGGCCGTGTTGGGGCTTTTGCCTGCGATGACTTCCAGATAGCGCACATACGCGACGATGTCCGGCGAGGCATCATCAAAAGGCTTATGTTTTTCGGGATTTTTCTCGTCCAGATAAATCGACATGGTTTCCTCTTTTTATGGTCACAGACGGTCGGATTTCAGGGCATGGATGGCGTCCGAGATATAAGCGGCACCGACAAGCTTCATGCCGGGATAATCGGCGGCGTTCAGATGTGCAAGGCTGTGCTTTGGTACGACGGCACGCTCAAAGCCGATACGTTCCGCTTCCCGCAGACGCTGCTCCAGATTCGGTACACTGCGCACCTCGCCGCCAAGGCCGACTTCACCGATGGCGATGAGCTTATCGCTCACGGGGCAGTCCAGAAGCGAAGACACCATGCTCAGACAGACGGCAAGGTCGCAGGCGGTATCCCGCAGGGTGATGCCGCTGACGATGTTGATATATACGTCCAGATTGCCGAAGAAATAGCCTGCACGCTTTTCCAGCACGGCGATGAGCAGGTTCATGCGGTTGTAGTCGTAGCCGCTGCAGGCCCGCCGGGGTGCCGGGAAATTCGTCTTGGTCGCAAGGGCCTGTATCTCGCTGAGAATGGGGCGGCTGCCTTCCATGGTACAGGCGACGCAGTTCCCGGAAACGCCCAGTGGACGGCCTTCCAGGAGCATCTGGGACGGATTTTCGATTTCCTCAAGGCCCTGCCCCGTCATATCAAACATACCAAGCTCGTTGGTGGAACCATAGCGGTTCTTAGCCGCACGCAGAATGCGGTATGGCAGCATTTTGTCTCCCTCAAAGTAAAGAACCGTATCCACGATGTGCTCCATGACCTTCGGGCCTGCGATAGCACCGTCCTTGTTGACATGGCCCACGATAAACATCGGGATCTCCTGCTTCTTGGCGACAGCCAGCAGGCGGGCCGCACTCTCTTTCACCTGACTGACCGTGCCGGACGAAGACGAGATGTCCATACACCGCATGGTCTGGATGGAGTCGATGACGACCAGTTCCGGCTTTTCCTTCTCGATGAGTCCGCAGATCTCGTCTACGTCGTTTTCTGCCGCCAGATAGATGTTATCCTGCGGGACTTTCAGGCGGGCCGCACGCAGCTTGACCTGACGGACGGACTCTTCGCCCGTGATATACAGCACCGTGTGCTGGTTGGAGATGGCACCGCAGAGCTGCAACAGCATCGTAGATTTGCCCACGCCCGGCTCACCGCTCAGCAGTACGACGCCGCCCAACACGATGCCGCCGCCCAGTACGCGGTCAAGCTCGGAAATGCCCGTCAGGATGCGGCTCTTTTCCTCGGTCGTGCTGATGTCGGCCAGACGCCTTGCCGTCAGCGAGGTGACGCCCTCCTGCCGGACAGGCGCAGCGGCTTTGCCGCCGGAAAGCCCGGCTTTGGGCGCTTCGGCGACCACATCCTCATTCATGGTGTTCCAACTGCCGCAGCTGGGGCAGCGGCCCATCCAGCGGGGGCTTGTCTCTCCGCAGTTGGAGCAGACGTATACGGTTTTCAGCTTCGGTTCTTTCATTCTGGACTCCCTGTTTTCATTTCATGAAAATCATTTTCTTTATCATACCACATCCGGCCCGAGGCCGCAAGAAAGCCGGGCGCTTATCCGGCCTGCATCAGACGATTTGCAAGACATACAAGACCGGTGGCCGCACCGCAGAGCGGGCAGAGACAGACCGCCAGTAAGGCGAATTGCCCCACCAGGAGCCGTGCTCCTGCCGGATGGTTTCCCTTATCCCCTCTGCCGAAAGAGAACGCATGGATCCGGCTGCTGACCTGCAGAGCCGAGGCTCCGAACAGGCAGAGCGCACCCGCCGCCAGTGCCGTCGGCAGGCTGGCGGTGAGCAAAAAGAGAACGAGCTGCTTTGCCCCGAGGCTATTCAGAAGCTGCGCCGAGAGCAGGCCGGAGCCTGTCCCGTATAACATCGCAAACAGAAAGATGGGCAGCGGCCCCACTGCCGAAAGCCCCAGCAGGAGGAACACTGCCGCCGCCCCGAGGACGACAGCCAACTCTGCCCCGAACAGTCCCACCGCCTGTGCTGCACTGGACGCCGCGAACACTCCGCGCCAGCAGTCCAGATAATAGGCCAGCGTTTCCATCTCTTCAGCGTCGCACAGCGCCTGCAAAACGCCCGCCATCAGCGTACCGAAGAGATAGGCCGCCGCCAGCAGGATGCAGTCCCGGCTGGCCTGGAAGGGCTTCCGCCGGGGAGCTTTCTGAGGCGGCATTTCCGTCAGCCGCCCGGAAGCAGGCGTCATGGCTTCTTTTTCTGCCAGAGACTCGCCCGCTGTATCTTCCGGCAGCGTCGGCACAAGTGCCGCTGCATTTGTTTTCGTTTCCTGATAGACCCACATCGTGCTTTTTCCCTCCTGCTTTTGTTGTGTATGGCCGCTGTAGCGTGGACTGAGCATTCAGCGCCGTTTTCGCTCCGCGCGCAGCATTCCGAGGACCCCGCCCAGAACCCCCATCAGCAGGACAAGCCCTGCCCGGACGAACTGCATCGTTTCCCACTCGCTCTGGTACAGTGTGCCCAGAATAAAAAGCAGCCCTGTAAAGAGAACTCCTTCCGCTGCGCCCCAGACGAGCCCTTTGCCATTTTGCAGAATGGCCATCAGCAGGCCGCTGAGAAAGCTGCCGAGACAGATTGCCGCCGTGGCCAGCGGAGCAGCGGCCTCCTGCGTCAGGCCCTGTTTGACCATCAGCCAGCCGAACCCTGCCAGGCTCACGGCTGCTGCCGCACTGCCCACTCCGAAAACGACCAGCAGCCCTATCGCCGGGAACTTCTTGGTATCAGACATAAAAACGCGCCTCCCTGCACCTACTGTATGCAGGAAGACGCGTTCAAAGCACGAATCCGGAAAATTATTACTTCTTGGGGGCGTTGTCCATGTTCAGCTTCTCGACAGAGCTGATGGCGTTCTTGGTGAAGCGAATCTTCACACGGTCAGCGCCAGTCTCCAGCACGAAGGTGTCGTCCTTGATGGCGACCACACGGCCGATGACGCCGCCGATGGTGGTGACCTGATCGCCGATCTCCAGAGAAGAGCGCATTGCAGCGTCCTTCTTCTCCTGCTTCTTCTGGGGACGGTAGATCATGAAGTAGAGCATCACCAGCATCAGAGCCAGAGTAAAGAAAAGGCTGATGTAGCTTTCGGTCGTAGTCAGAAATTGCATGGGGCAAAATCTCCTCTCAAATTCATATGACCTTATTATACGCGCTTATCCGGCATGTTTCAAGGCTAAATCTCAAATTCGTGTGTCGAGCAGCTTGACATAGCGGTCATGGAAGGCGGTAAAGGTGCCTGCATCCAGCTCATCGCGGATGCGCTCCATCAGGTGATTGTAGAACCAGAGGTTGTGCATGACGGCCAGACGCATACCCAGCAGTTCCTCTGCTTTGAACAGGTGGCGGATATAGGCGCGGGAGTAGTTCCGGCAGGCCGGGCAGCCGCAGGCGGGGTCGATGGGGCGCTCGTCGCGCTCGTACTTGGCGTTCTTGATGTTGATGATGCCGCCCCAGGTGTTCAGGTGGCCGTGGCGGGCGTTGCGGCTGGGCATGACACAATCGAAGAGATCCACGCCGCGGGAGACAGCCTCGATGATGTTGCCGGGAGTGCCGACGCCCATCAGGTAACGGATCTTATCCTTGGGCATATAGGGCTCGACCGCGCTGATCATCTCGTACATCACCTCAGTGGGCTCACCCACAGCGAGGCCGCCGATGGCGTAGCCGTCCAAGTCCAAGTCGGCGATCTGCTTCATGTGCTCCACGCGCAGGTCGGCGAAGGTGCAGCCCTGATTGATGCCGAAGAGCAGCTGGTCGGGGTTGACGGAGATGCCTTCATGCTTCAGGCGGGCCATCTCATCCTTGCAGCGCTTGAGCCAGCGGGTGGTGCGCTCGCAGCTGGCTTTGGAGTAATCGTGCTGGGCGGGGTTCTCGACGCACTCATCAAAGGCCATAGCGATGGTGGAACCGAGGTTTGCCTGGATCTGCATACTTTCCTCGGGACCCATGAAGATGCGGTGGCCGTCGAGGTGAGAGGCAAAGGTCACGCCCTCCTCGGTGATCTTGCGCAGCTTTGCAAGGCTGAACACTTGGAATCCGCCGCTGTCGGTGAGGATGGGGCCGTTCCAGCGGGTGAACTTGTGCAGACCGCCCATCTCTGCCACCAGCTTGTCGCCGGGACGCAGATGCAGATGGTAGGTATTGCAGAGCATGACCTGCGCACCAATGTCCTTCAGGTCATGGGCAGACAGGCCGCCCTTGATGGCGCCGGCGGTGGCAACATTCTGGAATGCGGGGGTCTGCACCGTGCCGTGTACGGTCTTGAACTCGCCCCGCCGGGCGTTGTGCTCCTGCTTGAGCAGCTTGTAGGTCGTCAAAGAAGGCATAATATTTTTCCTTTCTGCGCACGGAAAACAGCCGTGCATCCTGCCGCAGGGGGCGTATGCTCTCGCTGCGGATACAGAGTCGGGATATTACAGCGGCGAAGCGCTATAATAGTTACAAGATCAGCATCGCATCGCCAAAGCTGAAGAACCGATATTTCTGCTCGACAGCCACCTTATAGGCGGCCATCGTCTTTTCGTAGCCATACAGCGCCGACACCAGCATGATGAGGGTGCTTTCGGGCAGATGGAAGTTGGTGATAAGGCCGTCGATGCAGTTGAACTTGACACCGGGATAGAGGAAGATGTCGGTGTTGCCGCTGCAGGCTTTGATCTCGCCGTACTTGGCGGCGACAGCTTCCAGAGTGCGGCAGCTGGTGGTGCCTACGGCGATGACACGATGGCCTGCGGCCTTGGTATCATGGATGAGCTTTGCAGTCTCCTCGCTGACGGAGTACCACTCGCTGTGCATCTTGTGGTCGGCGATCTCGTCTTCCTGCACGGGGCGGAAGGTGCCGAGGCCGACATGGAGCGTCACCTCGGTGATGTTGACGCCCTTGGCGCGGATGGTATCCATCAGCTCTGGCGTGAAGTGGAGGCCGGCTGTGGGAGCGGCAGCGCTGCCCAGCTCCTTGGCATAGACGGTCTGATACTGGCTCTGGTCGTCCAGCTGCTTGGTGATATAGGGCGGCAGAGGCATCTTGCCGAACTCGTCCAGCTTCTCGTAGAGGGTCTCGGTGTCGTAGTAGAAAGTGACGAATTTATTGCCGTCTTCCAGCGTCTCGTCCACGATGGCCGTCAGACTGCCGTCGCCAAAGCTGACCTTGGTACCGGGCTGCATCCGCTTGCCGGGCTTTGCAAGGCACTCCCACTGGTCGCCCTTCACCTGCCGCAGGAGCAGCAGCTCGCAGACAGCACCCGTGGGCTGCTTGATGCCCACGATGCGGGCGGGCAGGACTTTGGAGTTGTTGACCACCAGCAGGTCGCCCGGCTCGAGGTATTCGGGCAGGTCGTGGAAGATGCGGTGCTGGATGCTGTCGTCTTTCTGGCTCAGGACCATCAGGCGGGCCGCATCACGGGGAGACGCAGGCTCCTGTGCAATGAGCCCTTTGGGTAAATCATACCAAAAATCTTTTTTTAACATAGTTAGCATTTGCCTTTCCGATGATTGACACGAATGCCGCATCAATGTTATCATAAAATCTGTATAGCGGTATCTATTATATTGCATAGACGTCTGCTTTGCAAGCGGAGTCTTATGCGAATTGGCTTTTTTTGAAAGGAAAGGTGCTGGAAATGGATAAACAATATAAAGTGGGCGTCGTCGGTGCCACCGGTATGGTAGGCCAGCGTTTTGTTACTCTGCTCGAAAATCATCCCTGGTTCAAGCTGACGACTCTGGCCGCTTCCGGCCGGAGCGCCGGCAAGACCTATGAGGAGGCTGTCGGTTCTCGCTGGGCCATGACCACCCCGATGCCGGAGAGCGTCAAGAAGATGGTGGTGCTGGATGCATCCAAGGTGGAGGAGGTCGCCTCTCAGGTGGACTTCATCTTCTGCGCCGTCAATATGCCGAAGGACGAGATCAAGGCTCTGGAAGAGGCTTACGCCAAGGCAGAATGCCCCGTCGTCTCCAACAACAGCGCAAACCGCTTCACCCCGGACGTGCCGATGGTCGTGCCTGAGATCAACGCCGACCACATCGACATCATCCCCGCTCAGCGCAAGCGCCTGGGTACCAAGCGCGGCTTCATCGCCGTCAAGTCCAACTGCAGCCTGCAGAGCTATGTCCCTGCCCTGCACCCCCTGATGAAGGATTTCGGCGTCAGCAAGGCTCTGGTCTGCACCTATCAGGCCATTTCCGGTGCCGGAAAGACCTTCGACCGGATGCCTGAGATCATCGACAACGTCATCCCCTACATCGGCGGCGAGGAGGAAAAGAGTGAGCGTGAGCCCCTCAAGCTGTGGGGCCACATCGAGGGCGACCACATCGTCAACGCCGAGAAGCCTGTCATCACTGCCCAGTGCTTCCGTGTGCCTGTCTCTGACGGCCACACTGCCGCTGTCTTCGTGAGCTTTGATAAGAAGCCCAGCAAGGAAGAAATCCTCAAGGCCTGGGCCGAGTTCCGCGGCCCCGCACAGGAGCTGGACCTGCCCAGCGCACCCAAGCAGTTCCTCCACTACTTTGAGGAAAACGACCGTCCCCAGCCCAAGCTGGACCGCAACACCGAGCACGGCATGGCCGTCTGCATCGGTCGTCTGCGTGAGGACACCCTGTTTGATTACAAGTTCGCCTGCATGAGCCACAACACCCTGCGCGGCGCAGCCGGCGGCGCAGTGCTGCTGGCTGAGCTGCTGGCAGCCAAGGGCTATTTTGACTGATCTGCGCGCTTTTTGAACTTCAACGCGCTGCAAAGGAGTTTTTTGCTATGAAGAATCCTGTTTTTACTGGTGCGGGTGTTGCCATCATCACCCCGATGTACGAGGACGGCAGCATCAATTTTGATGAGCTGGGCCGCATCGTTGAGGATCAGATCGCCCGCGGCACCGACGCCATCGTCATCTGTGGCACCACCGGCGAGTGCTCTACCATGACCGACGAGGAGCAGCTGGCCGCCATCAAGTATACCGTGGACCTCGTGAACCATCGTGTGCCTGTCATCGCCGGTGCCGGTTCCAATGACACCGACCACGGCTGTGCTCTGGCTGCAAAGTCTGCCGCCTGCGGCGCAGACGCTCTGCTGCTGGTGACCCCCTACTACAACAAGACCTCTCAGGCTGGCCTTGTCGCCCACTTCACCGCAATGGCAGAGGCCGGCGGCATTCCGGTCATCCTGTATAACGTGCCTTCCCGCACCGGCCTGAACATCGCCCCCGAGACGGCCAAGGAGCTGAGCAAGCACCCGCTCATCAACGGCATCAAGGAAGCCTCCGGCAATATCGGTCAGGTGGCAAAGATCGCGGCCCTCTGCGGCGATGAACTGAACATCTACTCCGGCAACGATGACCAGGTGGTTCCCCTGCTGTCTCTGGGCGGCAAGGGCGTCATCAGCGTCGTCTCCAATGTCAAGCCTGAGCTTGTTCACAACTGCTGCAAGGCATGGTTCGATGGTGATACCGCCAAGGCCCGCGAGCTGCAGCTGGAGATGCTGCCCCTGTGCGATGCGCTCTTCTGCGAGGTCAACCCCATCCCGGTCAAGTACGCCATGAATGTGCTGGGCTGGGAGGCCGGTGAGTGCCGGCTGCCCCTCGTGGAGCCCGGCGACGCACACAAGGAGCAGATCGAGCAGGCTCTGCAGGCTGCAGGTCTTATCAAGGAATAAACGATTTTATGTGCAAATGCCCGGCGAGACAGATCTCCGGGCATTTGCCGTATGATAAAAAAGAGGATAATAACAATGACGGATATTATCATTCAGGGCATCGGAGGCCGGATGGGCCATGTGCTGTGCGAGATGATCGCCCAGCGTGAGGATTGCCGCGTCGTGGCCGGCATCGACATGAAGGACGGCGAGATGAACGGCATTCCCGTGTACGACAGTCTGGACAAGCTGGACGGCAAGGGCGACGTCGTCATCGACTTCAGCGCTCCGGCAGCTGTCGAGAAGGCTCTGCCCTACTGTGAGGCTCACAAGCTGCCCATCGTAGTCTGCACCACCGGTCTTTCCGAGGAACTGCAGCTGAAGCTCGTCCAGCTCTCCCGCAGCATCCCGGTGTTCAAGAGCGCCAATATGTCCATGGGCATCAACGTCCTGTCCGAGCTGTGCAAGCGTGCATCGGCCATTCTGGGCGCAAACTACGACATCGAGATCGTTGAGCAGCACCATCACAACAAGCTGGACGCTCCCAGCGGCACGGCTCTGATGCTGGCTGATGCCATCAACGAAGAAAACGACGGCGCATACCATTACGTCTATGACCGCTCCTCCGTCCGCCAGAAGCGTGACCCCAAGGAAATCGGCATCAGCGCCGTGCGCGGCGGCAGCATCGTGGGCGACCATGAGGTGCTGTTCTGCGGCCCGGACGAGGTCATCACCCTCCGCCATACGGCATATTCCCGCAATATTTTTGCAAATGGCGCAATAAATGCTGCCGTTTATCTTGCAAAAAAGGAGCCCGGCCTGTACAATATGAGTAACATGATCGCAGAGATGTAAGCTTTTCTGCGCATGGCATCATAAGGCACGGTATCGTGCGTCAGGAGACGAGCCTATGGCCAAGCACGCAAAGCACGCAGCCCCTCCCCGCCGTCGGCGTTCCGCCCAAAAGCACACCTCGCATAAGGGCGTCACCCTGTACACACTGGGGGTCCTGCTGGTGGCTGTATCGGTGCTGCTCTCTCTGAGCTTCTGGCCCCGCCGCAGCGTGGATGCAGTTCCTCCGGCAGTGGAGGTGGAGTCCCCTGCTGTTTCGGAGGAGCTTGCCGTGCCTGAACCGCAGCCTGTCGTCACGACACTGCGCTTCTCGGCTACAGGGGACAACCTCATTCATGCACCCATCTATTCGCAGGCCGCCCGGCGGGCTGCAGAGGGCGAAGGATACAGCTTCGATTACTGCTATAGGAATCTGCTCGATTTCTATGCACAGCAGGACATCAACTGGATCAATCAGGAGACACTCTGCAGCAAAGAGCTTGCGCCCTCTACCTATCCCTGCTTCTCGACCCCCGGCGAGTGCGCCGAAGCGCTTTACCGGGCAGGCTTCCGGGTGTTCAGTCTCTCGAACAATCACACCTACGATAAGGGAGCTGCGGGCATTGCCGCCACCCTCCGATTCTGGGAGACGATGCCCGAGGATGTGATCACCACCGGCCTGTGGAAGGGCGAGGCAGACTATGGCCGCATCCCCATCCAGACAGTAGACGGCGTAAAGATCGCGTACCTTTCCTACACCGAGCACACCAACGGCATCCCCCGGAACAGCAAGATGACCGCAAACATCATCTACACCAGCCAGCAGGATGTCATGGAACAGCAGGTGCGGGCGGCCCGGCAGGAGGCCGATTTTGTGGTAGTCGGCGTACACTGGGGCGTCGAGGACAGCCACAACATCACACAGGCGCAGCGCACCTTAGCTCAGTCTCTGGCCGACTGGGGCGCAGATGTGATCATCGGAACCCACCCGCACGTCCTGCAGGACGCCGAATGGCGCACCGCAGCCGATGGACGGAACGTATTTGTGGCCTATTCGCTGGGAAATTTCCTGAGTACCCAAAGCAAGCCTGACCAGCTCATCGGCGCGATTCTGACGTTGGAGCTGGAGCAGACCACCGAGCCGGACGGCAGCGTCCATTGCGCAGTGCGCGGCCCGAAGCTCCATGTGACCGTGACCCACTATGACGCCGGAAAGTCTAATGTCCGCACGTATCTGTTCCGGGATTACACGCCGGAGCTTGCACAGGCCCATGGCGTCCGCGCCGCGTATCCTTCTTTTGGGTACGATTACATCCGCCAGACGGCACAGACCTACATCAACAGCGAATTTTTGGAGCTTGCATAAAGCTTGTATCAGAATGCCCGATGGGCAGAATGGAGTGTTTACTATGTACGGTGTATCCAAAATCAATATTGAGCCGAGCCTGATGATGATCAGTGTGCAGGATGCCGAGTTCAAGGGCAACACGATGGCACGTTATCTGCAGATCTTCGCCGACACTGGCGTCGTGGTGGATATGATCAGCCAGAGCGCTCCCCACGGCACCAGCATGGACTTCAGCTTCACGGCATCCAGCAGCGACCTGCCGCTGGTCATGAAGGCCATCTCTGCGGCAAATCTGGACAAGGACGCCAAGGCTTCTCCCCTCATCAGCGTGGGCTACTCCAAGCTGAATCTCTTCGGTGAGGAGATGGTCACCAGCTGCGGCGTCGCCGCCCGCGCCCTGAATGCTCTGGCAATGGCAGGCATCGAAGTTCTGCTCATCACCACCAGCGATTTGGACATTTCCCTTCTGGTCCGTTCGGAGAACGAGGACGCAGCCTATGAGGCCCTGAAAAAGGCTTACGAGCTGTAATAACGATATTAAGCAGCACCCGTGTCTGATAAAACAGGCATGGGTGCTGTTGCAGCAAAAGACCCGGCGGGTCTCCCCTCTGCGGAGAGGAACCAGCCGGGTCTTTTTATTTTATCAGAAGATTTACAGGCTCACCTTGTGGTAGACCTTCTTGCCTTTCTTGATGACGATGCCCTTGGACAGCTGCTCAGCAGTGAAGCTGACCGTGGGAGCAGCGACCTTCTCACCGTCCACCAGAACACCGCCCTGCACGACGAGACGGCGGGCCTCACCGTTGGAAGCAGCCAGACCAGCCTTGACCATCAGGGTCAGGATGCCGATGGAGCCGTCGGTCAGGTCAGCCTCGGTCAGCTGAGTGTTGGGCATATGCTCAGCATCACCGGCAGCACCGCTGAACAGGGCGCGGGCTGCATTCTGGGCCTTGGCGGCCTCCTCTTCGCCGTGGACCATCTTGGTCAGCTCGAAGGCGAGGATCTCCTTGGCCTCGTTGAGGCGCTGGTCCTTCCAGGTGCTCATCTCGTCGATCTGCTCCAGCGGCAGGAAGGTCAGCATACGGATGCACTTCATGACATCCGAATCGCCGACGTTGCGCCAGTACTGATAGAACTCGAAGGGGCTGGTCTTGTTGGGGTCGAGCCAGACGGCGTTGCCGGCGGTCTTGCCCATCTTCTTGCCCTGAGAGTCGGTCAGCAGGGTGATGGTCATAGCATAAGCATCCTTGCCCAGCTTGCGGCGGATAAGCTCGGTGCCGCCCAGCATATTGCTCCACTGGTCATCGCCGCCGAACTGCATGTTGCAGCCGTAATGCTGGAACATGTAGTAGAAGTCGTAGCTCTGCATGATCATGTAGTTGAACTCGAGGAAGGACAGGCCCTTCTCCATGCGCTGCTCATAGCACTTGGCGCGCAGCATGTTGTTGACGGAGAAGCAGGCACCCACGTCGCGCAGCAGCTCGACGTAGTTCAGGTTCAGCAGCCAGTCGGCGTTGTTCAGCATCAGAGCCTTGCCGTCGGAGAAGTCGATGAACTTCTCCATCTGCTTCTTGAAGCAGGCGGCGTTGTGGGCGATGTCCTCCTTGGTCAGCATCTTGCGCATATCGGTGCGGCCAGAGGGGTCGCCGATCATGGTGGTGCCGCCGCCGATGAGGGCGATGGGCTTGTTGCCTGCCATCTGCAGACGCTTCATCAGGGTCAGGGCCATGAAGTGGCCGGCAGTCAGGCTGTCGGCGGTGCAGTCAAAGCCGATGTAGAAGGTGGCCTTGCCGTTGTTGATGAGGTCGATGATCTCGTCATCGGTGATCTGAGCCACGAGGCCGCGGGCCTTGAGTTCTTCGTACAGAGTCATAAAAATTTCCTCCTGTTTGTCGGGCAGAGGGAAAATAAAACGCCCCCTGCCAAAATAAATTTGGCAGAGGGCGATAAAATTCGCGGTACCACCTCTGTTTGCCGCCTCTTCACAGAGACGGCCTCACGAGTGCGCACCCCAGAGTAGAGTGACACTCCTGCGTTTGTAACGCTCGCACGCGGCACAGCCTACTATTCGTTCAGCCTGCGGCTCAGGGACGTATTTCGCCTGCGTCTCTGCAGCCCCTTTCACCAGCCGGGGCCTCTCTGGGCAGAGCGCATCAGGGTACTCGGTTCCCATCTTCGCCTTTCAACGAGATTCAGTTTAGCACATCCCTGCCGGAATGTCAAGCGCTGGCTTTTTTCTTATTTTTCTGCGTTCCGGCCCAGCATTTCCCGGGCATTGGCCAGCGAAAGCTCTGTGACGTGGTCGCCGGAGATGAGGCGGGCCAGCGCCTCTACACGGCCATTCTCGTCCAGCGGGTGTATTTCGGTATAGGTGCGCTCGTTCGTGATATTTTTCTGGATAAGCAGATGGCAGTCGGCCAGCGCAGCGATCTGCGCGGTATGAGTGATGCAGAGAATCTGATGGCCCTCGGCGCTCTGACGCAGTACCTCGCCGATACGGCTGGCTGCTTTGCCCGATACGCCGCTGTCGATCTCGTCATAAATAACGGTCGGCACGGCATCCTTATCAGCCATTGCGTTTTTAATGGCAAGGGTAATACGGCTCAACTCACCGCCCGAGGCGATCTTTGCCAGAGGCTTCGGGGCTTCGCCGGGGTTTGTGGAGATATAGAACTCGATGCTGTCCTGTCCATGGCTGGCCAGCGGCCCGCGCGAATGGCGAAGCGTCATCCGCACACCCGGCATATTCAGAAAGTCCAGCGTGCCAGAGATACGCTTGTTCAGCTCATCAAAAGCTTTCAGACGGGTCTGGGTCAGGGCTTCGGCTTTTTCCCGCGCAAGGGTGTAAAGGCGGCGCTGCTCTTTCTGCAAGTGCTCTACCCTCTCCTGCGAGGACTGTATCATCTCAAGTTCTTTCCGCGCCCGTTCGCCAAAGGCAAGGATGTCCTCTACGGTGTCGCCGTACTTCCGCCGGAGCTTATAGATAAGGTCGATGCGCTGTTCAATCTCGTCCAGCTCTGCGTCGTTGGTGTCGTAGGCATCCAGACGGCCAATGAGGTCTGCGGCGACGTCCTTTGCGGTGTAATAAAGGTCGAGCAGCTGGCCCGCACCGGCAGACAGTTCTCCGTCGAGCTGTGCCGCTGCGTCCACAGCGTTGGAGGCTTCGCCCAGAAGGTCAACAGCTCCCGGGGCCTCGTCGCCGCCCGAGAGCAGCGCGTAACACTGTGCGATACGGTCCCGAATGGTGGAAGCATTTGCCAGCACTTTGCGGCGGCTTTCCAGCGTCTGCTCCTCCCCTGCCGTCAGGCCGGCATCGTCGATCTCCTGCACCTGATAGCTCAGCAGGTCGATACGGCGCTGCTTTTCGTTCTCGTCGGTTATCATGGCGTCCAGCGTCTTTTTGACGCCGACCAGTTCCCGGTAGATAGCATAATACGCCTGATATTCAGCACTGTTCTGGGCGTAAGCATCCAGAATGCCCTCATGGCGGGCCGGGTTCAGCAGGCCCACGGAGTCATGCTGACCGTTGATGTTGATAAGCCCCCCGCAAAGCTCCCGCAGGACGGCGGCAGTGGCCGGCATCCCGTTGATACGGCAGGTGCTCTTGCCCTCGGCGGTGATCTCACGGCTGAGCAGCAGGGCCTCCGAGCGCTCATAGCCTGCCTTTTCGAGGCTGTCGAGAACAGCAGGCGGCACGTCCTCGAACGCCGCCCGGATGACGGCTTTGGCCGCACCGGTGCGCACGAGATCCTTGGAAGTGCGGTTGCCCAGAATGGCGTTGATGGAGTCGATAAGGATGGATTTGCCTGCGCCCGTCTCACCGGTCAGGACATTGAGGCCCTTTTCGAAATGGACGTTTGCTTTCTGGATAACTGCAACATTTTCGATTTGCAGGCTGCTCAGCATAGTTTCACTCCCGCGTTTATTTCTGCCCGATATGACGGGTCAGTTCCGAACAGATGGTCTTTGCGTCCCGCTCCGAACGGGCCACGATAAGGAATGTATCGTCGCCGGAAAGCGTACCGACGACATTCTTCCATTTCAAGGCGTCGAACACCTCACAGGCAGCGTTCGCCATGCCGGAGTAGCACTTCACCAGCACGACATGTCCGGCAAAATCCACCCCCAGCACCGACTCGTGGAATATCGTCTCGAACCGGCCCTGCATCTTGGGGTTGAGGCTTTCGTTATGGCTGGAAACGTAGCGATAGCCGTCGGCGGTGGCAGCTTTGACGAGGCACAGCTCCCGGATGTCCCGGGAAATGGTAGCCTGTGTCACCTCGAAGCCCTCCTGGCGCAGATGCTCGAGAAGTACCTCCTGTCGGCTGATGGGATGCTCCTGAATGAGGCGGAGGATCGTCTGCTGACGTTCCGTCTTGCCTTTTGCCTCAGCTGGATTGTTTCGGCCCATATTCCTTGCCTCCTCTTGTTATTATCTCCGGCTGCGCAGCTTCTGGTCGATGGCCTGAAACTGGTCTGCCCTGCTGAAGGTGACGAGCTGTACGATCTGGTCAGAGAGGCGTATCTCCGCCGTCGAGCCGGCACTGAGCGGATATTCCGCTGCGCCGTCGCAGCTCAGGAACACTTCGTTGTCGATGACCTGCCCCACACAGATGTTTATTTTGCGCTCCTGCGCAAAGACCATTGCGGGGCTGGTCAGACTGTGGGGACAGATGGGCGTGACGACGATGCCCTTGGTCTGTGAGTCCAAGATCGGCCCGCCGGCCGCCAGTGAATAGGCTGTAGAGCCTGTGGGGGTCGCCACGATGACGCCGTCACCACGGTAATGCTCTACAAGGATGTCGTCGCAGTAGATGCTGAAGTCGATGGCCTGCTGCAGACGGCCTTTCGTCACGACCACATCATTGAGGGCATGGCCTTCCCAGCCATCCTCGCCCAGCACCCGCACATAGAGCAGCATCCGGCTGTCCAGCATATACTCTCCCCGCACCAGAGCGGCGAGTTTTTCTTCCATTTCATCCACCTCACAGGTGGCGAGGAAGCCGCAGCGTCCGATGTTAATGCCGAGGATAGGTTTTTGATATTGCAGCGTAAAATTTGCCTCGTGCAGGATGGTACCGTCGCCGCCGATGGTCAGGATGACATCGGTGCGCGGAAGGCATTCTTCCAAAGGAAGGTACTGTACACCTTCCACATAGCAAGACTCTTTCAGATCATCCCGCATCAGGACGACAGCTTCCTGCATCAGCAGGAGCTGCGCTGCCTGACGGGCAGTATCGGCAGCCTGTTCCTTTCCGGGGTTTGGCGAAATGTAAACAGTCATAGGGCGGTTTATTCCTCTGTCTCCCAGCAGATTTATTTGTCCAGAGAGCTGTGGCTTGCCGCTACGACCTGTTCGGCAACAGAGTCATCCAGCACACCGGGCTGTTCGCTCTTCTGGACGAACATCAGGTATTCGATGTTGCCCTCAGGGCCTTTGACGGGGCTGAAATCCAGTCCGCGCACGACGAAACCGTTTGCAGCGGCATAGCCCATCGCATTGTGGAGCACTTCGCGGTGGGTGGCAGGGTCGCGGACGACGCCGTTTTTGCCCACCTTCTCGCGGCCAGCCTCGAACTGAGGCTTGACGAGGCAGACGCCCATTGCGTCGGGCGTCGTGATGGCCTGCGCCACCGGGAAGATATGATGCAGCGAGATAAACGACACATCTACGCTAAAAAACTCAATAGGCTCTGCCAGCATGTCCAGCGTGACATTGCGGATGTTGGTGCGCTCCATGTTGACGACGCGCTCGTCGGTGCGCAGGCTCCATGCCAGCTGACCGTAACCGACGTCCACGGCATAGACCTTGACCGCGCCGTTCTGCAGCATACAATCGGTAAAGCCGCCGGTGGATGCACCAATGTCCATACAGACCTTGCCGTTCGGCGTCAGAGGAAAGCACTGCATTGCCTTTTCCAGCTTGAGGCCGCCGCGGCTGACATAGCCGATGTCGTGGCCGCGCACCTCGACCTTGGCGTCTTCCTTTATCATCTCACCAGCCTTGTCCACCTTCTGCTCGTTGACAAAAACGACACCGGCCATGATGAGGGCTTTGGCGCGCTCACGGCTCTGGATCATGCCGTGCTGCACCAGATATTGGTCCAAACGAATTTTCAAAGTGTTTTCTCTCCTTTCGGGTCTGCTTCCCGCACGGCCTCGGCCAGATGTGCGGCATCCAGACCGGTCGCCTGTTTGATTTGAGGCACCGTCGCATGAGGCAGACACAGCTCCCTCACGGCACGGTGGATATACCGGCCCTGCCAGCCAGCATCCTGCAGGGCGCGGGCAAGATGTTCGCCGATGCCGCCGCAAGCCACACACTCTTCGGCCATCAGAACGACGGGATAGGAAGAAAGGTCATGGATCAGTTCTTCCTCAAACGGGAAGATGCGCACCAGCTTATAAACATCGCAGGGGATGCCCTCTTTGGCCAGCATCTCTGCCGCTGCAAGAACATCTTCTACCTCGTCGGCGTAGCTCACCAGTGCGGCTTTTGCACCCGGTGTGAAAATGAGTTTATCGTACTCCTTGCCTGAGCAGCCGTATTTTGCCAGAGCTTTGCTCTCTCCGCCGCGGGGGTAACGGATGGCCCGGGGACCCTGCATCTCATGGCTCAGCAGGATGGGAAGCCAATGCCGCAGTTCTTCGTAGTTTGAAGGCGAATAGATGGGCATTCCGGTCTGGCTGAGAAAAGCCGGGTCGTAGATGCCCTGGTGCGTCTCCCCGTCTTCGGGGACGAAACCTGCACGGTCCACCGCGAAGACGACATTTTCATGCAGAAGGTTGACGTCATGGATGATCTGGTCGTAGCTGCGCTGCAGGAAGGTCGAATAAATGCAGACCACCGGCAGCATCCCCTTGCTGGCCAGACCGGCTGCAAAGGTCACGGCATGCTGTTCGGCCATGCCGACATCGAAGAAGCGCTCCGGATGGGCGTGACTGAAAAACTGCAGACCTGTGCCGTATTTCATGGCGGCAGTAATGGCACAGAGGGTCTTGTCGGTGTTTCCGGCGGCGCTGAGCGTCCGGCCAAAGGCACTCGAGAACGACTCTGCCGGAGCGACCTCGGGGTCGGGGATGCTGGTCGGGTCGAACCTGGAAACGCCATGGTAATTGCCGGGGTTCGACTCAGCAGGCGCATAGCCCTTGCCCTTTTTCGTCACGACATGGAGCAGCGTCGGCCCGGGCTGAGCACAAACGGTCTGGAAAATGCGCTCCAGTTCCGGCTCGTCGTGGCCGTCGATGAGGCCAAAATAGTGAAAACCCATATCCTCGAACATCGTGGAATGGCACATGGCCCGGCGGATCGCTTTTTTGCTGTTCTGAAGAGCGCTTTTGATGGGCGCTCCGATGACAGGCACACCGTTCAGGAAGCTGCTGACATTTTCCTTGGCCGTAAAATAGCCGTTCGTGGTGCGCAGATGGCTCAGATAGCCTGCCAGCGCACCGACATTGTGGGAAATGGACATTTTATTGTCGTTGAGGATGACCAGGAGATTGTCCAGCTTTCCGATATTGTTCATTCCCTCGTAGACCATGCCGCCGGTGAATGCACCGTCGCCGATGATGGCCACCACATGGCCCGGCTCCCCTTTCAGCTTTTTGGCCCATGCGATGCCGATGGCAACAGAAAGGGCCGTATTGCCGTGTCCGGCGATAAAAGCATCATGGGCGCTCTCATTGGGATTCGGAAAGCCCGAAAGGCCGTCCAGCTTCCGCAAGGTGCCAAAGCGCTGATACCGCCCGGTCAGGAGCTTATGGGTGTAGCACTGATGTCCTACGTCAAACACGAAAGCATCCTGAGGAGTCTCAAAGACACGGTGGAGTGCTACCGTCAACTCGACCGCACCGAGATTGGAAGCAAGATGACCGCCTGTTTTGGATACGCTGTCCAGCAGAAACTGACGGATCTCGCCGCAGAGCTGCTGGATCTGCGCGCTGCTCAAGCGCTTCAGGTCACGAGGCTGTGAAATATTCTGAAGCAATGAAGGATGCATAAAATGACGATCCTCCTCCCATTTCAAATTCCTGATGTTTTTTGCTTAGACAAGGTGCATGGGATACAGGCAGCCGACCACGATGCCGACGACCATGCCGGCCATGACCTGCAGGGGCGTATGGCCGACCATCTCCTTCAGATGCATATTCTGCAAAAACGGAGAGTTCTTTTCGCTGATGTCGATCCACTCTTCGATCATCTGGTTGAGAACCTTGGCCTGCTCGCCCGTCTCGTGGCGCACGCCCATTGCGTCGTGCATGGTGATGATGGCGACCACACTGGCTACGGCAAAAATAGCCGAGCTGACTCCCTCGCTGCGGGCTGCGGCAATGACCATCGCACAGACGGTCGCGCTGTGGGCACTGGGCATACCGCCGTCGCCCCACATCCGCTCGAGCTGGAACTTGCCCAGCAGGATAAAGTTGATGATGGTCTTGAGTACCTGTGCAACGAACCAGCTCACGATGGAAACGGTCAATATCTCGTTGACCGAGAACAATTCTTTGATAAATTGCATAGTTTGTTCACCTTCTTGAATTTTATCGCAATCCCACAGCCATCGTCTCAAAAAGCAGCGCATTTTCGACAAGTAGTCCTGTGTGATCTCTGAGACGATTTCGGCGCAGAATGCGGCCGGCTCAGCTGCGGCGGTTCAGCAGCGTGCGGGCCAGCTGCTCCAAAAACGCACTCTTTTCGCCGAATGCGTCGCGCAGCGCTGTGCAGGTCTCGTCATTCAGCTTTTCCGCCAGCTGCATGGCACCGTCAACGCCGAACAGGGTGACAAAAGTCGTTTTGCCGTTTTCGCTGTCGCTGCCAATGGGTTTGCCCAGCTGCTCGGCGGTCCCGGTCACGTCCAGCACATCGTCCACGACCTGGAACACGAGACCGATGCCATAAGCATATGCTTCCAGCGCCTTACGCTGGATCTCATCGGCCTGTGCTGCAGCACCACCCATCTGGATGGCTGCATTGATGAGTGCGCCGGTCTTGTGGCGGTGGATGAGACGGAGCTGTTCTTCGGCAGCGGCAAGCGCCTCATATTTCAAATCGAGTTCCTGACCGTACACCATGCCTCGGCTGCCTGCACCTGCGCCCAGCGCCTGTGCCGCGTGGACACAGACAGAAGCGGGAGCAGGCGCACCGGCGACTGCCTCGAAAGCCTCGGTCAGCAGGACGTCACCGGCCAGCATCGCGGTGGATTCGCCGAATGCCTTGTGGCAGGAGGGCTTGCCGCGGCGCATATCGTCGTTATCCATGCAGGGCAGATCATCGTGGATGAGCGAATAGCAGTGCAGCATCTCGACTGCGGCTGCAAACTGCTCAGCTGCCTCGGCATTGCCGTGGAGCATATCACACACGGCCAGCACCAGCACAGCACGAATGCGCTTGCCGCCGCCCAGCAGGCTGTAGCGTGCTGCGCGGCAGACGTCAGATCCCTCAGGAAGATAGCGCTCGCACGCCTGACTCAATGCCTTTTCTGCACGGGCCAGATATTCGTCATACTGTTTTTTATACTCTGCGCTCTCCATAATGGTTCCTCCCTGCAAGCTGGTTGCTTTTATTCTTCTGTTTCGGGGTCTGCCTTTTCGCTGCGGGCGGCGTCGATCTCCTCCATTTGGAGAGACGCTTTTTCCAGCGCAGCATGGCAGTATTCCATCAGCGAAGCCGCTTCTGCATAGAGCTTGACTGACTCGGAAAGGGTCGTCTCTTCGCTCTGCATCTGGCTCAGGATCGTTTCCAGACGGGCCATGCCGTCTTCAAAGCTTTTGGGTGCTCTCATTCAGTTCCTCCACGGACGTGACCGTACATTCTGCTGTGTGCGCTGCACCGCGCAGGGTGAGCTTATCACCGGCTGCAAGAGCGTCTGTACTGCACAGCCTGCCGTTGCTGTCGTATACCATCGCATAGCCGCGCCCCAGTACCCGGTAGGGGCTGAGAGAATCGGTCAGTGCTGCGGCGTGGCGCAGCCGCGCCTGCCGCTGCTGAATGCAACTCTGTGCCGCGGCCTTAAGTTTTTCTTGCTTCACGGCAAGCTCTGCCTGCCCACCGGTCAATTTCCGACGGGTCATATCATAGGAAAGCTGCTGCTCAGCCATCATCAGACGACCAGACGCTGCATCCAGATGGTCCTGCATCGCATTCTGGCAGCTCTGTTCCAGCTGGGACAGGGCCCGCAGAAGCTCTGCACGATCCGGCACGGCTAGTTCTGCCGCAGCCGACGGGGTCGGCGCGCGACGGTCCGCCACAAAGTCTAAAATGGTAAAGTCTATCTCATGCCCGATGGCGCTGATGAGCGGCACTTTGCAGCGGTAGGCCGCCCGGGCGATGACCTCGGCGTTGAAGACCCAGAGGTCTTCCCTGCTGCCGCCGCCCCGGGCTACGATGATTTCGTCTACCCGACCGCTTTTGTCCAGCTTTCCGATGGCATCTGCAATCTGCTGCGCCGCTTCAAAGCCCTGCACATTGACCGGGCAGAGCAGGAGCTTTGCCGCAGGCCAGCGCCGACCAATGACATTGCGAATGTCCTGCAATGCCGCGCCGGTCTTGCTGGTGACGACGCCGATGCATTTGGGATACGCGGGCAGCGGCTTTTTGTGCTCTGCCGCAAAAAGTCCCTCCTGCTCGAGTTTGGCTTTCAGCTGCTCAAAAGCAAGCTGCGCCTCACCAATGCCGTCCGGGAACATCTCGTTGACATAGATCTGGAACGCGCCGTCCCGCTCATAAAGAGTAGCACGGCATCGCACGACTACCTTCATGCCCTCTTCCGGGCGGAAGCCCAGCCGCCGCGCATCCGAGCGGAACATCACCGCTTTGACACTGGCGCTGGCGTCCCGGAGAGAGAAATAACAGTGGCCGCTGCGGGCATTCTGTACGAAGTTTGCAATCTCGCCCCGCAGCGCCAAATCGAACAGGATGTCATTTGCATCCAGCAGCGTCTTGACATACTGGTTCAGGGCCGAGACGGTGATCACTTCAGCCATAGCCCGGCCTCCCGTGCGGCGAGGATAGACACGCCGATGGCGTTGTCACTGGAATACCGGCCGGGTACGAAATGCACCTGCGGGAGGCGCTGCTGCACCCAGCTGCGAATGATGTCACTGCTCATGACGCCGCCTGCACAGACCACAGCAAGCCCGGGATATTCCTTCTGAGCCGCTTTGGTCATCTTGACCACGGTATCTGCCACGCAGAGCAGGCAGTACTTGCAGACATAGGCGGGGCTTTTGCCAGCTGTCAATAAAGCATTGCACTGGTTTTCCAGCCCGGAAAGGCTGCATTCCATGCCGCGAACGCTGGATTTTGGTTTTATCGTCTCATCACATTCCGCGGCAAGACGGGAGACTTCGACGCCAGCCGGGAATCCAAAGCCCAGCTTGACACCCACACGGTCCACAGCTTGTCCGGCGTAGAGGTCGGAGCTGGTCCCCAGCGTCTCGATATGCTTCACTTCATCGCAAAGAAGCAGGTCAGTCGTGCCGCCGGAAATATGGAACAGCAGTGTTTTCTCGCGGAAGAGCTCTTCACCCTTGGCCGCAAACAGTGCCGCCGCCGCATGGCCCTGCTGATGGGTCGTGCGGATGAGTGGGATGCCCCGGGCCAGCGCGAACGCCTCGGCAGCGCTGACGCCTGCCAGAAAACAGGGCATATAACTGCCCTCTACCGGGCGCGGCTTTTCCGACACACCTACGGCGCTGATTTGGGTCAAATCGAATTCACCGCTCAGTTCTTCCAGCATCTCGGGCAGGGCGACTGTGTGATGAAAAAGGGCGTCGCTCTGGCGCAGGCCCAGCTGGCCCTCCTTCACCGGAAGGAAACGCTTTTTTGCGCAAACAACCTCTCCGGCTGTATTAAAGACGGCCAGAGAGGTTGCATAATTGCTGGTGTCGATGCCCAGCGTATAGCTGCTCACAGCTGCTCAGGCTCTGCGTCCAGACCCTGCTCGCGTGCCACCGTACCCAGCAGGCCGTTGACGAACTGATAATCCTCGTCTGCGCCATACTTTTTGGTCAGCTCGACTGCCTCATTGATGACGACGCCAGGCTTTTTCTCGTCGCCGTACAGCATCTCGGCCAGACCCAGACGGAGCACCGTCAGGCTCACGCGGGGCAGACGCTCCATCGTCCAGTTGCGCAGATGGGCGCTGATGAGGTCGTCCACCTCTGCGGAATGCTCATAATAAGCCCGCAGCAGCCGCTGTCCAAAGACATCCACCGGATGCTCTTCATCGCACTCGTGGTGGTTGTCCAGAGCCTCCTGCAGGGGAATGTCACCAAAGGTCTGAGAAAATGCCAGCAGAAATGCATTTTCGCGTGCTTCACGACGGGGCAGAATATTTTCCATAATGTTCCTCTCACAGCGGCAAGGCCCTCCCTTTTGCGGGAAGGCCGGCCGCAATTTTCTTTTACGTTTTGTTTCTCGGCTCAGGCCTGCGGCTCAGCCGCCGGGGCCAGACCGGCAATGACAAGGTCAACGCGGCTGACCGTGACATTGGTCATGTTCTGGACGGCAGACTTGACGTTTTCCTGCACCTTTTCGGCCACAGCCGGGATGCGTGCGCCAAAGGCTGCTACAATTTCCAGAGTGATCTCTGCCGTGCCGTCCCGCATTTCTACGGTAACGGGCGACTGGACGTTGGCGCGCTCGAGAAGGTCTTTCACCTTCCGGTTCTGCTTGCCGCAGGACACTTCTGCCACACCCTCGATCTCCAGCGCTGCACAGCGGGCGATCTTGCCGATGACCTCTGTGGAGATCTGCAGACTGCCGCCTTTAAGATCCATGTTCTGTAAATCCATTCTATGGCCCTCCATCCAAAATGAGCGAATGCCCATTTTATTTTATGCGTTCTATGCAAAGAGAGGATCCCTTTGCAAAACCTTTGATGTCATTATACCATTTTCTCCGGTTTTATACAACACCTTACTTCACTTCCACCACAGTAATATTCTGCGCAGTCACCTCGCTCTTGCTGAGCACGATGTCCCGTATCTGGGCCACCTGTGCTGCCGTCAGCGCGTCGCCGGAGGTCATCACGGTCAGGTCAGCCCGGCCGGACTGCAAAAAGCAGAGACAGTCGGCAAAGCCTTTCGCCTTGACCAGCGTTTCTATCTCATTTTCTGCGTTGAGGTCTTCGAGGTTGGAAGTCAGCTGCTGGGTATAACCTTTTTTCTCCTCGGCGGAAAGGCCCGAGGTCTTGAGGGTCTTCTGGATCGTGTCCATCGCTTCATCGTGAGCTTTCTGGCGCTTGAGACGGGCTTCCTCAAAGAATTTCGCTCCTGCATCGTTGGCCACGCTGACGAGCTGGGCCTCCCCATAATTCTTGTTGGCACTGGATACCGCTTCAGCCTCCGTCATCAGCCCGTCGGTCACGGGTGCCGCCACAGGCTCACCCTCCACAGCCACCGCCGAGACGTTGACAGCCTCTTCATCCACGCCGATGCCGGTGCGGGCATACTGCCAGTTAAGGTATACCGCCACGACCAGCGCGGCCGCAAGGGTCAGCGCTGTGACCCTGCGTGTGTTTTTGGTGATAGCTCTCATTTGTGTCTCCTCCTTGCATAACTTATATTTCATCGCTGCAAAAAATCATTCCCGGCGCTGCTCTACGCAGATGCGGTTGGACGGGACATCCAGCAGCGCCCCCACCAGCTCGGTGATGCGGGCGGCGACCCGGACATCTCCCCCGCCCTCGCACACCACGGCCACTCCGCACACTCTGGGGGTGCAGACCGTTTGTGCCAGCGCGGTCCCGTCGTCCAGCAGCACATGGGTCTGTTGTTCCTGGGTCTGTCCCGAGAGCGTGTCCAGAGCATAGATGGTCTCCTCTCCGCTTTCCAGTGTTACCATTACGGTAGTCTTTCCTGCGCCCTCTACCTGCGTGATGAGGTCGGAAAGCTGCTGCTCAAGCTGCTGGCGGTAGACGGTGTCATCCGCCGGGGCAGCGCTTGCTGCGGCGGTCTTCCCTGAAGGGGTGAACAGCTCCGACAGCAGGATGAGCAGCATAGCCGCCGCGCCCAGCAAGACCGCCAGCCGGGCGCGGTTTTCCTTCTGCGCGAGGTCCTTCAGCCGCGAAAAAAGCTCGTTGTTCATGGCACATCCTCCCCGCTGGGGCTGTTCCATTTGATGCATTCCGGTCCCAGCTGAAGCTGTCCTTCCAGCAGCGTTTCGATTGCCCGCTTCTGCGAGGCAGTGACGGCGTCCCGAGGGACGATCTGTACCTCAGTTGCTTCCACGCCCTCAGCGGTCCGGCTCAGAATGATATTCAGCCTGAGCGAAACACCCGCCTCGCTGAGACAGCGTTCTTCGAGCGTACAGGAGAGTTCTTCTGCCGTCTGTGCCAGAACAGCATCTTCCAGACTGCCTACCGAGACCGCCGGCACCTGCGGCAGTTCCAATGCGGCAAACTGCGCCTTTGCGCCGGGCAGAGCATCCGCAAAGACTACTAGAATATATAGCCCCGCCACCGCTTTTATGCACTTCTGCCCCCAGCCCTGCCCGACAAAGCGGGAGAGCAGCTCGGCGCAGATACAGGCCGTACAGAAGACTGCTGCTGCCCGTTCCAGTGCCTGCATCATGAACCACCTCCTACGATGAACAGCAGGGCCACCCCTGCCGCCGCCAGCCCGAAGAAAAGCGCCACCACCGCTGCCATACAGCGCACTGCCTCGGCAAAACAGTCGAATAATGCGCGGCAGCGGGAGATGCCAGTGAGACTGCAGAGCAGGCTGCATCCCATCAGAAGAGCCAGCTGTATCATCAGCCCCAGATAGAGCGGCACGAACTCCGCACCCAGCACCGACAGAGCTGCCAGCCCCAGCCCGCTCTTAAGGAGCTGTATCCCCGCGAGGATGGATTCCGATGCACTGCTGAGAGTCTGCCCGATGATGGGAACGCTCCCCGCCAAAAGCTGGCCGGTACGGAGCGAAAAGCGGTCCAGCTGGAATGCCGCAGCCCTCTGCAGGCCCAGCAGAGCCACCAGAAATTTTCCGGCCCAGCCCAGCGCCTGACGGAGCGCACTGCCGACGCCTTTGCAGAAAACGCCGAGGGCCGGTTCAGAGCTGACGCAGCAGGCCATGCTGAGCATCAGATAGCAGTGGAGCAGCGGCTGAACGAAGGCCGCTGCCAGCTGAGCCAGAAAGCAGAGTGCCGTCAGCAGTGCTCCGCTGGCCGCACTGCCTGCTGCTCCTTCCCCTCCCATCGTGAGGACACCGGCATAAACGGGAAGGAATCCCAACAGAAAGCTGCGCCAGCTCTCCACCTGTTCACAAAGCTTCCGGGCTTCTTCCAGCAGGCTCCCCCAGAGCAGGACGCCGCAGCCGCCTGCCGCCACCAGATCCAGCAAGGCCCCATCGGTGCATTCCCCGGCAAGAAGCCCCAGCACCGCCGTCAGCGTCAGGAACAGGAGCACTGACGTATAGCGACTTGCCGTCTGGCGCACCAGTGCGCCGAAGGACTGAGGCAGAAAACTTTTCAGTGTTTCCCACGGTGAGGATGCCGCCTTTTCGAGGTCGATGCGGCTCTGCTGCAAATAGGGCTCCCAGAGAGAACTGCCCGGCAGAGCTGTGCTCGAAGTGGCCATCGCCGCCGGGGCCGCGAGTGCAAGGCTCGTCCACAAGAACAGTATTGCCAGACTCAAACGGAAAAGCTTGTCTCTTTTCATCCTGCGATGCTCCCTATCTTCTGGCCGATCTCTTCCAGCAGGGGCCACGCTGCCGCAAGCACCAGCACCCGTCCGGCCAGTGCCGTACACCACGCCAGCGATTCAGCTCCCGCCTCCTCGCAGAGCGAGTGGGCGTAATCGGCCAGCAGGATGACACCTGTACACCGCAGCAGACAGGAAAAGGCGTCGCCGCCTGCCCGCTGTTCCAGTTTTGTCAGCCCGGAAAGCACGGTCTGCGCCGCCGTGCTGATTTTCCACAGCACGAGGACAGCGGCTCCCATCGAGACGAACAGCCCGAAAGCCGGGGCACTTTTCTGGAACAGGGTGTACAGCACAGCCCCCATCACCGCAAGTCCCAGCATCGTGAGGGCGCTCATAGCGCAAAGAGGGACTTGATGGTGACAAAAAGAACACTGATCTGCTTGACCAGGATGGACAGCACCACCACCAGCCCCGCCAGTGTGGTCATCATGGCCTGGTCTTCCCGGCCTGAGCGGATGAGCAGCTGGTTGAGCACCGCCACGATGATGCCGATGGCCGCGATCTTGAAAATCAGGTCGATGTCCATACACTTTCCCCCTATCTTTCATCAGAGGCAGAGGATGGCCGCCGCCAGTCCGGCAGCAAATCCCAGCTTGTGACTCAATTCCAGCTGCGGGCGGGCATGTTCCTGCGCCTGCTGCAAAAACAGCGTGAACCGCTCCTGATAAAATGCCAGCCGCTGGCACTCCTGCCCTGCCTCCGTGCGGCCAAGGCCCGAGAAGCACTCGACGAAACAATCGCGTTCCGGGCGCGTCAGACCGGGCAGCGGACAAAGTGCCTGAAAGCTTTCGCCTGCGGCAAGCCCCTCCTGTTTCAGTCTGCGGAAAAGCAGGGTGAGGTCCGTATGGCGATAGCTGATCTCCTGCCGGACGCGCTGCAAAAGCAAGAGCGTCTTTTCCAGCGCCGCCAGATGCCGCCGCGTATTCTGGCAGGCCGCATCCCCTGCGCACCAGCCGCAGCCCAGCCAGAACAGCGCACAGACGACTCGAAGCGTTTTCACGAAACACGCACCTCTTTCAGCTGCCCCGGCGCAGTGCGGCCTTTCAGAAGCACTGCCACATGGAGCGCACCGCACTTTTGCAGATACTGCACCTGCGGACGGCGGGCAGCTTCTTCCCGGCTGGCGGCATGAAGTGTCGCGATAAATTCCACCCCGCTGAAAAGTCCCTGCTCCAGCGCGTAAAGCTCGTCCATCCCGCCCAGCTCGTCCAATAAGATGACCTGCGGCGAGAGGGTACGCAGAGCCATCTGCACCGCCTGTCCCTTGGGTATGCCGCTGAGGATGTCGAGCGGAAGCGCCGCGCTTTCCTCCGAAGGGAATATCTCTCTCCGCTCGTCGATGACAGCCACGGCCCTGTTCTGTTTTGCAAGTTCCCGGGCGACACCTCGCAGAAGGGTCGTTTTGCCGCTGTCGGGTTCCCCCATCAGGAGCATCCCGATAAATCGCTGCTGCAGAATATCCCGGAGTTTCTGTGGCAGAGGAAATTCCCGGTTCCGGGCAACGCGGATATTCACCGAGCGCAGCTCCTGCAAGACGGCGCTCTGCCCCGGTGCGCAGTAAAACTGTCCGGCCAGCCCGGCGCGGCACCCGCAGCTGAGCGTGACATAGCCCGCCGCAATTTCTGTCTCGTGGCTGTGTACCGACCCGCCGCAAAGGGTAACGAATATCTCTTCCATCTGCAAGGGCGTCAGCCGGAGCGTCTGCAAAGCAGGCAGCTCCGCCGGGCAGCAGGGCTTTCCGCCGATGGTCAGCTGTACTCCGCAGCCGACCCGGAGGCGTATCTCATGTACCTGTTCTGCAATGCCCGGCGGCAGGGCGCTCAAAGGCCGCGCCAGCCATGCAGGCAGAGCCCGAACAGCGCGGTAATACTCGTCCATCTTGTTTCTCCTTCTGTCTCGTCATTTTGGTTTCTTGCTCCTACTGTATGCGGCGGCAGAGTTTTTAGAACGCAAAAAAGGCCCACGCAGCGGAGACACCCACTGCATGAGCCTTCTGAGTCTATTCTATTTAAGCTTCTGGTTCATCCCGCAGCATGGCAAGGAATTCTTCCTCCGTCAGCACAGGTACGCCGAGGGCCTGTGCCTTGGTCAGCTTAGAGCCTGCCGCTGTGCCGGCCACAACGTAAGCCGTCTTTTTGGAGACTGAGCCGCTGGCTTTTCCGCCGTTTTTGACGATGAGAGCCTCTGCCTCATTGCGGGAGAGCGTCTCGAGGGTGCCGGTGACGACCAGTGTCATTCCCGCCAGCTTGTCACCCTTCGGTTCGCCCTTCCAGGTCATGTTCACCCCGGCGTCGGCCAGACGATGGATAAGGTCTGTGGTACCGTCCTTGGCGAAGAACTCTACCACGCTCTGGCCCATCACGCCTCCGAAACCGTCGATCTCGCTGATTTTTTCAATATCTGCCTCCCGGATGGCTTCCAGTGTGCCGAAGTGCTCAGCCAGCAATGCAGCGGCCTTGTCGCCGATGTTGCGGATGCCGAAGCCGAACAGCAGCTTGTCGAGGTTGTTCTGCTTGGAATTTTCGATGGCGTGGAGAAGATTCGTTGCGCTCTTCTCCTTGAACTTTTCCAGCGTCAGCAGCTGCTCGAGCGTCAAATCATAAAGGTCTGCCGCCGAGTGGACGAGGCCTTTTTCCACCAGCTGTGTCGCTACGGCAGTTCCCAAGCCGTCGATGTCCATTGCATCGCGGGAGGCAAAATGGATGATGTTGCGCAGAGACTGGGCAGGACATTCCGGGTTGACACAGCGCAGGGCGGCTTCGTCTTCGAGATGGACGACCGGTGCGCCGCAGGACGGACAGACTGTCGGCATCTGGTAAGGCTCTGCGTTCTCCGGGTGATGGACGACGCCGATGACCTCCGGGATGATGTCGCCGGCTTTCCGCACCTGAATGGTATCGCCGATGCAGAGGCCGAACTGGCGGATGAAATCCTCGTTGTGGAGGGTCGCGCGGGCCACTGTCGTACCGGCGAGGAAGACCGGGTCGAAGCAGGCGGTCGGGGTCAATACGCCTGTGCGGCCCACAGCGACCTCGATGCTGCGCAAGGTCGTCTCCTTGACTTCGGGTGGATACTTGAACGCGATGGCCCAGCGGGGGAACTTGTTGGTAGAGCCCATCAGATCGCGCTGGGCGAAGTGATTGACCTTGATGACCGCACCATCCATGTCGAAATCGAGCTTTGAGCGGTTCTGCCCGATCTGCTCGATTTCCTTGATCGCGTCCTCAATATCGTGGACGATGTGGTAGCGGGGCGAGACCGGCAGGCCGAGACTTTTGAGGTAATCGAGGCTTTCCGCGTGGGTAGTCAGCTCCTTGCCACGCACCTGCTGGACGTTGAAAACAAAAATCGAAAGGCCGCGGCTCCCGGTGATCTTGGCGTCCTTCTGGCGCAGCGAACCGGCGGCGGCGTTGCGGGGATTCTTGAAGGGTGCCGCGCCCTGCAGCTCCTGCTCGGCGCAGAGGTGCTGGAACGCCTCATGGGGCATATAAACCTCGCCGCGCACCTCGAGAAACTCAGGGGCATTTTTCAGCTTCTTCGGTATCTTTTTGATAGCCCGGACATTGGCGGTGACGTCCTCGCCCACGACACCGTCGCCGCGGGTAGAAGCACGAACCAGTTCACCGTTCTCGTACTCAAGGCTGCAAGAAAGACCGTCGATCTTGATTTCGACGACATATTCCGGCTCGATACCCGCGTCACGCACTCTGCGGTCGAAATCACGCAGTTCATCGTAGGAAAATGCATCCAGCAAGCTTTCCATCTTGACGGCATGTGTCACTTTTGCGAAGCGTCCGCTGGGGGTGCCGCCGACATGCTGGGTGGGCGAAGCCGGAGTGACCAGCTCCGGGTACTGCGCCTCCAGCTCCTTCAATTCCCGCGTCAGGGCGTCGTATTCAAAGTCCTCGAGTTCGGGGGCGTCCTGGTCGTAATAAAGGCGGTTATTCTTCTCGATAACAGCGCGCAGCTCCTCTACGCGCTTCTTGGCTTGTTCCAGTTCCACAGTTCCACTCTCCTGCCTGACGCGGGACAGAGCGCCGCGTCTTGATTCTCTTGCGATAGTATACCACAAAACGGTGTTTTTCGTAAACAAAAAAGCAGAGCTGCTTTCCCCCTTTTACTGAGAAATACAGCTCTGCGCTATGTTCAAAAACTCAAATCGAGATCGTATTGCATACGTCCACGAGGACCGGGTCGATGCTCTTGGTCATCTCGAGGGCCTCATCTACCGGGTAATCCACCAGCTCCTCACCCTTCATGCCGACGATGCGGTTATACTTGCCCTGCTCGAGCAGGCAGACGGCGTGGTAGCCCATAGCAGAGGCGTTCACACGGTCACGCAGCGTGGGAGAGCCGCCGCGCTGGACATGGCCCAGAATGGTGGCACGGGTGTCGATGCCGGTGCGGGCCTGGATCTCGTTGGCGATCTCCTGGGAATGGCCGATGCCCTCGGCCACGATGACGATGAAGTGGCGCTTGCCGGTGCGCTGGGTCTCGACGATCTTATCGAGGATGTCGCGCTGCATATCGAATTCCTTCTCGGGCAGCAGCACGGCCATAGCGCCGGAGGCGATGGCGACGTTCAGGGCAATGTAACCAGCGTTGCGGCCCATGACCTCGACGACGCTGCAGCGGTCATGGCTCTGGGTGGTGTCGCGCAGCTTGTCGATCATCTCCAGAGCAGTGTTCATAGCGGTATCGTAACCGATGGTGTAGTCGGTGCAGGCAATATCGTTGTCGATGGTGCCGGGCAGGCCGATCATCGGGATGCCGCGGTGTGCCAGCTCACGGGCGCCGCGGTAAGAACCGTCGCCGCCGATGACCACCAGCGCATCGATGCCAAGCTCACGGCACTTGGCTGCGCCTTTATCCTGGCCCTCTTTGGTCTTGAACTCAAGGCAGCGTGCGGTGTAGAGGATGGTGCCGCCGGCAGAGATGATGTTCGAGACACTGCGCAGGTTCATTTCGAAGCACTCGCCGTTCAGCAGACCGTTATAGCCGCGCTGGATGCCGATCATGCGGAAGCCCTTGTGCAGGCCGGTACGGACCACGGCACGGACAGCTGCGTTCATGCCAGGGGCGTCGCCGCCGCTGGTGAGAACACCGATCGTCTTGATTTGCTTTTCCATAGAGAGATTCCCTCCAATTTGTTTCTTCACATACCACTCGGGGTGCGCGCATCCCCTTCTTCCACAGATGCGGCCCGACTCGATGCAACATATTTGCTATGGCTTGCCTTAGACAAGTATATCACAAAGTTAATCATTTGAAAACAGCGAAGGCATAATGATTGATGCACAGAAATGTCATTTTGTTGCGACATTGCGTTCACCAAGCAGACGTTTCAGCTCCTGGAACAGCAGTGGATGGCCCGAAGCATAGAGTCTCCGGGGCGCGGCGAGCTTCTGCTTGACATCCTCGAGATAGAAAATGACGGGCATATCGCCGTCGAATATCTCAAGGAGATTGATGACCTTTGCATACTCGGGGCAGCTGCGGGACGGCAGGCGGACATAGAGCCGCTGGGCGGCATCCCGCATGAGGTTGGGGCGGTTGGCCTGCGGGCGTTTGGGGTCATAGCCCTCGATGGGCGAGATGCTCTCAGCCATCAGCTTGGAAGGCTCATCTTCACGCACGGAGAGGCGTCCCTCGATGACCACGACAGCATTCTCCTTGAGCGCATCGCGGAAAGTATCCAGTACCCGTGGAAAGACGATGACCTCCATCGTACCGGTCAGGTCCTCCACGCTGGTGAAGGCCATCATCGTGTTGGACTTGGTGGTCATCATCCGGTTTTTGACGATGGTACACACGATACGGACATGATTGCCGTCCAGCTTGTGGGCATCCTCGCCGGTGAGCTCCTTGATGCTGTTGGACGCAAAGCGTGCCGACTGTTCCCGATAGGCATCCAGCGGGTGGCCGGACAGATAGAGGCCGCTGACCTCTTTCTCCTGCTGGAGCAGTTCGGTGTGGCTGTACTCCGGGAAGGGCTTTATCTCGTAGCTGTCGGTGTCGGCAGTCTGAGATTCTCCGCTCATCACTGAGAACAGGTCCAGCTGTCCCTCAAGATTGCGGCGGGAGTCGCTCTCCACGCTCTTGATGATGCCGTCCACGGCTTCCACAAGGCTGTGGCGGTTGACGCCCATACTGTCGAAGGCACCCGCCTTGATCAGGCATTCCACGGCCCGGCGGTTCAGCTCAGTGCCGTGCATCCGCTTACAGAAATCATAGAGGCTCGAATAAGGCTTCTCTTTTCTCTCTTCCACGACTCGCTCAATGAGGTTGCGGCCCACATTCTTGACCGCATTCAGGCCGAAACGGATCTTGCCGTTGTCCGCCGTGAAGCCGCCATTCGAGATATTGACGTCCGGCGGAAGCACCTTGATGCCCAGGCGGGCGCACTCGCCCGAATACTCGATGACTTTGTCGGTATTGTCAAGCACACTGGTGAGCAATGCGGCCATAAACTCGCTGGGGTAATGACACTTGAGATAAGCCGTCTGGAATGCGACATAAGCGTAGCAGGCAGCATGGCTTTTATTGAAGGCGTAGGAGGCAAAACTCGACATTTCATCGTAGATCTCGTTGGCGATTTCCTCAGAGATGCCATTGGCGACACAGCCCGGGCATTCGTGGCCCGGCTCGGTGCAGCCATGGACAAAATGCTCACGTTCTGCCTCCATCACCGCGTGCTTCTTTTTACTCATGGCACGGCGGACGTTATCTGCCTGTCCGAACGAGAAACCGGCCAGCTCACGGAATATCTGCATGACCTGTTCCTGGTAGACGATACAGCCGTTGGTGACGTCGAGGATATGGGCCAGCTGAGGGGTCTTATAGCTGATCTTATCCGGCTCGTGGCGGTTGCGCAGGTAGGTCGGGATGGAGTCCATCGGGCCGGGGCGGTAAAGACTGATAAGAGCGATGACATCTTCAAGGTTCTGCGGCTGCAGACCCACGAGGACCTGTTTCATACCCGAGGATTCGAGCTGGAACACGCCCTCCGTTTCACCCTGACCCAGCATCTTATAAGTCGCTGCATCGTCATAATCCAGCTTCCGGATGGAGAAGGACGGGTCTTTTTTCTGGATGGCCGCCTCCGCATCCCGGATGACCGTCAGGGTGCGCAGGCCGAGGAAGTCCATTTTCAGCAGACCCAGCTCTTCGATCTCGGTCATATTGAACTGGGTGACAGGCAGGCCGTCGTTGGTGGCCAGTGGCAGATAATAGTCTGTCGGTTCCGGGGTAATGACGACGCCGGCCGCATGGGTGGAGGCGTGGCGGGGCATTCCTTCAACTTTCAGCGCAGTGTCGATAAGTTCTGTAACCTGCGGGTCGCTGTCGTACATCCGCTTGAGCTCCGGCGAGACCTCCAAGGCGCGTTTCAGCGTCATTTTCAGCTCCATCGGCACCTGCTTTGCTACCACATCCACGCTCTGATAGGGCATACCCATCACACGGCCCACATCGCGGATGGCGTTGCGGGCGGCCATGGTGCCGAAGGTGACGATCTGGGCCACATGGTCTGCGCCGTACTTCCGGTTGACGTAGTCGATGACCTCCTGACGGCGCTCGTAGCAGAAATCGACGTCAAAATCGGGCATACTGACGCGCTCGGGGTTCAGGAATCGCTCGAAGATGAGGTTGTAGCGGATGGGGTCGATGTCAGTGATGCCTACACAGTAAGCCGCGATGCTGCCCGCGCCCGAGCCACGGCCCGGGCCTACCGGAATGCCCTGGCTCTTGGCGTAGTTGATATAATCCCAGACAATGAGGTAGTAGTTGGTATAGCCCATCGACTTGACCACGCCGATCTCATAGGTCAGGCGGTCCTTATTGGACTGTGGGACGTCCGGGCCGTAGCGGCGCTCGAGGCCGTCCCAGCAGAGCTTCTCGAAGAACTCCTGATTGTCCATCCCGTTCGGGGCTTTGTAATATGGAATTTTGGTGTGTCCAAAGTCGAAGTCGAAATTGCACTGGTCCGCAATTTTCCGGGTGTTGGCGCAGGCTTCCGGCACCATTGCGAACAAATCATACATTTCATCCGTCGTTTTGACGTAGAATTCGTCGGTCTGGAACTCCATCCGGTCGGCATCCTGAATGGTCTTGCCGGTCTGGATGCAGAGCAGGATGCTCTGCATCTTGGCGTCATCCTTCCGCAGATAGTGGGAGTCGTTGGTGGCCGCCATCGGGATGCCGGTCTCCCGCGCCAGTTTGATGAGCTGGGGCAGGACGATCGTATCCTCTTCGAGGCCGTGGTCCTGCAGTTCGATGTAGTAATTGCCCTTGCCGAACAGCTCCTGATACCATAGGGCCGTGGACTTTGCCCGCTCATAGTCTCCCGCCAGAATGGCTTGCGGGATCTCGCCTGCGAGGCAGGCAGACAGGCAGATAAGCCCCTCATGATACTGCTCAAGAAGCTGCTTGTCTACACGAGGCTTGGAATAAAAGCCCTCCACGAAGGCAGCGGACACCATCTTGATGAGGTTCTTATAGCCAGTCTCATTCTTGCAGAGCAGGATAAGATGGTTGTTGCCGTCGATTTTGTTGACTTTATCGAAGCGGGTGCGGGTGGCCACATAGACCTCACAGCCGATGATAGGCTTGATGCCTGCCTTTTTTGCGGCCTTATAGAACTGGACGCAGCCGTACATGACGCCGTGGTCCGTGATGGCGATGGCGCTCTGACCACACTCCTTGACGCGGTCCATGAGCTGGTCGATACGGCAGGCACCGTCCAGCAGGCTGTATTCGGTATGGATGTGGAGATGAACGAAGTCTCTCCCATGACGGTTCCCTTCGGTCACATCGCTCATGCTCCTGCCTCCTCTGTTTCAGTGTGTTCTTCGAGCCGCTGACGCAGGGCGTCGGCCAGCGCTTCCAGCTTTTTCATCCGGTGAGAAAGGCCCGATTTGCTCATGGGCGGGTCAAAGCATCCGCAGAGCGCCGTCAGCGATAAATCAGGATATTCCAGCCGCCGGGCTGCTGCCTGTTGCAGCGCCTCGGGCAGCGTTTTCAGCGCCCCCTGCTCTTCCAGAAAGCGGATGGCTTTGAGCGTCTGGGCGTTGGCACGGGCCGTCTTGCCCAGGTTTGCGGTATCGCAGTTTGTGTGGCGGTTGATTTGGTTGCGCATCTGCTTGACAGCCTTCTGGGCGCTGAGCTGGGCCGATGCCTCCGCCGCTCCCATAAAGGAAAGGATGCGCTCCACGTTGTCGCAGCTCTTGACGTAAACAAGGTTCACGCCGTTGCGGCGGGTGCGGTGGGGCGCAAACTCGTGCTCCGCCAGCAGGGCTTCGAAGTCGCGCGCAAGGTTCGTGCGGCTGGTGAGAAACTCGATGTTATACTCCTTTTGCGGGTCAGTGACCGTGCCGCTGCACAAAAAAGCTGCCCCGATGTACGCGCTGACGCACGTCTGGCAGCGAATCAGTCTGGGGTCTATCTGCAGGCTCGTCTCGGTGCCGGTGGTGCCGAAAAGCTCGTGCATCCGCGCCACCTGCTCCGGTGCGCGGATGCTGAACTCATAGACCACCCCGCTGGGGCGCTGCTTCTCGATGATGTCGCCCTGTACGCCGCAGCGCGCAAACAGCTGGGAAGCCACCTGCGTCGTCAGCTCCTGTTCCGTCTGCAGCACCAGGCCGCTGGCGTCGAAGTACTTGGCGAAGCAGGCAATTCCATAGGCAGCAGCGCGGACGCAGCAGTCCTTCTGCAGACTGCGCCGGGCGATCTCCTCCCTTGCCTGGGATGCAAAACTCATGATATGTTTATCCTTTCAACGGACAGAATCGCGGTGCTGGATGCCGGGCTTATAGCCAAGCTTTTCGCAGTATTCCGCGATTTTCCGCGCAAATGTGATGGAGCGATGCTTGCCGCCGGTGCAGCCCACTGCGATGGTGAGCTGGCTTTTGCCTTCCTTGACGTAGAGCGGAAGAGCATATTCCAGAAATGACTCATAGCGCTTCAAAAGCTCCTGCGCCTCCGGGTGGCTCATGACAAAATCGACGACCTCTTCATCAAGACCCGTTTTATGCTTCAGTTCCGGGACATAAAAAGGGTTGGGCAGACAGCGGACATCCAAAACAAGGTCCGCCTCCGGCGGGATGCCGAACTTGAAGCCGAAGGACATGACCGTCAGACGCATGGCGCTCTTCGCGCCGCCGTTCTGGTTGAACAGGTCGCAGATGCGCTCTTTGTTCTGCGAGGTGGAGAGCAGGCCGGTATTGATGGTATAATCTGCCCGGTCTTTGAGGGGCTGCAAGATCCCGCGCTCCCTGCGGAAGGCTTCCCGGGTGGAAAGGCCGTCAGAAATGCTCATCGGATGGCGGCGGCGCGTCTCACTGTAGCGGCGCATCAGCACATCGTCCGGGGCATCAAGGAACAAGATCTCATATTCTATCCCCTGCGCGTCCAGCTGAGAAAGAGCTTCTTCGATTTCTTCCGGCGTGCGGCAGCCGCGGATGTCCATACAGAGAGCCACCCGCTTGAGCTGGTTGTCACCCGCTTTCGAAAACGCCGTGATGCTGGGCAGCAGTGCCGCCGGGATGTTATCAATGCAGAAAAAACCGATGTCTTCCAGTGCATTCATGGCGACAGATTTGCCTGCACCGGAAAGGCCGCTGACGATAAGAAGATTCATTTTGCACGCCTCTTTCTTTTATGCTTCCACCACACGAATTTCTTTTTCGAGGTCATAGCCGGTCTTTTCTTTCACGATGACACGCACCTCATCGCACAGAGCCAACACATCTGCACAGGTCGCTCCACCCAGATTGACCACAAAGCCGCAGTGCTTGTCACTGACGGCTGCGCCGCCATGGCGGTAGCCCCGCAGACCGCACTGGTCGATGAGGGCTGCCGCAAATGCGCCCACCGGCCGCTTGAAGGTGCTGCCGGCGCTGGGCTTGTCGAGAGGCTGTTTGTCTTTGCGACGGGCCATCAGGTCGTCCATCCTGGCGCGGATGTCGGCGGCATTGCCTCTTGCAAGGTAGAACTTTGCCGAGAGGATGCAGCCGCCGTTTTCTTCGAAAATGCTGTGGCGGTAGCTGAGGTCGAGCTGTTCTGCCGGTACCTCAACGCTCTCCCCTTCTGCGGTCAGATACCGCACGGAGACCAGCACGTCCTTCATCTCGCCGCCATAAGCTCCGGCGTTCATGTAGACAGCACCGCCCACCGTACCCGGGATGCCGTAGGCAAACTCAAGACCGGTGAGGCTGTTTTCCAGCGCCGTCATGCAGAGCGACGAGAGCATCTTGTCCGCACCGACAACGACAGCATCGTAAGTCAGGGACGGGTCTTTGCCCGGGAAACAGATGGTTTCAAGAATGCCGATCGCGCTCTTCATGGCCGATACATTGATGACAGCTCCCCGGTAGCCCGCATCCTCAAACAGGATGTTGCTGCCGTTGCCCAGCAGATAATATTTGACATTTGCTTCCTTCGCCAGCTTGATGGCGGCGCAGAGCTGCGCCTCATTTTCCGGCAGGATAAAGACATCTGCCGGGCCGCCGATGCGGAAAGTGCAGTGCGCGCTGAGCGGCTCGTTTTCTTTGTATGCAATGCCCGCAGCGGACAAAGCCTGTTTCAATCGTTCCATTCGTTCTCCCTCTATCGGTAGAAAATCAGTCCATCGTGTCGTTCAGGCCCAGACGGATGAGCAGCTCCTTGGCGGCGTTATAGCCCATCTTCTTCTGGCGGTTATTGATAGCCGCCGTTTCCAGCACGACTGCGAGGTTGCGTCCGGGCGAAACGGGGATGATGGTGCTGGGGATGTTGACGCCCAGAATGTCATAATACTCGCTTTCCAAGCCGGTGCGCTGATAGTTTTTGGTGGGGTCCCATGCTTCCAGCTGGACGACGAGGTCGAGGCTTTCACTCACCTTGACCGCGCCCACGCCGAACACGCGGGCCACGTTGACGATGCCGATGCCCCGCAGCTCAATGAAGTGGCGGATGTTTTCCGGCGCAGTCCCCATGATCTGACGGCTGGAGACCTTGCGCAGCTCCACGGCATCGTCGGCGACGAGGCGGTGGCCGCGCTTGACCAGCTCGATGGCCAGCTCGCTCTTGCCGATGCCGCTGTCGCCGAGAATGAGGATGCCTTCACCGTAAACTTCCACCAGCACGCCGTGGCGGGTGATGCGGGGAGCCAGTTCAAGGTTCAGCACACTGATGAGGCTGCCCATCATGGTGCAGGTCGTCTCGTTGGAGCGCAGCAGGGCTACCCCGTGCTGCTTTGCAAGCTCCTGCATCTCCGGGAAGGGTTCCAGCTCCTCGTTGCGGCAGAGGATGACGGCCGGAGGCCGCTGGCGGAACAGCCGGTCAAGGCGCTCACGGCGCTTTTCCGGCGTAAGACCGGCCAGAAAGTTCATCTCCGCAAGGCCCATGATCTGTAAGCGCAGCTTATCGAAATAATCGTAGTAACCGGCCAGAAACAGGCCGGGACGGTTGACCTCTGCGATCTCGACGCTGATCTTGTCCAAATCGCAGGGCGTATAGATAACCTCGAGGCTGACCTTCTCGACCAGCCGCTTGAGCGAAACAGCGAAATTCCCCATTCGTTTTTCCTCCTGCATCCTCTGTGCTCCGCCATACCAAAAGGCAGCACAGCTTATCCTTCCTTATTATAATCGAGACGGACAGCAAAAACAACAATTCTTTCAGGAATCTTTTCTGGTTTTGCGCCAGCGCTTGCATCCGGGGGCCAAAACCATATAATAGGAGACAGGGATAGAGTTCACTTTACATGAGTTTTACATTTCGCCGGTTTCCGATTTTACATTCCACTCGTATACTCATAATCAGGGATAGGACCGGTGAAATCCAGTGCAGGTCGTGTAAAAAGTTGAGACATGCTCCTGCACGGGTCCTCTACGGCCGCTGTCGATGTACAAACGCAAGCTTCAACAAGCGAGGAGTAAAACATGACTCTATTCAATGTCTTTTCTCTGCTGGGCGGTCTGGCTCTGTTCCTGTTCGGCATGGACATCATGGGCAAAGCCCTTGAGAAACAGGCCGGCGGCCATCTGCAGAAGATCCTGAGCAAGCTGACGGATAACCCCCTCAAGGGCTTCTTCCTCGGTCTGTGCGTGACCGCCATCATCCAGAGTTCCAGTGCTACCACCGTCATGGTGGTCGGCTTCGTCAACAGCGGCATCATGGAGCTGCATCAGGCCATCGGCATCATTATGGGCAGCAATGTGGGTACCACTGTCACCAGCTGGCTGCTGAGCCTTTCCGGCCTGCAGGGCGACAGCATCTGGATCCAGATGCTCAAGCCCACCTCCTTCAGCCCCATACTCGCCTTCATCGGCATCCTGCTCTATATGGGCAAGAATGAGAAGAAAAAGGGCATCGGCACCATCCTCATCGGCTTTGCCATCCTGATGACCGGCATGACTACCATGTCCAATGCCGTCGAGCCCCTGCAGGGTGAGGCATGGTTCACCAACCTCTTCGTCCGCTTCTCCAATCCCATCCTCGGCGTTCTGGTGGGCGCACTGGTCACCGGCATCATCCAGAGTTCCAGCGCCAGCGTCGGCATCCTGCAGGCACTGAGCGCTACCGGCGTCATCACCTACGGCAGCGCTATCCCCATCATCATGGGTCAGAATATCGGCACCTGTGTCACCGCGCTGATTTCTTCTGTGGGCGCAAATAAGAATGCCCGCCGTGCCGCCATGGTCCACCTCTACTTCAACATCATTGGTGTCACGGTCTTTCTGGCCGGTTTCTACGGTCTGAACGCCGTGGTCCACTTTGATTTTGTGAACGAGACCATCGCCGCCTGGGGCATTGCTGTGGTCCACTCCGCCTTCAACATCGCGGCCACCCTCATCCTTCTCCCCTTCGCAAATGGTCTGGAAAAGCTGGCCATCCTCACCATCCCCGACGACGCCGAAAAAGAGAGCTTTGCTCTGCTGGATGAGCGTCTGCTGAACACCCCGGCTGTGGCCGTGGCCCGCGCCCACTCTGCTACTGCTGACATGGCCGAGCTGGCCCGTGTGGGCGTCATGCAGGCCATGAGCCTGACCCACACCTGGGATGATGCGCTGGCCCAGAAAGTCCGGGATGAGGAGAGCAAAGTTGACCAGTACGAAGATGCTCTCGGCACCTATCTGGTCAAGCTGTCCAGCCGTGAGCTGAACCATGCGGACAGCCAGAGCGTGAATACCCTGCTCCACACCATCAGCGATTTCGAGCGCATCAGCGACCATTCCGTGAACCTTCTGGAATCCGCGCAGGAGATGCACACCAAGGAGGTCAACTTCTCCACCGATGCCCGCGAAGAGCTGCAGGTGCTTGAGGACGCCGTGCAGGACGTGCTGAACCGCACCACTGACGCCTTCCGCAAAGATGACCTGCATCTGGCAAGCAAGGTCGAACCTCTGGAGACCGTCGTGGACGAGCTGGTGCGTGCCATCAAGGCACGGCACGTCGCCCGCCTGCAGGCCGGAAGCTGTTCCATCGAGTATGGCTTCGTGCTGGAAGACCTGCTGACCAACTACGAGCGCGTCTGCGACCACTGCAGCAACGTGGCAGTTGCCCAGATCGAGGTGGCGCAGGACAGCTTCGACACCCACGCCTACCTCAACGACCTGCGCAGCGGCCATGCCTCCACCAAGGAGAGCGAGCAGTTCCAGCGCCGCCTGAACCGCTACCGTGAGCGCTATCTCTTCCCCGACGAAAACGTCACCGAAACGGAGGACAAACAGGCATGATCTATATCGTAGAAGACGATTCAGCCATCCGTGAATTAGAGCAGTATGCATTACAGTCCAACGGCTACGAGGCCGTGGGCTTCGAGTCCTCGGAGCCGTTCTGGCAGGCCGTCCACACCACGCCGCCGGAACTGGTCATCCTGGACGTGATGCTCCCCGGTGAGGACGGCTTCTCCATCCTGAAAAAGCTCCGCGCCGCCCCTTCCCTGCGGCGTCTGCCCATCATCATGATAACAGCCAAGTCCAGCGAGCTGGACACCGTGCGCGGCCTCGACTGCGGCGCAGACGACTACATCACCAAGCCCTTTGGCATCATGGAGTTCCTGAGCCGGGTGCGGGCAGCCCTCCGCCGGGCAGAGCCCGAGGCGCGGCCCAACGTCTACAGTTTCCGGGAGATCCTGCTGGACAATGCCCGCCACAGCGTCACTGTCAGCGGCGCACCGGTGGAGCTGACCTACAAAGAATACAGCCTGCTCCGCCTGCTGCTGGAAAACACCAACCTTGTCGTCACCCGCGAGACCATTTTGCAGGTGGTGTGGGGTACTGACATCTCAGTGGAGAGCCGGACTGTGGATATGCACATCCGCACCCTGCGCAAAAAGCTGGGCGACGCCGGAAAGTACATCTGCACGGTGCGGAAAGTGGGCTACAAGCTGACGGACAGCGAGGAGGAGCTCGAACAATGAAACCACGCAGCATGGAAGAAAAAATAAGCTATCTGCTGTTTCTGATGGGCTTTGCGGGGCTGGTGTGTACCGCTGCGCTCTGCATCTTTGTGTTCCACAAGGCGTTCCGGGAGCAGGCCTGGACAGCCCTTGAGCGGGAAGCCGACCTTGTGGCTGCCGGCTGTGCGCAGGTGGACGCCCCCAGCCAGCTGGAAACTTATGTGGACGGCTCGCTGCGCATCACTCTCATCGCCTCGGACGGCAGTGTGCTTTTTGAGTCGGCCACCAACCAGCCGATGGAGAACCATCTGAGCCGCCCCGAGATACAACAGGCCATGAAGAGCGGTGTGGGCCGCGACTGCCGCGACTCCCAGACGCTGGGCTATGAGACTTATTATTACGCCATGCTGCTGACGAACGGAGACATCCTCCGGGTGGCACAGGATTCTGAGACGATCTGGTCGATTTATGACGCCGCTCTGCCTGCCATCGTGCTGAGCTGTTTCCTGATGATGGGCGCAGCCGCCATCATTGCCGGACTGCTGACCAAGAGCCTCGTCCAGCCTGTGCTCAAGATGACCGATGACCTCGATCACATCCAGGAGAATGTCCCCTACAAGGAGCTTATCCCCTTTGCCGAGAGCATCCACTCCGACCGGATGCTGCGGGAAAATAACGAGAAAATGCGGCAGGAGTTCACGGCCAATGTCAGCCACGAGCTGAAAACGCCTCTGACCAGCATCTCCGGTTATGCAGAGCTCATCGAGACCGGCATTGCAAAACCCGAGGATACGCCGGGTTTTGCCCGCAAGATCCATGTAGAGGCCAGCCGGATGATACAGCTGGTCAACGATATTCTGCAGCTCTCCCACCTCGACAATGTGAGCGAGACGGGTGCTGCGCCTGCAATGGAAACGGTCGATCTGCTGGATGTGGCTCGCGAGTGCGTGGAGCGCCAGAAGGTCAACGCCCGGCACTCCTATATCTCCCTGACCTACCTCGGCGAAAGCGCCCCTGTGACAGGCAGCCGCAGCCTGCTGGATGAGCTGTGCCAGAACCTCTGCGACAACGCCATCCGCTACAACCGCCCCGGTGGAAAAGTCCAGATCATCACGGCCTGCACCCGGGACGGTCATTGCACCCTGACCGTGAAGGACAACGGCATCGGTATCCCGAAAGAGGCGCAGAACAGCGTGTTCGAGCGCTTCTACCGGGTGGACAAGAGCCGCAGCAAAGCCACCGGCGGCACCGGTCTGGGTCTGGCCATCGTCAAACACATCGCCCGCATCCACAACGCCCGCATCAAGCTGGACAGCGTTGTGGACGAGGGTACCACCATCACCGTGATCTTCGAAACGGCTTCTTAAAATTTCATGAGCTTCACGTCTGCCCGAATTTCCGGGCAGACGTTTTTTGTTGTGAGCGCAAAGTGACCGTCACGCAGTGCCTGATGCGCACCGAGTCCGGAGATGTCCAGCCCCAGCGTCCAGCAGCGGCGGACGGTGTCCGCACAGAGGGCTTCCAGTTCTGCTTCGGCGTCGGCAGGCAGGGCATTATTGCGTGAGAGCGCGTTCACCCGGAGAAGAAAGCTCTCCCCTTCCCGCTCCACGCCGCAGAAAGCCCGGCGCAGGCGGAGCGGCCCAGATTCCAGAAAGAAACGATGCTCCCCTGTATCCGTCCAGCTTTTGCCCTGCAATAAGAGTGCCATTTCCGTCTGGGACTCGGTCAGCTGGCCGGTCTGTTCCGGGGTGATGATGAGGGCTTCGGGCCTGTAATGTGCGTCCTCGTCTTCCAGCTCCACGACAGGCAGGATGAAGCCGCTGCTCTGCTGATAGAGCCGGGGCGCGGCCGGGGCAGCGTTTTTGACGCATTGCAGGAGATTTTCCGGCAGGACGTCTGATCCATCGGCCCGCTCTTTCAGTGTCTCTACCGAAAAACTTCCCCCAAACACCCGGGACGCCAGCCGCCCGTAGGGTCGATGGAGAAACAGTTCTTCACAGGCAGGCAGCGTCTGCCGCACCGAATCCAGCCCGGCCAGAAGATATTCGCAGAGCCGCCAGTCCGCCCGCTGGGGCAGGGCTTCCTCAGCGGCAGAAATGGCAGAAGAAAGCTCGGAGCCTCGGCCAATACAGAGACGGATGGCGGCTTTGGCCTCGGAGGAATCGGCGGAGGCTTCCGGGAACTGGTACAGCAGACCCACTGTCCAGCTGTCGCCGTTCGTCTCGACGAGAAGGGCGCGTATCATGCTTTTTTCGGTGTTGTCCCAATGCAAAAAGAGACAGAGCCAGACGACGAGGACGCCTGCGGCCATCAGCCGCAGCCAGCCCCGGCGGGTCATTGTACAGCCTCCGCATTTACAGGCCCTTCGGCAAGGCGCTCACAGAGCAGCCGGACGGCACGGACGATAAAGCCGAAGCGGAAGATCGCCGCCGCCAGCCAGAGGAGCAGGAACGCGGCATCAAAGCGGGAGATGCCGCCGAAGCTCCACGCCCGCAGCAGTTCATAGCCAGGGTAAGCCTGCGGGGCACCGAAAAGAAGGGCCAGCCCCAGCGCATAACCCGAGGAAATGACGGCAGCGATGATTGGAAGCCACACGACAGGCTTTTTACTGATCTTCGCATTATTTTTTCTCATACAGAGAAGTGGAAAGGAGAAATATTCCGGGTAAAAAGATGCATCCGGAAGCACAAACGAATGTGCCGTCTCACCTGTCACGAGCACCTGCCATTGCAGCTGTCCGGCCAGCCCCAGCACACAGAACACGATACCCAGCACTACGAGCCACCCGAGGACGGAGGCCATCCGGTCATACAGCTCACAGCCGAGGCTCCACCCTGCCCAGAGAAAGAACGGCAGCAGACCGATGAAGGCCATAGACGCAAACTGTTCCCAACAGGCTTGTTGGAGCATTGCAGCCGTCCGGACAAGTTCGAAGAGATACCAGAGCAGAAAGACGGCACAGATGCACTTTCCTGCAAAGCCCGGGCGGTTCAGACGGGAGGCGTTGACCGAGACGAGCGCGGCAAGGAGCACGAAGGCCGCTGCCGCCAGTACATTGCTCAGCAGGACGGCGCGGACGGAGCCGGTCTGCCCTGCCCCGAAGATGGCGCGGCCCAGCTCTGCCGCCGCGACGCTGAGTGTCAGCGTCTGGGCCGAGAATGTCTGTTTTTGCTGCATTCAGGAACCCCTCCTTTGCCAGATGGTGAATGGGCGGCGGGACAGCGCCCGATAGTTGCGGCGGACGACGCCGTCACCCGAAAAGACTGCGCCCGAAAGATAGGGTACCCCCATCGCGGAGATGGACGTCAGTGCGGCCAGCACGCCCAAGGCCGCACACACCAGACCTACCGGCCCGGCCAGACCGGCGGCCAGCGTAACGCCCAAGCGCAGCAATGTGGCCGGTTCGTACAGCGAGGGCGTCACAAAGACCGAGATGGCCGTGATGCTGGCTACGAGAATAACCGGCGTGCTCAGCAGTCCGGCCCCGATGGCGGCGTCACCGATGATGAGTGCCGCGACAAGGCTCACCGAGTGGCCCAGCGTCTGGGGCATCCGAAGCCCGGCCTCCCGGATGATCTCCAACAAGATGATGACCAGCAGCATCTCGGCAAAGAGCGGCAGAGGCGTCGCCTTTTCTGCCGCCGCGATTTTGAATAATAACTGCGGTGGGATGAGCTCGGGCAGATAGACCGCCAGACAGACAAAAACGCCCGGCAGGAAGATGCTGAGATAAAACGAGCCATACTTCAGGACGCGCAGGAACGACGAAAAAACTGCCGTGGTGGCGTAGTCGTCGAGGCAGTCGAAGTTCTCGCAGAAAAGGGACGGCAGCACCAGCGCCGAGGGGCTGCCGTTGACAAGGATGATGATTTTTCCCTCACAGAGCTTTGCGGCGGCGGATGCCGGGCGCTCGGTATAGCTCACTGGGGCAAACAGCCGCCACCTGGCCGGGAAAAGCCACGGTACAAAGTAGCTGGAATCCAGCAGGACCTCCGGCTTTGCCTCCTGGAGCGTCCGGCGCACCCGCGCCACCGCCGTCTTGCCGGCCTTGTCTTTGCAGTAGCAGATGGCGTATTCGGTCTTCATGGCACAGTCGGCCTGTGCGGTCTCCATCACAAGGGTGTCGGTGCGGATGAGGCGGCGCAGTAAACTCAGGTTGACCCGCAGCAGGTCGGCAAAGCCCTCCCGGGAACCACGGAGGTTTCCTTCCCCGGAGGGCTCTTCCACCGAGCGCGATTTCAGCCCCTGCACCGAGAAGACAAGCCCCTTTTTGCACCCTTCCAGCAGAAGCACGGCCATGCCGGCGGTCATGCGGCGGATGAGGTCGTCCATGTCCTTGACCGGGCCGTCCTCGGCGGGCAGACCGGAATGGTTCATCAGCAAATCATACACCTGCGTGCCGGTGTGAGGTATCCGCTCCGGCTCGAGGCTGGGCGTGTGACGGGTGGCGGCGTCCAGTAAAAGCGACCAGAGCGACTCGAGGCTGGCCATATTGTCGAAAAGGACGATGGCCCCCGGGCAGTGATAAAGCTCGATGCGCTTGGCATAAAAATCCGCCGAAGCGCCAAACCTAGCGTTGAGCGCCGCCAGATTCTCTTCCAGCGACGAGGAAAGCTGCAGCATACGGTATCCCCCTTTTCCTGCCAGTATTCCCCCACCAACGGTGCTTATTCAACCCACAAGGAGGGCCTTCTCGTGAAGCTTCTGATTTTCCGTACTCTGCTCATCTATCTCTGCGTTCTGTTCGCCATGCGGCTGATGGGCAAGCGTCAGCTGGGCGAACTGCAGCCCGAAGAGCTGGTATCTACTATCCTCATCTCAAATCTGGCGTCCATCTCCATCGAGTCGGAAGAAGTGCCGGTGACGGCCAGCCTCATTCCTCTCTTCCTCATCGCGGCTTTAGAGCTGCTGGGGTCGGCGCTGAGCTTCCGCAGCCAGAAATTTTTCAACCTGATGTCGGGCCGTCCCAAGACGGTCATCCTGGACGGACAAATCGACCAGAACGCTCTGCGCACCCTCCGGCTGACGACTGCCGACCTGCTGGAGGCACTGCGCGGCAAAAACATCTTTGACCCCCGGGATGTCTCCTACGCCGTGGTGGAGACGAATGGCAGTCTCTCGGCGGCACTGCGCCCTGAGAAAGAGACCGTTACCCTCGCTGACTTGCAGCTGAAAGTGGAGCACAGCCACGCGACTATCCCCTTCGTGCTGGACGGACAGGTGCTCGAGGAAAATCTGCACTGGTGCGGCAAAGACCAGGACTGGCTCGAGCGGACAGCGCAGGCCAATACCCTGCTGCCGGAGGAAATTCTGCTTTTAGTGGGCAACGAGACGGAGGACTATTTTCTGCTGAAAAAAGAGAGCCGCCGCAAGGGCAGCTCCCAGTGAGAGGTGTGGAATGAAGCGAATTTATGCGTGTCTGTGCATTGTGGCAGTGCTGCTGGGTGTGGCCTTTTACAGCAGCTGGCGGGTGCAGAAGTTTGCAGAGGATATTTCGGACGACATCGACAATGCCATGGAGGCCATCCGGGACGAGGACCTCCCTTCCGCGCGGCAGGCACTGGCCGAGGGCGCTGAACTCTGCGACAAAATGCGGGAAGGGATGAATCACCTGCTCCGCACGCAGGACTTCACAGAACTGGAAGCTGCCCTTCGCGCTGCGGACGGACATCTCGAACTGAACGCCCCCGAAGAAGCATTTGGTGAACTGCGCCGGGCGCAGGTTCGGGTGGAGACGCTGGAATGGCTGTCACGTAGACTTGTGTAATTAAATCGTCAGGACGCGGTTATATTTCGTGTAATCTATATTATTCGAAATTATGCCGTCTCGTCCCGGCGCAAGATGAGTCTTATAAAAGGGATTTCATCTGCAAGGTCATCCGATATTTCCATTGCATTATCATTGTTTTTCTCTGCAACAATTCCATTTGTAAGAGGCTGCCATTAAGTGTCCCTAGCTATATGGATTTTTATATATCACATCTTTCAGCGTATCTTCCGAAAGATACAGACCTTATAGAAAGGGCTCTTTTCCCGTGCCCAAGAGGCACAAAAAGCGCCCCATCCCCCTGCCCTGCGGCAGAGAATGGGGCGCTCGTGCTTTTTTACACTTTACTTCTTACGGTCGACCATCAGCTTTTTCAGCTCATTGAAGAAGCTCTCGACGTCCGCGAACTGCTGATAAACCGAGGCAAAGCGGACATAGGCCACCTCGTCGATTTTCTTCAGCTCCTGCATGGTCAGCTCACCGATGCGCACACTCGTCACCTCGCGGTCATAGGTGCTCATCAGGGTCTGCTCGATGCTGCTGACGGCGCGTTCCAGAGACTCGTAGCTCACCGGACGCTTGGCGCAGGCCCGAAGCATCGCGTTGAGCAGCTTCTGCCGGTCGAACGGCTCACGGGAGTTATCCTTTTTGATGACGATGAGCGGCACCGTTTCCACGACCTCGTAGGTCGTGAACCGCATATGGCAGTTCAGGCACTCCCGGCGGCGGCGGATGCGCTCGCTGTCTTCGGTAGGGCGGGAGTCGATGACTTTGGATTCCTCAGCGCCACAATAGGGGCATTTCATGGTCGTTCCTCCTAGATTCAGGACAGATTTGCGTCAGGATAGAAGCTCAGTTTTTCTTTGCGTTTTTGCGCTCGCTCCAAGCCACCCATGCGGAAGTGGAGACACACAGCGAAGTATACACGCCGCTGAGCATGCCCATCATCAGGGGGAAGGCAAAGGTGAAGATGCTGTCCAGACCGTACAGCTTGGAGACGATGCACATCACACCCAGAGCCATCACCGTGGTGACGGTGGTGATGATCGTGCGGCGGGCAGACTGGTTGACGGAATGGTTGACCAGCTCTTCGAAGCTGGCCTTCTTGCCCAGCAGGCCGCGGTTCTCACGGATACGGTCGTAGACGACGACGGTATCGTTGATGGAGTAGCCGAGGATGGTGAGCATGGCGGCGATGAAGTTGCCGTCCAGCGGGGCGCGCAGCAGCACGAAGGTGCCGAACACCACCATCAGGTCATTGAGCAGGGCCAGAACAGCCATCATGCCGCCGGTGAGGCCGCCGATATTCTTGAAGCGGTAGGCGATGTAGGCGAGGATGAGCACCAGTGCGAACACCACGGCCACCAGACTCTTCTGAAGGAATTTGGTACCCATTGCGGCGCTGACATTGCTCAGAGAGAGCTGTGCAAAGGAGTTGTCCGGGCAGCTCTCATTCAGGGAGTCCAGCAGGGTCTGCACTTCGTCGGTGGTGACAGTCTCGGTGCCGGGCATCGAGATTTTCAGAGTCTGCTCCCCTGTTGCGACGTTCTCGCCGGTCTGCAGGGTCAGGCCGTTGCTGCCCAGCGCTTCGGAGGCGGTCTTCTGGACGGCAGACATCTCAAAGCTGTTCTCGTAGCTCAGAGTGATCATCGCACCGCCGGTGAACTCGGTGTCCAGATGGACGCCCAGCACCACAGCGCAGAGGACGATGGCTGCCATCAGGCAGGCGGAGAAGGTCAGGAAGCGCTTGCGCAGGCCAACGAAGTTGACCTGCTTCTTCTCTGCCGGGGTCTTGCCGGGAGCATCGGCACCGTAGAGGCGGGGGTCACGCAGAGCCTTGATAGCGGCAGCGCCCCGGATCATGGTACGAGTAGCGAAGATGCCGAACACGAAGTTGAGCAGCACACCGGTGAGCAGCGTGTAACCGAAGGCGTAGATGGTGCCTGCGGTCGAGGGGCCGAAGGCGAAGAAGACGAAGTGCAGGGCCTTGGCGAAGAAGCCGTCAGACGGGCCGAAGGCACCCATCAGCACGATGGCGACGATGACGATGGTCACGTTGCCGTCGATGATGGGAGTCAGGCCGCGGGCGAAGCCGCTCTTGAGGGCGCCGTCGAGGCTCTTGCCGCTGCGTAGCTCTTCCTTGATGCGCTCGGCAGTGATGACGTTGGCGTCAACACCCATGCCGATGGCGAGGATGATGCCGGCGATGCCGGGCAGGGTCAGGGTGAAGCTCTCAAACACCGGGAAGTAGCCGGAGACGAAGGCCAGCGTAGCCGCCACCTGACCGGCCAGAGCGATGCAGGCCAGGAAGCCGGGCAGACGGTACAGAGCCGTCATCAGAACCATGATGAGGGCGAAGGCGATGACGCCGGCCAGCACCATAGCGCTCAGGCTGTTCTCGCCCAGACTCGGGCTGATGGTGGAGTAGCTGTCCACCGTCAGCGCAAAGGGCAGAGAGCCGGAGTTGATCTGGCGGGCCATCTTGACGACGTCCTCCTGCGTGAAGGGGCTCGACGCAGAACTGGTGATGATGGCAGAGCCGTCGGTGATGGCGGCGTTGACGCTGGCGGTGCTGACGTTCTCGTCGTCCAGCCAGATGCTGATGGTGCCGCCGGTCTGATACAGGCGGGTGGTCGCGTCGCCGAATGCCTTGGCGCCCTCATCGGTAAACTTGAGCGCCACATAGTACTCGGAGCTGCTGCCGTTGACGGGGCCGTACTGGGCAGCTGCGCTCTCCACCATCGAGCCGTCGAGGACGAGCTCTCCGTCTGCGCTGCTCCCCTCGCGGAAGGTCAGATAGGCGGTGGTGCCGATCTCCTCAATGGCGGCCTCGGGGTCGAACTCCGTCTCGCCCGACTGCCACGGGAACTCGAGGATGAGGCTGTCGGAGTTGTTGTCCACATACAGCTCATAGTCGGTCACGTTGAGGGCGACCAGACGGTTCTCGATGACCAGCTGAGCAGCCTCGAGCTGGTCGTCGGTGGCGTCATAGCCGTCGGAGGGGACGAAGGTGACGTTGACGCCGCCCTTGATGTCCACACCAAAGCGGATGTCTTTCGCGCCCTTGATGTAGGTTGTGGTCACATCACCGTACTTGACTGCGACGCCAAAGAATGCCGTATAGACGAACGCCGCGATCAAAAGCACAGTGAGGACAAGTTGCCATGCTTTGCCTTTAGTTTTCATATGAATCGGGAAACCTCCAAATATAATAAGAAGCTGTTTTCATAACCATTGCACACCGCCTGAACTGCCTTTTGGCGCACTCTGGCTATGAAAACAACTTCCAAATCCCCGCTGCGCCGTCAGAGCGGCAGCACAGCGGGGATCTTGTGCGATGAATCAGGCTTTCTCAGCCAGCAGCTTCTCGACTGCGGCCAGACGGACGCAGACACAGAGCAGGTCGGACGCAGTCTCCACTTCGTCCAGGCTGGGATAAGTGGGCGCGATGCGCAGATGGGCATCGTCCGGGTCCTTGTGGTAAGGGTAAGCGGAGCCTGCGCCGGTGAGGGTCAGGCCGCAGTCCTTGCACAGCTGGGCCACACGCTTGGCGCAGCCGGGCATGACATAGAGGCTGATGAAGTAGCCGCCCTTGGGGTTCGTCCAGTGGGCGATGTCGCCGCAGGGAGTCAGCTCCTCGTTGAAGGCCGTCTTGACGGCATCAAAGCAGGGTACCAGACGGCGGCGGTGCTTTGCCATGTGGGCCAGAACGCCTTCCTTGTTCTTGAGGAAGCGGACGTGACGCAGCTGGTTCATCTTATCATAGCTGATGATCATGACCGAGAAGCGCTTGCAGATGTACTTCATCATAGCTTCGCTGCAGGCCAGCGCAGAGACGCCTGCGCCCGGGAAGGTGATCTTGCTGGTAGAGGTGAACATGAAGACGCGGTCCTCAGTGCCGTACTTCTTGCACTCGTTCAGCAGGACGGGGGTCTCGATGATCTCGTCCGTCAGGTGGTGGACGATGTAAGCCTCATCCCAGAAGATCTTGAAATCAGGAGCAGCGGTCTTCATCTTGGCGAACCGGTCGATGGTCTCGTCACTGTAGGTGTAGCCATCGGGGTTGGAATACTGAGGCACACACCAGATGCCCTTGATGGTATCATCCTCAGCCACCAGCTTCTCAACAACGTCCATATCAGGGCCGGTCGGAGTCATGGGAACGCTGATGAGCTCAAAACCGAACTCCTCGGTGATGGCGAAGTGGCGGTCATAGCCGGGTACCGGGCAGAGGAACTTGCGCTTCTCTACCTGCGACCAGGGGCAGGGAGACTCGGGGAAGCCGAAGCAGTAGCCCATAGAGATGAGGTTGTACATGATCTGCAGGCTGGAGTTGCCGCCCACAAAGACTTCCTCGGGTTTGACGCCCATCACGTCGCCGAACAGCTCACGGGCCTCGTGCAGGCCCTCAAGGTCGCCGTAGTTGCGGGCATCGGTGCCGGCGTCGGTGGTGTAATCGGTCATCTGCAGCAGACCCATTGCCAGGTCCATCTGGTGAGGGCCGGGCTTGCCGCGGGCCATATTCAGCTTCAGGCCCATTGCCTGAAATTTCTTGTAGTTTTCTTCCAGAGCTGCCTTCTCAGCAGTCAGTTCGTCGCGGGTCATCTCAAAATAATTTGCCATAACACACACTCCTTTATCGTACTTTCTGTTTCCCACAAAATGTCCGGCGCTGCCATCCGCAGAGCAGTCCCATGCCAGTGGACCGTCCCGGTATTCCCCTTGCAATTCCAGACTTTTATAGTTTACTACAATTTGGTCTCGGAAACAAGTCAGATGGCACAAAAAAGCCCCGCCAAAAAGCAAAAAGCTTTCAGCGGGGCTGCTCTTCCCTGCTGTGCGCTGACGCTCAGCTCAGGGAAGTCTGACTCTTATAGCGCTTGCGCACCGCACCGTACTCCATGTGCGCTTCGCCGCCCTCCACGGTGTCCTCGTCGATGGTGACGCGGATGATGGTGGGGTCGTTCGGCACATCGTACATGATGGGCATGAGGATGTTCTCCATCACGCTGCGCAGGCCGCGGGCGCCGGTCTTGCGCTCAATGGTCTTGCGGGCGATAGCATGGAGAGCCTCGTCGGTGATGTCCAGCTCCACATTGTCCATCGACAGCAGTTCTTTATACTGCTTGACCAGACTGTTGCGGGGCTCCTTCAGCACGCGCACCAGTGCATCCTCGTCCAGGTCGTCCAGCACGGTGATGACCGGCAGACGGCCGATAAGCTCGGGGATGAGGCCGAACTTGACGAGGTCGTGGGGTTCGACCTTCCGCAGCAGGGCCTTTTCAGCCTCGCTGGAGTTATCCTTCAGCGCACTGCCAAAGCCCAGTGCGGACTTGTCGGTGCGGCGGAGAATATACTTATCCAGACCGTCGAACGCACCGCCGCAGATGAAGAGGATGTTGGTGGTGTCGATTTGGATGAACTCCTGCTGGGGGTGCTTGCGGCCGCCCTGCGGGGGGACATTGCTGACGGTGCCTTCCAAGATCTTCAGCAGAGCCTGCTGCACACCTTCGCCGCCCACGTCGCGGGTGATGGAGGGATTCTCACTCTTGCGGGTGATCTTGTCGATCTCATCAATATAGATGATGCCGATCTGAGCCTTCTGGACGTCGAAGTCTGCGGCCTGGATGAGCTTGAGCAGGATGTTCTCGACGTCCTCGCCCACATAGCCGGCCTCCGTCAGGGTGGTAGCGTCTGCGATGGCGAAGGGAACGCCCAGCATCTTGGCCAGCGTCTGGGCCAGCAGGGTCTTTCCGACACCGGAGGGTCCCAGCAGCAGGACGTTGGACTTCTGCAGTTCAACGTCTGCGCCCTTGCCGCTCAGAATGCGCTTATAGTGGTTGTAGACCGAGACGGCCAGCACACGCTTGGCCTCATCCTGACCGATGACATACTGATCCAGACCCTCCTTGATCTCTGCGGGGGTCTTGATATTGATGGCGAGATCATCTGCGGGCTGGATACGCGCCCGACTGGCGCTGCCGCGGCTGGGGCGGGAGCTGTTGCTGCCCGGATGATCCGGCTTGTCCGAGAGCAGGTCGGCGCAGAGGCCGATGCATTCGCTGCAGATGTTCACGCCGGGGCCGATGATCATCCGCTCCACTTCGTCCTGATGTTTGCCGCAGAAGCTGCAGACCAGATCCTTTTCGTTTTTATCTCTGCCGGAATTGTTATTAGCCATAACCGTTTTTCCTTATCCTGGGTGTATTGCTTTCTGCCGCTCAGCGGTGGGTGATGACCTCATCAATGAGGCCGTATTCTTTGGCCTCCTGCGCAGAAAGGAAGTTGTCGCGCTCGGTATCCTGCTCCACCTTTTCCAGCGGCTGGCCGGTGTACTCGCTGAGCAGCCGGTTCATCTTGGCGCGGGTGCGGATGATATGGTCCGCGTGGATCTTGATGTCGGTAGCCTGTCCGGACAGACCGCCGCCCTGACCGCCTGCAATCAGCGGCTGGTGGATCATGATCTCAGCGTTGGGCAGAGCGAAGCGCTTGCCCTTGGTGCCGCTGGCCAGCAGGAATGCGCCCATTGAGGCAGCCATGCCCATGCAGATGGTGGAGACATCGCACTTGATATACTGGATGGTATCGTGGATGGCCATACCTGCGCTGATGGAGCCGCCGGGGCTGTTGATATACAGGCTGATGTCCTTATCGGGGTCCTGCCCTTCCAGATACAGCAGCTGTGCCACGACAAGGCTGGCAGAGGTGTCGTTGACATCCTCGCTCAGCACAATGATGCGGTCGTTCAGCAGACGGGAGAAAATATCGTAGGAACGCTCCCCGTGCGCCGACTGCTCGACAACGTAAGGAACAAAACTCATAGGGTTCGCCTCCTGAATGAAAATTATTGTATTTGCAAAATTGACCGATACGGCAAGCGCACATGGGCCGTAGCCGTATCGGTCAATTTCAACAACCTTAGCTTACAGAGCCAGGATTACTCCCTGCCCTGTGTGACCTTGTGCGCCAGAATTACTGAGCGTCCTCGGTCTTCTCGGCCTCAGCGGCCTTCTCCACGACGTTAGCGTGGCTCTTGATGAAGTCGATAGCCTTGTTGATGGCCAGGTCGTGCTTCACCTCATCGACATTGATGAGCTCACGGACCTTGTCCTCTTCCATCTTGTACTGGTCAGCGATGCGCTTGACCTCTGCGTTCAGCTCGTCCTCAGAAGCCTCGATGTTCTCGGCAGCTGCGACAGCCTCCAGAGCCAGACGGATCTTGACCTGCTTCTCAGCCTGAGGCATGAAGGAAGCGCGGAACTGGTCAACAGACTGGCCCATATACTTCAGGTAGTCCTCGAGGCGCAGGCCCTGCTGCTCCATGCGGAAAGCAAAGTCGTTGACCAGCTCGTCCATGCGGACATCGTACATAGCCTGGGGAATCTCAGCCTCCATGCCCTCGATGACCTGATCGACCAGAGCGTTCTCGACAGCCAGGTCATCCTGCTTGTCCAGCTGCTCCTGGTTGTTCTTGCGGATGGAAGCCTTGAACTCGTCCAGAGTGTCGTACTCGGAGCAGTCCTTAGCCAGCTCGTCGTCCAGAGCGGGCAGCTCCTTGTACTTGACCTCGTGCAGCTTGATCTTGAAGACAGCGGGCTTGCCAGCCAGCTCAGCAGCCTGGTACTGCTCGGGGAAGGTGACGTTGACGTCGAACTCCTCGCCAGCAGCGTGGCCAACGAGCTGGTCCTCGAAGCCGGGGATGAAGCTGCCGCTGCCTAGGGTCAGGCTGTAGTGCTCAGCCTTGCCGCCCTCGAATGCGACGCCATCCACAAAGCCCTCGAAGTCGATGTCCACGATGTCGCCGTTCTCAGCAGCACCCTCGCGGGTCAGCTCACGGGCGTTGCGCTCCTGCACACGCTTCAGCTCGGCCTCGACAGCCTCGTCAGAAACAGTATGGACAGTCTTCTCAACGGTCAGACCATTGTATGCGCCGATCTTGACTTCGGGCTTGACAGCGACCTTGACGGTCAGGGTAGCGCCCTCAGCCTCGCTGGCGGAGTCAACGCTGACCTCAGGACGGCCGACCGGCTCGATGCCGGCAGCCTTGACAGCCTCTTCGTAAGCTGCGGGGAACAGCTCGTTGATGGCGTCGTAGGTAAAGACATCAGCGCCGTACATCTTCTCGATGAGAGCCTTGGGAGCCTTGCCCTTGCGGAAGCCCTGAACAGGGTACTTCTTGCCCTCCTTCTTGAAAACATCGGCAACTGCAGCCTTGAAAGCCTCAGCGTCGATGGAGAACTGCAGCTCTGCCATGCTCTTCTCGAGCTTTTCGCACTTGATGAAATTCATTTGTGTATCCTCCACTCAAATATTCTATTGCGTTGGGGCAGCGGGAAAACTGCCGCCTGCAACCGCGCACCGCGTCCTTGCTGTTTGCGAAATGCGGGGACGCGCGCGCTCAAATTGGGTGCAACAATCGCGTCACAACTTATTATAGCACGGTCGTGATAGAATTGCCACCCCAAATTTTGACTTTTTGTCATTTCTGCGGTTCTGGTCTCTGCCTCAGTTGATGCGGTAGGGGCAGAACCGCAGACCATCAGCGCTGACAAGCTTGTAGCGGATGCCGTCCACATCGCCCTGCACCGCATAGCGGATGGCATTGCCGTGCAGATGGCCGTAGTAGCAGGTCCTGATGCCGTAGGCTCTCAGTGTCGCCACGATCTCGGGGGCGCTGGTGCCGGTGTAGACCGGCGGGTAATGCAGGAACACCAGCTTTTCCAGCCCGGGTTCTGCGGCATCGAGGCTCATCTTCAAGCGGCCTATCTCCCGATTCATCACCTTTTCGTCGTGAGGCTCCCCCACATCGAACAGCCAGCCCCGGGTGCCGCAGATGGCGTAGCCCTCCACAGAGTAGGAGTTGTTGTGCAGGATGTGGAGCGTATCGAAGCCCTCGGCCTTCAGGTAGGCGTTCATCTTGTTGGCGGTGGTCCACCAATAGTCGTGATTGCCCTTCATGATGAGCTTCTGGCCGGGCAGCTGCTGCAGAAATTCGAAATCCCTGCGGGTATCGGTGAGACGCATGGCCCAGCTGATGTCGCCTGCAAGGACGATGGTGTCCTCGGGCTTTACGAGCTTGCGCCAGTTGGCCTCCAGCCGCTCCACATAGCCGTTCCAGCCGGGGAAAACGTCCATCGGCTTGGAGCCGCCCAGGGAAAGGTGGGTATCGCCAAGCACAAAAAGTGCCATAGTTTATTTACTCCTGTTCTGGTTTTCGTCAAGCCTGACAGCCCAGTGCCACCTCCGCGATCTGAGCCGGGTCGATGACGGTGCTGAACCGCTCGGCCTTCTGCCGCAGGACTGCGAGACTTGCGGGAGCGGTGCGGCCGGTAGCCTCTTCCAGCGCCTGCATGGCCTCGAAGTCGTTCTCCGGGGCAGTGTGGCCCAGAGCTTCCAGCACGCTGCGCGGGAACTTGAAGGGCGAGGCGGTGGAAAGCACCACCATCGGCACGCCGTCCCGCTTCTTCTGGGCGGCGACATGGAAAGCCACCGCCGTATGGGTATCGCAGAGGTAGCCGTCCTTCTCGTAGCGGGCGCGGATCTCCCCTGCCACCTGTTCCTCACTGCTCCAACCGCAGTCGAAGCTCTCCTGAATGGCCTTCAGCGTCTCGGGACGGACGGTGTAGCGGCCCGTCTCGTTCAGGCTCTTCATCAGGCCGGCCACTTCGGCATCGCTGCCGGTGACGTGGTAGAGCAGGCGCTCAAGGTTCGAGGACACGAGGATGTCCATGCTGGGCGAAGTGGTCTTATAGAACTCCCGCTTTGCAGTGTAAGTGCCGGTGGAGAGGAAGTCGGTCAGGACGTTGTTCTGGTTGGAGGCGCAGACCAGCTTGCCGACGGGCAGGCCCATCTGCTTTGCATAGTAGCCGGCCAGAATGTCGCCGAAGTTGCCGGTGGGAACGCAGAAATCGACCTTGTCGCCAAAGCTGATTTTTCCCGCCTTGAGCAGCTGGGCATAAGCGGCGAAGTAATAGACGATCTGCGGCACGAGGCGGCCCCAGTTGATGGAATTGGCGCTGGAAAGGCGGATGTTCCGCTCGGCCAGTTTGGCCGCAATGGCTTTATCACCGAAGACCTTCTTCACGCCGGTCTGGGCGTCGTCGAAGTTGCCGCGCACGGCATAGACAGCGACATTTGCACCCTCCTGCGTGGCCATCTGCAGGCGCTGGATCTCGCTGGTGCCGCCCGTGGGGTAGAACACGGCGATCTCGACGCCCGGGATGTCGTGGTAGCCGTCCAGTGCGGCCTTGCCGGTGTCGCCGCTGGTCGCCACGAGGATGAGGGTCTTTTCGGTGCGGGAGAGGTTCTTCTTTGCCTCCACGAGGAGCTTCGGCATCAGCTGAAGGGCATAATCCTTGAAGGCGCAGGTCGGGCCGTGCCACAGCTCAAGGGCATAGGTATCGCCCTCCACCGGGGCCAGATAACCGGCCTTGCCGCCGAAGGCCTCACCATAAGTCGTGCGAGCAGCCTCAGCGAGGAAGTCTTTCGAGTAGTCGGTCAGATATTCGCTGACGACGGCAGCGGCCAGCTCCGGATAATCCAGCTGGCACAATGCCTCCACGTCCACCTGCGGAAAACTTTCCGGGACGAACAGGCCGCCCTCATCCGACAGGCCCTGTGCGATCGCCTGAGAGGCGGTCACAATGCGGGAATGGTCTCTCGTGCTGAAAAATTTCATCGTTATCGCTCCTTTTTGCCAGAAGGCCCATCACTTGGCCTCGTCGTGCGGCAGCGGCCCAGAGCCGTTTTTCTGCCTTTTCCCACCGGCACTTCCTGCTATTTCGCGCAAAAAGCACCCTTTATAATATGTACCATCCAGCGCCCGCTGTCAAGAGGGACGACTTCGGCCACGTCGAAACGTACCGGCTCGTCGCTCTGATGGGTGCTTTGGAGATACCATGCGGCGGATGCGATGATACGGCGCTGCTTGGCGGCGTTGACCGCCGCAGCGGGGGTATCCAGAGAGTCTTTGGCGCGGGTCTTTACCTCGCAGAACACCAGTGTTCCGTCCGGTTCCCGCAGGATGAGGTCTATCTCCCCCATCCGGGTGTGATAATTGTGGGTGATGAGGGCCGCGCCCTGTTTCTCGTAGAAACGCGCGGCAGCTGCTTCTCCCCTGCGGCCTGTCCCGGCCCGGTCCATCACTTGCCCTCGGGCCAGTAGCCCTGCTTTTTGAGGAAGCTGCGGCGGTAGAACGGCTGAATGCCGTACTGGGCAATGAGTTCATAGTGGAGCTTGGTGCCGTAGCCCTTGTGCTTTGCCAGCTGATACTGGGGATACTGCTTGTCCAGCTCCAGCATATAGCGGTCACGGCTGACTTTGGCCAGAATGGACGCTGCGCCGATGCTGGCGCTGGTGGCGTCGCCCTTCACCACCGGCTGTGCGGGCATGGTCAGCCCGGCCGGGATGCGGTTGCCATCCACAAGGACGAGGTTCGGCACGATGTCCAGCCCCTCCACGGCCTGACGCATCCCGCCCATGGTGGCATTCAGGATATTGTCGCGGTCGATGATGTCGGGGCCGACGAAGACGATTTTGTAAGCCAATGCCTTTTCAACGATTTGGTCGAAAAGAGCTTCCCGCTTTTTCTCGCTCAGCTTCTTGGAGTCGTTGATGCCGTAGACCGGAGCCTCGGGGTCAAGGATGCAGGCGGCCACGCAGACCGGGCCGCACAGCGGGCCGCGGCCCGCCTCGTCTACGCCTGCAAAGCAGCCGTACTGCGCCCGGATGTCGGCATCGTAGGCGTAGAGCGGCGCGGAGATCTCCTCATCCGTCCGACGCTTCATTCCTCGTCCTCCTCGGCAAAGTCGGCCATGTCGTCCCGCTGGGGCGGGCGCTCAAGGGAGATGCGGCCCCACTTGCAGGCGCGGAACTCATCCACCAGCATCACGGCACAGCGCTCGGTGTTCACCTCACCGCCCCGCACCAGCAGACCGCGCTTGCGGCCGATGGCTTCCATCAGCTCGTAGGGCGGCAGAGCCAGCGTCTCGGCGTCCAGCTTGTAGCGCTGGGCCACGAGGTCGGGATAGTTGCGGCGCACCTCATCCAAAAGGTTCATGGCCAGCTCCTCCACATCAAGGATGTCATCCTTGATGGAGCCGATGAAGGCCAGATTCGAGGCGATGGTCTTGGAATCAAACTTCTTCCAGAGCACACCGGGCATATCCAGCAGGTCAAACTTTTCGGTGCTGACCCACTGCTTACCCTTGGTCACGCCGGGACGGTCAGCCGCCTTGGCGCGGGCAGAGCCTGCGAAGGTATTGATGAAGGTGGATTTGCCCACATTGGGGATGCCGCAGAGCATGACCTGCGTCTTGGCACCGGCCATGCCGCGGTTCTGGCGGCGTGCCAGCAGGCCGGACAGTTCCTTTTCGATCGCGGCCTTGACGGCGTTCGCGCCGCCTTTCTGCTTGGCGCTGATGGCGACACAGCCCGCATCCGCCTCGTGGAAGTAGCGGATCCACTCTTCCGTCACGGCGGGGTCGGCGAGGTCCGCTTTGTTCAGCGCATAGAGCTTGGGCTTGCGGGCCGTGATGCGCTCGATCTCCGGGTTGAGGCTGGACAGCGGGATGCGGGCGTCCAGCAGTACAAGGCTTGCGTCAACGTGCTGGATCTCCTGCTCCATCATCCGCAGCGTCTTGGCCATATGGCCCGGGAACCACTGGATGGCATATTGGTTTGCAAACCGGGTGTCCTGATTGTTCATTTTACTACTCCAAAATCCGAAAAGGGCAAAAAGCAGAGCAGCACTTTGCCCAGTATATCCTGTTCGTCGATGCAGCCGACATAGCTCGAGCGGCTGTCCAGCGAGGCGTTGCGGTTGTCGCCCATCACAAACACCGTCCCCTCAGGCACAGTGTACGGGAACTCCACATCATAGCCCAGATAGGTCGGCTCTGCGATGTAATCCTCTTCCAGCACCTTTCCATTGACCTCTACCGTTCCGGTGGCATAGTCGATGGAGATGGTGTCGCCGCCTTTGGCGATGACACGCTTGACCAGAGGGCGGCCATAGCTGGTGTAGCTGTCCACGATGACCACATCGCCCCGCTGAGGCTCATAGCCTGCGCCCCAGACGACGAGCTTATCGCCGTTTTCCAGCGTAGGCACCATCGACTCGCCGTCCACCTGAATGATGCGGAAGAAAAAGGAAAACACCAGCACCAGCACCAGCGCCGCCGAAATAAGCGCTTCGTACCATTCCAGCAGGCCCTGACCACGGACAGCAGGCTGTGACTGTTCCATATCCGATGCACCTCTTTATCCGGGCTTCTGCCCGTTTTTATTTTCTCTGTCTCTGCGCCAAAAGCGCCGTATAACAGAAAAAAGGGGACAAACGAGTTGTCCCCTTTTCTCCCGCTTTGAAACGGGGAATCATCAAATATCGCTCTTGACCTTGGCAGCCTTGCCGGTACGACCACGCAGGTAGAACAGCTTTGCGCGGCGGACCTTGCCCTTACGGACAACAGTGACCTTCTCGACGAAGGGGCTGTTGATGGGGAAGACACGCTCGATGCCGACGCCGTAGGAAACGCGGCGAACGGTAAAGGTCTCTGCGACGCCGCCGTGCTTCTTAGCAATGACGGTACCCTCGAAAGCCTGGATACGCTCGCGCTCGCCTTCCTTGATACGAACATCAACGCGGACGGTATCGCCGACGTTGAACTGGGGCTTCTCAGCCTTGATGCTGCCTTCAGAAATAATCTTCAGTGCGTCCATTTTGAATTCCTCCATTTGTTTTTAGACGTTCATACACGGCGAACTGCCGTCAGAGGACCGCCCGTTTAATGATATGTGTCATTAACCCCGCTGTGGTCTCAGCGGACACTAACGCCTTAATAGGATAGCACAAACCGCCCGTAAAAGCAAGCGTTTCGGGCAAATTTATGCAAAAATTTTCGCTCTGGCTTTGATAGACCGTTCTTATTCGAACTTCTGCTTGTCTGCCGTCAGAAATTCGGTGCGCAGGATGGAGGCGTTCGCCGCCGGGACCCCGAATTTTGCTTCCAGCGCCGCCGTCAGCAGTGAGGGGTTCAGGTTCAGGTCCTGCGAGGCAGGCAGGCAGACCGCAAAGCTCACGCTCTCCCCCTCCGTCTCAAGCTCGAGAGTGGGGACATATTCCTTCATCTCGACCATCCTGACGCCGCGCTTGCTCTTTTTCTCCACCGGCACGCTGTCGAGGGCATTGTACTGCGCAAGCTTTTCCGCGGCATCCGCCGGGTAGCGGATGCGGTAGCAGGCGTAGGCGATGGCGTCGGCCTTCATCTTCACCGGCTCCACGCGGTAGACCTCGATTCCGGCAGGCATGATGGCGTTCAGCGCCGTCTGCCACTGGGCAAAATCGGGGTTTTCGGCCTCGGTCTTGACATCCACGCACTCGCACTGGCTCTCCTGCCCCAGCGAGAGCGGGCAGGCAAAAGTCATATAGATGTGGGGATTGAAGCCCAGCGTATGCCACACCGGCAGGCCGCTGCGCTTGAGCACCCGCTGCATCACCCGCTGCATATCCAGCAGGGAGATGTAGGAGGCTTCGTTCATCTTCTTAAACGAGATCCTTACTGTAATCAAAGCACGGTCCTCCTAACAGATGGTTTGCGCCGCAGCCGTGGCAGGCACGGTTGCAGGGCTGAGTTGTCTGAGCCGCGAGGGCCTTGTTGTACTCCCGCACCAGATATTCGTGGGTGACGCCGTAGTCCATGTGGCTCCACGGGGTCACTTCGTCCAGACCGATCGCGCGCTGGCAGTAGAACTTGGGGTCAATGCCCATGTCCTCGAAGACCTGCATCCAGGTGTCGTACTTGAAGCACTCTTCCCAGCCGTCAAAATAGCAGCCGCGCTTGTAGGCCTCGAGGATGACGGGAGCCAAGCGGCGGTCGCCCTTGGCAAAGACGCCCTCGAGGAAGCTGGTGGTGCTGTCGTGGTAGTTGACCTTGATCTTGCGGCTGTGAACGCTTTCGAGCAGGTGCTTCTGCTTGGCCTGCAGCATCTCTTCGGTGTCCATCGGGACGAACTGGAAGGGGGTGTGGGGCTTCGGCACGAAGCAGGCGCAGCTGATGGTCACCTGCACGCCGCGGCCCTTGGCGTGCTTGGGATTGGAGTAGAACAAATCGACCACTTTCTGAGCGGTCTCGGCGATGCCCTCGATGTCCTCCATCGTCTCGGTGGGAAGGCCCATCATGAAGTAGAGCTTGACGGAGGTGTAGCCGTTGGCAAAGGCCAGCGAGCAGGTCTTTTCGATTTCGTCCCAGGTGACGTTCTTATTGATGACGTCGCGCAGGCGCTGGGTGCCGGCCTCAGCGGCAAAGGTCAGGCCGCTTTTTCGCACCTTGGTGGTTTTTTCAATGAGGCTCTGGGAGAAGTTGTCCATCCGCAGAGAGGGCAGCGACAGGCTGACGTGCTCTTTCGGCGCCCACTCGTTCAAATCGTCCAGCAGCTCTTCGAGCTGGCTGTGGTCGGAGGTGGACAGGCTGGAAAGGCTCAGCTCCTCGTAGCCGGTGTTGGCGCAGAGGTCCTGTGCGGCCTTGTTCAGTAGGCTGGCGTCGCGCTGGCGCATGGGGCGGTAGAGGAAGCCTGCCTGACAGAACCGGCAGCCGCGCACACAGCCGCGCAGCACCTCGACGCTGGCGCGGTCCTGAATGGCGCCCACCATCGGGACGACGAAGTTGGTCGGAGGCGCAAAGTCGTTCAGGTTCTTGATGATGGCCTTGGTGATGACCGCCGGGATGCCCGGCTCGTTGGGGGTGATGGACTTGACGCGGCCATCCTCGTAGTATTCGATGTCGTAGAAAGCCGGGATATAGACGCCGGGGATCCTGGCGATGCGGAGCAGCAGCTCTTTCTTGGAGACGCCGCCCTCCTTCTTAGCCTTTTCGATTTCGGCGCAGATGCCGGGCAGCTGGTTTTCGCCCTCGCCCAGCTGGACGACGTCGAAGAAGTCGGCGATGGGCTCGGAGTTGCAGGCACAGGGGCCGCCCGCCACGATGAGGGGCCAGCTCTCGTCGCGGTCTTTCGAGTAGAACGGGATGCCCGCCAGATCCAGCATGGCGAGGATGTTGGTGTAGGACAGCTCATATTGGAGCGTAAAGCCCACAGCGTCGAAAGCCGTGAGGGGGTCTTTGCTCTCCATCGTGTAGAGGGGCAGGTTCAGGCGCTCCATCTCAGCCTTCATATCCAGCCACGGCATAAAAGCGCGCTCACACCACCAGTTTTCGTGGCTGTTCAGCAGCTCGTAGAGGATTTTTTCGCCCAGAAAGGACATGCCTACTTCGTAGGTGTCCGGGAAGCAGAACGCGAAGCGGACGTCTACCTCGTCTTTATTTTTATAGACGCTGCCCGGTTCGCCGCCGGTGTAGCGGCCCGGCTTCTGCACCCGGGACAGCGCTTCTTTCAGTTTCGGATCAAACATCAAGTTCCTCCATTTAACAACACGGATTGCATATTTATATATTCTACCCTATTTGGGCGAAGATTGCAACAGACATCGCAGCATTTGAGCTCCATCCAGCGGTGGGACAGGCAGAAGGTTGAACGCCCCGGTGAGCAGATTGGCCGCAAGGAACGCACTGCCCCGGATGGTCGCACACTGTTCCATCCTCATTGCCCAGATGGCGGCCAAGAGGCCATTCATGCCCGGCCCGGCGGCGGCTAGAAAAAGCGTCTGTCCCCGTGTGAGAGCCTGTCCTCGTGTCCGCATACAGAAACCGGTCATGGTCACTTCGATGACGGGAAATCGCCGAAACAGGAGCAGATAGACGAAGATATGACCCATTTCGTGGAGAATGGCGGCGCACAGGCCGATGCGCAGGAAGCCGCTGGCGTCGAACCAGAGCAGCAGATACAGCGCCCCGCAGAGCAGCAGCGGGTCACGGAACACCAGCGGCCCCAGCCGGACGAGCCGCCTCATGGCAGGCCCAGCAGAGCCCCCGCATCATAGCGGACGCCCTGTTCCAGAAGCTCAAAGTGAAGGTGCGCCCCGGTGGAGCGGCCCGTCTCCCCCGCTGTCCCCAGCGGCTGACCTGCCTGCACCACCTCTCCGGCCCGAACGAAGAGGTATTGCAGATGGGCGTAAAGCGTCTCCTGCCCGCCGCTGTGGCTCAGGCAGAGGTAGTTGCCGTAGGTCGCGCTCCGCCGGGCGGCAATGACGACGCCGTCCATTGCGGCCAGCACCAGCGTGCCTTCCGAACAGGCAAGGTCAGTGCCGCGATGGAACGCCTCTTCGCCGGTGATGGGGTCGGTGCGCCAGCCGTAGGCGTCCGAGACCCGCCACGCCGTCGTATTCAGCGGGAAGCAGGCCGTCTGCGCAGGCCTCACCCGTTTCAGCGAACAGCCCTCGGGCGCGGCTTTTGCGGCACAGGCCCGCAGAGCGGCCATGCAGAACAGGACAGCGCAGAACACCGCAAAGATCACCCATCCTTTTGTTTTATGCTGTCTTGTCCCCATCGGCGTTCCTCCTGTTTCCTGTACTGTATGCGGCAGGACAATATAAAATGCCGCCGGCCTTGCGGGCCAGCGGCATCGGGGATTATTTCAGGAAGTGCTCGAGCAGGCGGCCCAGCAGGCCGGTGCGGCGGGGGCGGCTCTCGGTGACGACGATGGGCATCGGGGCGGGAGCGGCCTTTTCCGGCTGTACTGGCTGTTTTTCCGGCTCTGCGGGTCTTGCGGGCTGAGGTGCCGCCTTTGCCGGTGCGGCAGGCTTTTCCGGAGCCTTGACGGGCTGGGGCTTCGGCGTCTCAGCGACAGAAGCCGGTGCAGGCGCTTTATCGCGGGCCGTCCAGTCGTCGCGGAGAAGGTCGTACATCCCCATCTGGCTGTTCACCAGCGGCTCGCCGGGGGCGGGCTTGACTTTCTGGTAGCTGCCATCCGGCTGCATCTCGCGGGCGTTGACGTTGTCGCTGAGCTGGAGGCGGAGGATACTGTCCAGCTTCTCCTTCAGGACGGGGTCTTCCACCCGGACGCCGACTTCCACGCGGCACTCGGTGTTGCGGGTGAGAAAGTCGCCGGATGCGATATAGATGCGGGTGTTAACGCCGTCATAGAAGCTGTAGATTCGGCCATGCTCGAGGTAGCGGCCCACGAGGCTGCGGATGTGGAGATTCTCGGTCTTGCCCGGCACACCGGCGCGGACGCAGCAGATGCCGCGGACGATCATGTCGATGCGGACACCGGCACAGCTGGCTTCCTCGAGCTTGAGGATAATATCTCTATCGGAGATGGAGTTGTTCTTCAAAATCATGGAAGCCGGGCGGCCCAGACGGGCAGCGTTGATGACCCGGTCCATCTCATCCAGCAGCACGCTCTTGAAGCGGAGGGGTGCTACCAGCATCTTTTCGCTCTCCTCCGTCAGTTTCTGCACGGCAAGGTTCTGGAAGACGTTGGACGCTTCCTCGCCGATGCCAAGGTCGGCGGTGATGAAGGAGTAGTCGGTATAGAGCTCACTGGTCTTCTCGTTGTAGTTGCCGGTACCGATCTGGGTGATGTAGGAGTAGCCGTGGGCGCTCTTTTTGGTGATGAGAGTCAGCTTGGAGTGGACTTTGTAGTCGTCAAAGCCATAGATGACCGTGCATCCGGCCTCTTCGAGGTGCTTCGACCAGTCGATGTTGTTCTGTTCGTCAAAGCGGGCGCGCAGCTCCACCAGCGCCACAACTTCCTTGCCGTTCTCGGCGGCTTCCACGAGGGCCTGTACGATTTGAGACTCGCGGGCCATGCGGTAGAGCGTCATCTTGATGGAGATGACGTCGGGGTCCTGCGCGGCCTTTTTCAGCATCGCAATAAAGGGGCGGATGGACTGATACGGGTAACTCAACAACACATCGTGCTTTTCCACCTCGGCGGCAAGGTCGTAGTCCTGCGGAGGCAACATAGGCCGGGCAGGCGTATAGAACAGCTCGGGGTGGCCATCGGACTCCATGCGGGAGGTGAGCTTGTAGAAGAAGCTCAGGTCAAGAGGACTCTTCTGGACGAAGACCCGCTTGTGGGTCAGCTCGAGACGGCTGCAGAGCAGCTGAGCGACCTGCGGTGCGGCGGGGATGACCTGCAGACGGACGGCGGCCAGCTTGCGGCGGCGCTTGAGCAGATCGGCCATGATCTCGCGGTAGTCGATGTCATGGTCCATCATGCCCTCTTTCACGTCGATGTCGGCGTTGCGGGTGACCCGGAAGAGGCACTTTTCCTGCACATTCTCCTTGCCGAAGATGAGGGCCGCATAATGGAGCACCAGCTCCTCCGTCAGGGCAAAGCAGGTCTCATTGTCCTTCCGGACGAAATGCATCCGCTCCATCTGGCTCGAGATGGGTACGATGCCGAGGGTGTGCTCCGAGGTGTGCTTTTCGTGAAGGAGGACGCCAAGATAGATCTCCTTATTGCGCAGGAACGGGAACGGGTGGCGGCTGTCCACGATCTGGGGGCTGAGGATGGGGAAAAGCTCGCTCTGGAAATACTTTTTCCAGAAGTGCTCGTCCTCTTTGCTCAGCTTGTCGAAATCCACCTTGCGGTAGCCGCAGGCGGCCAGATTTTCCAGCGCTTTGGCGTAGTATTTGTCGCAGTCCTCCTGGAGCTGAGCGGTCTTGGGCATGATGGCGGCAAGCTGCTCTTCCGCCGTCATGTTCGTCTTGTTTTCCCGCTTTTCCTTCTTGCCGCGCATGAGGTTGGCGCGCTCCTGAAGCGAGCCGACGCGCACCATGAAAAACTCGTCCAGATTGGAGCCGTAGATGGCCAGAAACTTGAGCTGTTCGGCCAGCGGGACATTTTTATCCTTGCCCAGCACCAGCACGCGGCGGTTGAAGTCCAGCCAGCTCAATTCCCGGTTGATAAAAATGCTCTCTTCACTCATGATAACTCCTTTTTCCCGAGAAGGTCTCCCCTCTCAGCTCACATAGGCGAGGCCCTGCCATTCGTCTATCATATCCTGCGTAACGCCCGGCACCTGTGCCACCTCATCGAGGCTCTGGAACCGGCCATGGGCAAGTCGATATTCCAGAGTGGCTCTCGCCTTCTTCTCCCCGAGGCCGGGCAGTGTGGTCATGGTGTCCACCCCGGCGGTGTTGAGGTCCACGCGGAAGGACTCCCGCAGAGGCTCGACTGCCTCTGACGAAGCCTGCGCCGGGGATGGAGGCACGGCATACCAGAACGCCAGACTGACAATGCAGACCGCCGCTGCTGCCGCCAGTGCCAGAAAGCGGCGTTCGCGGGGCGTGAACATAGTTTCTTTCATTGTACTCGAAATCCTTCCAAAAAGAAAGTCTCCTGCGGAAAATTTGCAGGAGACTTTACACAATTTTTACGATGCAGCTTCGGCACTTCGCACAAGGCCATAGAAAAACTCTGCAGCGGCGCCGGTGTCGTGGTCGGTCAGGGTCGTCTGGCCGGCGGCAAGGCGCAGCTCCACCGGGGCATCTGCCGGAACGACGCTCTGCCTGGCCTGACGGACCAGCTCGAGCATCTGGCTGCACCCGGCGGCGACAGTGAGCTGGTCAGCCGTACAGTTGACGGGCAGGCAGACTGCGCCCAGCATTGCTTCCGCTGAGACGGCACCCGGTGTCAGCACCATGACGTCCATGCCGGTGCGCTCCGAGCGCAGCATGGCGGCATTGTCCCCCAGTGCCTTTTCCAGAAGGGCCTGAATGGGCAGCTGCTGACGGTCCTGATAGAGCAGGATGCGCAGCACGTCCTCACCCTTGACGTCGGCGGGGCTGCACAGCGTAAAGGGGGTGAACTCCCGGCGCAGATGGCGCTCGAGGGCGGTGCTCATCCGCAGCACACGGGTAGAGCCGTCGGCCATCTGCAGCGCGATGCCGAGGCCCACAGCTGCGGGCAGCTTTTTGAAGATAGACTCCTCACAGCCCGCGAAGCTGCACAGCGGCTGGCCGCTGCCCTCCGAGAACCGGTAGGCCAGCGTACCGCCGCAGGTGAGCGCGGGCGCAGCAAGGCGCAGCCCACCCAGCACGGCGCGGACGGCCCGGGGCGAACGCTGGCTGAAGACCGTCAGCCTGCCGCCCCGGCTGGAAAACAGCTGGAGCACATCCCGCACGACCTGCGGCATGTTGCCGTCGCCGGCCAAAAGGAGATGGTCCAGATCGCAGAGTACGAGCGTAGAATCGAGAAGTTTCGTCATACAGTCCCCCTCCTGAGCGATGCAATAAAGTGGGTGAAATACTCCGGCAGCTCCGAGTCGAAGCGGAGATGTTCCCCCGTGATGGGGTGGATGAAGCCCAATGTCTTTGCGTGGAGGCACTGGCCGTGGAGCTTGGTGATGCAGTTGTGGGGGCCATACACCGGGTCGCCCGCCACGGGATGCTGGATGGACGCCATGTGGACGCGGATCTGATGGGTGCGGCCCGTCTTGAGGCGGCATTCCAGCAAGGTAAAGCCGCCGAAGCGCTCCAGCACCTTATAGCCGGTGTAGGCATACTTGGTGTGGGGCTCGCTGGCCGGGTAGACCGCCATCTTCTTGCGGTCGGTCTTGGAGCGGCCCAGATTTGCCTCCACGAAGCCCTCGTCCTGCGCAAAACCGCCGTAGACAACGGTCTGGTAGGCGCGCTCCACGCTGTGGACCGCCATCTGCTGGGACAGGCCGATGTGGGTGGCGTCATCTTTCGCCACCACCAGCAGGCCGCTGGTATCCTTGTCGATGCGGTGGACGATGCCGGGGCGTATCTCACCGCCGATGCCCGAGAGGCTGCCCTTGCAGTGCCAGAGCAGGGCGTTCACCAGCGTGCCGTCCGGGTTGCCCGGAGCCGGGTGGACGACCATGCCCTTGGGCTTGTTCACCACCAGAAGGTGGTCGTCCTCATACACGATGTCCAGCGGGATGTCCTGCGGCACAGCCTCGATAGGCTTTGCGTCAGGAATTTCCAGCAGGATGGTGTCCCCCGCCTTGAGCTTGAGGCTCTTGGCGATGCTTTTGCCGTTGCAGAGCACATGACCGTCAGCCACGAGGCCTTGCAGCGCACTGCGGGAAAGGCCGGTGTCCTCCCCGCTGAGAAAGCGGTCGATGCGCTGGCCTGCGGCCTCCGCTTCCACGATAAATTCACGCTGTTCCATGGTTTACTGCTCCTTCGAGGGCTTATCTTCCACTTCTTCCAGCAGGATGACCAGCACCCAGAGCGCCACACCGACGCAGACGAGGATGTCGGCGAAGTTGAAGACTGCAAAGTCGATGAACAGCGGGTTGATGTAGTCCACGACCTCACCGTTCAGCACACGGTCGATGAGGTTGCCGATGCCGCCGGCCAGCACGAGGATGAAGGCGATCTGCTGCAGGAGCTTGCCGCGGCTGCGGAAGAACAGCAGATAGGCTACGAGCAGCAGCGCGGCGCTGGTGGCGAGGATAAGGAAGAGCTGCTTTCCGCTCAGCAGGCTGAACGCCATGCCCTGATTGAGCACGAAGCGCAGCTCCACCACATGCGGGATGACGGTGATGGCCTCCACAGGGGCCAGATACTGGGTAGCCCAGAGCTTGATGGCCTGGTCGATGCCCACCAGCGCGGCCACACAGACCAGATTCAGAATGACATATGCCATAGTTTCTCCTGATTTTTTGAAAAAGGCGGCGCCCCCTTTTGCGCCGGGTGCGCCGCCAGAGATACGAAATAGTTTAGCCCTCCACAACAGCGGCGCAGCGTGCGCACAGAGTGGGATGAGCAGCGTGGGTGCCGATGTCTGCGGAGTACTTCCAGCAGCGCTCGCACTTGTCGCCGGTGGCGTGTGCAGCAGCAACGCCCAGGCCCTCGACAGCGCTGGCTGCGCCGCCTTCGCCCTTGACCAGCTCCACATGGGAGACGATCATCAGGTCGGCCAGCTCGTCCATCGGGATGCTGTTGAGCAGATCGTAGACGGCGTCATTGCAGTACAGAGTGACGGAAGCCTCGAGAGAAGCGCCGATCTGCTTATCTGCACGGGCCTGCTCGAGGACCTTCTTGACCTCGTCGCGGACAGCGATGAGCTGCGCCCACTTGGCCTTGAAAGCATCGTCAGCTGCGTACTGGCCGGCCTTCGGCATATCCTCGAAGACAACGTACTTGTTCATAGCCTCGGTCTTGGGCAGGAAGTCCCAGATCTCCTGGCTGGTGAAGCAGAGGATGGGAGCGATGATCTTGTCCAGAGCGACGAGGATCTTGTACATCGCGGTCTGCGCAGCCTTGCGGCCGGTGCCGTTGGTGCAGTACAGGCGATCCTTGGTGACGTCCAGATAGAAGTTGGACATGGCCACAACGCAGAAGTTGTAGACAGCGTGGTAGACCTTGTTGAAGTCATACACAGCATAACCGGCGTTGGTGTTGACGATGAGGTCATCCAGCGCAGCCAGAGCCCAGCGGTCGATGTCCTGCAGCTGGTCGTCAGCCACACAGTCGGTGTTGGGGTCGAAGCCGTCGAGGTTGCCCAGAATGAAGCGGGCGGTGTTGCGGATCTTGCGGTAGGCCTCGCTCAGCTGCTTGAAGATGTTCTTGCCGGCACGCACATCGACGGTGTAATCGGAAGAAGCCACCCACAGGCGGATGATGTCAGCGCCGTAGTCCTTGATGATCTCGCTGGGCTCGACGCCGTTGCCGGCGCTCTTGTGCATCTGCTTGCCCTGCTCGTCCACGACCCAGCCGTGGCACAGAACGGACTTATAGGGTGCGCAGCCCTTGCTTGCGACACTGGTCAGCAGGCTGGACTGGAACCAGCCGCGGAACTGGTCGCCGCCCTCCATATACAGATCGGCCGGGAAGCGCAGCTCGGGGCGCTCTTCCAGAACGGCCGCATGGGTGGAGCCGGAGTCGAACCAGACGTCCATGATGTCGGTGTCCTTCGTCCACTCGGAGGCGCCGCACTTCTCGCAGACTTCACCAGCGGGGATGATCTGCTCAGCGTCATACTTGTACCAGGCGTCGGAGCCCTCCTTGCGGAACAGGTCGCTGACGGCCTTGATGGTGGCGTCGGTGATGTGGTAAGCGCCGCACTTCTTGCAGTAGAAGGCCGGGATAGGCACGCCCCAGGTGCGCTGACGGCTGATGCACCAGTCGTTGCGGTCGCGCACCATGCCGTGCATCCGGTCGTGGCCCCAATCCGGCATCCAGGTCACGGTGTCGATGGCCTTGTAGACATCCTCACGGAACTTGGCGATGGAGCAGAACCACTGCTCGGTAGCACGGAAGATGATGGGGTTGTGGCAGCGCCAGCAGTGCGGATACTGATGCTTGATGTGCAGCTGGCCCATGACAGCGCCGGCGGCAGTCAGATCGGCCAGAATGGTCTTGTTGGAAGCCCAGACGCGCTGGCCTGCGTACTTGCCGGCCTGCTCGGTCAGATAGCCGCCGTCGTCCACGGGGACGGTGATGGGGATCTGGGGGTACTTCTGGCAGACGTTGAAGTCATCGACGCCGTGGCCGCCGGCGGTGTGGACGCAGCCAGAGCCGCTTTCCAGCGTGACGTGGTCGCCGAGGATGACCCAGCCTTCCTTGGGCAGATAGACATGGTTATAGCGCATCAGCTCGAACTCAGCGCCGCTGACCGGCTCGCCCACCACCTCATACTCGGTGATGTGGCAGGCATCCATGACGCTCTTGACCAGGTCAGTGGCCATGATGTGGAACTCATCGCCGATCTTGACGAAGGAGTACTCGAACTGGCCGTTCAGGCAGATGGCCTCGTTGGCGGGCAGCGTCCAGGTGGTGGTGGTCCAGATGACGAAGTAGGTCTTCTCCATCGGGATGCCGTGCTTTGCCAGAACGCCGTTGGGGTCCTGAGAGACGTGGAAGCGGACGAAGATAGAGTCGCACTCGTCCTCGCCGTACTCGATCTCGGCCTCAGCCAGAGCGGTGCGGCAGTCGGGACACCAGTAGACAGGCTTCAGACCCTTGTAGATATAGCCCTTCTTGGCCATCTCGCCGAAGATCTCGATCTGACGGGCCTCAAACTCGGGCTTGAGGGTCAGATAGGGATGCTCAAAATCGCCGATAACGCCCAGACGCTTGAACTGGTCGCTCATGATGTCGATGTGCTCGGTGGCGAACTTCTCGCAGATCTGGCGCAGCTCGAGCTTGGAGATGTCCTTCTTCTTCTCGCCGACGGAGGACAGGGCCTTCAGCTCAATGGGCAGGCCGTGGGTATCAAAGCCGGGTACATAGGGAGCCTGGAAGCCCTCCATGTTCTTCTCGCGGATAATGATGTCCTTGATGATCTTATTCAGCGCGGTACCCATGTGGATATTGCCGTTGGCATACGGAGGGCCGTCGTGCAGGATGAACTGAGGTTTGCCCTCGTTGTGCTTCATGAGCTGGTTGTACAGGTCGTTGTCGTCCCAATCCTTGAGCATGACCGGTTCCTTCTTGGGCAGGCCGGCGCGCATCTCAAACAGGGTCTTGGGCAGATTCAGAGTACTGTCGTACTGAGACTTATTCTTAGCCACTGGTTTTACACTCTCCTCTATTGGTTTTGCAGTCGCAAACAGCGCAGCTATGCGCTTATTTTATCAAAACAGCTTTACGGCACACAAATGATGCCTTGCTGTCGATGCTTAGGGAATTATTCGCTGAAGCTCACGCCCTGAAAGACAGCGTTGGGGTCTGCCGGGGGCGGGTCGAGCTTGAGCTGAGATTCGTCCTTCTCCCAGAAGTCCTCGCCAGCCTTCTCGGGGGCGGCGTCTTCCGTCTCGGCAGCGTCCGCAGCGGGTGCTGCTTCCTCGGTGGTATCGGCATCCTCGGTTTCGGGCAGCTCAGCCTCGGCATCCTGTGCGGGGGTCTCTTCTTTCTGCTGGAACTCCGGCAGACGGCTCAGGGACTCCACATGGGTGCGGTAGAGGTTCAGCACGTCGGACTTGAAGCGGGTGACCTCGAGACGAACGCGGTCATACTCACGCTCTTCGGCCAGCTTTTTGTCGTTGGCCTCGCTGATGATCTCGTCGGCGCGGTCGCTGGCCTTCTGCAGCAGCTCGTTGGCATCCCGGATGATATCGTCGCCGCGCAGATTTGCACGGTGCAGGATGTCCTCGGCCTTCTGGTTGGCCTCGCGGATGACGTTTTCGCCCATGCGCTGCGCGTTGATGAGGGCGCTCTTGAGCATATCGCCGTCGGCCTCATAGCTCTGCATATTGCGGCGCAGAGTCTCGTTCTCGGCAGTCAGGTCGGCCACCTGCTTGCGCAGGGCCTCCATCTGCTCCGCATCCTGCCCGAGCTGCTGCTCTACCTTATCCAGAAAGCGGTCAACATCCTCGGTACGGTAGCCGCGGAGGTTTTTTTCGAATTGCACAGAGCGCACGTCCTGCGGTGTCAGCATAATGATCTCCTCCATTTTATCCAGTCGTCCTTCTCAATATTGGAAGAACTCGATGATTTGTCGGTCTTTTTTGCTCTTGCCCGGCAGGGCTGTGAGGCGGAAGCGCCCTTTGCCCCGCACTGTGAACACGTCAGATTCGTATACCGGCGCATGGGCGCTGGAAACGGGCAGATGGTTGATCTCTACCCTTCCCGCTGCCACAAGCTCTGCGGCCATGCCCCGGCTGCACCGCAGCATGGCGGCAAGTACGGCATCCAGACGCAGCGACGATACGGTCGCGGTCTGTAACCGGCGCTCTGCCTGCGCAAACTCCGGTACTTCGTCCAGCGCCAGCTGCTGAGCCGTCACCTCGGTGCGGCCCACACTGCGCAGCTCCTGACAGATAAGGGCTGCAGCAGGCTCCAGCGCGAACAGATAAGCGGTACCCGGCTCCTCCGGCGGCAGGACGATGTCGCCCAGCGCCTCACGGCGAAGCTCGAGCCCCATCAGGCTGCCCAGATAATCCTTATGGACGGGCAGCTGCGAACCGGCCAGCGCACGGCACCTGAGCCGGACGCAGCAGACAGGGCTTGCAGGGTAGCAGTCTTCCGGCTCGAGGCAGAGCACCCGGCGCTCGGCGTCGGGCCAGCCGCCCTCGAAGCGGCAGCTTTCCTCCGGCGCACCGGCACGGTTGAGCGCCGCCTGCGCCAGCTGCTGTTCTCGGTCACTCAAGAACGCCGAATAACGGGCGATGCCCCGGCCAAAGGCGGCGCGGGCCAGATCCTCGACATGGCGCATGAGGAAGCGTTCCTCATCGTTCTGCGCCGGGACGAAGCCCCGCACGGCGCTTTGCTGGGTATCAATAGAACGCGCCATTGTTCTCCAGCTCGTCCAGCAGGTCGCCCATGATGTCTACATTGTAGGGAGTAATGATGAAGGTGCTGTTGGCCACCCGCTTGATCTGGCCGTTGTTGGCGTAGGCCACACCGGAGAGGAAGTCCACAAGACGGCGGGAAACTTCCTTGTTGGTGGATTCCAGATTCAGCACGACGGTGCGCTTGTTGTTCAGGTGGTCTGCAATCGTGCTGGCATCCTCGAAGTGCTCAGGCTTGACCAGAACGACCTTGAGCTGGGTGGTAGCATGGATGTTGACCACCTTGCCGTTCCGCTTGGGGGCTGCACCCTCTTCGGGCTCGTCCTCTTCCTCGTTGCCTGCGACGCCGAGACCGTTGTTGTTATTCACCATCTGAGGACCGTCGTCCATGTACTGATCGTCGTAATCGTCCTCACTGCCGAAAAGCCCTTTTTTCAGGCTGTCCACAAAAGACATAGAAACTTGCTCCTTTCATTCGGGCAGCTCACGCTGCCTGGCACCCCTTTGTGAAAAAGAGTTGCTAATAGCTTTTTCTATTATCTGATTTTTTGCGTCAGATGTCAATAACTACAAAAGCTTTCCATCATACAAATTTTGTCCGGAGACGATGATCTCATCGTAAAGGCGGACTTCGCTGACGGTTTTTGTCTTATCCGAGCTGCTGGGCATGACGATGCGGTACTCGCCGTCCGTCACCAGCGGATGGTCATTATCCACGGGGTCGATCTTGCAGAAACGGGCAAGATTGCCGTATTTGACATAGACGCCCGGGATGTAGTTCTCGCCCTGCGTCTCAGACTCGGTGCCGTCCTCTTTCAGATAATGGATCGCGTCGATGGGAACGCGCAGGCCGGTGGTCTCGTCCACGATGATCTGGGCGCTGGCCCGGTTGAGCCGCAGCACATCGCCGTTGATGATCTCGCAGGTGATGACAAAGCGGGCCAGACCGGTCGCTTCGTCGATGGTCACCTCGGAGACGGAGGCCTTGAGGGGCGTCTCCATCTGGCCGGGGAACTTTATCTTCACCGAGCGGGTCAGGGGCTTGCCGTTGTCGCCCAGCAGCTTCTCCCCTTCCTTGGCCGAACAGAGGCCGACGTACCGCCACGCAAAGCCCGAGACGATCTTGCCCGCGCAGCCGTCCAGCGGCAGTTCGGGGTCAGAGTTCAGATACGCCTGCAGGTCGGTGGTGTTCAGCGCGAGGATGTCGTCTGCCCCGGCGTTGAGCCGCCCGCTGGCAGAGCTGCGGATGAAGTAACCCGTCTGAGGGGCGGTGATCTGGGTCGGCCCACCCAGCTGGGCCTGCACCTGCGCCGACTGCTCGGTGAGGGAGGCGATCTGGGCCGAGAAGTCCGAGACTTCACCGGTGATGACCCAGAGCTTGTTCTGAGCGAGGATGTAGTTTTCTTCGCCCTGGGCTGTCTCGTCGTAGGCAGAGCCGTCCAGCGCATCCATCATATCATAAAGCGCGGAAGCCCGCTCTTTTTTCAGAGAATCCAGCTGGGTGGCGGTGGTATTCTGAGAGCGCTGCAGAAGCTCGATCTGGTCGTTCAGGCTGGTGAGCTGCTGACGGAGGCCCGCCTGTTCCGGGCTGCTGTAGATCTCCGCTACTGCAGCCCCCGCCGAGACGCGCTCGCCGTCGGCCGCGAGATAGCCCAGCGTTCCGCCGCCGGGAACATAGACCTCATCGAAGAGGAGAACGCCGTCGGCGTCCACCGTATCCGCCACGGTGGCAAGAAGCGCCGTCTCGTAGGTGTTGGGCGGGAAGAGCACCTGCAGGGCCTGATAGCCCACATAGATGCCCGCCAGCACCACGACAGTGATGACGAAGCCTGCCAGCTTGCCCAAAGCGCTGGACGCGCCGGGATCAGAGCGTGGTCTATCCATCATAAAAGGTCACCCTTTCGCTAAAAATTCTCGGGTCAGCTGCACGGCCCGGGCTGTAACGTCCGGCGCAGAGGCGTCCAGCCAGACCACGCCGTCCATATGGCGGAACCAAGTCAGCTGGCGCTTGGCGTAGTTGCGGGAGGCCTGCTTGAGCTTTTCGGTGCAGGCATCCAGCGGGGCCGTCCCCTCAAAATAGGGGAAGAACTCCTTGTAGCCGATGGCCTGCGCTGCCGTGCGGTAGGTCTGGCGGTGGTCATAGACCAGCTTTGCCTCATCGAGGAGGCCGGCGTCCAGCATCTTGTCCACCCGCAGGTCGATACGGCGGTAGAGCTGGGCGCGGTCGGGAAAGTCCAGCCCCAGCACCAGCGAACGATAGGGCCGCTCCGGCGGGAGGGACTGGGCCTTCTGCTCGCTCAGACGCTTGCCGGTGGCCCGGAAATGTTCCAGCGCCCGCAGGACCCGCACCTGATTGTTCGGGTGGATGGCGGCGGCGGCTTCCGGGTCGGCGGTCTGCAGCTCTTTGTACATGGCCTCCGGGCCTTTTTCCGCCATCTCTGCGGCCAGCTGTTCCCGCAGGCCGTCCGGCGTCTTCTCGGCGGCGAAGCGGACACCGTACAAAAAGCTCTGGACATAGAGGCCCGTGCCGCCCACGAGGATGGGCAGACGGCCCCGGGCGGAAATGTCAGCCTCGAGCGTTCCGGCCAGTGTCACGAAATCCGCCACGCTGAAGGGCTCGTCCGGCTCCAGAATATCCACCGCATGGTGCGGGACGCCGTGGGTCTCGTCGGGCGCGACCTTCGCCGTACCGACGTCTAATCCTTTATAGATCTGCATCGAGTCGGCGCTGATGACTTCGCCCTCGAAAGCTTCGGCCAGCGCCACGCCGAGAGCGGTCTTGCCGGTGGCAGTGGGGCCGACGACGGCCAGCACCGGATGCTTCTGATTTCTATCACACGATTCGGCCAAACTGCTTTTCCAGCTCCTTTCGGGTGAGTTTGAGGACGCAGGGGCGCCCATGGGGGCAGAAGGGCGGCACTTCGCCGGAGAGAATTTTTTCGGCCAGTGCCATCAGCTCCTGCGGCGAGGTGTGGTCGCCCGCCTTGATGGCGGCGCGGCAGGAGATGGAGTGGAGCACCCACTCTGTCCGCTCGTTCAGGGCGTCGCGGCTACCGTGGGCCAGCTTTGCCGCCAGCTCGACCAACAGATCTTCGGCACTGCCCTGCTCCACATCAGCGGGGACCGAGCGCAGGCAGACCGAGCTGCCGCCGAAATCGCTCACCTCGAGGCCGGCGCTTTCCAGCAGGTCGAGGTTGGTCAGCAGAGCGGTCTTTTCCTCGGCGGAGAGCTCCACCACCAGCGGCTCCAGGAGGAGCTGGCTGGGGACATCGCCGTAGTGGGCGGCCAGCTTCTCGAAGAGCTGGCGCTCGTGGGCGGCGTGCTTGTCGATGATGCAGATCTCGTCGCCCCGCTCCGCGAGGATATAGGTGCGGAAGATCTCGCCCACATACCGCAGGGGCTCCGGGCCTTCCTGAACGTCAAAGCCCAGCTGCTCCGGGGCTGCGCTCTGCTGAGGTTCATCCGAAGCCTCCGGCAGCGGCGGACGCTCCGGTTCATCCGGGGCAGGCTCCCACGCGGCCATGTGGTCGCGGGTGACATCCGGCAGGTCGATGTCTGCCTCGATGTCCAGCTGTGACTCACTGGATGCAGCCCGGAAGGGCGGCGGCTCAAGGACGCTTTCCTCCTGCGGCGGCTCAGGACTGTGGAGGGCAGCGTTCATCGGAAGAGGCTCGAAAGCCGCAACCGTTGTCCATGTGTGTTCCGATTCCGGCGCAGCCTTTTCCGGGGCTTTTACGGGCAGCGGGAGGATGTCCCGCTCCGGAGAAGAGGGCTGCGTCAGGCGGGGTGTCACAGACGCTGCCGGTGCCGCCGGGCGGAGAGGTTTTTCCTCCGGGTGCGGCAGGCTTCCCGGCTCTGCCTGGCCCGAAATCACCGCCGAAAGTCCTGTAAAGTTATTATTCTTTACAGCATTCTCTCCTTTATTTCCGTTATTTTCATATTCGTTGGATACATCGTTCTCTTCCTCGCTGTCAAAGACGAACCGTCTCTCCCCTGTACCCGGCTGGCTCAGTGCCAGCTTGACGGCATGGTAGACGAGGTCGAAGATGTCGTTTTCCCGGGCAAAGCGGACTTCTGTTTTTGCCGGATGGACGTTGACATCCACAAGGTCGGCGGGCATCTCAAGAAGCAAGATCCCTCCAGGAAACTTCCCCTGCATCGTGGTACCCTTGAACGCCATCTCCATGCCCGCCATCATGGTGCGGTTGCGGACATAGCGGCCATTGATATAGAAATACTGCATACTGCGGCTGGCGCGGCAGCTGCGGGGCTGGGTGATGAGCCCCCAGACCCGGTAGACGCCCTCGCGGTTATCCACCTCCACGAGGTCACGGCTGAACTCCCTGCCCAGCACGGCATAAGCTGCGCTGCGGAGCTGGCCGTCACCGGGGGTGACATACTGCAGTTTGCCTTCGCGGATGAACTTGAAGCTCACCTCGGGGTGGCTCAGGGCCACATGGCCCACGATGTCGGCCACGAAAGTACCCTCGCTGGAATCCTTTTTGAGGAATTTCATCCGGGCAGGCGTGTTGAAAAAGAGGTCACAGACCCGGATGGTGGTGCCGACGCCTCGCGCACCCGGCTCGATGGGCTGCTCTTCCCCGCCCTCGATACGGTAGAGGGAAGCGCACTCGTCGGCCTCGGTGCGGGTGAGCACTTCGACGCGGGCCACGCTGGCGATAGAGGCCAACGCTTCGCCGCGGAAGCCCAGCGTGTGGATGCTGGTGAGGTCGTCTTCCGTCCGAATCTTGCTGGTGGCATGGCGGATAAAGGCCGTGGGGATGTATTTTGCCTCGATGCCGGTGCCGTTGTCGCTGATTTCAATCAGACGGACGCCGCCCGACTCGATCGAGACGGTGATTTGAGACGCACCGGCGTCGATGGAGTTTTCCAGAAGCTCCTTGACGACCGATGCGGGCCGCTCGACCACCTCACCGGCGGCAATGAGTTCTGCCGTGTGCTTGTCGAGAACGTGTATCTCTGCCATTCGTTTCCCTCCGTTTCAAATAAAATCAGCCATTCAGGCTGCCGCTCAGGGTCTTTTTCAGCTCGTAGAGGAAGTTCAGCGCCTCGATGGGAGTCAGGGTCTCAACGTCCAGTGCCTCGAGCTTTTCCATCATCTCGCTGGGGACGGCGGGCGAAGAATACTCCTGCAGGGCGTCGAAATCCATCTGCTCCACTTTGTTCTTCGGGGCAGACGCTTCCAGAGTGCGCAGCACCTCGTGGGCGCGGCGGGTCACAGTGCCGGGCAGACCGGCCAGCTTCGCCACCTCGATGCCGTAGCTGTCATCGGCGGGGCCGCGGATGATGCGGCGGAGGAACGTGATGTCCTCTCCCCTCTTTTTGACCGCGATGTTGTAGTTTTTGACGCCCTCGATGGCCCCTTCCAGGTCCGTCAGCTCATGGTAATGGGTGGCGAAGAGAGTCTTGCAGCCGAGGCCCTTGGCCGGGTCGGAGATATGCTCCACGACGGCCCGGGCAATGCTCATGCCGTCGAAAGTAGAGGTGCCGCGGCCAATTTCGTCCAGCACAACGAGGCTCTTGGGGGTGGCGTTCTTGAGAATTTCGGCCACCTCGGTCATCTCGACCATGAAGGTGGACTGACCGGCGGCAAGGTCGTCCGATGCGCCGATGCGGGTAAAGATGGCGTCCACGACGCCCACATGACAGCTGGACGCCGGGACGAAGGAGCCGATCTGTGCCATCAGAGCGATAAGGGCGTTCTGGCGCATATACGTCGATTTACCCGCCATGTTCGGGCCGGTGATGATGAGACAGCGGTCGGTGGTGCAGTTGAGCCTGGTATCGTTGGGGACGAAGAGGCTGCCTTTCAGCATCTGCTCGACCACCGGGTGGCGGCCCTCGGTGATGGTCAGCTCGTCGCTGTCATCCACCACAGGGCGGCAGTAGTTGTTTTCAGCGGCTACCTGCGCCAGCGCCGCCAGCACGTCCAGCTCGGCCACAGCATTTGCCGTCCGCTGGATGCGGTCGAGCTGACCGCCGATCGTTTCCAGCAGTTCCGAGAAGAGCCGGTGCTCCAGCGCAATGAGACGCTCATGCGCACCTAAGATCTTGCTTTCCAGCTCTTTCAGCTCCTGGGTGATATAGCGCTCACCGGAGGTGAGGGTCTGCTTGCGGATGTAGGTCTCGGGGACCATGGATTTATAGGAGTTGCTGACCTCGATGTAGTAGCCGAAGACGTGATTGTAGCCGATCTTCAGCTTGGGAATTCCGGTCTCCTGCCGCAGGCGCGTTTCCAGCTGGGCGAGGACGCCCTTGGTGTTGTCCCGGATGGAGCGCAGCTCGTCCACCTCGGGGTGGTAACCCTTGGCGATGACGCCGCCGTCCTTGAGGGTGGAGGGCGCTTCCGGGTCGATGGCGGCGAGGATGGCCGTCTTCACATCGTCCAGCAGGTCGATTTGTCCTGCAAGAGAGGTCAGCTCCGGGCAGCTGCAACTCTCGGCCTGCGCCCGCAGTTCCGGCAGGCGCTCACAGGTCTGGGCCATCGTGTAGATCTCCTTGGGGGTGGCGGAGCCATAGACCGCGCGGGTCATCAGGCGCTCGAGGTCGGCGATGTAGTGAAGCTGTTCGATCAAATCGCCCCGCTGCATGGTCTGGTTCACGAGGCTTTCCACCGCGTTGAGGCGGCGGTTGATGGCGGCGCTGGAAATGAGCGGCTGCTCGATCCAGCTGCGGAGCATCCGCTTGCCCATGGCGGTGCTGGTCTTGTCCAGCACCCAGAGCAGCGTTCCCCGCTTTTCGCGGCCCCGCAGCGTCTCGGTCAGCTCGAGATTTGCCCGGGTGACCGGCGACAGGCTCATGAACTGAGCTTCATTATATGTGATGACCGTTTTCAGGCGCTCGACGCCTTTAATTTGCGTATCATGGAGATATTCCAGCAGAGCGGCCATTGCAAAGCGGACAAGGCCGTCTTCTGCGATGCCGGTCTTTGCGGCCCAGTCGCGGCCAAACTGGTTCTCGAGGGAGATGGCCACGAGGCCCGGGGCGTACCGCTCCTCTTCCACCAGCTCGACGGCGCAGTTCATATTCTTTTTGATGTAGGCAGTGATCTCCCGGCAGTCCAGCAGACCCGGGTTCATCAGCACCTCGCTGGGGTGGTAGCGGCAGAGTTCCGCAATGACCGCCGGGGCGATCTTTTCCCGCTTGAGCTCGGTGATATGGGCCGTGCCGGTGGAGACATCCGCAAAGCAAAGGCCCGCTGCGCCGCCTTTCAGAAAAATACTCGCAATGTAGTTGTTTTTGTCATCCTGAAGCATACTGCTCTCGATGACGGTGCCGGGCGTGACCACGCGGATGATGTCGCGTTTCACAAGACCCTTGGCCTTGGCCGGGTCTTCCATCTGCTCACAGATGGCGACCTTGTAGCCCTTCGAGATGAGGCGGGCCACATAACCCTCATAGCTGTGGAACGGTACGCCGCACATGGGCGCGCGCTCTTCGAGGCCGCACTGCTTGCCCGTGAGGGTCAGATCCAACTCCCGCGAGACTGTGAGCGCATCGTCGAAGAACATCTCGTAGAAGTCACCGATGCGGTAGAAAAGAATCTCATCTTTATGTTGTTTTTTGATCTCCAGATATTGCTGCATCATGGGCGAAAGCTCTGCCATGACCGTTCACCTTCCTCCCCTAGTTGTCGGTTTGCCATCCAAAACCGCCTGTTGCAAGCAAAACGCGGCCCTGCATTGCACAGCCGCGTTTTGTGTTTCATGGTTTAAGCCTTAGTGGCAGCCGCCGCAGGTGGAGCAGCTGCCGGTGCAGGAAGCGGAAGGCTCCTGCACGGTCATGGGGTCGCCGCCGTTCATTGCAGTGTTGATGATGGCGTCGATATAGTTCACGAGGGCCTCGCAGTCGCGCTTTGCCTCGTTGTAGGCCACCATGCCGTCGTCGGCCATGATCTTGCCGTAGAGGTCGTTCACCTTCTGGTTCAGCTCGGCGATGCGCTCATCGCTGCGCTCGGGCTTGCCGATCTCGTTGTTTAGGTCCATGCGGGCCAGATTGAACTCGCCGATGAGATTCTGCAGTTCCTCGTCCTTGTCGTTCATCTTGCGGGCCTGGTCCATAGCCAGATAGCGGGAGTCGGTCTGAAGTGCCATGGCGGCACGCTTGAAAAGGTCGATGCAATCCATTGTAATAGTCTCCTTTTATCGTTCCTGTGTTATATATTAGGATAGTGTATCCAGAATATCAATATTATTCCGAAAGTTCACCCAGCAGGACGGTAGCACGGGCGCCCGTGAGGCGCACCATCGCATAGCTGCCCATGAGGGCGGGGTCCGCCTTGAACTCGACGGTAAGGTTGTTGTCGAGACGGCCCGAGAGGGTGCCTTCATTGCGGCCATAGCCCTCCACGAGGACGCGGACGGTCTGGCCCACCTGAGCCTTCACGAGGGCCATTGCGATGTCGTCCTGAACCTTGAGCAGGCGGGTCATACGGTCGGTCTTCTCCTTGCGAGGGGTGGGGTCGGGCATATCTGCCGCCTTGGTGCCGGTGCGCTTGGAGTAGATGAAGGTGAACAGCTGCATATAGCCCACCTTCTGCACCAGCTCAAGGGTCTTCTGGAAGTCCTCTTCGGTCTCGCCGGGGAAGCCCACGATGATGTCGCTGGAGAAGGTAATGCCGGGGACCTTCTTCCGGGCATACTCAATGAGTTCGAGGTAGTGCTCCACGGTATAGTGACGGTTCATCTGGACAAGCAGACGGTCCGAGCCGCACTGCACCGGCAGATGCAGATGCTTGCAGATCTTCGGCTGGGCCGCAATGGTGTCGATGAGCTTGAAGCTGGCGTCCTTCGGGTGGCTGGTCATGAAGCGGATGTGGTAGTCGCCCGGGACGGTGCAGAGCAGGTTGAGCAGGTCAGAGAAATCCACCTGCTCCTCAAGGCCCTTGCCGTAGCTGTTGACATTCTGGCCCAGAAGGGTGATCTCCTTATATCCTGCCTCCACGAGACTCTTGAACTCGGCGAGGATGTCGCCGGGCTTGCGGCTCTTTTCGCGGCCGCGGACATAAGGCACGATGCAGTAGGTGCAGAAGTTGTCACAGCCATACATGATGGGCAGCCAGGCACGGAACTCGCTCTCGCGGCGGATGGGGATATTCTCCACGATGACGGGGCGCTGAGCCGGCTCCATGAGCACCCGCTTGTGCTTGTGCAATTTCTGGGCGATGAGCTGGGGCAGCGTGTCGATGCCGTCCACGCCGAACACGAGGTCTACGTAGGGGTAGCTCCGGCGCAGCTTTTCCACGACGTGCTTCTGGTTGGCCATGCAGCCGCAGAGGCCGATGATGAGGCCGTGCTTCTTCTCTTTCAGGCCCTTGAGAGCGCCCACGTTGCCGAAGACACGCTGCTCGGCGTGCTCACGGACGGCGCAGGTGTTGAAAAGGATGAGGTCGGCGTCCTCGGGCTTGTCACACAGGCCGTAGCCGATGTCCATCAGCACGCCCTTGATGCGCTCGCCGTCGTTGACATTCTGCTGGCAGCCGTAGCTGTGGACGAAGGCCAGCGGCGGGGTGTCATAGGCCAGCTTGACCAGTTCTGCCGCCGCGTTGTTATGTTCAAATGCTATGTACTCCAATGAAACCATCCTTCTCTGCCTCCGGGGTCACACCTCCGGCAGCAGACATACTGATACTATAAAGAAAGCTCTTTATAGTATACCCTTTTTGGCCTTGGAGAGCAAGAGCTTATTTTTACTGAGCCTGCTTGGCGGCACACTCCGCGCACAGGCCGAACAGCACCACGGCGCAGTCCTGCACGACGCCCTTCTGGTTGCGCACCAGCTTCATCACCTGCTTTTCGTCCACGTCGGCGTCCACGACGCTGCCGCAGCAGTTGCAGTAGAGGTGGCTGTGCCAGCCCAGAGTATGGTCAAAACGGTCAGCCTTGCCCGGGATGGAGACGCGGCGGACGCGGCCTGCATCTACGAGGCTGTTGAGGTTGCGGTAGACGGTACCAAGGCTCAGGCCGGGACATTCCCTGACTGCGAGGCCGAAAATCTCCTCGGCAGTAGGGTGGTCGCAGAGCTGCTCCACTTTCTGCAGTACCAGCTCGCGCTGTTTGGAATAACGCATGGTCTTTCTCCTTTTTCTGATGGGGTGTGTATCGGGATAAAGGCCGGGTTCAGAGCTTGTCTTCCCCCTTGATCTTCGCCCAGTAGGCCCGGGCGGCCTGTTCGGAGCGGTTGTCGCCGAACGTATAGTATTTCACATCCTTGAGCAGGTCGGGCAGATATTGCTGGTCCACCCAGTGATTCTCATAGTCGTGGGCGTACTTGTAGTTCTGGCCCTTGACGGCAGCATCCTCGCCGTCGAAGTGCTTGTTCTGCAGCTGGCGCGGGATGGGGCCGGTGCGCCCCGCCTGCACATCGGCGATGGCCGCATTGATGGCGTCGTGGGCGCTGTTGGATTTCGGGCTGGTTGCCACGAGAATGACGGCATCGGCCAGCGGGAGCCGGGCTTCCGGCAGACCCACCATGTTGGCTGCGTCCACTGCCGCCTTGACGATGGGGATGATCTGCGGGTATGCAAGGCCCACATCCTCACAGGCGCAGACCATCAACCGGCGGCAGGCCGAGGGCAGGTCGCCCGCTTCCAGCAGACGGGCCAGATAGTGGAGGGCAGCGTTGGGGTCGGAGCCGCGCATGGACTTCTGGTAGGCCGACACGATGTCGTAGTGGTCGTCGCCGTCCCGGTCGTACCGCATGGCCGTGCGGCGGGTGACCTGCTGTATCATCTCGAGGGTGATGTGCTTTCCGGTTTCGTCCACGGGGGCCGCCGTTACCACGAAATCGAGACAGCCCAGCGCCTTGCGCAGGTCGCCGCCCGCACTCTCGGCGAGGTAGGCGCAGGCGTCCTCGTCCATCACGACAGGCTGTGATTCCGACTCCGAGAGCTTTTTCAGGGCGTTGCGGATGCCCCGCTCCACGTCGGCGGCGGAGAGGGACTTGAACTCAAATACCGTACAGCGGGACAGCAGTGCATTATAGATGTAAAAGTAAGGGTTCTCGGTGGTGGAGGCAATGAGGGTGACAGAACCGTCCTCGATGCACTCCAGAAGGCTCTGCTGCTGCTTTTTGTTGAGGTACTGTATCTCGTCGAGGTAGAGCAGGATGCCCCCTGCCCCGGCCAGCGTGCCGATGTCCTTCAGCACTGCTTTGATGTCGCCGGTGCCGCAGGAAGTGCCGTTGAGCTTATGGAGGGTCATGCCGCTGTTCTCGGCGATGATGCGGGCGACGGTGGTCTTGCCCGTGCCGGAGGGGCCGTAGAAGATCATGTTGGGGATACGACCACTCTCGATGGTGCGGCGGAACACCTGTCCCTCGGCCAGAAGATGCTGCTGGCCGCAGACATCGGCCAGCGTTTTGGGGCGCAGACGCTGCGCCAGCGGTTCGTTCATGGGTCTTCCCTCCAAAAATGATCATGAGAATCCTTCTCTTTTATAGTATAGCGCATTTTGCACGCCGCGGCAAGAGAAATAATGAAAATGATTCTCAGATAAACGACAAAGCATTTACAAATTTCGCAAAACATGATATGCTTGTGCCATTCCAATCAAGAAACGAGGGGAAATGTATGCGCGGAAAGAACATCTCCGCCGAAGACCTGACGGCCAAAAAAGAGCTGGCTCTGGAGGTCATCCGGCGGCTTAAGGCGGAGTATCCCGACGCAGGCTGCACGCTGGACTACGACCACGCCTGGCAGCTGCTGGTGAGCGTCCGGCTGGCGGCCCAGTGTACCGACGCCCGGGTGAATATCGTGGTGCAGGACCTGTTTGCAAAATATCCGTCGGTGGCCGCGCTGGCCGAGGCAGAGCCCGAGGACATCGAAGCCATCGTCAAACCCTGCGGGCTGGGCCGCAGCAAGGCCCGGGACATCTCGGCCTGTATGCGGATGCTGCGGGACAAGTACGACTGCAAGGTGCCGACCACCTTTGAGGAACTGCTGGCACTGCCCGGCGTGGGCCGCAAGAGCGCGAACCTCATCATGGGCGACGTGTTCGGCAAGCCCGCCATCGTCACCGACACCCACTGCATCCGCCTGTGCAACAAGATCGGCCTTGTGGACGGCATCAAGGAACCGCAGAAGGTGGAGATGGCGCTCTGGAAGATCGTCCCGCCCGAAGAGGGCAGTGATCTGTGCCACCGTTTCGTGATGCATGGCCGGGCCGTCTGCAATGCCCGGAAGCCGGAGTGCGAAAAATGCTGTCTTTCGGACATCTGCCGCTGCGCGCGGGAGGAAGCGTCCAACGTCTGATTTTACATATTTCAGGAGGTTTTTCTTATGTTTGGTTTTATCTTCAGCCTTCTCATCGGTGCGCTGGCCGGTTCCATCGCAGGCCGCATCATGGGCAGTGAGACCAGCGCCCTGCGCAACATCGTGCTGGGCATCCTGGGCAGCTTTGTGGGCGGCATCCTCTTCGGCCTCGTGGGCCTGTCCGCTACCGGCCTCGTGGGTGAGATCATCGTCTCGGTCATCGGCGCCTGTGTCTGCATCTGGGCTGGCCGCAAGCTGTTCAGGTAAGCAGTCCATCTTGAAAATGCCACAGCTTTCAGGGGTGAAAGCTGTGGTTTTTTCGTTTCTGCCCGATGTCATTTTCTCTCAAACTATGCTATAATAAGGTTCGTGTCTGAAATTGGAAAGGAGCTTTTCTCATGGAAACTACGCATGAGTCGTCGAACCAGACTCTCCGCTCCGCACAGCCCGCCAAGCCCTACGCTTTCAGCCGCAAGGTGTTCTGCGAGGGGATGCGGGACGGTGTGCCGATCGCGCTGGGGTATTTTGCGGTGTCGTTCTCGCTGGGCATCGCGGCCCGGACAGCGGGCTTTACACCTTTGCAGGGCTTCGTGGCCAGCCTGCTCAACAATGCTTCGGCGGGCGAGTACGCTGCCTTTGCCCTCATTGCCAGCGGCGCGACCTATCTCGAGGTAGCCATCATCACCCTCATCGCCAACGCCCGCTATCTGCTGATGAGCTGTGCGCTGGCCCAGCGGTTCGCCCCCGGTACGCCGTTTTTCCACCGGCTCATCATCGGCTATGACGTCACTGACGAGCTGTTCGGCATCACCATCGCCCGGCCGGGCTATCTGAACCCCTTCTACACCTACGGCGCCATCGCGCTGGCCGCGCCGGCGTGGGCTTCGGGTACGGCGCTGGGCATCATCGCGGGCAATCTGCTGCCTCTGCGGGCCGTCAGCGCGCTGAGCGTGGCGCTCTACGGCATGTTCCTCGCCATCATCATTCCTCCGGCCCGGAAGGATAAGATCGTGGCCGCGCTGGTGGCCATCAGCTTTGCGCTGAGCTTTGCCTGCACCTATCTGCCGGGCATCTCCGCCCTGTCGGACGGCACCCGCACCATCATCCTGACAGTGGCTATTTCCTGCGCAGGTGCGCTGTTATTCCCCGTCAAGACCCAGAGTGAGGAGGCTGAACAATGATTCGCAGCAACTGGCTTTACATCGCAGTGATGTTCGCCGTATCCTACACCATCCGCATCCTGCCGCTGACCCTCATCCGGAAGCCCATCAAAAACCGGTTCATCCAGTCGTTCTTATACTACGTCCCTTACGTCACTCTGGCGGTCATGACCTTCCCGGCCATCGTCAACGCCACCCAGAGTCCGGCAGCTGGTGCGGTGGCGCTGGTGGTAGGCATTGCGGCGGCATGGTTCGGAGCCAGCCTGTTTCAGGTGTCGGTGGCCTGCTGCGCCGTCGTCTTCGTGCTGGAACTGTTCCTTGTTCACTGAGGTGACTGCCCTATGAAACGAGTCCTTTTGACCGGCGCAGGCGGCTTTGTGGGCGCGCGCATCCTCGATATGTGGCGGGGGAAGTTTGCGCTCTGCGCCTTCCCGTCCGACACCCTGCGCACTGCCGACGAAAACGCGGTGCTGCGCTTCATTTTGAAGGAGCACCCGGACGTCATCGTCCACACGGCGGCCCTCTCCAACACCCAGTACTGCCAGCAGGAGCCGGAGGACTCCTTCCGCGCCAACGTCCTGCTGCCCGAGTGGGTGGCGAAGGGCGCGGAGGAGGTGGGCGCAAAGCTGCTCTCCTGCAGCTCCGACCAGGTGTATGCGGGCGTGACGCAGCGGGGGGCGCTGGCGGAGACGCTGCCCCTCTCCCCTTCCAACGTCTACGGACAGCACAAGCTCGAGGCCGAGGCCCGGGTTCTGGCCCGCTGCCCGGATGCTGTGGCGCTCCGCCTGCCCTGGATGTACGACCTCCCGGGCTATCATCTGCCCATCCGGGGCAACCTGCCGCTGAACATCCTGAAAGCGGCAAAGACCGGTGAAGTGCTGCGCTTTTCGCGCAATGACTACCGGGGCGTGGGCTATGTGCGGGAGGTCATCGAGAACCTCGTCCCTGCGATGGAGCTGCCCGGCGGCGTCTACAACTTCGGCAGCGAGTGCGACGGAGACATGGTCGAGACTGCGCGATGCTTCGCAAATTTACTGCAAGTGGATGTGAAGATCGAGGAATCCGATCTCACCCGCAACCTCGCGATGGATACCGGGAAGCTCCGGGCTCACGGCATCGAGTTCTCCTCGACGCGGGGCGCACTTCGGGTGTGTCTCGGGGATTACCGGCTTGGATATTTGATGTAAAAAAGGGAAGGGACTGCCCAAGGCAGTCCCTTCCCTTTTTATTATTTCCACAGATTTGCCGCGATCAGCTCCAGCACACTTCCCGCGATGCAGCGCGCCTTATCGGAGATGAGGAAGCAGTTTTCCAACTCCTCCCGGCGGGGGTCCACGTCAGCCACCTTGAAGCCGGGCGTGACGGGGCAGCCGTCCCGCAGCAGGCCGCGCAGGATGCCCGCAATGCGGGTCGTCACCGGAGTGCGGATGCCGTCCGGCGTTTCGATCTCCGCGATCGTTTCACCCGCCGACACAAGATCTCCGATGGCACACACATTCCGGAAGATACCGGCCTTTTCTGCGTGGATGACACGCTCAGCACCATAGCCGCCGATGACTCCGGGGACGCCCGTGTTGGAGATGGCCGCACCCTCCCGGATGATACGGCCCAGACGGTGGCCGCGCTTGGTCTCCACCACGAGATCGACATCCACACCGGCGGTAAAACCCGGGCCGAGTGCGATGGTCAGCGGAGCCATATCCCGCGTCGTTCCGAGATTTTTCTTTGCAAGGATGGCATCAACGAGCGCGGCAGGCCGCACCTGCGGGATGAGCTCCCCTTTCGGGTCCACCATCACCGGCACATCGCCGCGATGCCAGACCACAACGGCCTCATCCAGCGTTTTTACAAGGGTGGCGCGCATTCCCTCCACGACAGCCCCGCCCTCATACACGGCCTCACTCACCGAGACCTGGCGGCGGATGGCGGCAGGGTGTTCGGCTTCGAGCACGAGCACTTTCAATCCCGCCGACCACAGCCGATGGATGGTGCCGGTGGCGAGGTCGCCGCCGCCGCGCACCAGGATGACGTCATCACGCTTCATTGTTTTCTTCCTCCCTGAGCAGCTGCAGGAACACGTTCATCGAGCCGCCGCAGGCAGCCAGCGCCGCATCGTCCTCTTTCGCGCTGGCCGAATACTCTGCCAGCTGGCAGGGCGCAGCCTCGCCCGCCTGCATTTTTGATGCAAGCTGCTGCACACGGTATTCCATAATGCCGCCGCCCACACTGCCCACGGACCTGCCGTCCGGCAGCACCAGCATCTTTGCTCCCACCTCCCGGGGGGTCGAACCGTGGCGGGAAACGATGGTCGCAAGGACAGGAGCCTTTCCCTGTCCCGTGCAGGCATCCAGCGCATTCAGCAGCTCGGGCGGGAAGCCTTCCGTCTGCTGACGGCCATTTTTCACTTCAACGATCTCCGCGAGGATGGATAGTGCGATTTCCTGCGCTGTCTGCGCCTTGATGGCGAGGCCGATGGGGGCGTGGAGTGACTCAGCCTTTTCCGGGGCAGTTCCGGCCTCGATGAGCTGGCGGCGGACAAGGGCCGACCGGCTTCGGCTGCCCAGCATACCAACGTAGGCAAATCGTTTCTTGTATATTTCGGTAAGGCATTCCACGTCGAAGGAGTGGGCGCGGGTGGCGACAACAAAGTAGGTCTCCGCACTGCCCTCCACCTGGGTGAGATTTTCGGCATAAGGACCGCAGAGGACCTTTTCTGCCCCGGCACGGCGAAGGGCGTCAGCGTACTCCGGCCGCTCCTCGAGACCGGTGACGGGCAGGCCCAGCATCACGGCCAGCCGGACGACGGACTCGGCCACATGGCCTCCGCCGCAGATGACGAGCCGGGGCGCACCTCCGAATTTCTCGACGAAGATCCGCTTATTTTCCAGAGTCAGGATGCCGCTTGCACCACACCCGGCCAGCGCCGGGAGATTCCGGGCCAGCAGACCCTCCGGTCTTGCGGGCCAGACGGGTACGCCTTCACAAAGAAGAAGCCTTGCTCCGCTTTCCGGCCCTTCCAGTACGGAGGCCAGCGTATGCTGCCCCTGTGTGCTGCGCAAAGCGTCCAAAAACTCACGAATCGACATAGAATTTCTCCATTATGGTTTATTGCTCCACCGGTGTGGCAGCATCGTAGTCCGCATCGTTCAGCTGAGACTGCCACGTCTGCCAGTCCTCGGGCAGCATCCGCCAGCCGAGCCCGCAGCCTGCCGTGATCTCACCGGGCAGCGGGATGAGCCGCCCCGGGATCCCCCGGGCGGCACACTCTTTCTCCCAGCCCATCGCGCGGGCAGTAGAGGCAAACGAAAGAACGATGTATTGTCTTTTTCTGCGCATATCAGCCCTCCTCGGCCAGCTCACAGACCGCCTCGGCGGCTCTGAGCACCTCGGCCTCTGTGTTCTGGTGGGAGAAGCTGAATCGCACCATCCCCTGCTCCACGGTGCCGAGGGCTTTGTGGATGAGGGGCGCACAATGAGCGCCCGCCCGGACACAGATGCCGTAGTCCTCCCAGAGGATGTCGGCGGCACAGGCGGCGTCCTCACCCCCGAAGTTCAGGGAGACGATGGGCGCGCGGTCTGTTTCGTCGAAACTGCCGTAAATTTTCACACCGGGAGCATGGACGATTTTCTCATAGAACAGGCGTGTCAGAGCCGTTTCTTTTTCATGCAGAGCTTCGACGCCCTGCGAAAGTATCCACTCCACGCCTGCCCCGAGGCCCGCGAGGCCGGGAACATTCAGCGTCCCCGCTTCCAGCGCTGTGGGCATCTGAGAGGGGTGTGTTTCATCGAAACTGTGGATGCCGCTGCCACCCACCACAAGGGGGGCTATGGTCAGCCCGGGGCGGACATACAGCCCGCCGGTCCCCTGCGGACCCAGCAGCGCCTTGTGTCCGGTGAAACAGAGAACATCCACCCCCAGCGCCTGCACGTCGATGGGTCGTGCGCCTGCGGTCTGGGCTGCATCCACGACAAGCGTAAGACCGTGCTTTTTTGCAAAAGTGGAGACGAACGCAAGGTCCGTAAGATTGCCTGTGACGTTGGAAGCATGCGTCACCACGACAAGACGGGTATTGGGGCGGAGAAATTTTTCGAACTGCTCATACCGCAGCCGCCCGGTGTCGTCCACCTCCACAAAACTCACTTCTGCCCCCTGCTCCCGCAGGCGATAGAGCGGCCGCAGCACTGAGTTGTGCTCGCAGACCGTTGTGATAACATGGTCGCCGGGGCGGACGAGGCCGCAGAGCGCTGTATTGAGCGCCTGGGTCACGTTGGCCGTGAAAGCAATGCAGTCCGGGCTTTCCGCATGGAGAAGTGTTGCAAGTGTCTCACGGGCATGGTAGACGATACGGGCCGCGTGAAGGGTCGGCTCATGCGCCCCGCGGCCCGGATTGCCCGCATGTTCCAGTGCATCCAGCATAGCCTGGCCCACGCAGGGCGGCTTTTGCAGGGTGGTAGCGGCGTTGTCGAGGTAGATCACGGCTTGACCACGTTCCCAGCGTTCAGCATCTTCTCGGCGATAACGTACATATTCGTCACACCGCCCACGGCCAGCTTCTCGGTCAGGCCGTAGAAGTTCAGGCAGGTGCCGCAGGTGAGGATCTCGACGCCCTCAGCCTCCAGTGCCTTGAGGTCGTCCAGCATGGGCGAACCCTCGCAGGTGAGGTGCGCACCGCCGTTATAGAGGAGGATGGTCTTGGGCAGCTTGTCCTGCTGGGTCAGCGAGAAGATGAAAGCCTTCAGCAGGGTCTTGCCCAGCTCCTCAGCACCCTCGCCCATCTTGTCGGACGCGATGACCACCACCGTATCGGTGCGGGCGTCAGGGGCGCAGGCCGGAGCTTCCTCTTCTTCTGCCGCAGGCTCACCCACGGTGAACAGGACGCGGTATTCCCGCTCGGCCAGCTTTTCGGCGGCAGACTGGTAGCCCTTCTGCTGGGCCATTTTGGTGAGGTTCTGGACGGCGATCTCGTTGTCCACGAGCACTTCGACTTCGCCTGCGCCATTTAGTTCCGCAATCGCTTTCTTTGCCTTCACTACAGGCAGCGGGCAGGCGTCCCCTCTGGCATCAACTTTCATCATAGTTTTCCCTCTCTATCGTATGTTTTATTCAGGATAGGACACAACTATTTCGGTATCCTGCTTCTCTGTGATTTCTCCCACGATTTGTGCGGGGATGCCGGCTTTTTGCAGCTCGTCCCAGAGGCTTTCAGCCTCTTCCGGAGCCACGGCAAGCAGCAGTCCGCCCGAGGTCTGGGGGTCGAACAAAATTTCCTGCATGGCAAACGGCACATTTTCGAACCGGACGAAAGGCCCGGTGTGGTTTCGGTTGCGCTGACCGGCGGCGGTATAAAGGCAGTCGTCAGCGGCCCGCCACGCACCCGGCAGAACCGGCACAGCGCTGCCGTCGATACGGCAGGACAGCCGCCCGCCCATCATCTCATGGAGGTGGCCGAGGAAGCTGAACCCGGTCACATCCGTGGCCGCGTGAACATCATAGCTTCGACTTATCTCGGCGGCAGACTTGTTCAGGGTCGTCATGGAGGCCACGGCAGCGTCCATGGCGCCGGGGGCAGCTTCGCCCACGCGGTTGGCCGTGCAGATGAGGCCAACCCCCAGCGCCTTGGTGAGAATGAGCTTGTCGCCGGGCTTTCCCGTATCATTGGCAGTGAGGCGGCGGGGGTCCACGAGACCGGTGACCGACAGGCCGTACTTCACGCCAGTGTCGGCGATGGAGTGGCCTCCCGCGAGGATGCCCCCCGCCTCGGCCACTTTTTCTGCGCCGCCGCGCAAGATCTCACCGAGGATGTTCAGATCCATGCTCTCAGGGAAGCAGACGAGATTCAGTGCAGTCTTTACCTCGCCGCCCATGGCGTAGACGTCACTGAGGGCGTTTGCCGCCGCGATCTGGCCGAAGGTGTAGGGGTCATCCACCATCGGCGGGAAGAAGTCCACCGTCTGCACCAGCGCGATGTCGTCGGTGATGCGGTAGACGGCCGCATCGTCCCGGCTGTCGTAGCCAACGAGAAGGTCGGGGTCTTTCTCACCCCGGGGCAGCTTTTCCAGAATATGGCTCAGCACTCCCGCGCCGAGCTTGGCGGTACAGCCGCCGCCCGTACAGAAGACGATTTTGTCCTCTTTTGCCATCAGGCTCTCTCCCCTTCCTCGAAGTGTGTCAAATATCCTGTTACATCGTATTTTTCTTTCAAGATGGCAAGTGTCTGTTCCCCTGCTGCACGGCGGGCTGCGTCGTCGGCCTGGTTGAGGACGGCGTAGAATTTCCGCGTGCCGACGCACTTTCTTCCACCTGCTTCACTTACCAGTAGTTTTGCCAGCAGAGCGGGCGTCAGGGGCGTCTCGGGCGGCACGGCCAGCAAGGTGCATGCCGCTTCGAGGCGGAAGCAGACGTCTTGCAGTGGTTTTCCCACCGCCGACAGCCCGGCTGCCGCCAGCACGATGTCGCTTGACCGCAGGAGCACCGGCTCATGAGCGGCCGGGGCCTTGCAGGGATGGTGCTTCGCGCCGTCAGCCTCAAGCAAAACAGTGTCGGCCTCGGCCATCCAGTCGGCCAGATAGGGCGGCATGGTCAGCTTCCCGCCTTCGGCAGGCACCCCCGCCACGGCGTAAGTACCAGCCTGCCAGAGGGCGTCCCGCGCCGCCTCATCAGTGGCGTAGTTTGCGTCCGGACGCCGGATGTGGGTCGTGGTGGAGACGAGCACCCGCTGTCCCTGCGCCGAATAATGGCGGGCCAGCGCATAGAGCAATGTTGTCTTTCCGCCGCTGCCCACGAGGGAGATGACATGTCCAGTTTCTCCGAGGAATGGCAGAGCCTCGAGGCCGGTCATCAGACCGCGCCCTCTTTTTCGGCCACTGCCATTGCGATTTTTTCGGGCGTGATGGGCAGCTCGTAGAAACGGGTGCCGATGGCGTTGTAGATGGCGTCCGAGATGGCGGGAAGCGGCGTGTTGATGACCACTTCGCCGATGGATTTCGCACCAAACGGGCCGTTGGGCTCATAGCTGTTCTCGAACTCGACCCGAACCTTGCCCACGTCCACACGGGTGGGGATCTTATACTGCATGAGCGAATTCTCCATGGGCCAGCCGCGCTGGTCGTAGGTGACGTTCTCGGTGAGGGTCATGCCGATGCCCTGCAAAATGCCGCCCTCGGCCTGCACCCGGGTGAGGTTCGGGTTGATGGGGGTGCCGCAGTCCACGCAGGCGTCAAATTCCAGCAGTTTCACTTCGCCGGTCTCGGTGTCCACCTCCACCTCGGCAGCGCCCACCATGTAGGGCGGAGGCGACAGGGGCGACATGTGGGTCTCGGTGACTTCCAGCGGGATGTCGTGGCCGAACATGGAGGCCGTAGCAATATCACCCAGCGAGACAGATTTAGACGGGTCAGCCGAGGTAAATACCGTTTTACCGTCAAATTCTACGTCATTTTCGCTGCAATCCAGCAGCTGTGCGCCCAGCTTGCAGATCTGGCTCCGCAGCTTCAGCGCGCACTTCTCAACGGCTTTGCCGGTGATGTAGGTGGTGCTGGACGCGTAGGAGCCGGAATCGTAGGGCGAGGTGTCAGTGTCCGCACCGAAGACCGTGATATTGTCGAGGTCACATTCCATCACCTCGGCAGCAATTTGGGCCAGCGTGGTGTCGCAGCCGGTACCCATATCAGCGGCACCGATGAGCAGGGTGTAGAAACCCTCGTCGTTGACTTTCAGGGTCGCGCTGCCCACGTCCATGCCCGAGATGCCGGAGCCCTGCATCGCCATGCCCATGCCGACGGCACGGATCTTCCCGTTGCCCATGTCGCGGCGGGGATACTTTTCGTCCCAGTTTATCATCTCGTGGACCTTTGCAAGGCACCGGTCGAGGGTGCAGCTGGTGTTCACCGCGCCGTAGTAGGCGGGCATGACGTCACCCTCGTGGACGATGTTCATTTCCCTGATTTTGAAGGGGTCCATATGGAGCTTCGCGGCCAGCTCGTTGACAGCGGATTCCACCGCGAACAGGCCCTGGGTCGCGCCATAGCCGCGGTATGCGCCCGCCGACATATGGTTGGTATAGACCACATCATAGGTAAAACGGAAAGCCTCAGCGTTGCTATAGAGCGGGATGGATTTATGTCCCGAAAGGCCCACCGTCGTGGGGCCGTGCTCGCCATAAGCGCCGGTGTTGGAGAGGGTGTAGAGGTCGAGGCCCCGGATGCGGCCATCCTTATTTGCGCCGAGGCGAAGATGGATCTCCATCTCATGGCGGGGCGTAGAGGCGATCTGGCTCTCCTCCCGGGTGAAGATGAGCTTCGAAGGCTTTTTGGTCTTCCAGGTCACGAAGGCCGGGTAGACCTCGCAGACAGCGGTCTGCTTCGCGCCAAAGCCGCCGCCGATGCGGGGCTTCGTCACACGCACCATGGATTTCGGGATGTGAAGCGCATTTGCAATGATGCGGCGGGCGTGGAAGACGATTTGTGTCGAGCTCAGGACGTTCAGCCGGCCATAGAGGTCGATGCTGCAATAGGTGCGGAAGGTCTCCATCATGGCCTGCTGGCAGGCTTTGGTATGGTAGACATGGTCGATGACCACATCGCAGTCGGCCAGCACGGCGTCGATGTCGCCGCTGCCGCACTCGTCGTGGGCGCAGAGGTTGCGCTTGTTATCGCCCCCCACAGGGCAGAGGCTCTCCCAGTTGTCTTCCGGATGGACGAGGATGGGGTTATCCTTTGCGGTGTGGTAGTCCAGCACAGGTTCCAGCACCTCATACTCGACCTTTATCATTTTCAGCGCCTTATCGACGCATTTATCATCTTTGCCTGCCACGATGGCCACCACGTCGCCCACAAAGCGGACGTGGCGGTCGATGAGAAGGCGGTCATAGGGGCTGGCCTCGGGGTAAGTCTGGCCGGCCTGGGTGTAGCGGCGGGCATCCTGCGGCACGTCCTCCCAGGTGAAGATGGCCTCAATGCCCGGCACCTTCTTCGCCACAGCGGTGTTGATGCTCTTCACGATGGCGTTGACGTGGGGAGAGCGCAGGAGCTTCACGATGAGGCAGTCGGCGGGGACGAGATCGTCCATATAGACGGGCTGGCCCGTCACCAGCTGCATGGCATCCTTCTTGCGGAAGGGTTTGTTGACTGTGTTCATTCTGCCGCCTCCTTTTTCGCCTTTTTCCACGCGAGGAAGTTCTGGATGCCCCGCAGCTGACCCTCATAACCAGAGCAGCGGCAGAGATTGCCGGAAAGATACTCTTTTATTTCCTCGTCGGTGGGATACTCCTTTTCCCGGAAGAGGGCGAGGGCGTTCATGATGAAGCCCGGATTGCAGAAGCCGCACTGCTCTGCGCCCTGATCCGCGATGAAAGCCCCGAATTCAGCGGCTTCGTCCTGCAGACCCTCCAGCGTGGTCACTTTATGGCCATCCGCGCGGGCCGCGAGAACGGAGCAGGACAGCACCGGCTTGTCGTCGAGGAAGACCGTGCAGAGGCCGCAGTTGGACGTCTCACAGCCCCGCTTGACGCTCAGGCAGCCGTGGCTGCGCACGAAGTCGATGAGCAGAGTGTCGGGGGCCACGTCGGCGGTAAGCTTTTTATCGTTCAATGTAAGTGTTATCTGCATGGTGTCCTCCTCAGCCTTCCAGACGACAGACGGCGCGTTTCGTCAGCACGCTGGCCAGATGGCGGCGGTATTCGGCGCCGCCGCGAAGATTGCTTTCGGTCTTGATGTCGGCCTTTACCTCGGCGGCAAAGCGGGCAGCAAATTCCTCGGCGGTCTCCCCCGCCTCAGGCGCTGCGGTGTAGAGCACAGCCTTGCCCGGACGCGCACCGATGGCGGCGCGGATGCTGCCGTCCGCCAATTTTGCGGCGGCGCAGGTCAGCACCGGGAAGTCCGTCTGGCTGTTGCGCACCGACTGGTAGACAAAGCGGGCGTGCTCCTTCGGCACGAGGACACGCACGAGGATGTCCCGGTCGTAGGGGCGCTGGGCGTACTCAGCAAGCGGCACGACGCCGCCCTTATAAAGCTCTACGGAAGCGTTCAGCGCGAGGAACATGGTGAGCACGTCGGAGAAACCGAAGCGGCTGTAAATGCTGCCGCCCACGGTGGCGAGGTTGCGCAGCTGGACACCCACGATGTGGCGCACCGACTCCCGCACGGCACCGTCCGTATAGGCGGCGAGGCCGGGGTGCAGCTCGAGCTGGCGCAGTGTCACCATCGCTCCGATGGAAAAGCCCTCGTCCGTCTCCTCGATGGTGTCGAGGCCGAGGCCCGACAGGTCGATGGCCGTGCCGACATTGATATTCTCCATCTTGAGCCATATCATGCCGCCGAGGACACGGTTGGGGCGCTTCTGGTTGAGCTGCCAAGCCTCCTCGAGGCTTTCAGCCCGCTTGTATTCCCGAATGGTCATCATATGCAGTATCCTCTCTTTTTCCTGTGACCTTTTTCTTTTATTTTATCACAAAATCCGCTATAATACTACCGTCAGAAAGCATCAATTCGGCAACAAACAACAACGGAAATTTCGGGAGGTCTGCGGGATGGAGTACACAGAAAACACGGCGGTGGGCTGCGTCATCATGGCGTCGGGGCGGGCGGTGCGGTTCGGCTCCAATAAGCTGCTGGCCGACTTCGGCGGCGCGCCCCTCATCGTCCGGGCGCTGGACGCAGCAGAGACGCCCGCCCTCGCGGCCCGGGTGGTGGTGACCCGCTCACCGGAAGTGGCTGAACTCGCTTGTAAGGCGGGCGTGAAAACCATCCTTCACAGCCTGCCGGGCCGGAACGACACGGTGCGCCTCGGCCTTGAAGCGCTGCTTTCGGAGCTGCCCGGCCTTGCGGGATGCATCTTCCTGCCCGGGGATCAGCCGCTCTTGCGGAAAGAAAGCATTGAGGCGATGGTGCGCGATTTCTCAGCGCTGGACGAAAAAGAACGGGCCATCCTCCGGCTGGGCTTTCGTGCTGAGGACGGCACGGAGCGGCTGGGAAGTCCCGTTCTGTTCGGAAGCAGTTATTTCGGCGCCCTGTGTTCCCTGCCCGAGGGCAAGGGCGGCGGCGTGGTCATCCGCCGGCATCCGGAGTCTGTGCGGGCGGTATATGCGGCACGGCAGGAAGAGCTGGAAGATGCAGATACCGCAGAAGAGCTGGAGCGACTGCGAAGACTTTTGTAAATACTTTACCACAAAAAAGCCGCCCCGGCAGCAGCTGCAAACTGCTGCCGGGGCGGCGTATTACAATGACTGGAGTACCCTTGCTCAGACTTCCGTGTTGAAGTAACGCTTCAGCAGGCCCTCGAAGCCGCGGCCATGACGGGCCTCATCCTTTGCCATCTCGTGGACGGTGTCGTGGATAGCGTCGAGGTTCAGAGCCTTAGCCTTCTTGGCCAGGTCCATCTTGCCGGCGCAGGCGCCGCACTCGGCCTCTGCACGCATCATCAGGTTCTTCTTGGTGCTGTCGGTGACGACCTCGCCCAGCAGCTCGGCGAAACGGGAAGCATGGTCTGCCTCCTCGTAGGCATAGCGCTTGTAAGCCTCAGCGATCTCGGGGTAGCCCTCACGCTCGGCCACACGAGCCATTGCCAGATACATACCGACCTCGCTGCACTCGCCCTCGAAGTTGGCGCGCAGACCATCGACGATCTCCTGAGGAACGCCCTCAGCCTTGCCGATGCCCACAACGTGCTCGGTGACGTAGGTGTTGCCGGTCTTCTCGACGAATGCGGAAGCGGGAGCCTTGCAGACGGGGCACTGCTCGGGGATGGTGCCTTCAGCGATGTAGCCACAGACGGTGCAAACGTACTTCTTCATAAGATTTATCCTCCATTTGGTTTGTTCTTTTTTTAGGGGTCTGCTCTGGTACAGCAGACCTTGTTTGTGACTCTATTATAGCGAATAATTCCTAGTTAGTCAAGGCTTATTTTAAGAATTATTCTCATTTATTTTGAAGTCTCGCACATTGTCCAAAGAACATTTCAAAAAGCTGTCACTTCTGCCGAAGAAGGGGCTTCCCTGTCGAGGTCAGACCTGCAGATTGCCGCTGGAAGGAGCGTCGGCACCATCGGCAGAGTCGAACTCGTAATCGTTGCCGGGGAGGATGGCGTTGAGCAGGATGCCCACGATAGCAGCGATGGCCAGACCGGACAGGTTGATGGACACACCGGCGACCGCGAAGGTCAGGCCGCCCACCGAGTTGAAGCCCAGAGCAGACACCAGAATGACAGCGGCGATGATGAGGTTGCGGCTGTTGGTGAAGTCCACCCGGTTCTCGACCACGTTGCGGACACCGATGGCGGAGATCATGCCGTAGAGCACGAAGCTGATACCGCCGATGATGCCGGTGGGGATGGTGTTGATGACGGCCTCAAACTTGGGGCTGAAGCTCAGGATGATGGCCAGCACAGCGGCGATGCGGATGACGAGGGGGTCGTAAATTTTGCTCAGAGCGAGGACGCCGGTGTTCTCACCGTAGGTGGTGTTGGCCGGGCCGCCCAGCAGGCCGGCCAGAGTGGTGGCGAGGCCGTCGCCCATCAGGGTGCGGTTCAGGCCGGGGTCGTTGATATAGTTGTGGCCGACGGTGGCGCTGATGGCGGCGATGTCACCGACATGCTCCATCATGGTAGCCAGAGCGATGGGGATGATGGTGAACAGGGCGCTGATGAACTCGGGGCTGCCGTCGATGGCAAAGAGGCCCATGGCTTCCTTGTGGAGAGGGATGCCGAACCATGCGGCGGAGGCAATGCGCTCAAAGTCCACGGCACCGGTCACAAGGGCCACTGTGTAGGAGACGAGAACACCGATCAGGATGGGCAGGATCTTGACCATGCCCTTGCCCCAGATGTTGCAGACGATGACCGTACCCAGAGCCACAAAGGCCAGCAGCCAGTTTGCCTGACAGTTGTTGATGGCCGAGGGGGCGAGGATGAGGCCGATGGCGATGATGATGGGGCCTGTGACCACCGGCGGGAAGAAGCGCATGATGCGCCGGATGCCGAAGGTGGAGATGAGCAGGCTGACGGCCAGATAGACCAGACCCGAGAAGGCCACGCCTGCGCAGGCGTAGGGCAGCATCTGGGTGTTGGCGATGGTCAGATTGCCGTCGGCGTCAGCCAGCATGGGGGCCACGATGGAGAAGCCGCCCAGATAGGCAAAGGACGAGCCGAGGAAGGCCGGGACCTTGCCCTTGGTGATGAAGTGGAACAGCAGCGTACCCAGACCTGCGCAGAGCAGGGTGGTCGAAACGCTCAGACCGGTGAGCAGGGGGACCAGCACGGTGGCACCGAACATGGCGAACATGTGCTGGACACCCAGGATCAGCATCCGTCCGGCACCCAGCTGGCGGGCGTCGTAAATGCCCTTGGAGTAATCAATATTCTGACTCATTATTTCCTCCTTCTATCTGCGGCCCAAAAAAAGAGGCACTACCGCGGGAAAGCGGCAATGCCTCAAAAATCGGGACCAAATCGGAAACGGAAAATACAGCCGATGCGTGCAAAAGACGATTTCTTTTTCAGCATCTCGCTCTCCCCTTTCCTTTCATTCTTCGGCATAGTATAGCATAAAAGAAGGACGCTGACAACCTTTTTCCTGTATTTTGCGGCGATTTTCTGTCGGCGGAGGCCGTACGGCCTTGAAATATGCCGCATTCCGCACTATAATATAACCTATTGCCGCAGTTGGTCACTGGGCCGGCGGCATCCGAAACGACAGCAGTTGTACCACTTATTATAGAAGGACACTTATGATATATCTGGATTATTCGGCCAACACCCCCGCAGACTCCCGGGTGCTGGGGCGTTTTTGTGAGGTAGAGCGCAGCTGCCCCGGCAACGCGAACTCCCGCCATCAGGCAGGCCGGGACGCAAAACTGGTCATTGACCACGCTACCCAGAGCATCGCGGGGCTGCTGAGCGCACAGCCCGCCGAGGTCATCTACACCTCGGGAGCCAGCGAGGCCAACAACTTTGCTCTCAAGGGGCTGGCAAAACTCTCCCGCCATCTGGGCAAGCACATCATCTCCACCCCGCTGGAACACTCCTCCGTCAGCGGCACCCTGACCGCTCTGCAGGAGCAGGGCTATGAAATCGACCTCGTGGACATCAGGCGGGACGGCACCATCGACCTCGAGCACCTGAAAGAGCTTCTCCGCCCCGATACCATCGCTGTGGCGGTGACGCTGGTGGACAGTGAGCTGGGCGTCGTGCAGCCGGTGAAAGAAATTTCGGAAATTTTGCAGGCATGGCCCAACTGCCACCTGCACGTAGATGCCACCCAGGCCGTGGGCAAGATCCCCGTCTCCTTCGAGGGCGTGGACACCATGAGCCTGACGGCCCACAAGTTTTACGGCCTGAACGGCATCGGCCTGCTGCTCAAGCGGCGGCGGCTGGCTCTCGAGCCTCTCATCCACGGCGGCGAAAGCACCACCATCTACCGCAGCGGCACCCCTACAGTAGCTCTGGCGGCCTCCCTCGAGACGGCCCTGAACTCTGCAGTAAATGAGCTGCCGGAGCGTTCTGCCCGGGTGAAAGAGGCAAACCTGTATCTCCGCACTGCTCTGAGCAAGTACCCAAAAGTCCGCATCAACAGCCCGGAGAGTGCCATCCCCCACATCCTGAACCTGAGCGTTGAGAACGTCAAAGGCACCGTGTTCCAGCGGGAGCTGGACGCGGAGGGCGTCTGCGTCTCGGTCAAGTCGGCCTGCTCGTCGGACGGCCTGCCCTCCCGGGCGGTGTTCGCCGTCAGCCGCGACCGGAAGAATGCCCTCTCCTCGTGGCGCATCAGTCTGAGCCACCTGACCACGCAGGAGGAGCTGGACGGCTTTCTCCGCGCCTTTGACGCCTGCTGCACCCGGCTGACCCAGCTGTGAGAAAAAGAAAGGACAGAGCCATGAAACGCGAAATGGAACCTTACCAGCTCATTGAGCGGAGCATCATCAAAAAATACCGCAAGGAGCTGTGGACCCCCTTCATCGTAGCGGTGAAGCGCTACGAGCTCATCAAGGCCGGTGACAAGATCGCCGTCTGCATCTCGGGCGGCAAAGACTCGATGCTGATGGCAAAGCTGATGCAGGAGCTTCAGCGCCACAGCGATGTGCCGTTCGAGCTGGTCTTTCTGGTGATGGACCCCGGTTACAACGAGATAAACCGCCAGAAGATCGAGTCCAACGCCGAGCTGCTCCACATCCCTGTGACCATCTTCGAGAGCAACATCTTCTCTGTGGCCAACAACACCGACAAGAACCCCTGCTATCTCTGCGCCCGGATGCGCCGCGGCCACCTCTACAGCAAGGCCAAGGAGCTGGGCTGCAATAAAATCGCACTGGGCCACCACTTCAACGACGTCATCGAGACGACCGTTATGAGTATGTTCTACGGCTCCCAGCTGCAGGCCATGCCGCCCATGCTCCACAGCACCAGCTTCCCAGGCATGACCCTCATCCGCCCGATGTACTGCATCCGCGAGGAAGATATTCTGGCGTGGAAGCGCTACAATGAGCTGGAATTCATCCAGTGCGCCTGCCGCTTTACCGAGAACTGCACCATGTGCGACAACGGCGGCGGTGGCTCCAAGCGGCAGGAGACGAAAATTCTGCTCCGCCGCCTCAAGCGGGATAACCCCAACATTGAAAACAGCATCTTCCGCAGCATCCACGCAGTGGCGCTGGATACCATGCCCGGCTACAAGTCCGAGGGTGTGGAGCACAGCTTCCTCGAGCGGTTCCATGCGCAGGAAGAAGCATTCAACGAAGAGTAATATAATACCCCCTCGGATGGAGTGGATACCGGTTGACGGTATCGTTTTCTTCCCGTTTTATCGCAAGTCAAGAAAATAACGCAGCCTGATAACAGCATATCTGCGATATGCAATCCAACGCTGTTGCTGCTGCATTAAAAAGTTGAATTGTTATAATAATACGCAAAAAAGCCCCGGTAAATGCATTTCTGCACTTACCGGGGCTTTTCCATGCAGTAAAGCAATCCAAATCCGAACCATTTTCTTTTGATGCGGCTTGAGCCGCTTCCTCAAACGTGATGGTCTGTGTACCTTCTTTATAGTTAAAGGTTATCAAAACCTTATCATCGTACAGATAAATCGAATTGATGAACGTATCCACCAACGCTTGCCTCTGGTCTTTCAGGCTCATGTCCAGTTTACGGAAGCGCATCAGCCAGAAACGGATAAATTCCTCTTTGATTTTTGGCTTTGCCAGCTTTTCTTCCGCAATGCGGGCTTCAAGCTCACGCTTGGTTTCTTCGAGCTGTTCCAACCGTTCCTTGGTGGAACTGGTGAGGATTCCGGCTTGAATTGCGTTGAGCATATTCTGGATACCCGATTCTGCATCCCGGAGCTGTTTCTCATAGAGAGGAAGGTTGGTGTTCTCTCGGTCTTGCAGCTCCATGACCTTGGCGATAATGGATTCCATGGCGGCATCGTCCCGGACAAGCTGCATGGTCTGGTTCACCACCAGATCTTCCAGCCACTGTTTGCGGACAGTTTTCTTCTTGCAGCCCTTCTTCTTTTTGGCCGTGGCACATTTATAGTAGCGGTGGACTTCTCCCGTCCGGCTTGTGCCGCTTTCGCCAAACATCAGCGCACCGCAGCAACCACAGTGCAGCTTGGTTGTCAGCAGGTAATCGTCCTCTGCCTTTCTTCGGGCAGGGGCTTTCTTGTTTTTGGCAATCTTTTCCTGCACATCATCGAACAGTTCCAGCGGCACGATGGGCGGAATCGCATCCGGCACGACCACATCCCGGAATTTCAGTTCTCCGATATAACGCCGGTTTTTGAGCATGTGCTCCACGCTGTTGTAAGTAAATTCGCCTCCGACCGGGTTCTTGATGCCGTTTTCATTCAGCCAGTCCCGAATCTCTTTCATCGTGAGGCCATCCCGATACTTCGTGAACGATTCCAGCACGAAAGGGGAGGCAAGCGGGTCGATGTGAAATTTCCGCTCGGAATCCAGCGTATATCCAAACGTTCCACGACCACCGTTGCAGCGGCCTTTCAGGATGTTCTCTGTCTGTCCACGGACAACCTTTTCGGCAAGGTCGGCAGAGTAGTATTCTGCATAGCCCTCCAGAACCGATTCCAGAATGATACCCTCTGGCCCCTCGGAGATGATCTCCGTAGCCGACATGAGCTTGACACCGTTCTTCTTCAGCTGGGTCTTATACCGGGCACTGTCGTAGCGATTCCGGGCAAAGCGGTCAAGTTTCCAGACCAGAACAATATCAAACAGCTTCTTGTCGCTGTCCTTTATCATCTGTTGGAATTGAGGGCGATTATCCGTCTTGGCAGAGATGGCGCGGTCAATGTAGTGCTTGACGATAGTGATGTCATTCTTTTCGGCATAGGCCGTGCATTCACGAATCTGTCCCTCAATGGACGCTTCACGCTGGCTGTCGGATGAATAGCGGGCGTAGATTACAGCGGTCATGACGGACACCTCTCATTCTACATCATTGAACGGTGGAGCGTTCTTTCAAAGCACTGTTTCGTATAATGTATATACCATGTTTTGATGGAGAAATCAAGACTTTTTATTATCTTCAGTTTTTCTTTTTGAACAATTGACCCAACAGCCACCCCTCTCGTTGAAATGAGGTGACTGTTGGGCCGACTTGCTCGGATTCCTTTATTCTTCGTTTAGCTGGACGATGGTATTATAAAAGATTTTGTTTGGAATAACGACTTGAAGAACACCCTTTTTCAAAAGTGCTTCTATGCGTTTCATGACATACCAGTCACTTACCGGAGCAGAAATCGCTTTTAATACGTCTGCGGTAAGTTCACCAACCGAAATAGGAATTCTCGATACTAAACTAATAATTCTCTGGTCGAAATAATCTATGTTAACGCTTTTAACATCGTTCGCATGCCAAATACGCATGGAGGTGTTTTCGTTTAATAGCTTTCCCCATCTTTTGGCATACTCAGTAATAGTTTCTTCCGTCAAATACTTTTGTGAGATCTTATCGGTTTTCCCTTCCATAAATTCTTTCAGACCTTCTCTGGATGCAAGCAAAATTCTATTTGTACCATACTTTGCTGCATAGTAACAAATATAATAAATGCCGCACCAACAATCGGCAGAACTCCTGACCCAAACACGCAGTGGCTTATGATTTATCATATCACATTGAACCGCATTCGCTGTACCATGATATTTCGACCACAGTTGTCTAGCTTCAATTTGGCTGTCAGGATAATATTCTGAAAGGCAATTCACGAATTGTTTGCAACGATATTCTGAATCGCAAGCATATTGAAGTTCTCCCATTGATAACATAAACGGAAACAACTTTACACTTTCGACGATGCCTAAAGCTGCTAACATATTGACATCACTGGGTTCAAAAACAATTTCATCCATAGCTGGTCAAAATCATAATTTCGGGATGGTAACTTGTGTAGTTGCACTCCAATAGAGTGGTTTGCTTGAGCCAACCACTCCAAAATAACACCCAACGCTGCAATCAAGATAAGTTCCAACATCATAGAAGTCATATGTATAGGTTGTATTATATATACTTTGTTCTGGAACTAGTGCTGTCGTTGAAAATGGGCAGCTTCGTTCGATGTTATCGGAATAGCTCGTGTAGTAATCCGTTCCTGAAACATTTTTTATTAAATCCGGGCCAATACCGACGGTAGTTCCACTCATATAAAAGCCCAATCCATTGGCCTTTGTATAAAGAACTCTCCATGTTCCATGATCACATTTTCCTTTCCTTATTTTGATTTGATTGCTTTTACGACTAAATAAATGACCAGTATGCCGATGCAGAGAGAAATAATTGTCAATGCCTCTGCCGTTGCATTAAGGCAAGCACCAATAAAATAAACCAATACCAAAAATGCAACAAAAGCGATAAGAAGCAGCACCCATTTGTTTTTTTTCATGTTATCACCTCCCTATCTACAAAAGTTGGCATTAAATTTTTGTTGAACCAAAGGAATTGTTGAGAATACAATCAATACCCATTTGGAGAGATAGTAGCAAACTACATGACGTGTATACGGAAGCACATTAAAAATGGCAAGCAGGAAATCTATTGACGAAAGAACAGATGCGACCATCTTGTAACTTGATCGCTTCTTTTCGCTCAAAGGCTTATTCTTTGCTTCGATAGGAGAGAGAATGATAGAGATGCCCAAAAGAGCTGCTGTTGTCAGGATACGAAAAAGGTGATTTGCCACAATTGTCTTACTTAACAAAATGCAGATAAGTTCCAGTCCGGAGAATGCCAAATAGCATTTGGTGTGCGATGTTGCATGGTATCCACCAATGTAGATTCGCTGTGGGATAAAACCAATTAAAAATGAAAGCGAGTATCGCACATCACCACACACAGCAGCGATGAGAATAACAAGCAGAATGCTCACGATAGATGATATAAGCAACTCGTACCCATAAACATACGCATCCGTTTTTGCTTCATCTATCACTTTTTGCTCGCAGAAAAGACGGACTAATTTCTGAGACAGCGTGCGTTCCCACATTGCAGTTGCGCCACCTTATCTTCTGATTTTTGCTTCACTGTATCATAAATTTCAGCAAAATCAAGAGGTTTGGCAAAACTGGTCGTTCTGGTGACAAAAGTGGTAGGTCAGGCTACTTGTAAGGAGCCTTTACACAGCCTATAATGGTAGCAGGACATTATTTTGTGGAGGTTGTCAAAATGCTGAAGTACCACGTTGCAGTCTGCGATGATGAGAAATCAGACCTTGATGGCATTGTTCAAAGCGTCCAGCAGTACGATGTGCAAGGCTGCTTTGACATTGAGACTTACATGGACGGGAATGAACTTCTGAGCGAATTGCAGATGCAGAAGAAATCCTTTGATCTGCTTCTGCTCGATATCGAGATGCCATCCAACGGTTTTCAGTTGGCGCAGTCTTTGATCCAAATGGAGAAGCATCCTTTGGTGGTATTTGTCACGAAGCGGCATGAGTACGCTGTGCAGGGATATGGCATTGCATTCCGCTACCTTGTCAAACCTTTGGATCAGACTCTGTTCGCTGCGGCAATGGATGCTGTCCTTCAGGAACTGAACTCCAAACATTTTACAATCGAATACGATGGTGTTACCATATCCTTGGAAACATCGGACATTTACTTTCTGGAAAGCCACGGACATAAAGTTCTGATTCACTGCAAGGAGCAAGACCTTACATTGCGAATGAGCATTCCTGAAGCCTTGGAGCAGCTTCCAAAACGGTGCTTTGTGTCACCACACAAAAGTTATCTCGTCAACATGGAACACATTGTTTACGCTACGGGAACCGCTGTTTTTCTTTCCAGCGGACATCAGCTGCCGATCAGCAGGAGGAAGCGTCAGGAGTTCAATCAGAACTTCAACGCTTATTTGGGAAGATGATGCTATATTATTTCGTTGAGTTTGCAGGGAGCTTTGCCAACATTGCCCTGTTGCTGCTTTTTATCGGTCGGCTGTTTTCTAAAAAAGAACCTGTTTCAAGATGGTTCTATCTATATGTTGTACTTTTTGTCGCGGGGCAATGTGATTTGAGCTTATTCCCGGATTGGGTAACGCAGCGCACGATCTATCTTTTAGTTGGCGGATTTCTCCTTGCATTGCTGTTCTATGAGGTGCGCCCATGGCAGGCAGTTTTCGCAAGCGGAGCCTTCTTTACACTGGCTGCTTTGGTTGAAGTGTTTGCAATGCTTTTGATTGGGCTGCGCATCCCGGATACCGACATTCTGATGCAGGCTGGGGCAGCACGGTTGGTCTATGTTGTTTTTTCAAACCTGATTCAAATTCCACTCGTAGTCCTGATCTCACATTTTTTTAGCCGAAAAGGAAATGCTCTGCGCATCCTATGGCTGCTGCCGATCATTGCGATTCAAATCGCAAGTATTGCTGTCTGTTATGTGGCACAGTATCATGCTGCGGATGAGTATTTCCCGGATTATATGGTCGGTCTTATGGCGGTGCTTCTCCTTATAAACATCCTGATTGTGTTCTATGTGGAAGCTCTCCGGGAAAATGAGCTAGAAAAATTCAAAGTCAAGTTCAACGAGCAGCAGTACAATCTTCAAATGGAATACTACCAGCAGCTCAAAGAACGTCAGGAAGAAGTCCGTTCTCTACGGCATGATGTGAAGAAATACATTCTGGCGATGCAGGCAGTTGCAGAACACGGCGATACCGAAGAACTTCACAAGATTGCACAAGCTGCCACGGATATTTTTGAGCGTTCCACAAATGTTTCTGCTGTCGGAAACCCTGTTGTGGATGCTCTTTTGAATTATTACCTGCGAATCGCAGAGAAGAATAACATCAAGGTCAAACTGGATGTGACGATTCCTGAAGTTTTGACGATTTCATCACTGTCTTTGAGCATCATCATCGGAAATACATTCGACAATGCCATTGAAGCCTGTTGCAGTCTGCCAGCGGAGCAGCGAACCATTCATTTACAGCTGCGCAAACAGTATCGAAGCCTCTTCTATCGGCTGGAAAACCCATACAGTGATACTTCTCGCAGCATCCGCATCGGAGAGTATCACGGTTACGGACTAAAGAACATAAATCGTATCGTTCAAGAGAACCATGGCGACTTCTACACAAAGAAGAAGGACGGTGTGTTTACCGTCCAAGTCCGCCTGAACTGCGAAAATTAAAACATTCTTCTAAAACGCAGCCTTGCTTTCGCTTGTGCTTTGTGTGTTTCGTTCATCTGATGTATTCATTATCCTGAAGTGTTGACACGCATTCGTACTTATGTTATCATTCCCAACAAATCCACAGAGATTTCTGTAAAGAAACGATTCTGTGCGGTTTTATTTCCTGCGAAGATTTACCGCCCCGCAACACACCCGATCATTTTGCCGTCTGTTTCACCCGACAAAATCCTTCGCCTGTACTGCGTGGGCGGTATTTTTCTTTTCCGGGAAGCCGTACCTTGAAAATTTCATGAGCCGTCCGAACGTGATACCGGCTTTCCGGCCAACGCCGCTGCAAAACAAGGGCAGGAACTTCGTTCGGGTCAAACGGCGATTCGCATACACGAGCAGTGGAACTTTCTACTTATTTCTGCGTCTTAACAATTCGGAAACAACTTTCGGAAATGCGTTTTGAGCGCAGCGGTGGAGAGCAAGAACCGTCCCGTGGCCACAAATTTTCAATTCTTGAAAATCTTGTGCTCCACCGGGACTTCACATCTGCAACTCTTGCGAGTTTTGATGTGATCTTGTTGGGGCGTGCCTGCCCCAAACCCTGCTCATATTCGCACCTTTCGGTGCGAAAGAACGGCGTGTCGTGCTTACATAGCTCCACCGAGGAGCCAGCAAGACGACAGGAGGTTCAATGAACAAAACGAATGTCAAAGCGAATCCCAGCACAACCCACCGCCACGACACGCCGAACAACAAAACGCACATCATCAAGTTCCGTGTGACGGAAACTGAAAAGATGGAACTCCAATGCACAGCAAAACTCCTTCATCTCTCCCTGTCCACCCTCATCCGCCGTGCGCTGCACAATGCGAAGATTGAGCGCACCGTTGTCGTTGCCGGCGGCGGAGAAGAAACCCTCGCTGCCGTTTCTACTCTGCTTGCCCAGTGCAGCAGGGTGGGCGGCAACCTGAACCAACTCGCACGACACTTCAACTCCGGCGGAGCCGACACCGAACAGCTCCGGGCGAAACTTCTGGACGAACTTGCAGACCTGACCACCTTCCGGCTCAACGCCGAGAAAGTTCTGGGTGAACTGTATGGCAACGCTGAAGCATATCGCCTCTAAAAACTCGGACTACTCCGCTGCCGAAACCTATCTGGTTTACCAGCACGATGAATTTTCCGGCAAGAAGATTCTGGACGAACAGGGCAGACCCAAGCTGCGGGAATCGTACATTCTGGATACCCTTGAATGCGGCGAAGCCTCGTTTGCAACGGCCTGTCTGCTGGCAAATCGGAAGTACGACAAGAACAACAACCCGGATGATATCAAGAGCCACCAGTATATCATCAGCTTCGACCCACGGGATGCAGTCGAAAATGGACTGACGATGGAAAAGGCACAGGCCCTCGGCCTGAACTTCTGTAAAGAGAACTTTCCCGGCCATCCTGCTATCGTCTGCACCCACCCGGACGGACACAACCATTCGGGAAATATCCATGTCCACATCGTGATCGGTAGCGTCCGGACACAAGAAGTGGAGCGCAAGCCCTATATGCAGAAGCCCCGTGACTGGCGTGAGGGCATGAAGCATTCCAGCACAGCCCAGACCATGCGGCACTTGCGTGTCGCGGTCATGGAAATGTGTCAGGATGCCAAGCTGTACCAGATCGACCTGCTCAGCTCGAAAAAGCGTGTGAGTGAGCGCGAGTACTGGATGAAACGGCGCGGTCAGATGAAACTCGACCGTGAAAACGCAGCCCTGCTTGCCGCCGGACAGCAGCCCACACAAACGGAGTTTGAAACCGCAAAGGAGACTTTGCGGAAACAGATCTCGGATGTGCTGGACAATGCAGTGAGCTTTGAAGATTTCTCGGACAGGCTCTTGCAGCGGTACGGCATCACGGTCAAGGAAAGCCGTGGGCGGCTCAGCTACCTGCCAGCCGGAAGAAAGAAGTTTATCCGGGCACACAGCCTCGGTGACAAGTTTGAGAAAGAACTCGTGCTTGCCACCTTGAAAGAAAATGCCAAGAGCCAGCCCATTATCCTCCACAGCAATCTTGAGGAAGAACCCGACCGAATCAAGAAGCTGGTGGACATTCAGGCGAAGCTGAAGCAGGGCAAGGGCATCGGCTATGAGCGTTGGGCGAAGAAGCACAACCTCAAAGCCATGGCACAGACCTTGATTCTTTTAGAAGAAAAGGGCTTGACCGATGAGGACGCACTCAACCAGAGAATCGCAGAGCTTGACACCAAGTTCCATGAATCGCTGGCCGTAGTGAAAGACCTCGAAACCCGCATGGCAGACAATCAGAAGCTGCGCAGCCACGCTGCTGACTACAAGCAGTACCGACCGCTTGCACAGAAGCTGAAAACTGTCAAACACCCAGCAGTCTTTGAAGAACAGCATCGTGCAGAGCTGACAGCATACCGGGCGGCAGCAGCCTATCTCAAGGCAAACAACATCACCAGCCTGTCCAGTCCGAACAAGCTGGAAGCGGAATACTGCGCTCTTGCTTCTGAAAAGGCCCAGTTCTATGAGCAGTACAGGGAAGCCAAGTCTGAACTGCTCAAGCTGAAAGATGCAAAACAGAATGTTGCCCTGTTCTTCCGGGAGGAAAAGCAGACGCAACATCATGAGAGAGAAGGAGTGTGCGTATGATCAATCTGAAAATCGACCCGGAGTTCCAGAATCAGATCCCTCCGCTGACGGACGATGAGTACAAGCAGCTTGAAGAAAATATCCTCAAGGAAGGCAAGCTTCTCTCTCCTTTGATCGTTTGGAACAACACCCTTGTTGACGGACACAACCGTTATGCCATCCTCCAGAAGCACCCGGAGATTTGCTTTTCCACCATGCCGCTCCGATTTGAAAGCAGAGAAGAAGTCCTCGCATGGATCTGCAAGAATCAGTTGGGGCGGCGTAACCTCACCCCGGAGCAGAAGCTGTTCCTCATCGGGAAGCAATATGAAGCGGAAAAATCCTCTCATGGCGAAGCCCGCAAAGAATCGCATGATGAAAATGGCCGATTTCACCGGAGTTCTCAAACTGATAACTCCGGTGAAGCCATGAAAACCTGCGAACGAATCGCAGAGGAAAATGGTGTAAGCAAGGCAACTGTACTTCGCGCATCGAAGTACATGAAAGGTGTTGAAATTGCTGAATCCCTGATTCCCGGTATGCGGGAGAAGATTCTGAACAAACAGGTAAAAGTCAGCAAGTCTGATATGCACCGCCTTGCACGAGCCAACTATGATGCCCGCGCACAGACCTTGCAGGAAATCCTGCACCCGGAACTGAAAGTTGAACCGAAACCGGATGCCGATGGCATCATCCGGGAACCGGGAAAGGCACCTGTAATGCCGTTTCAGAAAATCGAATCGGTCTATGACAGCGATGCTTACCCGGAAGAAGTGCGGCATGATTATGTCGCACTGGAACACGTTACAACACGTTTCCGCACAGAGTTTGACTATCTTCTGAGAACTATGCCAGACACAGCACAGCGAGAAGTCATTCTCGAAATCATCCACAAGCACAAGGAGTACCTTGCTTCTCTGGAATCTGCGCTCGCAGAGGATGAGCAGACAGCATAACAACAGGCACATTGTATGCTGTCAACAGAAGTCCAAAGGAGTGTGCGTTTGAACAAAAAGAAAAAGTCCACAAATATTTCCCCTTACCCCGATGAAGCCATCGAACGTCTGGCACGGGCATTTTACCCGGCGATCCTTGCCTGCTGGAACAGCGAGGAAGGTCAACGGGAGTTTGCCGCATGGCAGGCGGAGCAGGCTCATATTGCAACCAAAGAAAAACAGGAAGTTCCCACTGGGGAACTCCCTGCCTTACTTATCGTGTGTGGATTTTTGCAGGGTGCGTCCGGCAGGGCGCACCCTGTTTTTGCGTTCAATCCTCTAATCCGTGACTACCTGTTACATTCCTCAGATACTCGTCCGGCTCACCGTTCAAGATCAGTTCGGCATACGCCAGCGGGTCATTGTAGATGAGATAGTCCAATTCAGTCCGCTGTGCCATGGTAACATCCAGTGCATCTTCGACCCCGGTGCAGTCGATAGAAACTTTTCTGCCATCCCGGAGCAGCAGCTCCACACAGCCGGTATCCATGTTGAACGAACAGGCTCTTGCATCGTACTTCATAATCGTGTCCTTCCTGCCTTACGGCACTCTTACAGTTGTGACCTTCGTGATACGGTCTTTCTGATAAGGTTTTGGGCACACAGCCGTCAGGGAAGAGCCGTTGTTCTCGTTTCCGAAGAAAACAAAAAATCCGAACCCTTCTCCTATCGAGAAAAGGTTCGGATTTTCATGGTTTGGTGCCACCGGCGGGGCTTGAACCCGCACTCTGTCTCCAGAAAGGGATTTTAAGTCCCTCGTGTCTGCCAATTTCACCACAGTGGCTTCTGAATGAGCTGCCGCTCACGATCCTGCGAGCGGCAGCTCATATAATACAATAGAAATGCTGTTTTGTCAAGTTTACACTTTGCCGCCGTGCAGCTCTGCGTACATCTTGGAGCGGCACTCAGCCACAGCAGGGGTCATATTGACGTAGTGCTTGTGGGGCATCTCGATGCGCAGCTCGCTCTCCCAGGTCTCCTCGGTGAGCTGCTTGGCGATATAGGCCTTTTTCTCCGCAATGGAGGGCAGCTCGATGGCCAGCTCACCGTTCAGGATATGCGGCACCAGCAGCTGCTTGACGCGAGTGGGAACGATGGTGACGGTGCGCTCGATGGCATCAGAGTCGAGGTTGACCATCGTGACCGGCTTGCCTGCCTCGATGACCTCGCCGTCCATGGCGATGAGGTCGCACTGCGCCTGGCCGTTCTCATCGTAGAGACGCCACGGCATCTTCTTGCCGGGGATGATGGCCTTGCTGGCGGAGTCGGAGCACTTCATCTTGGGCTGATAGCTGCCGTCGGGGCGCTTGACCGCCACCAGCTTGTACACGCCGCCAAACACGGGGTCCGAGGCCGAGGTGATGAGGTTCTCGCCCACGCCGTAGGAGTCGAAGTGTGCGTGCTCGTACAGCTCCATGTTGGCAATCTTCTTCTCGTCCAGACCGTTGGAGGCCACCAGCTTGATGTAGGACTTCCCTGCTGCATCCAGTGCCTTGCGCAGGCGCTTGGAGCCGCGGGCCAGGTCGCCGGAGTCGATGCGGGCGCTCTTGACGCGGCGGTTGGGGTCATCAGGATATTTCTCAATGAGGTAGTCGTCCAGCTTGATGAGGTTGGGCAGACCGCTCTCCATGATGTTGTAGGTATCCAGCAGCAGGCTGACGGAATCCGGGTAGGTATCGGCGAAGGCCTTGAAGGCATCGAACTCGGTCGGGAAGAACTCGATGAAGCTGTGGGCCACAGTACCCACAGCCTTGACCTCAGAGCCGTACTTCATCTCGGCCAGACAGTTGGCCGTGCCGATGCAACCGCCCAGAACGGCAGCATAAGCGCCGTCGTTGCCTGCGCTCTCGCCCTGTGCGCGGCGGGTGCCGAACTCCATGACGCTGCGGGGGGTGTGAGTGTTGAGGCCGGTGATGCGGGTGGCCTTGGTGGCGATGAGGCTGTGGAAGTTCATGGTCTGGAGCAGGTAGGTCTCGATGAGGATAGCGCCCACGAGGTCGCACTCGATGCGCACCATCTGCACATGGGGGTAGCAGACCGTGCCTTCGGGCAGAGCGTACATATCGCCCTTCCAGCGGTACGTGCGCAGATACTCGCAGAACTCCTCACTCATGCCCTTGGTGCGCAGCCAGTGGACATCCTGATCATTGAAGTGGTAGTTCAGCAGGAAACGGGTCAGCTTGCGCTGGCCGGCGCTGATGGAGTAGCCCTGGTTATCCGGGTTCTTGCGGAAGAACATATCAAACACAAGGGTCGTATTCTTAAAGCCGTTCAGAAACAGGCAGTTGGCCATAGTGAATTCGTAAAAATCAACGACCATTGCCGGATTGTCGTAGTCCTCATCCGGGATATACGGCACAACTTTGATCTCGCTCATGAAAAGTTTCCTCTCTTTTTTCCGCGCACCCCTGCGGCGGGTGCAGCCAAACAAACTCTGCGCTGCCGCGCGTTTTACCCTGTCATGACAGGACGTTTGTACCACTATAGCATCTTTGTCGGGCAGACGCAAGAGGTTTTGGCAAAAAATGACGACGAAAGAAAAATGTTTTTTGCGGAATCTTTACCAGCACCTCCGGCAGTGCTCTTCTGTCCTCGGATAAATCACGGGCATCGATGCCGTCCCGGATATGCAAAAACACCCGCAGCGCCTTTCCGTGCTGCGGGTGTTTTGATATTTCAGATTCAGCCGTTCATGATGCTGGGGGTGGCATTCTTCAGCACGACGTCGTGGCTGCCGCCCTCCACGATGGAGGTGGAGGAAACGACGGTCAGCTTGGCCTTCTGCTGCAGTTCGGGGATGGAGAGTGCGCCGCAGTTGCACATGGTGCTCTTGACCTTGTACAGGGTGGTCTGGACGCCGTCGGCCAGCGGACCGGCGTAAGGAACATAGCTGTCCACGCCCTCCTCAAAGCTCAGCTTGGTGGAGCCGCCGAGGTCGTAGCGCTGCCAGTTGCGGGCGCGGTTGGAGCCTTCGCCCCAATACTCCTTCATATACTGGCCATTGATGCGGACCTTGTTCGTGGGGCTCTCGTCGAAGCGGGCGAAGTAGCGGCCCAGCATCACAAAGTCAGCGCCCATAGCCAGTGCAAGGGTGATGTGATAATCGTGAACAATGCCGCCGTCGGAGCAGATCGGCACATAGATGCCGGTCTCCTTGAAGTACTCGTCACGGGCCTTGGCGACCTCGATGACGGCAGTAGCCTGACCGCGGCCAATGCCCTTGGTCTCACGGGTGATGCAGATGGAGCCGCCGCCGATGCCGATCTTCACGAAGTCAGCGCCTGCCTTTGCGAGGAAGCGGAAGCCCTCGGCATCCACGACATTACCGGCGCCCACCTTCACGGTGTCGCCGTAGTGCTCGCGGATCCAGCCGATGGTGCGGCTCTGCCACTCGGAGTATCCCTCAGAGGAGTCGATGCAGAGGACATCCACACCGGCCTCCACCAGAGCAGGCACGCGCTGGGCGTAGTCGCGGGTGTTGATGCCGGCACCGACGACATAGCTCTTGTTCTTGTCCAGCAGCTCGTTGGCATTCTTCTTGTGGGAATCGTAGTCCTTGCGGAAGACGATATACTTCAGGTTGCCCTCGGCATCCACCAGAGGCAGGGTGTTGATCTTGTTGTCCCAGATGATGTTGTTGCAGTCGTGCAGGGAGGTGTTCTCCGGGGCAGTGACCAGCTTCTCGATGGGGGTCATGAAGGTGGTAACAGGAGCGTCATCAGGGGTGTGGTTGACGCGGTAATCGCGGGAGGCCACGATGCCCAGCAGCTTGCCGTTGGGAGTGCCGTCAGCAGTGATGGCGATGGTGGAGTGGCCGGTGCGGGCTTTCAGCTCCAGCACATCGTGCAGGGTGGCAGTGGGGGCCAGGTTGGAGTCGGAAACGACGTAACCGGCCTTGAAGCTCTTGACGCGGCGGACCATAGCGGCCTCGTTCTCGATGCTCTGGGAGCCGTAGATGAAGGAGACGCCGCCCTGACGGGCCAGCGCGATGGCCAGCTTATCGCCGGAGACAGACTGCATGATGGCGCTGATCATGGGGATATTCATTTCCAGCGGGCAGCTCTCCTCGCCCTTGCGGTACTTGACCAGCGGGGTCTTGAGGCTGACAGCCGTGGGGACATTCTCAGCAGAAGAGTAGCCCGGCACCAGCAGGTACTCGCCAAAGGTACGGGAGGGTTCTTCGTAAAAATAAGCCATATTCAAACTCCTTTTCTCTTAACGCATCCGCAGCGGATCATATCAAACAACATCAAAACAATTTCATGTTTTCGACTTAGGAATTGATTGTATATACTTTACCACAAACCCACGCGGAATACAAACCCCTGCCCCGCCAAACTTTATAAATGTCCTTTGCAGAAAAACAGGCAAATTGACCTAAGGTCATACTTTCCCTCGCTGTGGGTCGATTTCTCCAGATTTTTGGACGCAAAAAAGCCCGTCCGAAACCAGACGGGCTCTTTTGCACACGAAGCGGAATATCGCCTGTGCGGTGTCGGCCGACAGCTGTGAAGGAGAACAGCCGGAGGAGGATGGCGGACACCCGATATTCCAAAAAAACAAGAAGAAAAAGATTTCATGATCCAGAAGGGTCTTGCCCTTTCTGTAACCATATTGTAACTCTTTTGAAGGACTTTTGCAATAGCTTTTTGTAATTTCTTTGTAATTATTTTTGTAAAGATTCTGTGACAGCGCTTCCGAATTCCAGATAACACTCAAAAGCTGCGTGCTCCTCCCTCCGGCCCAGCAGATACCAGCCGTTTCCTGAGGGGGCATAGAACACCTGCACGGTCTGGCCCATCGGCACTTCACGGTGGTACTTGATGGAAGCGAAGGACAGCGGCGCAGCCTCCACGACCTCCTGCGGCAGGGCGTCGCAGGCGATGTCCAGATAGAGGGAGTTGTTGATATGGCCGTTGAGGTCACACATGGAGTAGCTGGCGCGGCGCTCCCCTGCCGCCGTCAGCGGCTGGCTCTTGTGGACGATCTGGGGCAGTTCTTCGGGCAGGTCGTCGTTCTGGAAGTCCGGCATCGTCCAGCCGGGGGTGCGCAGGATGCGCCCCGCCTCAGTGTCCACGATCATCCAGCGGCAGTCCACGAGGGCCAGCTTCTCCCCTGTTTCGCTGGTGATGGTGGTCAGCCGTTTCATCGTACCTTTCTTGAACGCCTCGCAGGCCGTGGTCAGGTTGATCTTCTCCGCACGGCCCGGCATCCGCCAGACCCTGAGGGCCTGCTTGCCCACGAGGAATGCGCTGCGGCGCTCCCTGAAAAAGGCGTGGTCCATGCCGTAAGCCCGGGCGTGGTCCGCCGACACCTGCTCCACATACCGAAACAGGGCGCTGGGCTTCAGGCAGCGGCGGAAGTCGCTGTCGCCGTCCAGCACGGTCATCTGCTCCGTATAGCTTCTGTATTCACTCATATTCTTTCCCTTTCCTTATAAAAAGGGGCTGTACGCCTCCGCACAGCCCCCTCAGGTTCAATACATATTGCGCGTTTTCCTGCGCACCTTGCGCCAGATATTGAAGCAGGCCAGAGCCAGCATCGCCGCCAGCAGCATCAGGAACAGATACCCGCTGCCGCCCTCGTCGTAGCTCTTCATCTCGCTCCACTTCACGTCCAGCTCGCTGTTGACCTCATCGCTCAGGGCAGTGAACACCTCTTCTTTGGCCGCAATGTCCTCGGAGGGGTACGCGATCTCGCTGTACTTGAGGTCTTCATCCAGAATATCCCACACACAGTGCATAGGGGTGGTGTAGCCGATATACTCGATATTGGCCTTGCCGACGTCCGGTTCACACATGAAGTTGATGAACATCTCTGCAGCTTCCTCGTGCTCGCTGGTGGCGGGGATGGCCATGCTGTCCACCGACAGCACCGTTCCCTCCTCAGGGAATACCCAGGCCAGGTCGGGGTTGTCGTCGATCATGGTGATGGCGTCGCCGGAGTAGTAGACGCCGACGGCCGCCTCGCTGCCGATCATCTTATCGAAGATCTCGTCCATGACATAGGCCTGCACCAGAGGCTTCTGGGCTTTCAGCTCGTCCACCACCGCGTCCACTTCCTCCGTGGTCTGGGGGTTGACGCTGCTGCCGCTCTTGAACGCACCGATGGCGTAGGCGTCGCGGCTGTTGTTGAACATCAGGATGTTGCCTGCATACTTCTCGTCCCACAGGTCTGCCCAGCTGGTGGGGGCCTCATCTACCATCTTTGTATTGTAGATGATGCCAGTGGTGCAGAGGGTGTAAGGCACGGTGTAGGCATTCTCGGGGTCATAGTCCCCGTTGCGGTACTCCTCGTCGATGTTCTGGAAGTTCGGGATGTTGCTGTAGTCCAGCGGCATCAGCATCCCTTCGCTTATCATCTTGGCGACCATGTAGTCCGACGGGATGATGACATCGTAGTTGGCCGCGCCGGACTTGAGCTTGGCGTAGAGGGACTCGTTGGAGTCGAAGGTGGTATAGTTGACCTTGATGCCGGTCAGCTTTTCAAAGGCCGCCACCACGTCCACACTGTCGTCGGAACCGTTGGAGATATACTCGCCCCAGTTGTAGACATTCAGGGTGACGTTCTGGCCCTTGAAGCGGGTCCAGTCGTAGTCATCCGAAACAGAAATGTCCTCTGTGACCTCGATCTGTCCCGCGGCCAGAGCCGACAGCGGCATGGTCAGCGCCAGCACAGCCGTCAGCAGAAGAATGACGAAACGCTTCATTTGACATCTCCCCCTCTCAGTGCGCGCTGGTCGCGGCGGTAACCGCGGCTCTCCATGGCGTTGGAGATGAGGATGATACTCAGAATGACCACGAACATGATGGTAGACAGCGCGTAGATCTCCGGGCTGACCTTCTTGCGGGTCATGGAGTAGATGGCGATGGGCAGTGTCTCCACCGTACCGCAGTTGAAGTAGGATATCATGAAGTCGTCGATGGAGTAGGTCAGGCTGATGAGGAAGCCCGACAGGATGGCCGGGCTGATCTCGGGCAGGATGACCTTGAAAAATGCCTGCCGGGGGTCACAGCCGAGGTCCAGCGCCGCCTCAAACAGCTTGATGTCCAGCTGCTTGAGCTTGGGCGTGACATTGAAGATGACATACGGCACGTTGAACGCGATATGGGCAATGAGCAGCGTGGGGAAACCCATGATGTTGCCGGGCAGGAAGTCCAGCTCAGACGCAAAGCGCTGGTATGCCACAAAGAGCATCATCAGGGAGATACCGGTGATGATCTCGGGGTTGACCGTGGTGATATAGGTGATATTCGTCACCAGCAGGCGGCTCTTGCGCCCCATGGAGGCGATGCCCAGAGACGCCGCAGTTCCCAGCACGGTGGCGATGACCGCCGAGAACAGTGCCAGATACAGTGACACCCACAGCGCGTGCAGGATGGACTCATTGTGGAGCAGGCTGGTGTACCACTTAAAGGTAAAGCCGGTAAAGAGGGCGTAGCCCTTGCTCTGGTTGAAGCTGAACACGACCATGTACGCGATGGGCAGGTACATGAAGCAGAAGAACAGGATGACGTAGGCGCGCTGCATCAGACGCAGATGTTTCGTTTTCATCAGGACACACCCTCCATCTCATCCTCGTCGAAGCTGGACGTAAAGCTCATGCAGAGCAGCACGATGACCATCAGCACAAGGCTCATGGCAGAGCCGACATTGAGGTTGTAGCTGTTGCCGAGGAACTGCATCTCGATCAAATCGCCGATGAGCAGATTGGAACCGCCGCCCAGCATACGGCTGATGACAAAGGTGGACACCGCCGGGACGAACACCATCGTGATGCCGGTGCTGATGCCGGGGATGCTCATGGGGATGAGCACCCGGAACAGCGTCTTGGTGGTGGAAGCGCCCAGGTCCTGCGCCGCCTCCACGATGCTCTGGTCGATTTTGGTCATGCTGGTGTAGAGGGGCAGGATCATATACGGCACATAGTTGTACACCATGCCCAGCACCACAGCGCCGGAGGTATTCAGCATGTTGTAGGGTCCGAGGCCGAAGACGCCCAGAACGGCGTTCACGGGGCCGTTGAGGCTCAGCAGGCCCATCCATGCGTAGGTACGGAGCAGGAAGTTCATCCACATGGGCAGCATCACCAGCATCAGCATGATGTGCTGCTTGTTGACGCGCAGCCGGGAGAGGAAATAGCCCACCGGAAACGCGATAATGAGGCAGACGACGGTGGAGATGAGGGCCAGCAGCAGGCTGCGGGCGAACACCGAGCCATAGCCGCTGACGGTCACCAGATTGTCCAGCGTAAAGCTGCCGGCGGAGTCGGTGAGGGCGTAATACACCACGATGAACAACGGCACCACCGTGAACAGCACCATCCATACAAAGTACGGACAGGCCAGTTTCTTATCGTAAATCTTCATGCAGCCTCACCCCTCCGAACGCGACATGATATGGATCTCGTTGGGGCCGATGCGCATACCGATGGTCTCACCGGGCGTGCAGGCGCGGGTGGAATGGATGAGCCACTCGCGGCCCTCGCACTCCACATGCATCTCGAAGTGGACGCCCTTGAAGATGACGTCATTGACGACGCCCACCAGCTGGCCTTCCACCGGAGAGACCACTTCAATGTCCTCGGGGCGGACGACCACCTGTACGCTCTCCTCCCGGGCAAAGCCGCGGTCCACGCAGGGGAACTCGACGCCCGAGAAGGAGACGAGAAAATCGCGGTGCATCACGCCGTCCACGATGTTGGAGTCGCCGATGAAGTCGGCGACAAAGGCGTTCTTCGGCTCGTTGTAGATGTCCTCGGGAGTGCCGATCTGCTGCACCTTGCCGCCGTTCATGACGACGACGGTGTCGGACATGGTCAGGGCTTCTTCCTGATCGTGGGTGACGTAGATGAAGGTGATGTTCATCTCGCGCTGCAGGCGCTTGAGTTCCAGCTGCATCTCTTTGCGCAGCTTGAGGTCCAGAGCGCCCAGAGGCTCGTCGAGAAGCAGGATCTCCGGCTCATTGACCAGGCTGCGGGCGATGGCCACGCGCTGCTGCTGGCCGCCGGACATCTGACCGATGCTGCGGCGCTCGAAACCCTTCAGGCCCACAACTTCCAGCATATCCCGCACTTTGCGGCGGATGGTCTCTTCGTCCATCTTCTTGAGGCGGAGGCCGAAGGCCACATTCTCAAAGACGTTCAGGTGGGGGAACAGCGCGTATTTCTGGAACACGGTGTTCACCGGACGCTTGTAGGGCGGTACGCCTGTGATGTCCTCTCCTTTCAGCAGCACTTTGCCGGACGTCGGTTCCAGAAAGCCCGCGATGAGGCGGAGGGTGGTGGTTTTGCCGCAGCCGGAGGATCCCAGCAGCGTCACAAACTCTTTGTCATGGATGTCGAGGTTCAGCCCATCCAGGATGCGCTGACCGTCAAATTCCACTACGATGTCTCGCAGCGAAACGATCACCGAGTTGTTCATTTCTTTCCTATATCCTCCTTGTAACTCAGATACGAAAAAAGACAGGGGTTTACTCCCCCATCCTTTCATCGCATTAGGGTGACTTTGAGTCTGCTCCCTCGCCCATCCAATATGTGCTGGCTGTGGGAGCAGACTCATCCCCGCACAACATCCATGACGACCGTAACATTGCGCAGTTATTCTGCCCTGTCTTGTCTATCTTAAACAATCTTTGTCAAAATGTCAATCACTCTGCTGATGTTTGCCGAAACTTTGACTCCGAGGGGGCTTTTCCCACCCGGGTTTTACATCAATTTTGCATATAGCGTTTCCTTGTACAGCATAAAAGCACCTGCAGTGCAGAACTGCGGGTGCTTTTGGGATAAATTCTCAGGTGTCGGCTTTCAGCTGCCGGGCCGTCAGGCAGAGGGCCTGCACGGTCTGGCCGTCCACGGTGTAGACAGAGCTGTCGCCCGACACCATCATATAATAGCCGTCGGTGCCGATGGCATATGTCAGGGTGACAATGCCGTCTGCCGTCGTCACCTCTGCTGTCACCAGCGGGGCGTCGAAGCCGCAGGCGGAAGGGTCGGCGGCAGTGTCCTGCCCGGTGACATAGCTGGCCAGTGCGGCCAGCAGAGCGTCCGTCTTGTCGGTGTCCAACGCAGCATTCGGTTCATCTGTGAGCTGCCAGACGGTCTGATAGGTGGTGCTGTCGGCCTCCGTGGGCGGGGATACGGATCGCAGCTTGATCGTCTCGCCGCTTTGGAGGGTATAGCGCACGGCCTCGATGTCCGAGACGGTGATGCCCGCCGGGCTGAACGCCCCGAAGAGCTCCGCCTTTGTCTGCTCCATGCAGCGGAACCTGGCCGCGTCCACGGTATAGACAGCGTCGCCGCCCTCCCGCCGGACGTACACATCGCCGGTGACGGGGTTCTCTGCCCCCACGGTAAGGGTGGTACTCTCCCCCGCCGCCGAAACATTCACGACAAGCTGAGGCGCGTCGAAGCCGTAGTTCTCGCTGGGCTGCGCCTCGAGCTGGCGCTTGGCCTTCATGCCTGCCAGCGCGGTGCGGATGGTGTTGCAGGCCGAATCGTCCAGATGGTAGGCCGGGTCCTCGGTCAGCGTCCAGCCGTCATCAGAGGGCCGAAGCGTCAGCGTCTCGCCGCCATACTGGATGGAGACGCTTTCCAGCGTGGCGGTGGTCCCATCCAGCAGCGGGATGCTGCCGTCCTCGGCCTCGCTGGCGGCCTGTTCGGCCTTCTGGTTCGCGTGGGTCAGCAGGGCCAGCGCCGCCCCGGCGGCGAGGACGAACACCAGCAAAACGATGAGGGTATGCTGTTTTGCTTTCATGGCGTGCCTCCTTACTTGCGGCGGCGCAGCAGCACCACCACTGCGCCCACGGCCAGCACAGCCGCCGGGAGGATGAGGACGAACACCAGACCCAGCACAGCGGCGGTGTGGCCCGAGATGGTGATGGGCGCAGCTTCCAGCGCCTTGGACTCCACGAGGGTGGTCCCCTCCTGCCCGGCCAGAGAGGCTGCGCAGCCCTGCAGGAAGGTCACGTTGCCGGGAACAGTCTGGTAGACGGCTTCGTTGTCCATGTTGCCGCAGTTGACCCAGATGACCTCTGCGCCGGTGCTGTTATTGGAAGCATAGGCTGCCAGTGCAAAGGGGCCGTCGGGGTCGCCGTCTTCCTGCTCGGCGGTGGTCATCTCATAGCCCGCCGCCTTGCTGTAGGAGCTCTCGGTGCTGACCAGCAGAGCTTCCGAGGCGACGCCCTCCGTCTCGGTGATGGTGATGCCCTGCGCCATCTGCAGCAGGACGCGGCGGCTGGTGTCGATGCCGTCCAGCGTGCCGCTCTCGGTGTCGGTGGCGTAATCCGGCAGCAGATAGTAGGGGTAACCGTTCAGGTAATGGCCGCTGTCTCCTTCCACCACAAGGCCGGTCGTGCGGGTCAGTCCGAACTCGGCCATCAGGGCGTCAAGATTCGGGGTGGAGTAATAACTGTCGGTGGTGAGCATCAGATGTCCGCCGTTTTTCAGGTAGGCGCGCAGGGCCGACATCTCATCCACGAGGCCGCCCGCCGATGCAACGTCCTGCTGCGGGTCATTGATGATGAGCAGGTCGCAGTCGTCCGGGATGGTGTCCGTCAACAGGTCGAGGAGGCTGACCGAAAGGTTCTGGCCCTCCAGCGCGTCGGTCAGGGTGTCGGTGAGGCGCTGTTCGCCGTGGTTCGTCGTGTAGTAGGCGTGGAGCTCTTCGCCGCTGGTGATGCGGTAGATGGCAGCGGTGAGCTTATTTTCGCCGCCAAAGGTCACGCTGTAGCTGCCGGTGGTGTAGTAATCGGAGTAGTCATAATCGTAGAGGTCGGACGCCGCCAGCACGGCGCTCTTCTCCCCCGAGACGAGGATGAGACTGCCGTTCTCAGCCGACTGCACGCCGTACTGGGCGGCGAAGGTCGGGTAGACGGCGGGGTCTTTCGTCTCCCACTTGATGTGGCTGCTCTCGGAGGCGTAGCGGTCCAGCAGCTTTGTGATGATGGCGTCCTCGCTGCCCGTCTCGGCCAGATAATAGATGGTGACATCCTGCGTCAGGGCGTGGGCGATGTCCCTGGAGCTGTCGCTGAGGGTGTAGAGCCCGGCTTCCGAGAGGTCGAACTCGGTGTACTTCGTCGGAACGGCCCGGACGATGAGGTTGAGCAGGACGGCCAGCACGACCACCAGCACCGTGACCGCCGAGGCATAGATGCCGCTGCGCAGCCGCAGACGTTCCAGCGGGCCTGCGCTCTTTTTCTCAAATTTCTTCATAGTCTGCCCCCTCTCAGTTCCAGCGGCGCTTCTCGATGCCCTGCGCCGTAAAGAAGAGGAAGAGCACCGTCACCGTCAGATAATAGACCAGCGTCGGGATGGAAAAGCTGTTGTTGACGAACTCCTCAAAGGGCGCAAACAGGCAGAGGGCGCTCAAGACAGCACTGAACGCTTCGGTGAGCCATGCGCTGCGCAGCAGGAACAGGGCGCTCAGCCCGGCACAGAGGGCCGCAAAGCAGAAGCAGCCCAGCGTGAAGCTCCGGGTGCGCAGACCAACTGCAAGGGAGGCTCCCGCCGACAGAGCCGTAAAGACCACCAGCGCCACGGCGCTTCCGGCGTTGAACATGCTGCGGAGGCTGGGCATCATATAGGCCAGCAGCAGGGCCGAAAAGCCCATGACTGCCGCGATGATCTGGTTCTCCGTGAGGCCGGAGCAGAACTCGCAGACGGCAATGGCCGCACAGCCCAGCAGGAAATAGCACAGCAGCGCGGCGAAATTCGCCCCGCAGGCCGAGGCCGTGCCGCCCAGAAGCCAGAGCACGACGATCATGATGCCGTCGGCCAGACAGGGCAGCGCGAACACGGTGCAGAGGGCCAGATACTTGCCCACCACGATGCCCCACACGGACACCGGGCTGGTGAGAAGGAGCTGGTCGGTGCGGGCGCGGCGCTCTTCGGCCAGCGAACGCATGGCCAGCACCGGGAAATAGAGCAGCAGCATGAAGATCGTGCGGTAGAGCGTATAATAGCCAAAATCCGTCAGGCCGTAACCGAGGTTCAGGGCCAGAAAATAGATGCCGGAAGCCGCCAGCAGAAAGGCCGTGAGCAGATAGCCCATCATGCCGTGAAAAAAGCTGCGCAGCTCCCGCTTGTAGATGGCAAGCATCGAATCAGTCCTCCTTTTTATCCGAAGTCTCTTCCGGAGCCGTCAGCTCAAGGAAGAGCTCTTCCAAATCGCGCTCTTCGGCGGCAAGGTCCACGACGGCGGCCAGATGCCCCTGCGACAGGATGAGTGCCTTGTCGCAGACGGCCTTCACCTCACTGAGGATGTGGCTGGACAGGATGACCGTGTGGGTGCGGCCCAGCTCCCGGATGAGGCGGCGCAGCTCGATGACCTGCGCCGGGTCGAGACCCACGGTGGGTTCGTCCAGAATGATGAGCTGCGGACTGCCCAGCAGCGCCTGCGCCACGCCCACCCGCTGGCGGTAGCCCTTCGAGAGGCTGCGGATGAGCCGGGGCAGGACATCTTCCAGACCGGTACGGCGGGCGGCAGACTGCACCTGTGCCGGGCGGTCGGCTTTCTTGACACCTTTCAGTTCGGCGGCAAAGTCGAGGTACTCGGCCACCGTCATCTCCGGGTAAAGGGGCGGCTGTTCCGGCAGATAACCCACGCAGGCTTTGGCGGCGTCGGCTTCCTCGGGCAGCGGATGGCCCGCCACCGTCACCTGCCCCTCCGTGGCGGCAAGATAACCGGTGAGGATGTTCATGATGGTGGACTTACCGGCACCGTTCGGCCCCAGCAGGCCGTAGATGACGCCGTCCTCCACCGTGAAAGAGATGTCGTCCACTGCAAGGCGGCTGCCGTATTTCTTGGTGAGGTGGGATACTTCTATCACAAAAAACGCTCCTTCTCTGCGGGTGTCCCCGGGAATATCTGCATCATTTTAGCCCGAAAATGTGTCAGAAATAAGATAAACCTGTGTGCGTTTCCAAATATTGTTTCTTTTGCGCTGATGCGGCAGTTTTCGCGGCCGGACGCAAAAAGAGCGCCGCTCCCCGCAAAGGGAACGACGCTCTTGGAAGCCTTGTAATTGTTGCAATTACTTACGGCCGAAACGCTTGTTGAAGCGCTCAACACGTCCGCCGGTGTCGACCAGCTTCTGCTTACCAGTGTAGAAAGGATGGCACTTGGAGCAAACTTCGACGTGGATCTCGGGCTTGGTGGAACGAGTCTTAATGACGTTGCCGCATGCGCAGGTGATGGTGCAGTCAACGTAGTTCGGATGGATACCCTGTTTCATTCTTTTCACCTCATTTCTGGTTCTGACTTATTGGGGCCATATTTAATGTATGTGCCCATCACAACCTTCAATATCGGCTACCCCCTCGAGCGGCCTTGGAAACGATTGCCTTAATATTATATCACTCTCCGGAAAAATTGCAAGAGGATATTTTGACTTTTTTGCACTTTTTTCTGGAAAGTCCTTCTCTCCGCTCCGGAAAACGAACAAACCCGGCAGAAAACTCTGCCGGGCCGTTTCTGATTCCTCCAGCCTCACCTAGGAATGGGCGTTCCGGCTCCCGCAGGACAGCTGCTTTCCGCAAAAGCAGCTGTCAGAGCCAAAGCTCCAGGACAAGGCTTATCTGCATCGCATCCGAAAGACACGATGAAACGAATTTACTGGACAAAGTAAATGCCGTCGGCACCCTCCACATCCGAGATGGCGACCATGAGCAGCTCGCCCTCGTCCGTCCAGGTAAAGATGCAGGCGTAGCGCAGCTCCTCGCCGTTGTAGTCGAAGATGACGCCCACGCTGCCGTCGTCGAGATACTGGTAAGTGCCGTTCAGCGTGCCGCCGCCCTGGATCATCTTTGCGCCGCCTGCGGCGTCAAAGGTGAACTGCAGCGTACCGCCGTATGCCGCCAGAGACTCGTCCATCTCGGCCTGAGTCATCTCGCCGCCGTCGATGTAGCCGCCGGCAAACGACCAGACCGTGTTGCTCATGTCCGGCGTGTCTGCCTGCGGAAGCTCCCACAAAGAGTTTTCCTCTTCCAGCACAGCTGCCGTAGGGGCCGCATCCACAGAGATGGCCGGCGCGGCCAGCACCGGTGTCGAAAGCGAGGCCAGAAGTGCCGCGCTGAGTGCAAGAGAAGTAATACGTTTCATAAAACTTTTCCTCCTTGTGCGATATTCGGAGAGCACATTTTGTCTAGTTCCAGTATACTCTTTTCTGCCCCTGCGGCGGACAGTTTGACACGATTCGCCCCGAAACTGCGCTCAATCGACCCGGCTCACAGGGAAACGCGGAGGATGAATCTGCCGTCCTGCACCGAGAAATCCGAAAGCCCTTTATATTTTTCCACGATCGCGCAGATGCTGCGCACACCGATGCCGTGTCCTTCGGCGTGGGTCACCGGCAGGCCGTTTTCAAACTGTATCCCCTCCGGACAGGGATTGACGAACTGCAAAAAGAGATGCCCGTTCTTTTCCCGGGCAGTAACTTCAATGTATGCAGGGCCATTCTCTGCTTTCATCCTGCGGCAGGCCCGGAGCGCATTTTCCAGCGCATTGGAGAGCAGCACGCAGAGGTCTGTCTCGGCCACCGAGATAAGCTGCGGGATATGAGCCTGAATGTTGAGCGGCACACCGCAGCTCTCCGCCCGGCCTGCAAAGGACGAGAAGATGAGGTTCGCAGCCTCGTTCTCGCAGTAGGTCGTCACCTTGCTGGCCTCTATCTCGGAGCAGATGCTCTGGATGTACTCCTGCGCCTGCTCTCCCCTGCCGTTCTCGATGCAGGCGGAGATGTATTGCAGATGGTGGCGCAGGTCGTGGCGGTAGGCGCGGGTCTGCTGCTGGGAGGTGCGCAGGGCCTCGATCTCCCGCACCGCCTGGCCGACCTGCAATTTGAGGTTGTTCCGGGTCTGTTCCAGCTGGCCGCGGGTGCGCTCCTCTGCCGAGACCCGGAGGACAAAGACGATATACGCCACGCTGCACACGAAGGGCATGAATTCCACCGCCGCCTGATTGCCCTGGGCGAGAAGGTCGGTGTAGATACGGGTCACATAATCGAAAAGGTAGCCTGCCAGCGGCACTACGCCAAACAGAAGCTGCATCGAGCGCGGATACCGGGCAAAGCTGCGGGCCGCCGGGGCAACATAGCGCAGCAATACTGCCAGCAGCGGCAGCGTGACCACAATCTCGACGGCGGGCTGCAGCCAGTCGATGCCCGGCACCATCGCAATGACCAGCAGTGCCACCCAGCGCCGGAGCTGACAGCACAGATATGCCGCCAGCACCGAGATGGTGGGCCAGAGCCATTTTCCGCTGAGGACGCTGAGGATGATGGCAAGCGGCAGATGGGTGATAAGCGGATACGTCTCCTGCATCGCCGTCCAGCTATCCATATAAGTAATGAGCGCCTGCATCAAGAGCATGGCTGCTGAGCCGACCGCCAATATGATGCAGTTCTTCTTCGTCCAGTGGATGTCGCAGAACGCCGCCGAGAGTGCGATGCCAAAGAGCGCCACGGCAACGCCGTTTGGTACAGTAAGAGCGTTCACTACATGACCACCTGCTTTCGGTCAAAAATATAGCTCAGGTAGCGGTCTTTCGTTTCCGAATACTTCCCGTGGGGCAGCGGCACCACGGCTCCGTCCTGCATCGTGATGGAGCGGGCTGCGATATTGGCGATATACTCCATATTGATAAGGAAGGAGCGGTGGGGACGGAGGAAATTCGGGTATTCCACGAGCTGGTCGCAGAGGTCGTCCAGCCGGCCCATGCTTTCCAGCACGACGCCGTTGTTCAGGTGAAACGTGAGCGTCCGCCCCATCACCTCGCAGTAGACCAGCTCTTCCAGCTCCAGGCGGACGATGCCGCTCTTGCTCCGGAGGATGAGGCTGTGCTTCTGCTCCCTGGTGCAGGCCGCACAGGCCGAGTCCATCAGGCGGAAAAAGTCCTCTCTCCGGATGGGCTTGAGCTGGTAATACCATGCATCCACCGCGTAGGATTCCACCGCAAACTCCGTGCTTGAAGTAAGGAAGATGATCTTCACATTCGAGTCATATTCCCGTATCTCCCGGGCCGCAGCCATCCCGTTTTCGCCCGGCATCAGGACATCCAGCAGGATGATGTCGAAGCGCGTTCCCTTCTCCACCTCCGCCATCAGCTCGACCGGGCTTTGATAAGACGTATGGGCAAAGTCCTGCCCGCGGTCAGCCGCATATTCTTCCAGCAGAGCTTCCAGCCGTCTGGTCTCCTGGGTCTCGTCGTCACAAAATGCGATCTTCAGCATAAGGGGATCGATCCATTCCCTTCTTTGTTTATTCTCTTCTATAGTATAGAGATTCTTGCTTTTTTCGTCAAGTTGTGATGGCAGTCCACCGGGCTGATTGCTTGCCGCCTGCGGGCGGCCGTGCTGATCCGCCAACGATCCCTTTTGCACAGAAAACGAGCCTCCTGCATTGGAAAATCGATGCAGGAGGCCTGTTATTACCATATTATGAGGGAACCGTAATTTATAATTTCGCACCCGGCAATCAATGAAACATGCCACAGGAAAATGACGCAGAAAAATATTCTTTTCAACCCGCCTGCTGCCGCTTGTCCAGGCGCATCTTGTCGGCGATCATCGCGATGAACTCCGAGTTGGTCGGTTTGCCGCGCAGGTTGTGGATGGTGTAGCCGAAGTAGCTGTTCAGGGTGTCCACATCGCCACGGTCCCATGCCACCTCGATGGCGTGGCGGATGGCCCGCTCTACCCGGCTGGCGGTGGTGCCGTTTTTCTTGGCGATCTCCGGGTACAGGCGCTTGGTGACGGCGTTGATGTACTCCGGCTCGTTCATGGTGAGCAGGATGGCATCCCGCAGGAACTGGTAGCCTTTGATGTGGGCAGGGACGCCGATCTGATGCAGAATGTCCGTGACCTTCAGCTCGTCGCTGTCCACGCTGGCCGTGATAAGCCGCTTCTGGTGGCCGTGGGCGACTTTGAGCACCCGGCTGGCAAGGACATTCTCGTCGAAGGGTTTGACAAAGTAGTAGGCGAAGCCCTCATCCAGCAGCTCCTGGACCATTTCCTCGCTCTGGAAGGCGCCGGTGACGAAAAACGTGGTGTGCGTTTCGCCGGCGGCGACATATTTCTGCTTGACGGCCAGAGCATCCAGCCCGGGCATGAAGGCATCCAGCAAAACCACCTGCGGCCGCACCACAAGCATCTTCTGCAAAATCTGAAGGCCGTCTTTTTCCACGACGGTCACTTCTACGCCTTTTTGCTCCAGCGCCTCTCGGCAGGCTGCCGTAACATCTGCGCTGGTATCCGACATCAAAAATCTTACTTTATCCATCGTACTATCCTCCAATGTGTGCAGTTCCCTTTACAGTCTAGATTTTACCATAATTTACCATGGATTGCAACAGGAAATTTTTACATTTTCTGGAATTTTCGCAAAAATTTTCTTGTTCATTCTGCGGTCTGCGCTTCGGCACCGTTTTGAACGGCGTTTTTTGCCTGTTCGAGCATCGTCTGGGCGAAAATCCCGTAGCCACGAGTGGGGTCATTGACCAGAACATGGGTCACAGCACCCACGAGGCGCCCATTTTGGAGGATGGGGCTTCCGCTCATGCCCTGCACGATGCCGCCGGTCGCAGACAGAAGCGAAGGGTCGGTCACCCGGATGACCAGATTCCGGCGAGGGTCGGCGTCGCTGACCCGCTCGATCTGGATGCGGTATGCGCGGGGCGTTTCCCCCTCGATGGTGGCCCATATCTCAGCGGGACCGGTGACGACTTCCTGCGCGAACGCGATCTCCCGCAGCTGGCCCGAGAAGTGGGTGCGCGTCGTGCCGTAGACGCCGTTCTCGCCGTTGATGCGGATGGTGCCGATGGCGTGGGCGCTCAGGAAATGGCCCTTTAACTCACCGGGGCTTCCGGCCGTTCCGGCACTGCAGCCGGTTATCTCGCAGGGAACGATCTCGCCGCTGCGCAGGGCGACGCTTTCGCCGGTGTCGCTGTCGCTGATGGGGTGGCCCAGTCCCGCAAATACGCCGAGCTCCTCGTCGGCGAAGGTCAGTGTACCCACACCGGCGGAGGAGTCCCGCACCCACATTCCGGCCCGCCACTGCCCGGCGGCACCGTCCCACACCGGGGTCAGGGCAGTCAGCTTCTGCTCACCGCTGCGGATATACACGACCTCTACGGACTGCCCCTCGGCAGCGTCCAGGGCCTCCTTTACGGCGTCATTGCTCTCGGTGCGGGTCTGCCCGATGCAGATGACCCGGTCACCGAGGCGAAGCCCGGCCTCCTTGGCGGGATTCGATGTCCCGCCGCCAGCCTGCCCGATCTCCGAAAATCCCACGATGAGCGCTCCTTCGGAGAACATCTTGACGCCGAACGGTGTACCGCAGACGGTCACTCTGGGCCGCTCTGTCACCACCGCCCGGATGGTCTTGATGGGGAGCCACCCGCCCAGCGTCAGCGTCGTCTGGTAGCTGCCCACCGCCCGGGTGCTGGCGACATTCCGGCTTCCATGGCCGCGCTGCGGCTCGACCCATGCAAAGCGGGGAAGATATAAGGCTTGTCCCGGCTCCAGATAGACCCGGTCCGGCAGACAGCTGTACAGCCAGCCCAAAGCTGCCGCAAGAGCCAGCAGCAGATATGCCGCCGCAAGCTTTGCCCGCTGCATTCTCTTCACGCCCATGGCCTCCCTCGCTGTTTTTGGGGTTATTATGCGGACGCAAAGAGGGAATTATCCTTCGGCAGTTGACTTTTGCGGCGAATCTTGCTACTATAAATAAAGTTTCCGTGCGGGAGTGGCGGAATGGCAGACGCGCTGGTTTTAGGCACCAGTTCCAACGGAGTGAGGGTTCGACCCCCTTCTCCCGCATAAAAAACGACCTCAAGCTCAGGCTTGAGGTCATTTTTTATCTTGCGGAGAAGAGGGGTCGAACAGCACGGCCGCCCGCAGGCGGCAAGCAATCAGCCCGGTGGGCTGTTGCTTAGTGCGCGGGTCCCACGAGTCAGGAATGTCTACGGGGACCGCAGCCGCTGATGACCTCAAGCTCAGGCTTGGGGTCATTTTTTATCTTGCAGAGAAGAGGGGTCGAACAGCACGGCCGCCCGCAGGTTCGTACCATGATATGGACAAATAATCCCTTTGATGCATCAGGCCGCCGTCTCTGTTTTACGGAGACGGCGGCCTGATGCATTATTTTTGACTACTTTTTGTCCCGGGGAACCCCCGGAAAAATCCTGCTATGACCTACTTTTTCTGACTACGATCCTGACTACAAAGTACCCGGCAAAAGCAGACAGTATCGCGCAGTATCTGGCAGTATCCGACAGACGCAGATAACAAAAAAATCCACGAAACATCGACTTTTCACCGACATCCCGTGGATACTTCTTGGTGCGAGGGAGGGGATTTGAACCCCCAAGGATAAACCACACGCACCTCAAACGTGCGCGTCTGCCAGTTCCGCCACCCTCGCATATGAAGTTTTGATGCAATCTTGATTTCTCTCGGCCTTGAGGTCTAAGCCGTATCGCTGACTGCTCAAGTATAATACCATACTCCCCCGACGATGTCAAGCGTTTTCATAGATTTTTTTGCCATTCATATCTTGTAAATGGAGTTTCCGTGCAGAAATGACTTAAGAAGGAGGTTTTTGGAAATGACTTTTTTCAAATCCAGCAAACATCAAAGATTGTTGTGGAGCCTTTTGCTGCTTTCTGTCGGGGCGGCGGCGGGGTTCGGACTGGGGATATTCTGCGGTGCAGAGCCGCCCGTAGGCTGCCGGGAGAGCGACCTGACCCCGGTGCCGGACGAAAGCTTCGTCTCCCCTGCCTCGGCGTCCTCCGTAGAAACGTCCCCGGAGCCGGAGCCGATGCCCGAGAAGTGGGTCTGTCTGACCTTCGACGACGGCCCCAGCAAGACGACGCCGGATGTTCTGTCCGCGCTGAACCGTGCCGGGGTAAAGGCGACCTTCTTTGTAGTCGCCACCGGCAACAACGACAAATATCTTCCCCTCATCTCTGAGGCTGCTGCCGCCGGACATCAGATCGCGCTCCACTCCGCCTCCCACGAGTACAGCGACATCTACCAGAGCGCGGACGCTTACTGGAAGGACATCGACCTGTTAAAGGAACGCCTCTCCCCTTACGTCCGGGCCGACGGTCTGCGGTATCTGCGCTTCCCGGGCGGCAGTACCAACACCGTGAGCCGCCGCTACGGCGGGCGCGGGCTGATGCAGCAGCTCAAAGAAGAAGTCACTGCAAAAGGCTACGCCTATGTAGACTGGAACGTCTGCGCCGAGGACGCCGTGGGCGGCAAGCCCAGTGCAGGCACCATCTTCCGCAACATCGTGCGGGAGACCGGCGAGCAGACCCAGTGCATCGTGCTGATGCACGACTCGGCCACCACCCGCACCACTTCCGAAGCCCTGCCCGACATCATCCAGTGGTACAAGGACAACGGTTTTGCCTTCCTCACGGTAGAGCAGGCCGTCCCCCTGCCCACGACATAGCAAAAAGCCCCGGAGGGCCTGCCAGACGGCAGACTTTCCGGGGCTTTGGTGCGTAGGAGCAGCTTACTCAGCGGCCTGATTGAACAGGACGAAGGCACGATAAGCCATGTACAGGTCGGTCTTGTGGATGACCTCGAAGGGAGAGTGCATGGACAGCACAGGCACACCGATGTCGATGACGGGGATGCCGCGGTTGGCAACATACTTTGCGATGGTGCCGCCGCCGCCCAGGTCGAGGCGGCCCAGCTCACCGATCTGCCATGCAACGTCGTCGGCGTCCATCATGCGGGTGACATAGCCCACCAGCTCTGCAGAAGCGTCGTTTGCAGCGCTCTTGCCGCGGCTGCCGGTGTACTTGAACAGCGCGATGCCGCGGCCTGCGTAGGTGCCGTTCATCGGCTCGAAAGCGCTGGCCCAGCTCGGGTCGTAAGCAGCGGTGACGTCGGCGGACAGGCAGACACTGTTGCGGAAAGCAATGATGTCGTCCTGACCAGCGGTACGGCAGAGCTCCTGCATGAAGTGGAAGACGTACATGCTCTGCATACCGGTGACGCCGTCAGAGCCGATCTCTTCCTTATCGGTCAGGACGCAGACGGTGGTGAAGGCGGGATTCCTGGTGGCGATCTCGGCCATCAGAGCGGGGTATGCATCGACGCGGTCATCGTGGCCGTAGGCGCCGATCATGGAGCGGTCGAAGCCGACGTCGCGGGACTTATAAGCGGGGACGATCTCGATTTCAGCGCGTGCAAAATCCTTCTCGGTGATGCCGTACTTCTCGTTGAGGAGGATCATGGTGTTCAGCTTGACAGCTTCCTTCACTTCCTCGTCGTCCACAGCGTCGGAGCCGATGAGGATGTTCAGTTCCTCGGCGCGGATGCCGTCGCTCAGCTTGCGCTCGCCCTGCTCAGCGCCCAGATGGGGCAGCAGGTCGGTGATGCAGAAGACGGGGTCGTTCTCGTCCTCGCCCACGTTCACAGAGACAGTGGTGCCGTCAGCGCGGGAGAACACGCCGTGGATCGCCAGCGGCATGGTACCCCACTGGTACTTGCGGATGCCGCCGTAGTAGTGGGTCTTGAAGTAGCTGAAGTGGTCGGACTCGTACAGCGGGGTCGGGCGCAGGTCCAGACGGGGGCTGTCGGTGTGAGCGATGACCAGATGGAAGCCGTCCTCGAAACTGCGGGTGCCGATGGTGGAAGCCACGATGGCCTTGCCCAGCTGGCTGAAGTAGACCTTGTCGCCGGGGGCGTAGGTCTTCTTCGGGTCGAACTGCTGGTAGCCTGCGTCCTTGAGCATCTGCTCGCTCTCAGCGGCCACCTCGCGCTCGGTCTTGCCTGCGTCGAGGAATTTCTTGTAGCCCTCAGCGAATGCGTGGGCCTCCTGCTTGACAGCGGCGGACTTGTCGCCGACGTAAGCGGGCTTAAACAGCAGCTTTTCAGCCAGCTGCTGGTTCGGAGTTTTTTCTGCCATAGGATCTCTCCTGCCTTTCTGTTTTCTTACACTTGTTGGAAGCTGTTTTCACGGCCATTGCACACCGTCTGAACGGCCTTTTTGCCCGCAGACTGCGTTGCTTTCTCTTGCGATCCGTCAGGATCGCTGCGAAAAATCGCCTTGCCTGCAAGCAAAAATCCTCGTTCATCCGGCACACTCTGGCCATGAAAACAGCTTCATCTATCAAAGACCCGCAGGTTTTTGGCCTGTCGGTTCTTCTTCATTGGTTGAGATTCAGCCGCCGTAGAGCCGGGTATAGACGGCGTAGCTGGCGGTTATCTTTTCGACGTAATGGTGCATCTGGTTATAGGGGAAGCCTTTCAGGGTCTGCCCGTCGGAGGAATGCTCTTCCATCCGCAGCAGATTATCTACTGTCCCCCATCCGCTGTGGTAGGCGGCGGCAGCGGTAGCCACATCGCCGCCGTACCGCTCCATGCAGAGATGGATGTAGTAGCAGCCGAAGCGGATGCTGACGTCAGGGTCGTAGAGTTCATCGAAGGTCAGGTCCTCATCCGGCGCAATCTTGCTGCGCAGCCAGATAAAGGTCTCCTCGGTCATCTGCATCAGCCCCCGAGCCTCCACGCTGGAAGTGGCGGCGGGGTCGAAGCCGCTCTCCGTCCGGATGAACGCATAGACCAGCAGCGGGTCGAGCTCGTATTCTGCGGCCCACTGCTCCACCTGCCGGCTGTATTTACGGGGGTAGAGCAGCCGGTCGGCCTCCCGGGCGAGGGGCGGCAGAGCCATCAGGAGCACTGCCGCGATGCAGACCAGCACCACCAGTCTGCGCAGCAGTCGGAACAGCGTTTTCAAGCGCAGCATCCCTCCCCGATGAGAGCGTCACAGAGCTCGTTTGCTGCCTTCGCCAGCGCCTCGCGGGTGGAGGTGTTGGGCAGGATGTAGTCTGCCCTGGCGGTCAGCACAGCCTCCGGCGTCTGGGCGTTGAGGCGGCGGGCGGCCATCTCAGGCGAGATGCCGTCCCGGGCCGCGATGCGCTCCACGCTGACTTCAAACGGTGCCGTGACCACGCAGAGCTTGTCGCACTCGGCCTCTGCCGCCGTGCCGATGATGACCGCGCCGTCCAGCACAAAGAGCTTCGCCCCCGCCTGCTGCGCGGCCTGTTTGGCGGCGCGGATGCGTCGGACGATCTCCGGGTGGGTCAGCGCGTCGAGCGCAGCTTTCCCCTCGGGCGTTGCAAAGGCGCGGTCGGCCAGCAGGCGGCGGTCGAGGGTGCCGTCTTCCTTTATAATATCTGCCCCGAAGCGCTCAGCCAGCCGGGGCAGCAGCGGTGAACCCGGAAGCAGGATCTCGCGGGAGAGCTGGTCGGCGTCTGCCAGCGGGATGCCCCGGGCCGCGAACACCGCCGTGACCGTCGATTTGCCGCAGCCGCTGCGGCCGGTGATGCCCAGCGTCATCATAGCTTTATCACCCGGAACGCGGCCGCACGGATGAGGCGGTTATAGACGGCCATGGACAGGCCGTCTTTCTGGGGGCAGCGGGCGTAGACCACAGCATCGCCCTGCTCATCCAGCGCACGCAGGGAGCGGAAGATGTGCTTTGCCTGGTCGGCTCCGTCCCCCTCCCGGCCATACTCCACACAGGGTACACCCAGCTTTTCGGCCTCGCCGGTAAAGCAGAGGCAGCTGGGGTTCTCGGCGGCGTGGGCATCCACATAGGCTTTGAACTGCTCGAAGGTGCCGTCCAGAAGGGTCACATCTGCCTTGGGGGCGTAGTGCTTATACTTCATGCCGGGGCTGCGGACGACCGCGCCCTCCGGCAGCTTCTCGAGGATGGCCTTGGAAACTTCCACTTCCTCGCCCAGCGCACGCTCGAGGTCTTCCAGCGTGATGTGGCCGGGACGGAAGAGGGTGGGCTTTTCGCCCACCACCGACACGACGGTGGACTCCACGCCCCAGTCGCACTCGCCGCCGTCCAGAATGAGGGGCAGGCGGCCATCCATATCGGTAAAGACGTCCTGTGCGTTGGTGGGGCTGGGCTTGCCGGAGAGGTTGGCCGACGGGGCCGCAAAGGCGCAGCCGCTGGCCTCGATGACAGCCCGTGCCACCGGGTGGCTGGGCATCCGGATGCCCACGGTGTCCAGACCGGCACAGCACTCCGCTGCCACCTCGGGGCCGCGGGGCATGATAATGGTCAGCGGGCCGGGACAGAACGCCGCCATCAGCAGCTGGGCGCGTTCCGGCACCTCGCTGACGAGGCCGTGCAGCATCTCAGGGCCGGTGACGTGGACGATGAGGGGATTGTCCTGCGGACGTCCCTTCGCCACAAAGATCTTGCTCACGGCCTCGCCGTTGCGGGCGTCGGCCGCGATGCCGTAGACTGTCTCGGTAGGCAGGGCTACCAGCTCGCCCTGCCGCAGAAGCTCGGCTGCGCGGGCAATGCCCTCAGCGTCAGCCGGGCGGACTTCAGTATTGATACTCATACGAATCATCGCTCTTTTCTTCTGTAAAGCAATTATTCTTTACAGTTTTTCGTGCGCATTCTGCGCAAGTTTATGCGTTTAGCTTTTGCAGTTTCTCGGCCTGCTCACGGGTGGCGAGGGCGTCGATGATGTCGTCCAGATCGCCGTCCATGATCTTGTCGAGGTTGTGTACCGTCAGGCCGATCCGGTGGTCGGTGCAGCGGTCCTGCGGGAAGTTATAGGTGCGTATCTTCTCGCTGCGGTCCCCTGTTCCCACCTGACCGGCGCGGTCGGCGTTGATGGCGTCCTGCTGCTCCTTCTGCTTCTGGGCCAGCAGGCGGCTGCGCAGGATCTCCAGAGCCTTGTCCTTGTTCTGGAACTGGCTGCGCTCGTTCTGGCACTCGACCACGGTTCCGGTGGGGATGTGGGTGACGCGGATGGCGCTGGATGTCTTGTTGATGTGCTGACCGCCTGCACCCGAAGAGCGGAAGGTGTCGATGCGCAGGTCCTTCATGTCCAGCGCAAAGTCCACCTCTTCGGCCTGCGGCATCACGGCCACGGTGGCCGTCGAGGTGTGGATGCGGCCCTGCGTCTCCGTTTCCGGTACACGCTGCACCCGGTGGACGCCGCTCTCGTACTTGAGGCGGTTGTAGGCGCCCCGGCCATTGACCGCAAAGACAGCTTCCTTGGTTCCGCCGAGCTCCGTCTCGTTGAGGTTCAGCAGCTCCACCTCCCAGCCCCGGCTCTGGACGTACATGGTGTACATCCGCACGAGGCTGTGGGCGAACAGCGCAGCTTCCTCGCCGCCGGCACCGGCGCGTATCTCCATGATGACGCTTTTCTCGTCGTTTGCGTCCTTCGGCAGCAGCAAAATTTTGAGATTATTTTCCAGCTCTGCCACATCCTGACTTTTTTCGCTCAGTTCCTGCTGTACCATAGCCTTAAAGTCCGCGTCGAGGGGCTCGTCCCCTTCCAGCAGGGCTTTCGCCTGTGCCAGGTGGTCCTGCGCAGTGGTGAGGGCGTGGTAAGCGTCCACCACCGGCTGTGCTTCATGGTACTCCTGCATCAGGCGGCGGAACTGCGCCGGGTCGGCGGCAGTTTCGGGCTGATTGAGACGGATAGAAAGTTCTTCGAACCGGCGGCAGACGGCCTCCATTTGGGAAGTCAGATTCGGCATATCAGGCAGTTCTCCTTACAAAACAGTTTCTGAATGTGCTGTGCCGCCGGGCTATTCCTGGCCCGGTTTGATGACCTTTTTGATGTTCTTCTCGATCTTCGCCCGGGGCAGCATGACCTCGCGGCCACAGCCCGTGCAGCGGATCTTGAAATCCATGCCCACCCGCAGCACCTCGAAGCTTGCTGCTCCGCAGGGGTGCTGTTTGCGGGTGAGGATGGTATCGCCGACTGCAATATCCATATTGAATCCCTCCTGTCTGCACATCTATAGTACAGGCCGTGTGTCCAAAAGAGAGACACACATCTATAGTATAATCCAAACTCGTATAAAATGCAAATGCAGCTGCATATGGTTTTATAGCTGCAATGCTACCCCAAAAAACAGAGAAAGAGGAATGAAAGATGATGCAAGCGTTTCGTACCGAAAACAACTACCGCAATGCTTCCCGCCTGAGCGCCGCCGAACTGCGGACCGCGATGGTCAGCCGCGAGATCCTGCAGAGCACGGCGCTGGCCTTCGACACCCAGCGTCAGCTCCGGTTCGAGCTGGGCGGCTGCCGGGCTGTAATGCCCTTCGGGCAGTGCGCCGACGGGGCCGACACCGGCAGCGTACGGGACATCGCCGTACTGACGCGGGTAGGCCGGCCCACCTGCTTTGTCATCGAGGGCATCGACACCGACGAAAACGGACAGACTGTCTACCGCCTCTCCCGCGCTGAAGCCCAGCGGATGTGTAAAGCCGAATACCTCGACCAGCTCCAGCCCGGCGACATCCTGCCCTGCATCGTGACCCACATCGAGCCCTTCGGCGCGTTCTGCGACGTAGGCTGCGGCATCAGCGCCCTGCTGCCCATCGACTGTATGTCGGTGAGCCGTATCTCCTCCCCTGCCGACCGGGTCAGCGTGGGGCAGCAGATACTCTGCGCCATCAAGAGCCGGGACGCACAGGGGCGGTTCGTGCTGACCATCCGGGAGCTGCTGGGTACCTGGGCCGAGAACGCTGCCGCCTTTACAGTGGGCGAAACGGTGGTGGGCATCGTGCGGAGCGTGGAGGAGTACGGCACCTTCATCGAGATCGCGCCCAACCTCGCGGGCCTCGCCGAGAGCTGCCCCGACCTGAGGCCCGGGCAGGCCGTGAGCGTCTACATCAAGAACATCCTGCCCGAGAAGATGAAGATAAAGCTCGTCATCGTCAACCACGCCCTCAGCCAGAGCCACCGCTTCGAGCTGCGGTACTTCATCACCGAGGGCCACCTCGACCACTGGCTCTACTCCACCCCCGAAAGCCACAAGCGCATCGAGACGGATTTTTCGGTCATGGCTTGCAATCCGGCGTGAAACCCTTTATACTATAGTTAATACTATAGAACACGGGAGATGGGAGTAACAATGGCCGCCAACGATGCTTTTACCGCCGGTGTGCGTCCCGGTGGGCTGACCAACAGCACCGAGATACGATTGCTGCTGTGTTATCTTGTCAAGAACGCCGGGCCTATCACACGGACGGAGATCGAAAACGCCCTGATGGAAGAGGCTTTGGTAAATTATTTTGAGATCGGCTCCTGCCTGGACGACATCGCCCGGCAGCAGCTCGTGACGGCGGACGGCGACCGGTACACCATCACTGACAAGGGCCGGAAAGTGGCGCAGGAGCTGGCCTACGACCTGCCCCGCAGTGTGCGGGAAAAGGCGGTCGCCGCCGTGCTGCGCAGCCAGACCTGGGCGCGCAAGGAAGCCGAGTACAGCGCCCGCATCAGCGAAAAGGCCGACGGCCATTGCTCTGTGCGCTGTCAGGTGAAGGCTCTGGACAGCGAGCTGTTCTGTCTGGACATCGGCACTCCCGACCGGCTGAGCGCTGAGATGGTAAAAAAGCAGTTCATTTTGAAGGGCAATGAGATTTATCAGATGCTCATCACCAAATTGACCGAAGAAGAGAAATAGCATAAAAGTCCGCTGCACGTTGGTTTCGTGCAGCGGACTTTTTGTTAGATCAAGATACAGATGAGTCCGGTACAGCCCTCGTTGATGACCCGTTCCAGCGTCTCCTGCAAACGGCCCCGGGCCTCCTGCGGCATATGGAGCAGCTTGTTCTGCAGGCCGTCGTTGACCAGCTCGTGGAGGCTCTTGCCAAAGATGTTCGACTCCCACAGGCGGACGGGGTCGTCCTCGAAATCCTTCAAAAGGCTCTGCACGAGGTCTTCGCTCTGCTTCTCCGTCCCGACGATGGGACTCAGCTCGGTGTGGATGACCGCCTTCATCATATGGATGGACGGCGCGCTGGCCTCGAGACGGACGCCGTACCGCCCGCCCTGCCGGACGATCTCGGGCTGTTCCAGCGAAAGCTCGTCGATGGACGGCATCACGATGCCGTAGCCGGTGGCCTCCACCTGCTCCATCGCACTGCGTATCTTCTCGTAGGCACGCTTGGCTTTGGCCAGCTCGATGATGCAGGGCATCAACCCGGCTTCGTCGCCGATCTCGAGACCCGTCTGCTCGCTGAGCACCTTATAAAACACCTCGGGCTTGAGCAGCACCGTGATGCGCACTACACCGTCGGCGAGGTTCATCCCGCTGAGGGCGGCATTTTCCACGGCCTCGCAGTCCAACGCCGCCCGGCCGGAGTCGGAGATGTCCTTCATCCGGGAAATTTTCTCGGAGAGCTGCATGGCCGCTGTGTATACCTCGGTCTGGAGCCAGTGGCCTTTGTCCAGCATCGTCACCCAGCGGGGCAGGGCGAAATCCAGCTCCCGCACCGGAAACTCGTAGAGCACCTTCTGCAAAATTTCGCCCAGCTGCGCCTCGTCGAGGTCGAGGCAGCTCACAGGCAGAACGGTCCGGCCATAGCTTTCTTCCATTTCCGCCGCCATCGCTCTTGTCTCGGGGGCGTCGGGGTGGGTGCTGTTGAGCAGGATGACGAAGGGCTTGCCCAGCGCTTCCAGCTCGTCGATGACCCGCTTTTCTGCCGGGATGTAGTTTTCGCGGGGTATCTCGCTGATGGTTCCGTCGGTGGTGACGACGATGCCGATGGTGGAGTGGTCCCGGATGACCTTGCGGGTGCCGGTCTCGGCGGCGAGGTCGAAGGGGATTTCCTCGTCGAACCAGGGGCTTTTGACCATCCGGGGCTTGTCATTCTCCTCGTGGCCCATGGCTCCCTCCACCATGTAGCCCACGCAGTCGATGAGCCGGATGCTGCACTCTCCCCCGCCCTCCAGCGCCAGCGGCACCGCCGACTCCGGGATGAACTTGGGCTCGGTAGTCATGATGGTGCGCCCCGCTGCCGACTGGGGCAGCTCATCGCGGGCGCGGAGCTTCGCGTCCTCCGGGCCGATGGCGGGCAGCACCAGCTTTTCCATAAACTGCTTGATGAGGGTGCTCTTGCCCGTGCGCACCGGCCCCACCACACCAATGAGGATGTCGCCGCCGGTGCGGGCTCCTATCTCGCGGCAGACTGCCGCCTGCTCGATTCGTTCCTGCTTTGCCAAAATGCTCTCCCCTCTCTTCCCATTTGAAAGCCATTTGGAAGAAATTTATGCGACGGCGGGAGGAATTAGTACGATGCAAAGCAGCGCATCACCGTCAAAATCATACTTTCTTCAAAAAAATCCAAAAAAATTGCAAAAATCTGTTGACAAGACCGCCTTATCCGAGTATAATATCTCATGTCGCCGGTGCTTCGGTAGGGAGGCAACGGATGATGACCGGGTGTAGCGCAGTTTTGGTAGCGCGCTTGAATGGGGTTCAAGAGGCCGTGAGTTCGATTCTCGCCACTCGGACCAAACAAAAATAATCCGAACTTGTTTCCGATAGGAGATGGGTTCGGATTATTTGTTTTCTTCGGAAAATTCAATATGGGTGTCCGTGGAAGATGAAATCCGAAATCATAGATTGACCGACATAAGCTACAACATGATTTCAGGAGGACACGAACATGAAGTATGATGAAAGCGTTTGCAAGTTTAATATGGATACCGGGTGTGTGGAGCTGCTGCTCCGGGATGGAAGAAAAATTTCCATCAATTGCACCGGGGTTGAAGATGCGCTGGATGTGACCATAGCGCAGAGGGCAGAATTGGACTACCTCATCTACAATGACCCACTGGCGTATGCAGATTTGATTCTGAATGGTGACCCGGAGAAATATCTGAAACAAATTTTGTGAAATGAATATTCTGCGATTTTACTGAAGAATTGACAATGTAGCGAAAACTAGATATCATAGCAACAGGCTTTATTTTGTTTCAGAAGAGGTATTAGCATATGGAAGCGTATGAATTAGATAAAATAAAAGTTTTGGCAACTTCTTTCCGTGGTGCAATTGAGATAGCAAAAGATGCTGGTGAATTTGATAATGACTTTGCATTTCCTCGATTTCCCAAAGGATGCTGTGGAGATACAAGCGATCTTTTAGCTGAGTATTTGGCACAGCATGATATTTACACATATTATGTCTGTGGTCAAAAAGGTACCCAATCACACGCATGGCTGGTTCTTGTAAACACTGTAACAGTGACAACTGATAATTCAGATGCTGACAGAAAGTATAAAAGTCTGATAAGTGTTTATAATGAAGATAATGATGTAATGCTACTGCGAAAATACTATAACTTAAAAGATTCTATTATTATTGACATAACCGGAGATCAGTTCACAAATCAAAAATGTTTTTTGTATTATAACATTCCTGTTTATGTTGGTTTTTTAGATGACTTTCATAAACTTTTTAGGGTGGATCAATGCTCTATCCATGAACCTGCTAGATTGTGGGATGCTCGCTGCAAAAGTCTGTATCGAGCAATAACTAAATATATAAAGTGATTTGCAGTATGAAACGAAGTTTTTTTCAATTAAGGTATAAAACAAAAACAGGGTGCGCCCACCCGGACGCACCCTGAAAAATCCACATACGACAGAGATATGTACAACAGGGCGTTCCCCGTAGCAGAGTTCCCATAAAACAGTATTTGCAAAAGCTCCCGAAATGGGGAAGATTTGGCGTGACTTCGGTCACGCCTTTTCTTTTGCTTCCAGTTCATCCAGAGGGATGTACCCCAGCCCATCGTACTTGATATGGATGTGCTGCACCCGCTTTCCGCTGGACTTATCCGGGGCATCCACATAGATGGCCGACACCAGTTCACGGAGAGCATAAGGGGTGAGTTCTTCAATATGAACGTACTTGTGCGCTTTCTGGACGAACTTTTCAATATTCTCGATCTGCTGTTCCTGTACTTCAATTTCCTGCTGGATGGAGAGAACTTCCTCTTCCAGCTGCTTCTGTTCGGCATCGTAGCTCTGACTCATCATGTCGAAGCGGTCATCGCTAAGCTTTCCGTTAACATTGTCCTCGTAAATCTTCATGAACAGCCGTTTGAGGTCTGCGATCCGCTTCTCATTCCGGGCAAGCTGCTTCTTCAGGACAGTCAGCTTTTCGGTGCTTTCCACCCGAAGCTGCTCCTCCATGACCTTGCGGAAGTAGTCCTCATGACAGAGGATGTAGTCCGTCACCCGCTGAACATGGCTTAGCACACGGCCCTCCAAAACCTTTACCCGGATGAAGTGTCCCTTGCACTTGCTCCCGTTCTTCTTGTGCAGAGAGCAATCAAAGAAGTCTTGACTGAAGTCCCTGTGATTGGACGAACCATATTGCATCTTGGAACCGCAGTCAGCGCAGTAGACCATACCGGAGAAAATGCTGCTCTTGCCTGTCCGGGTCATGCGGTGACGCTGGCTACGAATCTCCCGAACCTTTTCAAACACATCATCGTCAATAATGCGCTCATGTGTATCCGGGAAGATAGCCTGATTTTCCACGGGATTCAGATGTCTCTTTTTATCCCAGATAGAGTTAGTATAGGTCTTAAAGTTGACTGTGCAGCCAGTGTACTCCAGGCGTTCCAGAATCGAACTTACTGCTCTTTTATCCCAGCGATAAGGGTCTTCCGGGGCGGGTGAGTTCGTACTCAGGCCATGGCTCAACTTATAGGCGGTGGGAGTCAGAACTTTGTCCACCCACAGTTGGTTTGCAATTTGGGTCGGGCCACGGCCTTCCATGCACATGGAGAAGATGCGCTTCACGATTGCAGCCGCTTCTGGATCAACAAGCCAATGTTTCAGGTTCTCCGGGTCTTTCACATAGCCGTACGGCACATTGACCGTCAGCGGTACTCCACGCTCTCCCTTGGCCTTCTGAACAGCCCGAATCTTGCGGCTGGTATCACGGGCGTAAAACTCGTTGAACCAGTTCTTAATGCCCGCAAAATCGTTGTTTACGCTGTTCGGGTCAATGGTGTCGTAGTTGTCGTTAATGGCAATGTAGCGAACGCCATACTGGGGAAAAGTGAAGTTTGTGTACAGACCTGTCAAGGCAGAATTGCGCCCCAGTCGGGACAGGTCTTTTGTGATAACGATTCCTACACGCCCTGCTTCGATCTCGACCAGCATACTCTGAAAGCCGGGGCGGTCATTGTTCGTGCCGGAATATCCATCGTCCACAAAGAACACCGGGTTCGGAAAGTGATTCTTCTTAGCGTATTCCAGAAGAATAGCCTTCTGGTTCTCAATGGACAGGCTTTCGCCGAGCCGTGCGTCCTCTTGCGACAGTCGGCAGTAAAGTGCGGTGATTTTATTCGTTGCTCCAGACATTGTTGTGTCCTCCTTACTCTGTGGAGCAACTGTCGGTACAGGATTGGTTACCGGGTCAAGTATAGCAGAATTGGACGCAGTTGTCATTCGTCTGCACCCTCATCTTCAAATTTTTGCTGGGCGTTCTTGGCAACAATGCGCTCCAGCTTCTTCAAAAAGGACTCCTTGCCCTCATAGCTGCCGGTCACGGTGTAGGTGGTGTGACCGACTTTCTCCGTGGTGGTCAGTTCTGGAATCCAGAAAGCGGACAGGTTCTTGACATGGAGGTTGCCGTTCTCGTCCACATAAGAGCTGTGTTTCTTCTGCTCTTCGGTCAAGGGCTTCCGCTTGAAATAGATTTCATTTTCGGAGATGTTCACAGTCTCGCTGGTCTGCTCTTTCGGGGCATCATCATACAGCTGTGCGAAAAATGCCAGTGCATCTTCGGGTGGTTCTTCCTCCATGAGCTGCTCGAAAACTCGCTGTTCCTCTGCCGAGAGGTTATTCCATGCGGCTTCCAACTCCTGCTCGTTGGCTGCGTTGACGAAGGCTTCGATCTCTTTTTTCATGGTGCATCCTCCTTTGGCTGCGAAAAGCGGATTTTCAAAAAGTATGGGTTTTCGTGAGAGCAAGAATCGTCCCGTGGCCACAAATTTTCAATTCTTGAAAATTCTTGCCCTTTTGGGACAGCTTCTTGTTGGGGCGTGCCTGCCCCAAACCCTGCTAGGTGATTTCATTCTTGGTGGTTGCTATATTGCTTATATGCCTTTTCAAATCCTGATTTGTTATATATGATAAATTTATAACATTCTCCATCTTTCATGGAAATTGCTGCAACAGGAACGACCATCTGACTCCATGAAAGCTCCCTTATCTCGTTCATGGGCAATACAAGGTTGCGATACAGTGGACTGACTGTGAGCTTTTGAGTTGAATATGTAATGCTCTGTTCATCAATGTACAAACCACCGCCAATGATTCCATTACGGCATAAGCTACACACAAAAGTTTTTCCCATAATATTACCGCCTCCTATTAGTTGATGGTTGGTTAAGTTGAGTATATCATATTGATTTCCAGAAGAACACCCCTATATAGGAGATTTTAGCCGTTTTACTGCGTACGTGCGTACGAGAGATTGGTACGCACGTACGCAGCGATTTGCCCGAAGCGCACCCTATATAGCCGTTTCCCACTCGGAGAGCCCACTACACTTTGCAGACCGCAGGGCTGAAAGCGTCATAGTGGGTTATTACACTTCCGCAGAAGTGCCTTTTCCTCGCCGCAGACAGCCCGGTGCACCTTTGTGAGAGCTTTCTGTCCGGCGAATCCACATCGCCCACAGGCGATGTGAGCAGGGATTCCAAAGGGGCGCAGCACCCTTGGCACACGACTTTGGTACAAAGTCTAGTGTGTTACACCTTTCCAGAGGTGTATACGTTCCTGAAATGCAAAAAGCCCCATACCCAACACCTTAACGGTGCGGACATGGGACTTGATGCTTCCTCGGCCTAGCCGGGTACTCCGTAACCAATCCTGACAGGCAGTTGCCGTGTCATTTTTCGAAAACTGTTTTACGGATACCCAGCAGTCGGGAACGCTCTGTTTTTCTTTGCTAGGGGTATGATGAGCCTGTTCCGCCTGCCATGCGGCAAACTCTCGTTGGCCTTCCTCGCTGTTCCAGCAGGCAAGGATGGCCGGGTAGAATGCCCGTGCCAGACGGTCGATGACTTCATCGGGATAAGGGGAAATGTTTGTGGACTTTTTCTTTTTGTTCAAACGCACGCTCCTTTGATCGTCCCACCGTGGCAAAGCCGGGCGAGAAAATCAAAGTTCCAATTTCATATCAGGCGCAAGGGCGCGGATAGTTTCCGCCCTGCACTTGCGGCTGGTGGCTCGTTGATGGCTTACAAGTGCCTGTCGTTATGCCGTTTTAGAGGATTCACCGCTGGATTCTGCAAGAACTTCGTCCAGCGTTTTCAAAAATTCAAGGTGAGGTTTCAAGGCAAAGCGAAGAACCTTGACCTGTTCCGGATGCGTAAGAAGTTTCGGGTTCAAGTCGAACGTAACTTCCCAACTCTTTCGCATGAGAGATTCAGCATTGTGGAGCCGGTAGTACAGTTCGAGAAACTTTTGGGGAACATCATAGCTTTCATCAATGGTGTTGCTGGCGGCTTTCTCTGCCTGCTTCACCGTTACTTTGTTAGGCTTGACTTTCTTCGGCTTCGGCACATAATTCTTGATTTCCTCAAAAATTTCAGCCTGTTCTTCGGGCTTGGCCTTGCCGAGATTTTCGAGAAGATAATCGGGAATGTGCAGTTCCTCGCGGAAGAACCGATCACGGAAACCGGGAGACAGTTCATCCGCAACGTCAACGCCGTGGGCATAGTATTCTGCCCGGCGGACTGAACTTGCGCTGCCGTGATTTTCCTGTGCAATGCGCTCACAGGTTTTCATGGGCTTCTGGTTGTGTTCAGATTGAACACTGCCAGATTTCTTTGCAGTATGCTGATTGCCGCGAAATGCTTCGGTGCGCTTTTCAGAGGAATACTGCTTACCCATAAGGAACTTCTTCTGCTCCGGGGTCAGATTACGTCGCCCTAACTGATTCTTGCAGATCCATGCGAGGACTTCTTCTCTGCTTTCAAACGGGAGCGGCATAGCAGAGAAAGAGATTTCGGGATGCTCCTGAACGATTTCATAACGATTGTGACCGTCAACAAGGGTGTTGTTCCAAACGATCAAAGGAGAGAGTAGCTTGCCTTCCTTGAGGATATTTTCTTCAAGCTGCTTAAATTCATCATCGGTCAGAGGGGGAATCTGAGACTGGAACTCCGGGTCAATTTTCAGATTGATCATACGCACACTCCTTTATCTCTCCTGCTGCGTCGGTTCTTCCTCCCGGAAATAGGACGCAACATTCTGCTTTGCTGTTTTCAGTTTGAGCAGTTCTTCTTTGGCTTCCTTGTACTGCTCGTAGAACTTTGCCTTTTCGGATGCCAGTTGCTCATACTCGGCTTCCAGTTTTTTCGGGCGGGGCAGCTTGGTGAGGTTGTTTGCCTTGAAATAGGCTGCTGCCGCCCGGTACGCTGTCAGCTCTGCACGATGCTGTTCCTCAAAGACTGCGGGGCGCTTGGCGGTCTTTAACTGCTGGGCAACATTCTTGGTGCTGGTGTAGGCTGCGATGTGATAGCACAGCTCTTTGTTGGCTTTCATGCGACCTTCGAGGTCTTTCACCACCGCCAGTGCATTGTGATACTTGGTTTCCTGTTCGGCGATACGCTGGTTCAGGGCGTCCTCGTCGGTCAAGCCCTTTTCCTGCAGAAGCTTCACGGTCTGTGCCATAACTTTGAGATTGTGTTTCGTGAGCCAACGCTTATAGCCGATGCCCTTGCCCTCGGTCATCCTCGACTGGATGTCGATCAGTTTCCCGATGGTATCCTGTTTGAACTGCACCTCGGGTTTGCGTTCAGTATTTGCCTGCAACGTGGCAAGCACTGCCGCCTTATCGAATTTGTCACCGAGATGTTTCGCCCGGATGAACTTCGTTCTGCCGGAAGGCAAGTAACTGAGTTGTCCACGGCTTTCCTTGACGGTGATGCCATACTGTTGCATAAGCCTATCAGAAAAATCTTCAAAGCTGGTAGCACGGTACAGCACCGAAGAAATCTGTTTCCGCAAGATGTTCTTTACGGTTTCAAACTTCTTCTGCTTGGGCGGCTGTCCGGCTGCGGTGAGGGCTGCGTTTGCAAGATCAAGTTTCTGTTGCCCACGCCGCCTTGCCCAATATTCGGCCTCGCTGACACGCTCCTTCGAGCCGTTGAGCAGGTCGATCTGGTACAATCCGGCACCCTCGCACAGCTCCATGACCTCGACACGGAGGTGCCGCATGGTCTGGGCGGTGCTGGAGTGCTTCATGCCCTCGCGCCAATCGCGGGGCTTCTGCATATAGGGCTTGCGCTCCACTTCTCGCGTTCGGACGCTGCCGATCACGATGTGGACATGGATGTTTCCCGAATGGTTGTGCCCATCGGGGTGAGTGCAGACGATGGCAGGATGACCGGGGAAGTTGTCCTTGCAGAACTGCAAGCCAAGGGCTTGCGCCCGCTCCATGGTCAGGCCGTTCTCTACTGCGTCCTTCGGGTCGAAGCTGATGATATAATGGTGGGTCTTCACGTCCGCAGACTGTTCGTAAAACAGTA
>ERZ809807.5-NODE-5-length-119514-cov-12.0226_pt1 | contig 119514 bp, 90 predicted proteins | sample MGYA00520348_ERZ809807 | MGnify/ENA primary metagenome ERZ809807 (study PRJEB31588, sample SAMN03398861) | human gut metagenome | study: EMG produced TPA metagenomics assembly of the PRJNA231909 data set (A prospective, longitudinal analysis of the...
TAAGCTCACTCGTGCCCAAGATAGTTAGCTGGAAACGGCTTGTGAAAATAGGTAGCCGCCGACTTGAATATGCCGCTCTGAGAGTTCTCAGGGCGGCTTTCTTGTATCCGAGAAAAGAAAGTGGTAAAAATGGAATTATTAAAAATCGAGACGCAGCGCTTGCTGCTGCGCCAGTTTGCCATCGGAGACGCAGAGGACGTTTTTGCGATTTTGTCTGACGAGCAGACGACGCTGGATTGCGGCGGCTACCATGCCTTTGAGGAGATGGATGAGGAGTATGAGCGTTTGATGCAGAAATTTGCAGCTCAGACGCGCTACAGCATTGTGTGCAGAGAGACGGGCCGGGTCATCGGGATGATGTCCATGATGGAAGCAGAGCGGGCTGTGCCGGGGTGGGAGTTTGGTATCGAAATCGCACCGGACGCCCGGAGAAGGGGCTACGCGCGGGAGGCGCTGCAGGCCGTCGTGCAGACCTATTTCGAAAAAACTAACGCTGAGATGTTTACCGGAGGACACTATGCATACAATCTCGCCTCAGGGAAACTGCTGAAAGCAGCGGGCTTCCAATACGAGGGCGTCGAGCACAAAGCCATGCGCCATGCAGTGCTGGGCCCCACAGACCTTGTCTGTTATTCCATGGAAAAGGGATGATACCGGACCATGGTGGGAAAGGTCGAAGGAATTTACAGAAAATTCATTCAATAACCGGCTAAAATTCACCATCTGGTTTGACGGGATGGGGCTTTTGGTGTATCATATATTTATGTGTGAATATTCGTTTTGGGGCAATAAAATGGCCCGGACGTTTGCTATTTTGAAGAATCATGAGGTGTGACCAATGTCCTTAGCTGAAAAACTCTTTGGCAGCTTCTCTGACCGGGAACTGAAAAAGATCAACCCCCTCACCAAACAGGTGCTGGCTCTGGAAGGCAAGTATCAGGCGATGTCTGATGCCGAGCTGCAGGCCCAGACTCCTGCACTGAAGCAGAAGCTGGCCGACGGCAAAACGCTGGATGATATTCTGCCCGATGCCTTCGCTGTCTGCCGCGAGGCCGCATGGCGTGTGCTGGGCATGAAGCATTTCCCGGTGCAGGTCACCGGCGGCATCGCCCTGCACCGGGGCGACATTGCCGAGATGCAGACCGGTGAAGGCAAGACCCTTGTGGCAACGCTGCCTGCCTATCTGAATGCACTGACCGGGGAGGGTGTCCACATCGTCACCGTCAACGATTACCTCGCCAAGCGCGACAGCGAGTGGATGGGCAAGCTTTACCGTTGGCTGGGCCTGTCGGTGGGCTTGATCGTGCAGGGCATGGATGGCGATGCCCGCCGGGAAGCTTATAATGCCGACATTACCTACGGCACCAACAACGAGTTCGGCTTCGACTATCTGCGCGACAACATGGTGACTTATAAAGACAACATGGTGCAGCGCGGCCATGCCTACGCCGTTGTCGATGAGGTGGACTCCATCCTCATCGATGAGGCCCGTACGCCGCTTATCATCTCCGGCCGCGGTGAGGATTCCTCTAGCCTGTATACCCAGGTGGACCGCTTTGTCCGCACTCTGCGCAAGAGCGTCGTGGTCGAGCTGGAAGACAAGGTGGAGACCGACGAGCAGGCTGACGGCGATTACATCGTGGATGAAAAGCACAAGACCTGCACCCTGACGGCTAAGGGCATTAAGAAGGCCGAGGAATATTTCAAAATCGAGAACCTCGCTGCCGCAGAGAATATGACCCTCGCCCACCACATCGACCAGGCCATCAAAGCCTACGGTGTGATGCAGCGCGACATTGATTACGTCGTGAAGGACGGCGAAGTGCTCATCGTCGATGAGTTTACCGGTCGTCTGATGATCGGCCGCCGTTACAACGAGGGCCTCCATCAGGCCATTGAAGCCAAGGAGGGCGTGAAGATCGCCGCCGAGAGCAAGACGCTGGCGACCATCACCTTCCAGAACTACTTCCGTATGTACAAGAAGCTGTCCGGTATGACCGGTACGGCAAAGACGGAGGCCACCGAGTTCACTGAGATCTACGGTCTGAACATCGTTACCGTCCCCACCAACCGCCCTGTCATCCGCAAGGATTACCCGGATGCCATCTACAAGACCATCAACGGCAAATACAATGCCGTCATCAAGCAGGTCATGGAGTGCCACAAGAACGGCCAGCCGGTCCTGGTGGGTACTGTCAGCGTCGAGAAGAGCGAGACTCTCGCCAAGATGCTGCAGAAGTACACCCGCGACTTCAACGTGCTGAACGCCAAGAACCACGAGCGTGAGGCAGAGATCGTCGCACAGGCCGGTAAGAAGGGCGCTATCACCATCGCCACCAACATGGCTGGCCGTGGTACCGATATTATGCTGGGCGGCAACGCCGAGTATATGGCAAAGGCACAGATGCGCAAAGAGCACTTCTGCGAGAAGCTGCTGAACCCCGAAAAGCCTGAGGAGGCTCTGCCCGCAGCCGTGGAGCTGCTGCTCATCGAGGCCGACGGCCATGGTGAGACTACCGACGCCAACATTCTGGCTGTCCGCAAGCGGTTCGAGGAGCTGTATGCTCAGTACAAGCCCCTGACCGAAGCGGAGGCTGAAGAGGTGCGCGCTGCCGGCGGTCTGTTCATCATCGGTACTGAGCGCCACGAGAGCCGCCGTATCGACAACCAGCTGCGCGGCCGTGCAGGCCGTCAGGGCGACCCCGGTGCATCCCGCTTCTATCTGAGCCTCGAGGACGATTTGATGCGTCTGTTCGGCGGCGACCGCGTGCAGAGCCTGATGGGTACTCTGGGCATCGACGAGGACACCCCCATCGAGAACCGGATGATCACCAGCACCATCGAGTCTGCCCAGAAGAAGCTCGAGGGCCGCAACTTCGAGATCCGCAAGAACGTCCTGAAATACGACGACGTCATGAACCAGCAGCGCGAGATCATCTATGGTCAGCGCCGCAAGGTCCTAGACGGCGAGGACATCAGCGCCGAGATGCACAATATGCTGAAGGAGAACATCGAGTCCAGCTGCAAGCAGTTCCTCGCAGGCGATGTGAAGGACGAGTGGGACTTCGGTGCGCTCCGCCGCCACTATCTGGGCTGGCTGACCACCGACGCCGACTTCCACTACACTGTCGCTGACTATGACAGTATCTCTCAGGAGAGCATCGCGGATATGCTGTATCAGCGCGGCATGGACGTCCTGAACGACAAGGAGCAGCGCTACGGCGCACCCCTGATGCGTGAGCTGGAGCGTATCTGCCTGCTCAAGTGTGTAGACCGCCAGTGGATGGACCATATTGATAACATGGACCAGCTGCGTCAGGGCATCGTTCTGCGCGGCTACGGCCAGAAGGACCCCGTCGTCGAGTACCGCATCGAGGGCTTTGACATGTTCGACCAGATGGTCGATTCCATCCGGGAGTCCAGCGTCAAGATGCTGCTGACCATCGAGGTGCGCGAGGCGGGCAAGGCCCCCAAGCGTGAGCAGGTGGCCAAACCCACCGGCGAGGGCTATGTGCCTGGCAACGGCGCACCCGGCGCAAAGGGCGCACCCAAGGGCCAGCCTGTCCGCGTCATCAAGATCGGCCGCAACGACCCCTGCCCCTGCGGCAGCGGCCTGAAGTGGAAAAAGTGTACCTGCGCCAAGTACCACCCTGAAGGAAGCCACACCGAGGGCTGAACATAACACAGCAAAAAGCTCTCCCTCGGGAGGGCTTTTTCTGAATCCGGAAGCAGTTTTCGTAAGCGGGATGCAATGCTTATGAAAACGGCTTCTTATAAAAAAGAAGGAGCGGATGAGTATGAATATCACATCGGAAGAGCTTTTGAAGGAGGCCCGCGCACTGGAGCCGCAGCTGCAGCAGTGGCGTCGGACGCTCCACCGCCACCCGGAGGTGGGCTTCGATCTGCCCCACACGAAGGAGCTGGTCAAAAAGGCGCTGACGGAGATGGGCTATGAGCCGAAAGACTGCGGCAAGGCTGGTGTCATTGCGCTGGCAGGCGGCAAAAAGCCCGGCAAGACCATCCTGCTGCGTGCCGATATGGACGCCCTGCCCATCCCCGAGGACTCGGGTGAAGAGTTCAGCTCGGAAGTCCCCGGCAAGATGCATGGCTGCGGCCACGATATGCATACGGCCATGCTGCTGGGTGCAGCGAAGCTGCTCAAGGCTCACGAGGACGAGTTGGAAGGTACGGTCAAGCTGGAATTTCAGCCTGCCGAAGAAATTTTCCAGGGCTCCCCGGATATGATCGCGGGCGGCCTGCTGGAAGACCCTCATGTGGACGCCGCTGTGATGTTCCATGTGCTGGCCGGAATGCCGCTGCCGGTAGGTACGGTGCTGGTGCCGGGCGGCGGCATCACGATGGCCAGCTGTGAGCAGTACCATATCGTGGTCAAGGGCAAGGGCGGTCACGGCTCTACCCCGGAAAACTGCATCGACCCCATCACGGCTGCGGCTCACATCCACATCGCCCTGCAGGAGATCAACAGCCGGGAACTGAAGCCCGGCGACTTCGGTGTGCTGACCACCGGCCGCTTCGAGGCTGGTGCGGCATCCAATGTCATCCCGGATGTGGCCCAGATGTGGGGGACCATCCGCACCACCGACCCGGAGAATAAGACCGGCGAACTCATTCGAACCCGCATGACCGAGATCGCGCAGGGCGTGGCGGCGGCCTTCCGCTGCACCGCAGAGGTATCCTTCGCCGACTACTGCCCCTGCATGGTGGTGGACAAGCCCCTCGCCGAGAATGCGATGGACTATATGAGCGAGCTGCTGGGGAAGGGCGCTATGGACATGACCGCCCTCACCGGCGGCAAGCCCGGCGGCGGCAGCGAGGATTTCGCCTTCGTGAGCCATGAGGTGCCTACTGTGAGCATGTTCATCGCCGCAGGCGGCCCGGAGCAGGGCTGCTGCTACGGCCAGCACCACCCCAAGGTGCGGTTCGACGACAGCATCCTCTACGAGGGTTCTGCGGCCTTTGGCTGGTTCGCACTCCGCTGGCTGTACGACAACGTCGGCATCGCGTTCTGATATTAAGACAGCAAAAGGCCCTCTCAGCGCCGCTGAGAGGGCCTTTCTATCGCTATCAGGTGTGGGTGCAGAGATAATCCACCCATGCGTCGTACCCGGCGGGCAGCAGATGGTAGCCGTCCGGCTGGGCGTATTCCTCGATGAGGTCGCCGTTCTCATCGGCCAGCGCCTCCCAGAGGTTCAGGAAGGTGCAGCCCTTTTCCAGCGCGATGGCCGAAAGAGCATCGTTTATCTCACAGAGCCGCTCCTTGTAGAGGCCGGGGGACTTTTTGCGCACTTCAGGCCGGACCGGGGTGATGGACTGGACGTAAATTTTCGTGTTGGGCAGTGCCTGCGAGATCATGTCCAGCATCAGCCGGTAATAGGTGAGGAAGCTGGTATAATCACTGTCAGCGGTCAGCACATTGGTACCCAGCAGGATGTAGAGCGCCCGGGGCTGCTGGGAGGCCAGCGCCTCCATCGGGACTTCCTTTTCGCCGTCGGCCCGGCGGCAGGTGGTGTTGTTGACGACGGCATTGGGGCCGACGCCCTTATAAGCGCAGAAGTGCGCGTTGGGCAGGCCGGTGTCGTACAGCTGCATCCCCTGCGTCAGGCTGTCGCCCAAAAAACTCACGTCCGAAAAGCTGCTCCGCTCCACGGCAGGGCTGGCAGGCTGGGCCGCGAGGCGGAAGTCCATCGCGGTCATCCCGTTGTCGAGGGTCTGGACACTCAGGCGTCGGGCCGGGGTGTAGCTGATGGTGTTCCACTCGCTGCCGGTCAGCTCCTGCTGCAGAATGGTGGGGCCTTGGGCCGTATTGGGGGCTGGCTCGCGGTGAAGGCGTTTCCAGAGGACGCCCACAGCGGCCAGAAGCACCAATAGGATGAGCAGCGCAGCGGTGATGAACATCCTGCGCCAGCGCCGGTGAAGGATGCGGCGGCGATATTCCTGATAATCTGCCATAATGTCCTCCTGTGGCGGAATGGGTACTTTCGCCCCTATTATACAGCACAGCCCCGGCCCGTGCAACCCGTGAGGAAAAATTCCCATATTCCGGGGGCCTGCCCTTGCGTTTTCTGTTATAAATATGATATACTAAAGTGAATCAAGTATGATAGGGAGGCTTTCACGATGCCATTTACTCCGAAACTGACTTATAAAGGCAAGCCCCTCGTCCGCAAGGACAATGAGCTGTATTACGGCTGCATGACCGACCCGTATGTGCTTTATCTGCAGATCCAGTCCACCAAGACCGTGGGCGGTGTGGATGTGGCAGACAAGGTCCATCTGCAGCTGCTCTCTACCGATGAGTCCAAGCCCCGTGAGGCCCGCGTGGCACGTCAGACCACCAAGAACGGCCTGTACAATGCACTGGACATCGGCAGCATCTGGCTGCAGAAGGCAAACGAGAACGGCTGAACCCAAACGCGAACCGCAAGCTGCTGAAAGGGACTGCTCCTGCATGGAGCGGCCCCTTTTTTGCTGTGCAAATATTTTGCGTTATGCGGAACTTTGTGGTATACTTATCCTGATATTTTATGCACAAAAGGCAGGAATGAAATTATGCTGCATGATCCGGAACTGCATTATCTGGATAACGCTGCCACCACCATCGTTGCTCCCGAGGTGGCAGACGTGATAGACAAGGCCATGCGGGAGCACTGGGCCAACCCCTCCAGTCTCTATGCCCCCGGCGCACGGAGCGAAGAGGCCCTGAACGCCGCCCGTGCCGCCGTGGCCCGCACCCTGGGCTGCAAGTCGAAGGAGCTGTACTTTACCTCCTGCGGCAGCGAGGGCAATAATCTGGCCCTGCTGGGCGCCGCCCAGACCCGCACCTTCGGCAAGGGCATCGTGGTGTCGGGCTTCGAACACCCCAGCGTCCAGCGCCCGCTGGAACGTCTGGCCGCGCAGGGCTATAACGTCACTGTCGTGAAGCCTCAGGCCGACGGCACACTGGACATCAACAAGATGCTGGATGCCGTGGACAAGAATACCATCCTCGTGGCCTGCATGATGGTCAACAACGAGATAGGCACCCGCAACGACGTGGAGCGTCTGGCCGCCGAGGTCAAGCGCCGCAACAGCCGCACCATCGTCCATGTGGACGCTGTGCAGGCGTGGATGCGCGTCCCCATCAAGCTGGACAACATCGACACGATGGCGGTCAGCGGCCACAAGATCCACGCACCCAAGGGCGTCGGTGCGCTCTACCTGAGTGACCGGCTGGTGCAGGCGTTCCAGCCGCCCTATCTGGGCGGTGAGCAGGAGCGCGGCCTCCGCCCCGGCACCGAAAACCTGCCCTATGCGCTGGGCCTTGCCGCCGCGGCCACCCGCCTGGCCGGCAGCATCAAGAGCCGCGACAAAGCTGTGCGCGCCCTCAACGACCGCCTCCGCGCGGGGCTTTCTGTGTTCCCGGAGGTGGAGATCAACAGCCCGGCGGGCGCTGTGCCGGAGGTGCTGAATTTCAGCGAGAACTGCATCAAGAGTGAGACGATGCTGGCCTGGCTGTCCGAGAAGCAGATCTACGTCTCGTCGGCCAGCGCCTGCGGCAGGGGACAGCCCAGCCACACGCTGGCGGCTATGGGCCGCGACCCGCTGGCCATCGACACGGCCATCCGGGTGTCCTTCTGTGCCGACAACACCCCGGAGGATGTGGATGCCTTCCTCGAGCGCTTTGAGGATGGTATGAAGCACTTGCAGAGAATCAAAAAGTAAAAAGCACCGGCTGATGAACAACACAATATTAGGAGAAGCTATTATGCGCGAAGTCATTATGGGCTATCAGGGCGAAATGTCCCTGAAGGGCCTCAACCGCAACCAGTTTGAATCGACGATGATGAAGATCCTGCGCTACCGCCTCAAGACGGTGGGCAAGTTCCGCGTCTACTGCACCCAGTCCACCTTCTACATGGAGCCGGAAGAGGAAGACATTGATATGGACCTCGCCTTTGAGCGGGTGAGCAAGGTGTTCGGCCTCGCGGCCCTCAGCCGTGCTGTGGTCTGTGAGAAGGATTTCGACACCATCTGCCAGACCGCCGAGGATTATCTGGGCGACAGCCTCCACGGCATCAAGACCTTCAAGGTCGAGGCCCGCCGTTCCGATAAGACCTTCCCCATGACCAGTCCCGAACTGATGCGGGAGCTGGGTGCCTATCTGCTGGGCAGGCACAACTACCTGCGGGTGGACGTCAAGAACCCTCAGTTCAAGGTCATCGTGGAGATCCGCGATTACGGTGCGTATATCCATGGCCCGAAAATACAGGGTGAGGGCGGTCTGCCTGTCGGAACCTCCGGCCGCGCCCTCAATATGCTGTCCGGCGGCATCGACAGCCCTGTGGCGGCATACAGGATGGCAAAGCGCGGCCTCGGCCTCGACCACATCCATTTTGCGTCCCCTCCGTATACTTCTGAACGCGCAAAACTGAAAGTTAAGGCTCTGGCCCAGCTCATCACCCCCTATACCGGCAGCACCAACCTCTTTGTGGTGCCGTATACCAAGCCCCAGGAGTATATCCGCGATAACGCGCCCGACGTTCTCTTCACCGTCCTCATGCGCCGCAGCATGATGCGCATTGCCAACATCATCGCCAGGAAGCAGGGCTGTGAAGCCCTCGTCACCGGCGAGAGCCTGGCACAGGTGGCCAGCCAGACCGTCAAGGCTCTGCAGTGTACCGACGCCGCCCAGGACCTGCCCATCCTCCGCCCCCTCATCGGCATGGACAAGACCGAGATCGTCGAGACGGCCCGCCACATCAACACCTTCGAGACGAGCATCCTGCCCTACGAGGACTGCTGCACCATCTTCACCCCGCCGCACCCGAAGATCCGCCCCGAACTGAGCGAGATCCTCGAAGCCGAGGCCGGGATGCCCGGTCTGGCAGAGCTGGAAGCCGAGGCCGCAGAGGCCACCGAGCGTATCCGTCTGCGTATCACCGACGACGTGGAATTCGAGGGCTGAGCCATGACAGCAGAGATCATCAGTGTGGGTACTGAGCTCCTTCTCGGCAACATCCTCAACACCAACGCCCAGTACCTCAGCCGGGAGCTGGCTGATCTGGGCATCACGGTCCAGCGGGAGAGCACCATCGGCGACAACCATGGCCGTCTGGCCGATTTCGTCAACGAGGCCAAGAGCCGCTGCGACTTGCTGGTCTTTACCGGCGGCCTCGGCCCCACGGCGGACGACCTGACCAAGGAGACCGTTGCCGCCTGCTTCGGGGATGAGCTGGCCTTTGATGAGGCCGAGTGGGACAAGATCACCAGCTACTTTGCCCGCACCGGCCGCGAGACGACCCCCAACAACCGCAAACAGGCGATGGTCCCTACCAAGGGCCATAAAATCATCAACAACCACGGCACTGCCCCCGGCGCGTGGTTCGAACAGGACGGCCACTGCGCCGTCCTCATGCCCGGTGTCCCCCACGAGATGAAGGCCATGTGGACGGAGAGCGTCCGCCCTCTGCTGATGGAGCGCCAGAATTGCACTCTCCACTCCGTTACCCTCCGTGTGCTGGGCGGCGAGAGCGATATTGAGTATAAGGTGCGCGACCTGCTGGAAAATCCGAATCCCACCGCCGCCATCTACTGCAAGACCGGCGAGTGCGAGATCCGCATCACCGCCCGCGCCCGCTCCGACGAGGACGGCGAAAAAATGTGCCGCGCGTATGCCAAAAAGTTCTATGATATGCTGGGCGATGCGGTGTATGATGAGGATGTGGCCGGTCTGGAAGAAACGGTGGTCCACACCCTGCAGGAAAAGGGGCTGACCATCGCCACCGCCGAGAGCTGCACCGGCGGACTCATTGCACAGCGCCTGACCTCCGTGTCCGGCTCCAGTGAGGTGTTCGGCTATGGCTTTGTCACCTACTGGGAGCAGGCCAAGGCAAAGCTCGTGGGCGTGGACCCGGCGGTCATCGAAAAGTACAACGTCGTGTCCGCCCCCGTGGCGGCACAGATGGCGCTGGGCGCGGCAAAGGCTTCGGGCGCTGACATCGCTGTGAGCGTCACCGGCGTGGCCGGCCCCACCGGCGGCGACGAGGTGCGCCCTGTGGGCACCGTTTATCTGGGCGCTGCCCGGGATGGCGTGGCCTGCGTCAAGAAGCTTTTCGTCTCCCGGCCTGACCGTGCGCTGGTGCGCGCCCGGGCCGCACAGGCTGCGCTGGAACTGGCGCTGCGTCTGGCACAGGGCAAAGTCCCGGCCGGGACGCAGGCCCTCACCGCAGCCCAGCAGTCGGACGACGAAGCGCTGGCAACACTGGATGAGGCGTTCGTCCGGTAAAAATCAAAAATGAGGGGTTGATGGGATTTGGCAGAGGAGACTCGCTGTGTGCTGCGCCTGTACGGTGCGCCGCAGGGGCGGCTGGCGGCCGCTGTGGCGCTGTTTGCGCCCCAATGGAGGGCTGAGGCCCAGTGGAAGAGCCGGGGCGCAGAGACGCTGCTGGCTGTCCATGCGGACACGCCCACGGGACTGAAAAAGGCGGCCCAGAGCCTCCGCAGCAGCTTTGGTGCGGACGTATACGGTGCAGGCGATACCAGTCTGGCCGCTGCCGCCGTGCAGGCGCTGGAAGCCCATGATCGTCTGCTGGCCTGCGGCGATGCCGCCGCCGGTGCGCTGCTGGAATCCCGGCTCGAGAAAGTCCCCGGTGCCGAGAAGGTCTACGACTTCGGCACCATGAGCTATGCCGACGCCAAGGTCGGCCCCCAAATCGAAAAGCGCGCCCGGGCCAAGCTCGGCGGGGAAGGGGACAACCCCGACTCTGTCCGTCTGGCCCTCGCCCGGGCGCAGGCGGCCCGCCGCATCGTGGGAACAGAGCTGGCCGTGGCCTGTGCCGAGCGGGAAAGCGACCATGTGCTGGTGCTCAGCACCAAAAAAGGCTGCTGGCTCCGCACCGTCCCCGCCGCAGATAACCCCGGCCTCTGGCTGCTGGATATGGTGCGCCGCGCCGCTGCCGGTCTGCCGCAGGCCGAGGGGACAGGCTTCCTTCCCGCCGGACAGACCAAACAGAGCGCTCCTCCGGGCCGTTCGCAGAGCAAGGACCCCACCCCAAAGAAGAAGCATCCTCTCCGCGTTCTGCTGGCGGTGCTGGGGATCCTGGCGCTGGCGGCGTTCGGTGCGGCGTGGTATCTCACGGACGGCGATCTCGCCGCCCTGCCCCAGCGCCTGAAGACCCTGCGTCTGCCCGAGTGGGTCACCCTCTGGCAGGCCCATGAGCCGAAGCCCGGTGCAAGACTGATATAAAACAAAAAGGGGCCGCTTCCCGGCAGAAATACGGGAAGCGGCCTCTTTCTATACAGCACAAAACCCGCCGCAATGGGATGCTTCCCATTGCGGCGGGGCATTTGTGTTAAAATACAGTCAAGTGACAGTGCTTAGAGCTGGCTCTGATATTCCTTGCGGTAGCCTTCCAGCTCCTTCTGGTTGCCATAGACGAAGTGGCCGTTGGCGATCTCCTCCCACACCGGCTTGTCCACGCTGTAGTCGTGGCAGCTGGGGTCGTAGACCAGAAGCTTCTTCTTCTTTTCCAGGCCCGGGTCGGGGATGGGAACAGCGCTCAGCAGAGCCTTGGTGTAGGGGTGCAGGGGGTGGAGGAACAGCTCTTCAGCCTCTGCCAGCTCCACGATGCGGCCCTTGCTGATGACGGCGATGCGGTCCGAGATGAACCGGACGACCGACAGGTCGTGGGCGATGAACAGGTAGGTCAGACCGCGGGACTTCTTCATGCTGTTCAGCAGGTTCAGCACCTGCGCACGGATGGAGACGTCCAGTGCGGAGATGGGCTCGTCGGCCACGATGAACTCCGGCTCCATGACCAGCGCACGGGCGATGCCGATACGCTGACGCTGGCCGCCCGAGAACTCGTGGGGGAAGCGGGAGGCGAACTCCGGCAGCAGGCCGACCTCGTGCAGAGCGTTCATGACCTTTTCGTGCAGGTCATCCTGGTCCTTGTACAGGTGGTGGTTCAACAGACCCTCAGCCACGATGTACTCGACCTTGGCGCGCTCGTTCAGAGAGGCCATGGGGTCCTGGAAGATCATCTGCACCTTGCGGATGACCTCACGGTCCAGCTCCTTGGAGATCTTGCCGTTGATCTTCTGGCCCTTGAAGAAGATGTCGCCGCCGGAGGTCGGGTTGATGCGGCAGATGGCACGGCCAATGGTGGTCTTGCCGGAGCCGGACTCGCCGACCAGCGAGAAGGTCTCGCCCTTGTAGATGTCAAAATTGACGTGGTCCACGGCCACGAACTTCTTTTTGCCGGAGCCAAAGGTGATCTGAAGGTCTTTCAGCTCAATCAGCTTTTCACGCTCAGCCATTTAAGTTGGAACCTCCCATCTTTCCCATTTTCTCACGCAGGTTCTGGATGGAGTGCGGGCGTTCCATCTTGGGAGCCCGGGGGTCCAGATACCAGGTCTTTGCCGCGTGGGTCTCGGACACCTGGAAGAACGGAGGTTCTGCCACGAAGTCGATGGCCAGCGCGTGCTTGTTGCGGGGTGCAAATGCATCGCCCTTGATCTCATTGAACAGGTTCGGCGGCGTACCGTCGATGGTGGGCAGGGCCTCACCCTTGGTACCCAGCTGAGGCAGAGCCTGCAGCAGAGCCCAGGTGTAGGGGTGCCATGCGTCGTAGAAGATCTCTTCGACGGTGCCGTACTCGACGATCTGGCCGGCGTACATGACGGCCACGCGGTCTGCCACGTTTGCCACAACGCCCAGGTCATGGGTGATGTAGATAACGGACATACCCAGCTCCTTCTGCAGGTCACGGATGAGCTGCAGGATCTGTGCCTGAATGGTCACGTCCAGAGCGGTGGTGGGCTCGTCGCAGATGAGGATCTGCGGACGGCAGGCGGCAGCGATGGCGATGACGACACGCTGCCGCATACCGCCGGAGAACTCGTGCGGATACTGCTCGTAGCGGCGCTCCGGGTCGGGGATGCCGACCTTGGCCAGCATCTCGATGGCGGCCTTCTTGGCCTCCGCGCCCTTCAGGCCCTGATGGTGCTCGATGCTCTCCTGGATCTGCTTGCCGATTTTCTTCAGCGGGTTCAGGCTGGTCATCGGGTCCTGCATGACCATGGCGATCTTCTTGCCGCGCACGCCCAGCCAGTCCTTCTCGGTGAACTTGGTCATGTCGCGGCCTTCGTACATGATGGAGCCGCCGGTGATCTTACCGTTGACATCCAGCATACCCACGAAGGTCTTGGTGAATACGGACTTGCCCGAGCCGGACTCGCCCACGATGGCCAGCGTCTCGCCGTCATAGAGGTCCAGCGAGCACTTGCGGATCGCGTTCAGCTTCTTGCCGCGCAGGCTAAAGGTGATCTCCACGTCTTTGGCAGAGATGATCGGTTGTCTATCCATTTTTGTGATTTTCTCTCCCATCTGTTAAACGTGGTTGCGCGGGTCAGCAGCATCCGAGAAAGCGTTGCCCATGATATAGAAGGAAATGGAGATGATGGACACGATGGATGCGGGGAAGACCAGCAGGTAAGGATAATCGAGGAAGAAGCCGCGCACCTTGCTCAGGATGAGGCCCAGAGACGGAGTCTCGATGCCCAGACCGATGCCCAGATAGGACAGGGTGGACTCGAGGTTGATGGTGGCGGGGATGCTCAGCGCCATGCGCAGGATGATGACGGAGACCAGATAGGGCAGGATGTTCTTGGTCAGAACGCGCCACAGCGGGGTGCCAAGGCAGCGGGACGCGAGGTTGTACTCGCGGTCACGGAACATGAACACCATGTTGCGGACGCGGCGGGCCATGACCAGCCAGCCGATGGCGATCATCGAGACGGCCATGATGGTGAAGCTCTGGCCCACGACCAGTGCGATCAGGGTCATGTAGATGATGTAAGGCACATTGTCGATGAGGTTGTACAGCTCGGTGAAGAAGCGGTCCAGCTTACGGACATAGCCCCAGATCAGGCCGATGATGACGCCGAGGATGCTCTCGCCCACGGCAACGATGAGGGCCAGACGGATGGATACCTGAGTGGCGTACCACACCTGACACCAGTAGTCGCGGCCGAGGTTGTCGGTGCCGAACCAGTATTCGCTGTTGGGCTTCCGGAAGGCCAGAGAGGAATCCGTCACCAGCGTCTGATAATCGTACTTGCCGATGGCCAGTGCGATGAAGGAAAAGATGACGAGGAACAGGAACAGGAACAGGCAGACGACAGCGGCCTTGTGCTTGAGGAAGTTCTGGATGACAGAACCCCAGTAGCTGTAGTTGGAGTAGCCGACACGCTCGGCTTCCTCCGGAGAGTAATCGACAAAGTAGAACAGCTCGTCCTGCTTTTTGCCCTCAAAATCAGATGCTTTAGCCATCAGCGTGCGGCCTCCTTTCCGGTCAGAGTAATGCGCGGGTCAACCAGCATCATCAGCACGTCGCCCAGGAAAACACCCACGATGCCCAGTGCAGCGTAGAGGATGACCAGAGTCTGGACGACGTTCAGGTCATAGCGCTGGATGGCGTCGGTCAGCAGGGGACCCATGCCGGGAACGGAGAAGAACCGCTCCATCAGCAGAGAGCCGCCGACCGTCAGCAGGATGGACTGGGGGATATACTGCACCATGGGGACCATGGCGTTGCGCAGCACGTGCTTGAACATGATCTCGCTGGAGCTCAGGCCCTTGACGCGGGCCAGCTTGATATAATCGCGGGTCAGCTCGTCCACCATGTAGCGGCGGGTCCACAGAGCGTAGCCTGCGATAGACGCCAGCGACAAGCAGACGATGGGCAGCACGCTGGAGGGGCCGACATTACGGGTGGAGTACAGCGTGGGGAAACCCAGGTATTTGGAGCCGAAGACCAGCACCAGCGAATAGGAGACCAGAGAAGGCACAGCGTTGACAAAAACGGTGTAGGCCGTGCCGATCCAGTCAAAGACCTTGTCCTTGAAGGCGGTCTGCAGGATGCCCAGCATGATGCCCACCAGCAGAGAGATGCCGGCGGAGATCAGGCCGAGGCGCATGGAGACGCCGAATTTCTTGCCGATCACCTTCACGACAGAAGCGCCATTCTGGATGCGGCGGGAAGTGCCGAAGTCCAGATGGAGCAGGTCGTTGTAGAAGTGCAGCAACTGGGTGCCGATGGGGTCGGTCAGACCGGCGGCTTCCAGTGCGGCGTATTTCTGCTCTTCGGTAAACTTCATGAGCTGTTCTTCCGTGAAGTAGTAGTCCGTAGGCAGGCAGCGCATCAGCAAAAAGACGATGGTTGCGATCAATAAGATCGTGACGAGCGACTGAGCCAGCCGCTTGACGGTGTATTTTAACATGATAACCAAACCTTTATAAAATAATCATCAGGCTTTGGTTGCTGCATTGAAAGCAGCGGAGAAAGCCTCGTACTCCTCGGTGGTGTAGCCGTCGCCCTGACGGGTCTCCCAGTTGACTGCCTTGTAGTTGCAGGGACCGTACATGGCGTTGATCTTGGTGTACTCGTTGACGTGGGTCAGGCACCAGAGCACCTCAAACAGGCAGGGGATGCACAGTGCGTTGTTCAGCATGGAAGCCTCAGCCTTTGCGAATGCGGCATAGCGTGCATCGGTATCGGTGACGATGGCCTTTGCCGCGGTGACCAGATCGGTGAACTCCTGATAATCAGCCAGCAGGTCCTTCTGGTAATCCTGAGGATCCTTCTCAACGGCTGCGATCCAGGAGGTGGTCTGAGCGTAGTAAGCGTTGTCGTCGCTCAGGACTTCCTGACCCAGGAAGTTGACGGGGTCGCCGAAGTCAGCGCCCCAGCCGTTCTGCAGGATGGAGTGCATCTGCACGTTACGGACTTCCTTATAAATAGAAGAGACGTAGGTGCCGATGTCCAGCACGACGAAGTCATCGCCCAGGCTCTCGGAGAAGCACTGCTTCAGAACGGTGGCGGTATCCAGAGCAGTGGTGTCGCCGCTCTTGATGTAGTGGTAGCAGTGGACGGGGAAGGTGACGCCGATAGCGCTCAGCTCTTCCATGGCCTGCTTCTTCAGGTCAGCGATGTCGCCGCCGTTGTCGCGGAGGCGGATCATGGTCTTGCCGTCGTAAGCCTGACTGTCGAAGCCCATCTCCTTGGCGACCAGAGTGGTGTACTCCTCACCCTTGGTGTTGTAGCAGACGCCGGGCATGGTGTAGTAGTCGTTCTCGCACTTCAGGGGGTTGATCTTGTTGGTGCGGGCGTAGTAGTTGGTGAAGTTGATGCCCTTGTAGAAGCACTGACGGAACGCGCGGTTTGCAACAGCCTTGTTCCAGTTCTCGTCCAGATTGCCGTTCTCATCCTTGCGCTGGAAGTTCAGGTGCATCTGGAAGCTGAACTTGGTGGGGCGCTTCTCGCACAGGAACTTGTTGTGCTTGTTGTTGGGGTCGGAGGTGATGGTGGTCAGGTTGGACTCGGTCAGGTCGATGTTATCGACCTCGCCGTTCTCGTACAGCTGCAGGCCCATGGACAGGTCGGGGATCATGGTGATGGTGTGATGCTCGAAACGGGTGCAGTCGTTTGCAGCGTAGTAGTTGGGGTTGGGGATGAAGCTCTTGGTGTTCTGCTGGATGTACTCCTCGATGAGGTACGGACCATTGTACCACATGGTGGAGTAATCGCAGGCACGGAAGCCATCGATGCCCAGCTCCTTGATGAGGTCCTCAGAGGCGGGGTAGAAGCTGTTGTAGGCAGCGACGGTGTCGAAGTAGGGGCAGGGGTTCTTGCAGGTAAAGACCAGAGTGTAGTCGTCCGGTGCCTCGACGCCGACACCGGCAGCCAGCATATCCTCGTAGGTCATGTCGGCGGCAGCGTCGCCCTTGTCCTTGGTCAGGTCGTAGTACTCAGCAGCGCCCACGACGGTCTCAGAGGGCATGGAGGTGTTGAAGGCCTCGTTCTTGAGCGCGTTCAGGACCCACTCAAGACCCACGAGGAAGTCCTTGGAGGTCAGGTGAGACTTGACCTCGCCGTTGACGTCGCACCAATCGACATCGTCGCGCAGGTGGAAGGTCCAGACGGTGGAGTCGTCGTTGTGCTCCCAGCTGGATGCGATGGCGGGGGCTGCCTTGCCGTAGCAGTCGAAGCTCAGCAGGCCGTCCCAGCAGTTGGTGATGACGTTCAGGTCGGAAGCGGACTGGCTGTACAGGAAGTTCCAGGTCTCCAGCTCACGTTTAGAGGTCTCGAAGGAGACGTAATCGGTGATGGCGTCGGCTGCGGGTGCAGCTGCGCCGGAGGCAGCACCGGAGGTGCTGGCAGCAGTGCTGCTGGAAGAACCACCGCAAGCGGCCAGGATGCTTGCAGCGCCCACGACGCCGGAAGCCTTGAGGAAGCTGCGGCGGCTGATGGAATGAGACTCAAAATTTGCGTTCATTGTGTTTTCCTCCCAATTATTCTTTCGTGTCTCGGCTCTATGGCGCAGGGTACCTTGCCCTGCCGATTTCCCACTCTTTTACGAGATTATCTGCCCTCCCTGTATTGCCAGAGAATACAAAAGAGCGCAGAAACAGACCCCTCTGTCTGCGCCTGTGCTCCTCCCGTAAAATCCTTAACACGACATATATTGTACCATCGAAATAAATAGTTGTCAATGGAATGGAAATCGCTTTTTCTTCTAAAAGAAAGTCGCACTCTGCATAGAGATGAAATAAATTTACTTTACTGTGATGAAGGGTGACGAAAATAAGATAAACAGGCCCAAAAACAAAAGAACGGGAGCTGTTCTTAATCCAAGAACAGCTCCCGTGTGTGGGATACGGGCCGGAAGCAGGAACTCCCGGCGGAAAAGTTAAGAAAAAGTTAAGATTTTGCGGCGTCGAAAGCCTTGGCAAATTCCTCGTACTGAGCGGTGGTGTAGGCGTCCTCGCTGGTCTCCCAGTTGACGTACTTGAAGTTGCAGGGGCCGAACATGGCGTTGATCTTGGTGTACTCGTTGACGTGGGTCAGGCACCAGCGGACATCGTAGTAGCAGGGGACGGCCAGCGAGTTGTTGATCATGTAGGCCTCGGCCTTTGCGAAAGCCTCATAGCGGGCGTCGGTGTCGTCCACGATGGCGTTGGCTGCGTTGACCAGGTCGGTGAACTGTTCAAACTCGTCTACCAGCTCCTTCTGGTAATCGGCGGGATCCTCCGCCACCAGCTGGATGTTGGAGTAGTTGACGGCGTAGTAGGCGTTGGAGTCGTGCAGGATCTCCTGGCCCACAAAGTTGACGGGGTCGCCGAAGTCTGCGCCCCAGCCGTTGATGACGAAGCCGTGGAGCTTGGGGATGCGGACTTCCTTTGCAAGGCTGGAAACATAGGTGCCGAGATCCAGCTGGATGAAGTCGTCGCCGAAGCTGTCGGTGAAGCACTGCTTCAGAACAGTGGCGTTGTCCTGAGCCACGGTGTTGCCGGCCACGAAGAAGAAGGGAGCCTTGACCGGGAAGGTGACGCCGATGGCGGTCAGCTCATCCATGGCCTGCTTCTTGAGGGCGGCGATGGAGTCGGCGGTGGACTTGCGCAGATGGACCATGGTCTCGCCGTCATACTTCTCGCCGTCGATGCCCAGCTCCTTGGCCACAAGGTCAACATAATCGGTGCCTTTGGAGTTGTAGCAGACGCCCTTCATGGTGTAGTAGTTGTTCTCACACTTGAGGGGGTTGATCTTGTTGAAGCGTGCGTAGTAGGGAATGAGGTTCAGGCCCTCCTGGAAGCAGCGGCGGAATGCCCGGTTGGCCACGGCCTTGTTCCAGTTCTCGTTGGGGGTGCCGTCGGTGTTGAGGCAGTAGAAGTTGAAATGGAAGTCGTAGGCGTACTTGGTGGGGCGCTTCTCACAGAGCTGGTCGTTGTAGGCGTTGGAAGTGTCGGAAGTGATGGTGGTCAGGGTGCTCTCGCTCAGCTCCAGCTCGTCCAGCTCACGGTGAGATACGCTCCTCCGAGATATTATTTTCCTTTTTTCCTATCCTAAATGCAAAAAACGGCGCGCTCCGGGCGCCAAAAACGCACAAAGCGCCCGGGACTGCACCTTTCGTATTCTAACATTCTGGGCAAAAGAAGTCAATGACATACGGCGCTGAAATAGAAACAAAATGGTAACGGATGCTTTTTTCTGAAAAATTGCGGCAAAAAAACGGTAAAGAATGGAAAGAAGTCGTACCTTCACAAGATGATGGATGGATACAACGAAAGTCGGAAAACGCAAAGCGGCTATCTTTTTTCATAAAATCATGCTACAATACTACTGAATGAACCCTATATTAAGGAGTACACGGATGAAAAAGCTGGTTTCGATGTATCAAAAATATATGTTCCGCCCCATTCTGTATAAATCCGTCACCCGGGTGTCGGTGGTGGCTGTGCTGATGCTGCTGTGGGACCGCTACGTCAGCGACGGCACGTTTACCATGTGGCAGGCCCCGGCCCTGCTGCTGGGCGTCGTGCTGCTGGCGTGGGCGTGGGTGAACTACCTGCGTCTGGACGGTGTGACCATCCATCATCTGGGCGAAGAGTTTAAGGATATGGGCAAAAAGAAGAAGCTCCACTCCACCAAGTCCATCGTGGACTTTGCCGATGAGCGCATCGTCTCCTTCGAGGAGCTGGAACCGGAAGAGCGCACCTATTGCAGCATGCTCTCAAATCTCATCCTGGGCGGGGCGCTGCTCATCATCGGCCTTATCGCAGGCGCAGTGTGAGGGCAGCGGACATGGCAGAAAAAAGCGAAAAACAGCTGGTGGTGGGCATCCTTGCCCATGTGGACTCCGGCAAGACCACCCTCTCCGAGGCGATGCTCTACCGAGCGGGCAGCATCCGCAAGCTGGGCCGGGTGGATAACAAAGATGCCTTCCTCGACACCGACAGGCTGGAAAAGGCGCGTGGCATCACCATCTTTTCCAAGCAGGCCCTGCTGAAAACGGGAAGTACGAATATCACCCTGCTGGACACCCCCGGCCATGTGGACTTTTCCACCGAGACGGAGCGCACGTTGCAGGTGCTCGACTACGCAGTGCTGGTCATCAGCGGCACCGACGGCGTCCAGAGCCATACCGAGACGCTCTGGCGTCTGCTGCGGCGGTATCATATCCCGACCTTCGTGTTCATCAATAAAATGGACCTGCCCGGCCCGGGCAAAGAGGCGCTGCTGAGCCAGCTTTCCCACCGTCTGGGCGACGGATTCGTGGATTTCGGCGCAGAGCAGGCCGAACGGGACGAGGCACTGGCCCTCTGCGACGAGCGCCTGATGGAAAAGATGCTGGACGCGGGCAGCCTGACGGCGGAGGACATCATCCCGGCCGTCGCCCGGCGGCACGTCTTTCCCTGCTGGTTTGGCGTGGCCCTGCAGAGGGAGAATGCCGGCGGCTTACAGGGTGTGGACGAGCTGCTGGCCGGCCTCGACGAATACACCCGCACCGCCCCGGCGCTGGAAGCTTTCGGCGCGCGGGTGTTCAAAGTCTCGCAGGATGAGCGGGGCGAGCGGCTGACCTGGCTGCGCGTCACCGGCGGTGAGCTGAAAGTCAAAGCCCAGCTCACCGGCGAAGCGGACGGCGAGCCCTGGGCCGAAAAGGCCAACCAGCTGCGGCTTTACTCCGGCGCAAAATATACGCTGGCAGAGGCCATCGGCCCGGGGCAGGTCTGCGCCGTCACCGGACTGACAAAGGCGAAGCCCGGCACCGGCCTCGGGGCCGAGCGGGACAGTGACCTCCCGGTGCTGGAACCTGTCCTGAGCTATCGGGTGTGTCTGCCCGAGGGCGCGGACGTTCATGCCGCATTGGGCAGGCTCCACCGTCTGGAAGAGGAAGAACCTCAGCTCCATGTCGTCTGGAACGAGACGCTGGGCGAGATACACGTCCAGCTCATGGGCGAGATTCAGCTCGAGGTGCTCAAGAGCCTGCTGGCCGAGCGGTACGGGCTGGATGTGGAGTTCGACTCCGGCGGCATATTATATAAGGAGACCATCACCGAGGCCATCGAGGGCGTGGGCCATTATGAGCCTCTGCGCCACTATGCCGAGGTGCATCTGAAGCTCGAGCCGCTGCCCCGGGGCAGCGGGATGCAGTTTGCCGCCAACTGCCGGGAGGAAGAGCTGGACAAAAACTGGCAGCGCCTCGTGCTGACCCATCTGGAAGAAAAGCAGCACCTCGGCGTCCTCATCGGCGCGCCTCTGACGGATATGAAGATCACCCTCATCGCAGGCCGCGCCCATCTCAAGCACACCGAGGGCGGCGACTTCCGGCAGGCCACCTACCGCGCCGTGCGGCAGGGCCTTATGATGGCAAACCAAATCAAAAAGACCCAGCTCCTCGAGCCGTGGTATTCCTTCCGGCTGGAAGTGCCTGCGGAGAACATTGGCCGCGCCATGAGCGACGTCCAGCGGATGGAGGGCAGCTTTGACCCGCCCGAGACGGCACCGGACGGCCAGACCGCCGCCCTCACCGGCTTTGCACCGGTGGCTGCCATGCGCAGCTACCCCATGGAGGTGGTCAGCTACACCCGGGGCAGGGGACACCTGAACCTGACGCTGGACGGCTACCGCCCCTGCCACAACGCGGCGGAGGTCATCGAGACGGTGGGCTATGAACCGGAACACGACCTGGACAACCCCGCCGACTCGGTGTTCTGCTCCCATGGCGCGGGCTTTGTGGTGCCGTGGGAGCAGGTGCGCAGCCATATGCACGTGGACAGCGGCTGGGGCCGCACCGCCCCGACAGCAGAAGAAACAGCGGCCCGTCCCCGCCGGATGGCGGCTTACCGCGCCACGCTGGAAGAGGACGCCGAACTGCTGAAAATTTTTGAGCGCACCTACGGTCCCATCAAACGCGACCCTCTGGCGGCGTTCCGCCCGGTGCAGAAGCGGGAACGGCCCGATTTCGCCGCCGAGCAGTGGGAGATCGCCCCCGAATACCTGCTGGTGGACGGCTACAACATCATCTTTGCGTGGGACGAGCTGAACGCCCTCTCCAAGGAGAGCCTCGACGCCGCCCGTCACCGGCTGATGGACATTCTCTGCAACTATCAGGGCTTCAAAAAGTGCGTCCTCATTCTCGTGTTCGATGCCTACCGTGTGCCGGGCAGTCCCGGCAGCATCGAGCAGTACCACAACATCCACGTCGTCTACACCAAAGAGGCCGAAACGGCGGATATGTTCATCGAGCGCGTCACCCACGAGATCGGCAAAAACCGCCGGGTCCGGGTGGCGACCTCCGACGGCATGGAGCAGGTCATCATTCTGGGCCACGGCGCCCTCCGCGTCTCGGCCCGGATGTTCCACGAAGAGGTGCAGGACGTGGAAAAAGAGATAAGGCGCTGCATTCAGGGGGAGGCGTGAGCATGGCACCCGAAATTACGGCTGAATTTGTCTGGTCACATATTCCAAAACGCCCGAGGGAGAGCAACAAGGGCAGTTTCGGCGCGGTGCTGGCTGTGGCGGGAAGCGCCTGTTACCGCGGTGCGGCGGCGCTGACCGTCGAGGGCGCTCTGCGCACCGGCGCAGGCATCGTCACGCTGGCAAGCGTCGAGCCGGTGCTGGCGGCGGTGTCGGCACGCCTGCCGGAATGCTGTCTCTGCCCCTGTGAGCCGGGGGCAGAAGGGGGCATCTCCCCCCAGAGCATCCCCCGCATCCTCCGGCAGAAGGCCACCGTCCTGCTCATCGGGCCGGGGCTGGGCTATCTTGCCCAGAGCACGGCCCGCGCCGCCGAGACGCGGACGCTGGTGAAGAAGCTGCTCACCGGCTTTTCGGGCAGTGCGGTGCTGGATGCCGATGGCCTCAACGCCGCCGCCAGCCTCATGAACGCGGGTGAGGAACTGCCGCGCCCGGCCAAAGAGCTGATCTTGACGCCCCACCCGGGGGAGATGTCCCGGCTGACGGGGCTTTCGGTGAAGGCCGTTCAGGCCGACCGGGAGGGCGTCGCCCGGCGGTATGCCGCTCAGTGGAATGCGGTGGTGGCGCTGAAAGGGGCGCGGACCGTGGTCGCCGCCCCGGATGGCCGCGTCTGCGTCAACCCCACCGGCAATCCCGGTCTTGCCCGGGGCGGGAGCGGCGATGTGCTGGCCGGTATGATGTCGGCCCTGCTGGCCTGCGGTTTGTCCGCCTACGAAGCTGCCGCCTATGCGGTCTGGCTCCACGGTGCCGCCGCTGACCGTGCCGCCCGCCAAAAAGGCGAGTACGGGATGCTCCCGCAGGATATTTTCGTCCATCTGGGACAGATGTTTGCGGAAAATGACCGTTGAAATGTGAAAAACAAAATGCAGAATCCATAAAATTTTGCACTGATTTCCGTCGATAGATACAAAAGAGGTGTTGAATATGGTTGAAAAGTTGGAAAAAATCATTTCGCAGAGCCAGAACATCGTCTTTTTCGGCGGTGCGGGCGTGTCCACTGAGAGCGGCATCCCGGACTTCCGCAGTGTGGACGGCCTCTACCATCAGAAATACGATTACCCGCCCGAGACGATCTTGAGCCACACCTTCTGGGAAGAGCGCCCCGAGGAGTTCTACCGCTTCTACCGCGATAAGCTCATCGTCAAGGGAGCAAAGCCCAACGCGGCGCATCTGCGTCTGGCGAAGCTCGAGCGGGAGGGCAAGCTGAAAGCCGTCATTACCCAGAACATCGACGGCCTCCATCAGGCGGCAGGCTCCAGGACGGTGTACGAGCTCCACGGCAGCACCCTGCGCAACTACTGCGTCAAGTGCGGCGCGTTCTACGATGTGGACTTCATCGCCAACAGCACCGGTGTGCCGCGCTGCCCCAAATGCGGCGGTATCATCAAGCCGGACGTCGTCCTCTACGAAGAGGGGCTGGATGAGCAGGTGTTGTCAGGCGCTGTCTCGGCCATCCGCCGCGCTGATACCCTCATCATCGGCGGTACCAGCCTTGTGGTCTACCCGGCGGCGGGACTCATCCGGTACTTCCGGGGCGACCACCTCGTGGTCATCAATATGCAGCCCACCAATGCGGACGCCGAGGCCGATCTGTGCATTGCAAAGCCCATCGGACAGGTGCTCAGCGAGGATGTTGTGGTGGACGATTGAATTATAAAAAATAAGAGGCCGCTGCAAGCAACCTCTCCGTCACGGCTTTGCCGTGCCACCTCCCCTATCGAGGGGAGGCTTTGGCATGGCGGAAAGCCCCATCTCTTCGCCAGAGGCTCCCCTACTAGGGGAGCTGTCGAGCGATAGCGAGACTGAGAGGTTGTACTTTGCAGCAGCCTTTTTATTTTACACTACTATTATTTATAAAATCAATCGATCGTCGTCTTCGTTCTTCCCACACCCAGCACGGCGGTGGAGATCTTCTTCCAGCTGTTGCAGCCGCAGACGCCGTCGGCGCGCAGACTGGTGCGCCGCTGGAAGCCCTTGAGGGCTTCTTCCGTCCGGCTGCCGAAGATGCCGTCGATGCGGTTCCCGGTCTGGTAGCCCAGCGTCGAGAGGGCGTCTTGGAGGATCATGACGTAGCAGCCCCGGCTGCCCCGGCGGAGGGTGGGGTAGCCTGCCGTGGTGCCTCTGCAGGCGGGCGTGCCGTAGCGGCGGTCGAAGTGGACCCATGTGGGGGTCTGGCTCAGCGGCTCGACATAGCCCCACGCCCCGGTGGAGCGGGCAGCGTTGTAGATGGCGGTGCGCTGGGTCTGGCTGAGGCTCTGCCCCACGTCGAAGGCCACGCCGGCATAGTGTTGGCTGCGGGTGCCGTGGCCTCCCTCCCAGATGCGGCGGAAGGCGTATCCCACCGGGATGCCCCTGCCGTATTTGCGGCGGGTGAGGTTCCACGCTTCCATTGCCGCGATGGTCGTCCAGAGCACCGGGCTGTTCGATTTGCCCCGGAACTCCCGCACGGTCAGAGTCCTGCCGGTGCTGTAGGGCATGGGGTCGTTCTCGCGCAGGTTCGAATAGGTGTAGACTTTGTTCTCGTAGGCGTCATAGACCAGTAAGCGTGCCATCTCTCATCCCTCCTCGGTGCAGCTGTCGCAGGCAGTATGGCTCTGGGCGCGGAGTGCGGCCCAGGTGGGCCGGTCCACGACGCCGTTTGGCTCAAGGCCCGCCCGCTGCTGCGTGTCTTTTACAGCGGCGGTGTCCTCCGGGCCGAAGACAGCGTTGTCGGCGACGTAGTCCTCCTCGCAGTAGAGCTGGGAGCGGTCATTGAGCCAGCCCTCGATGAGGCGGACGTCAGGCCCTGCGCTGCCCTCCTTCATGGCCCGGTCCGGGTAGTCCGGCCCCTGCTCGGGATGCCGGTCGGGGTTGGGGGTGAAGGCCGCCAGCTGTAAGCTCAGGGCTTCCACTGCTGTCCACGTCTCGGCGTCTGCCACGCCGGTGGCGGGCAGGCCCAGAAGCTCCTGCGCGCTGGCGGTGGCGTCCGCGGTCTCCTGTGTGTACTGGCTGGAAAGCGCGGGGGACGCCACACTGTCGTAGTAGTAGGCGATGCGCTGCAAAAGCAGGGTGTAGTAGAGCACGGCGCTGCTGTCGGTGCCGACGGTGAGCGGCGTGCCGGGGTAGGGGAGACGCTTGAGGGTGACCACCGGCCCGGACGAGCGGAAAGCCGACGCTTTGCCGTAGAGCGAATCCCATGTCTTCCGGCCCACGATGCCGTCCACCGTCAGCCCGGCGAACCGCTGGTAGGCCCGCACGGCGGCCTCAGTGGCCGCGCCGAAACGGCCATCAATGGAGACAGAGGGGATGCTGCTCTGGTAGGCGCTCATGAGGTAGAGGTAGAATTGCAGCTCCCGGACGGCGGTGCCGGTGGAGCCATTGCGCAGCACGCCCGGGTACTCGCCGGGCCGCAGGCTGGGCGAAAGCAGGCGGTTGGCAATGTCGTTGTAGACTTCGTAGAGCTTGTTCCATGTCGTCCGGCCCACGACGCCGTCGCTGGTGAGGCCGAAGTAGGTCTGGAACCGCCGCACGGCCGCTGCGGTAGACGAGCCGAAGATGCCGTCCACGGTGACATTGTTGAGACTGGAATAGACCGTCCGCGCGATCTTCAGCCAGAACTGCACCAGTCGGACATTCTGGCCGCTGCTGCCCTGGCGCAGGGCGGTGCCGGGGTAGGCGTTGGGGGTGCCGTTGTCGGACTGGATGCTGCGGAACTGGTCATACAGCTCGGTCCATGTGGTGCGGCCTACGATGCCGTCCACCGTCAGGCCGTAGAGCCGCTGGAACGCCCGGACAGCCGCCGCTGTGCCGCTGCCGTAGACGCCGTCCACCGTGACAGAGGGAATGCTGCTCTCATACTGAGCCAGCGTACTCAGCCAGAACTGCACCTGCTCTACCTCGCTGCCGGTGGAACCCTGTTTGAGGACGCTGCTGCCGAAGTTCCATGAGCCGTCCGAGAGGGTGCCGCTGAATGTCTCGCCTTCACTGGTCAGCTCGGCGAGGTCCTTCACCGAGACATAGATATAGCTGATCTTATACCAGGTGCTGCGGCCCACCACGCCGTCGGCGGTGAGGTTGAACTGCTTCTGGAACTTTTTGACCGTCTCGGTCATCTTGCGGCCGAAGATGCCGTCCACCGTCAGCAGGCCGAGGAAGGGATAGTCTTTGGTGATGCGGTTGAGCTGCCGCTGCAGGGTGAACACCGCCGCTCCGGTGCTGCCCTGCCGCAGAGGGCTTCCGGGGTAGCTCTGGGGGATGGACTGGATGTTGTTGGTGCGGATGATCTCGATGTTGTTGCCGTAGTAGTATTTGAGGATGCTCAGTGCGCTGCGGCCCTGATTGGCCAGCGTGACCGTCCCCCACTGCTTGAGGCCGGGGCAGGTGACGGATTTGCCGTCGCAATATTCAGCGTAGTAGGGGTTCACGGTTCCGGTCTTGCGGATATAGGTGTTGAAGATGTCGTCCGTCAGCCGCACCATGACGTCGAACACCGTCCGGCCATGGACGTAGTATTGGTCGTAGCTGGTGGAGTTGGTGATGTTGAAACTGTAGCCCTTGCTGGGGTACCACTCGGTGTAGATGCGGTTGAGAGCCAGCGAGATCTGGCAGTGGATGTTGGCCCGCAGGGCCTGCTCGGGCCACGGGGAGCAAAATAACCCAACAGGCCAAAGCTGCCTGCCCGGACTGCCGCAAGGTGCGGAGCGAGATGCAGGAACTGGTCCGGGCGGCATCCTCGACGGCCTTTTTATCAAGTGATAATAATAGAACATAAGCAGTATTCACAAGCATAAACTCTTGAAATGCTTCTGTTATAATGTTGCACTACATACTGTATGTGTTGGTATATATACTGTTCAAAAAAAGCTGCATCGACTGGCGCAAAGGAATCGGACACGTTGCTTTTATGAATCAACATATGAAATTTTATTGAAAATCCATCATGGCGGTGGTAAAATAATCCTATAGTTCTGTCATGCTGTATCGATGCCTTTTTGTGGTATTCGGGATCGCAGAACGGCAGCTGCCCAAGAGTTGTGAGGAGAACGATTTGATGAACAAAAGAACACTGCACCGCCTTATTTCTGCATTTGCGGCATTGGCGATAGGTCTATCTGTGCTGACCGGATGCGGAACAAAAACCGCCGAAAATGTGGAAAAGCAGGAGGATGCTCAGACCATTCAGGTGTATCTGTGGAGTACCAGCCTGTACGAGAACTATGCGCCCTATATCCAGTCCCAGCTGCCGGATGTAAATATTGAATTCATCGTAGGAAACAACGATTTGGATTTTTACAAGTTTTTGCAGGAGAACGGCGGTCTGCCGGACATCATCACCTGCTGCCGCTTCTCGCTGCACGATGCGGCTCCCTTGAAGGACAGCCTGATGAATCTTGCCTTGACCAACGAAGCGGGCGCTGTCTACAACACCTACCTCAACAGCTTCAAAAACGAGGACGGCAGCGTGAACTGGCTGCCGGTCTGCGCGGATGCCCACGGCTTTGTGGTCAACCGCAGCCTTTTTGAGCAGTATGATATTCCTCTGCCCACCGATTACGAGAGCTTCGTTTCGGCCTGTCAGGCGTTTGAGAAGGTGGGCATCCGCGGCTTTACCGCCGATTATACCTACGACTACACCTGCATGGAAACGCTGCAGGGGCTTTCCGCTGCCGAGCTTACCACTACCGATGGGCGCAAGTGGCGCACTGCTTACAGCGACCCTGCCAGCACCGAACGGGTGGGTCTGGACGACACCGTGTGGCCGGGGGCGTTTGAGCGGATGGCGCAGTTCATTCAGGATACCCACCTCACGGCAGACGATCTTGCGTTGAATTACGACGATGTGACCGGGATGTTCCGGAACGGAGAAGCTGCCATGTACTTTGGCAGCTCTGCCGGTGTCAAGATGTTTCAGGATGAGGGCATCGACACGATCTTCCTGCCCTTCTTCAGCCAGAACGGCGAAAAGTGGATCATGACCACCCCCTATTTCCAGGTGGCGTTGAACCGCGATCTGGAGCAGGACACCGCGCGCCGCGAAAAAGCCATGAAGGTGCTGAACGTCATGCTCTCCGAGGAGGCGCAGAGCCGCATCGTTGCCGATGGACAGGACCTGCTGAGCTACAGCCAGAACGTCCCCCTGCGCCTGACCGAGTACATGAAGGATGTGCGCGATGTGGTGGAAGAAAACCACATGTATATCCGCATCGCCTCCAACGATTTCTTTGCCGTCTCCAAGGACGTTGTCTCCAAAATGATCGCGGGCGAGTACACGGCACAGCAGGCTTATCGTGCGTTCAATGCCCAGCTTCTTGCCGAAGAAACGCCTGCCGATGACGAGATCGTGCTGACCTCCGGGAAGAGCTACTCCAATGTCTTCCACGCAAACGGCGGCAGCGCCTCCTTCTCTGTTATGGCGAACACGCTGCGGGGCGTTTATGGCACCGATGTGCTGCTTGCCACCGCAAACAGCTTTACCGGCAGTGTGCTGCAGGCAGATTATAACAAGAAAATGGCCGCTTCCATGATCATGCCCAACGGTCTGATGTCCCGCCAGCGCACCATGACCGGTGCAGAGCTGAAGGAGACTGTCCGCGCCTTTGTGGAGGGCTGCGAGGGAGGATTTGTGCCCTTCAACCGCGGCTCTCTGCCGGTGGTCAGCGGCATTGCCGTGGAGGTCAAAGAGGCAAGCGGCAGCTATACTCTGACCGGCATCACCCGGAACGGACAGCCGCTGAAGGACGACGACACCGTTACCGTGACCTGTCTGGCAGCGGAAAAACAGATGGAAGCGCTGCTTGCGAGCGAGAGCGGCACGTCTTTGGACGGAGATACATGGGTAAAAAACAGATGGCGCGATTATCTCTCCGGCGGCGGCGCAGCGCTTGCAGAGCCTGAAAACTACATGACACTGAGGTGAGCGGGATGGTAGATGAAAAGCACGAATCCAAACGAAACTGCCATCCCCGGCAAAAATGGCTCCCTGCTGCTGCAGCTATCCTTCTGCTGGTCTTGCTGATAGCAGGTTTCAGCGTTCAGTACATCTCGTTTGTGTCCCAGACCATCTATCAGGAAAGTACCTCGCATCTGGAAGAGGTGCTGCATAAATCCAATAATATGCTGAAAGAGATGGTGCGCAAGAACCTGACCTATCTGCATCTGTACAACGGCTTTCTGGAAAGTACCTCGGATGAGGCCGAAATACAGGCGTATATCGAGGCAGCGCAGCAGAGCACCGGGTTTGCCGAATTCTACTTTCTTACCTATGACGGCAACTACATGACCGTGACCGGGGAGACCGGCTATCTTGGCCTGCAGACCAATCTGGACGAAAAGCTCGCTCACGATGAGGATATCGTCGTGAACACGGCGCTGCCTGGCAAGCCCCAGATGCTTGCGTTCATCTGTCCCGAAACGCAGGGCAGCTACCGGGGCTTTGCCTACGATGCCGTTGCCATCTCTTATTATAATGATGCGGTGATGAGATTGCTGGACAGCTCTGCCTTTGAGGGCAATGCCAGCAACTATGTCATCTACTCGGATGGGCGGGTGGTCATCGACAATTCTGTAAACCGCAAGGAAACGATCTACAACTTCATTGCGATGCTGCGCGACCATTCCGATCTTTCCGAGGCGCAGATCCTGGATCTGTCCAATGCCTTTGCACAGGGCAGCAGCGGAAACATGAAGGTCAAACTGGGCGACACCAGCTATTATCTGGTCTACGAGGGCACAGCGGTCCAGAGCTGGACGATGGTGGGGCTTGTGCCGGTCAGCATCGTCAATGCCAATCTGGATAAGCTGTGGTTCCATACGATACAGATCGTAGCGGGCATCGCCGCAGGTCTTGCGGTGCTGGCCATTCTGCTCATTGTGCGCAGAAGCCATGCCGCACTGCGCCAGAAGAACACCAAGCTCCTGTACCGGGATGAATTGTTCCAGAAGCTCTCGCTGAACGTGGACGACGTTTTCCTGATGTTGGACGCAGAGACCTCCAAGGTGGATTATGTCAGCCCGAACATTGAGCGGCTGCTGGGCATCCCGTGGAGAGAAGTCCGGCAAAATGCCTTCGCTCTGGACAAGCTGGGCGCCCCGGAGCAGGGCAAAAACTTTCTGGATGGGCTTCTCAGCGGGCAGCAGCGGGAATGGGATCTCGAGTTTGAGCATCTGGAAACCAAAGAGCGCCGCTGGTTCCATAACATCGCCATAGGCAGCGAGGTGGAGGGCAGGACCAAATACATCCTTGTCATGTCTGACCGCACCGCCGACAAACAGGTGAATCAGGCGCTTTCGGATGCCGTTGCCGCCGCCGAGACTGCCAACCGCGCCAAGAGCACCTTCCTTTCCAATATGTCCCACGACATCCGCACCCCCATGAACGCCATCATCGGCTTTACCACACTGGCGATCAGCAATATCGACGACAAGGAGCGGGTGAAGGATTATCTGGCCAAGACCCTTGCTTCCAGCAACCATCTGCTCTCGCTCATCAACGATGTGCTGGATATGAGCCGCATCGAAAGCGGAAAGCTCCATCTGGAAGAGGTGGAAGTCAACCTTTCGGAGGTGCTGCACGATCTGAAAACCATCGTCAGCGGGCAGGTCTACGCAAAACAGCTGGAGCTTTATATGGACGCGATGGATGTGACCGACGAGGATGTCTACTGCGATAAGACCCGGCTGAACCAGATCCTGCTGAACCTGCTGTCCAACGCCATCAAGTTTACCCCGGCGGGCGGCACGGTCTCGGTGCGGGTGCGCCAGCTTGCCGGGCAGGTGCGCGGCTGCGGGCAGTACGAGTTCCGCATCAAGGATAATGGCATCGGCATGAGCCCGGAATTTGCCAAAAAAATCTTTGAGCCGTTTGAGCGGGAGCGCACCTCCACGGTCAGCCGTATCCAAGGCACCGGCCTTGGCATGGCCATCACCAAAAACATCGTGGATATGATGGGCGGCACCATCGAGGTGCAGACAGCGCAGGGCAAGGGCAGCGAGTTTATCATCCGTGTGCCGCTGCGGGTGCAGGCAGAGCACCGCCCGGTGGAAAAGATCACCGAGCTGGAAGGCCTGAAGGCTCTGGTGGTGGACGACGATTTCAACACCTGCGACAGCGTGACAAAGATGCTGGTCAAGGTGGGAATGCGCGCGGAGTGGACCCTTTCCGGCAAGGAAGCGGTGCTGCGCGCGCGGCAGTCCATCGAGATGAGCGATGTCTACCACGCCTATATCATCGACTGGCGGCTGCCGGATATGAACGGCATCGAGGTCACCCGCCAGATCCGCAGCCTGAACGACGATACCCCCATCATCATCCTGACGGCCTACGACTGGTCTGACATTGAGGTAGAGGCAAAGGCCGCCGGTGTGACTGCCTTCTGCTCCAAGCCCATGTTCTTGTCTGACCTGCGCGAGACCCTGATGAGCGCCCTTGGCCAGAAGCTGACAGATGCGTCGCAGGAGCTTCTGCCGGAAAAGAACGCCGACTTCCAGGACAGACATATCCTGCTGGTAGAGGACAACGAGCTGAACCGCGAGATCGCACAGGAGATCCTGCGCGAGTACGGCTTCCGGGTCGATACGGCGGAAAACGGTGCCGTAGCAGTGGAAAAGGTGAGCACCGCAGCGCCGGGCAGCTATGATCTGGTGCTGATGGATGTGCAGATGCCGGTGATGGACGGCTACACCGCCACCCGGAAGATCCGCGCACTGGATGACCCTGCCCGGGCAAAGCTCCCCATCCTTGCCATGACCGCCAACGCCTTCGACGAGGACCGCCGCAACGCATTGGAAAGCGGCATGAACGGCTTTTTGTCCAAGCCCATTGTAATCGGCGATCTCGTGCAGGAGCTGCGCAAAATTTTGTGAGCCAAACGCCTGTCAGACAGAAAATAAATAAAGCACCCGCAGCATTCGCTTCCAGAGGTCAAGAGCCTCTGCGAAGCCTGCTGCGGGTGCTTTTGCTTTTGTCGGCTGGCAGCCGTTATGATTTCAGTACATCTGCAAGGACCTGCAGCAGATGCGGAATATCCAGCGGCTTTGCAATGTGGCCGTCCATCCCGGCCTTCAATGCATTCTGACGGTCTTCTTCAAAGGCATTTGCCGTCATTGCAAAGATGGGAATGCCTGCCTTTGCAGCATCCGGCAGGGCGCGGATCTGCCGCGTTGCCTCGTAACCGTCCATCTTGGGCATCTGGATGTCCATTAAGATCAAATCGTACTGCCCGGGGGCCGCCTGCTTCATCTTCTGGACAGCGATCTCGCCATCCTCAGCAGTGTCTACCGCAAAGCCCGCTTCCTTCAGGATCTCCAGCGCGAGCTCGCGGTTCAAGGCATTGTCCTCCACCAGCAAAAGATTCTTCCTCTTGAGCTCGGAGGCATCTGGCTGCGCTGGCTTACAGGCAGGCTCTGCACCGTACGGTTCTGCCAGCACTCTGTGCAGTTCGGAAAGGAACAGCGGCTTTTCGCAGAAGGCGGTCACTCCGGCAGCGCGGGCTTCCTCTTCAATATCCGTCCAATCGTAGGCCGTCAGAATGATGATAGGGCAGCTTTTCCCGATCAGCTTGCGGATCTGCCGCACGACCTCGATGCCGTTCATATCGGGGATGAGCCAGTCGATGATGTAGACGCTGAATTCGTCGCCCTGCTCCATGGCGTATCGGGTGCGGATCACCGCTTCCCGGCCGGAGATCGTCCACTCCGGCCGCATCCCGATCTTGGACAGCATGGTGCTGACGCTCAGGCAGGTGTCGGTATCGTCGTCTGCTACCAATGCGCGCAGCCCTTCCAACTGCGGGAGCTGCTTGGGCTCCACCTTTTGTCCGCTGAGTGCGAAGCAGAGATCTACGATGAATTCGCTGCCCTTACCCGGTTCACTTTCGATCGCAATGGTGCCGCCCATCATATCCACAATGTTCTTGGTGATGGACATGCCCAGGCCGGTACCCTGAATGCCGCTGACGGTGGAGCTTTCCTCCCGGCTGAACGCCTCAAAGATGTGCTTCTGGAACTCTTCGCTCATACCGATGCCATTGTCCTTGATGCGGAACTCATAGCAGCCACGGCCCTTGGGCGCACCGTTCTTCTGGGCAATGCGGATGCTGATCGTACCGCCTGTGGGAGTGAACTTGATGGCGTTGGACAAAATGTTCAGCAGGATCTGGTTCAGCCGCAGCGGGTCGGTGATGATGTCCTCGTTCTCCACGTCCATGGTATCGATGAAAAGCGACAGCCGCTTTGCCGAAACATCGGGTTGGATGATGGAGCGCACACCGTGGACGAGGTCCGGCAGATGCACCGCTTTTTCTTCAATTTTTACTTTTCCGCTCTCGATGCGGCTCATATCCAGCACATCATTGATGAGGGAAAGCAGATGCTGGCTGGAGGTAGAGATCTTTTTCAGGTAGTCCAGCACCTGTTCCTTATTATCAATATGGGTCGCAGCCAGCGAGGTGAAGCCGATGATGGCGTTCATGGGGGTGCGAATATCGTGGCTCATATTGAACAGGAACTCCCGCTTGGCACGGTTTGCCGCACCCTCGTGCTGGAGTGCGATCTCCAGTTTGCGGTTCTGTTCCTCCAGCTGAGCCTGATACTTCTTCTCCTGCTCTTTCTTCTGCTGCTCCATCTCCTGCACGGAGCGTCTGCGCAGCACCCGAAGGACCATTACAAGCAGGATGTAACCGGCCAGCGCCATCAAAATCAACGGAAACGATTCACGGAAGACGGATTTTTCATCCGTATACGCATAGAGATCGAAAGACCTTCCGTGGCAGTACATTCCAACATAGCAGCCGGAGCCGTTCCAATCGTGGGTATGGGTCAGCGTTTTGGCAGCCCCGGCTTTACGGATCTCCCGCACCGGCGGACTGTCCGCAGCATCCTGCCCGATCAGCTCCGGGCGGTTGGAGGCAATGACCTGATTGTTCTGCACGATGAACAATGTGCCGCTGGTCTCAACCGAGTAACCGTCCAGTACGCTCTGGATGGACAAGGCCGTTCCTTCTACAAATTCTGCCGGGGTATAGCGGTAGGCAAGCAGGATGACCTCTTTGCTTTCTGCCCGGTGTGCCGCAACATCCACGGCAGACCCATCCTCCAGCAGGACCCGCTTCAGATAGGTTTTTTGCGGGTAAGAGAAAACGTCCAGAACCGTATTGAGCTGCGACCCAAACCGGGCATAGCCGATGCCGTTCGTTGTGGATTCGCACAGGAGCGTACCGTCCGGGGCCAGAACCGAAATACCTGTGAGCCAGAGCAGCTCTGCCTGCCTGTTCAGGCATTGCGGGTCGGAAAGGTCGAGCGCAGGGTCCTGTGCCAGCTGATGCACCGATACCGCCGCGCGGCGGAGCGCTTTGGCCACAACCGTATCGTTGTGCTTTTCAAAGCTGGTGGACTGGGATTTGACAAAATCAAGGATCTGGCAGAAACGAGCCTCCGTTGCACGCAGTGCCTGCCAACTCGAGAAAAAAACGACGCCGGCCATAAAAAGCACGCCGATGACCAGATAGAGCCCCCATCTCCATGTATCTGAGATGGTTTTGTTTTTACGTGCCAATGGTGTCCACCTCCAGATACTGCGAAGCATGTTCAAGATACTTGCCAAGGATCTGCTCCAGTGTGCCGTCTGTGCGCATCTGCGCAAGAACAGCGTTCAGCTGGATGTCCAGCCCGCGGCTGTCGTTTTTGGCAAAGGCGATGCCCAGCCCGGTGACCAGCAGCGGTTCTTCGAGGATGCGGAACTCCACGGAATTGTCCTTCATGTATTGCAGGATGGCCGTCTCATGGGCAGCGATGGCATCCACATAGCCGCAGGCCAGCATCGCATACTGCACGCTGCGGTCTTCGGTGCTGAACACCTCGACGGTCTGCGGGATGCGCGGGTCGGAGCCGCTGAGAAAGAGCTCCTCCGGCTTGCCGGTGCTCTGTACGGCGATGGTCTTTCCGGCAAGGTCGCCGAGTGTCCGGATGCTGCTGTCGGCATCCACCGCAGCCACCTGACGGCTCACCATGTAGGGTCCCGCCCAGCGGTATGCCTCCTCGCGCCCATCCATGGAAAAGCAGCCCCAGATGCAGTCGATGGTACCGCTTTCCACCAGATCTGTTTTTTGCTCCCAATCGATCGGTTCAAACCGGGCAGCATATCCCATGCGGCGGAAGGCTTCGGTGGCGATCTCCACGTCGATCCCGGCGGGAACGCCGTCATTGTTCAGATAAATATAGGGTGGATAGGTATCACTTCCCACAATGAGCTGCGGAAGACTGCTGTCCTTCGCGTTCGTTTCGCCGCAGGAAGTCAGACTGCCGACGGCAGCAGATGCCGCCAGCAGCGTGCAGTCGCGCAGAAATGCACGGCGTGAGATTCTGTGTTTCATTTAGACTTTTTGTTCTCCTGTTTTATTGCATCCATTGCTCAGTTGTGCTGCTGTAATTCTTCTTTCAGGTCAGCCTGAATATCCGTCAGGCACTGCAGCAGCAGCGGGTTGAACGCTCCGCACTCGCCGTTCAGGATCATCTGCACGGCTTTTTCGTGGGAGAAGGCTTTTTTGTAGCAGCGTTCGCTGGTCAGAGTATCGTACACATCAGCCAACGAGACCAGTTGTGCGCTGATGGGGATCTCATCGCCCTTCAGCCCATCCGGGTAGCCGCGCCCATCCCAGCGTTCGTGATGCCAGCGGGCGATCTCGTAGGCCGTTTGCAGCAGCGGCTGCTCTGCAAAATTATCCAGATCATGCAGCATCTTGGCTCCCAGCATACTGTGGGTCTTCATGACCTCGAATTCCTCCGGGGTCAGCCTGCCGGGCTTGTTGAGGACCTTTTCGTCAATGCCGATTTTTCCGATGTCGTGCAGGGCAGAAGCCAGCGGGATCATATCCTGCTGTTCCGCAGTGATCGAGTATCTGCTGCTGGTCTCCAACAGACGGCGGAGCAGCAGCTCGGTGATGATACGGATGTGCCGTACATGGGCGCCGCTTTCGCCGTTGCGGAATTCTACGATATGGCTCAGTACCCCCACCAGCATATCCGTATTATTCTCACGGGCGCGGATCTGCTCAGAGACCATCTGCACCAGCCGCCGCTGCTTGGCGTACAGCTTGATGGTGTTGGTCACACGGCGGTACACGATACGAGCATCGAAGGGGCGATTGACATAATCACTTGCGCCCAGCTCATAGGAACGCCGGATCGTCGCATCGGAGTCCTCGCTGGAGATCATAATGACCGGGATATCCTCGATGGTGTGGTTGGTATTCATGGCTTTCAGCACTTCAAAGCCGTCCATAACGGGCATATTGATGTCCAGCAGCACCAGTGCAATGTTTCCGGTTTCGGCCTGCAATTTTTCCATGCATTCCCGTCCGTTTTCTGTTTCCAGAATGTGGTAACTGTCTCCCAGAATCTCTGTCAGCATCATGCGGTTCATTGCGGAGTCATCCACAAGTAAGATCTGTGGCTTGTTCTGCAAAAGTTTTTCCAAAGCCGCCAGGTTATGCCCCGGAACCTCCACCATGACGGCATTCTTGCGGCCCTTTGCCTGATACATCAGCCGATCCGCCCGGCGAACGATGTTATCCATAGGGTCGGCGAGGGACTGTACCGTTCCGCCAATGCTCAGCGAGATACGGAAATGCGAATAGCCGGGTACAGATGCCATCTGCGCGGCGGTGCAGATCTGTTCCAGTTTGGTCTGCAAAAAGTCTCCCGGAATGCCGGGTAACACCAGCAGAAATTCGTCTCCGCCATAGCGGATGAGCAGGTCCGACTTCCGGATGCAGGACTGGATGGTGTTTGCCACCGTTTTCAGTGCCATATCTCCGGCGTAATGCCCATAGGTATCGTTGCAGATCTTGAAATCATCCACATCCATCAGTGCGATGCCTGCGGGGCCGATGGTTTTGCGGGCAACTTCTTCGTAATAGCGGCGGTTGTAAATTCCTGTCAGCGGATCCCGATAAAGCTCGTCTTTGAGCTGCTGCTCCCGTGCAGCGCGCTGTCGGGCTGTTTCGTCCTCCGATACTTTCTGATTTTCGGTCAGTTGTTTCAGCGCCTGCTCCGCTGCGGCAAGAGCGGCTCCCTGTTGATGAAGTTTTTTCAACAGCTGCTGCTCACGCGCTTTGTAATATTCCTCGATCTCGGAAAGTGTATTCACGTTCTGACCCTCTTCTACATCATTTGTGTGTTTCATCTGCGGAAACGCGCTTTTCCGCTGTTTTTTAATGGGGGGAGGTAACGCGGAAGCGTTTCACCGTCTGTTCCAGTGCTGCAATGTCCACGGGTTTGGAGAGATGTTCATCCATGCCGGCTTCCTTGCTCTTTTGCATATCCTCAAGGAAGGCGTTGGCGGTCATGGCAAGGATGGGGATGATCCTGCCCAGCGGATTTTCGCCATTGCGGATGCGGCGGGTGGCCTCCAGGCCGTCCATCACCGGCATCTGCACATCCATCAAAATCATGTCGTACTCGCCAGGCTTGACGCGGGCAAAGGCATCCACGATCTCCTGACCGTTGGGGTAAATTTTGCAGTGTGCGCCCTTGGATTCCAGCAGCAGCTCCAGAATTTCGGCGTTGATGGCGTTATCCTCGGCGCAGAGGAATTTCATGCCGGACAGGGGAGAAGTTTCTTCTGCTTCCTCCGGCAGAGCCTGCACCTTCTGCGCATGATCCGACTCCGTATCAATGGGAAATTCCAGCACGACCTCAAAGCGGGTACCCCTGCAGGGGGCGCTCTCCACGCTGATGGAACCGCCCATCAGGTCTACGATGCTCTTGGTGATGGCCATGCCAAGGCCGGTACCCTGCACTTTGTTGGTGCCGGATTTTTCCTCGCGGGTAAAGGGGTCAAAAAGGGTCTTTTGGAACGCCTCGCTCATGCCGATGCCGTCATCCTGCACCACAAAGCGGTACCGGGCGAAGTGCTCGTTCCGGGGCAGCTCTTCCACCTCCAACCGGATATGCCCGCCCTTGGGCGTATATTTGACCGCGTTGGAGAGGATGTTCATCAGCACCTGATTCAGGCGGTTGGGGTCTGCCAGTACGTTTTCGTGCTGCAGATGGGTGTTTACCGTAAAGGTCTGGCTGCGCTGGCCTGCCTGCTGACGGATGATGCTGTCCAGCTGGCTGACCTGCTGGGGCAGGTTCATTTTTTCCACATTCAGGGTGGTCTTGCCGCTCTCGATGCGGCTCATATCCAGAATATTGTTGATGATGCCCAGCAGCAGCTGACCGGAAGTTTCCAGCTTGTCCAGATGCTCGGCCAGCTTTTCCGGCTGGTGCAGCTCGTTTTTCATCAGGGTGGTAATGCCGATGATGGCGTTCATGGGGGTACGGATGTCGTGGCTCATGTTGGAGAGAAAGTCCGTCTTGGCCTTGCTGGCGCGCTCTGCGGACTGTAACGCCTCTGCGGCAGCATCCTGCGCCTGCCGCAGCTCATCGTTTACCTGCGTCAGATGGATGTTGTATTGTTCCAGACGGAGGTTCGCTTCTTTTTCTGCCCGCAGCTCCTGCTGCTGCTTTTGCCGCAGGAGAAACCAGCCGACGAAAACTGTTATGACCGAGAACATCATCGCAATGACGATGATGATGACCATGACGATGTTGACCAGCTTCTGCGTATTCACGGCCACATATTCTGCCGGAACAAGGAACGCCAGCGTCCACTAGGCGTTTTCCATCTGCTTCAGGGCGTAGAAATACTCAGTCCCATCCAGCACGGCGTTGGAATAGCAGGAGCCTGTGCGGGCAAGCCGCTCCTTTGCCCCCGCAAAGGAAGAGCCGTGCAGATAGGACATCTGGGAGAGGACGGTGTATACGTTGTGTCCCTTCAGCAGCTCGGTGTCATTGGCGTTGAACAGCTTGAAGCCGTTGTTGTCCAGCACATAGACGCTGTTGTTGTTTTCGTAGGCGTCACAGCGGAAATAATCGTTCAGCTGGGTCATGCTCTGGGAGATGCCAAAGTAGCGCAGGGTGATCTCTTTTTCTCCGCTTTGCAGTGTGATGGGGGTGGAGAGCTGTTCCAGAAACACCATCCGGGAGTCGTCCTCGGTCAGCGAGTTGGAAACATAGCTGACCCACTCCGGTGCGCTTTCCAGATAGTTCATTCCCCGCAGCAGCCCCATGCGGCCATACTCGGTATAATAATGTCCGGCAGAATCCACGGCTACCAGTTCGACCTGTTTTTCATGGTAATTGGAAAGCTCCGACAGCTTTTTCAGATAGCGGTAGAGATCGGCATCGGTCTTTAGCGGGGTGTAGTACAAATAACTGCATTGTACATCCACCTCGTCCCAGTGGGTGTCGATGACATCCTCCAGACTGCGGAACATCTGGTGGGTGACCTCCTCCATCTGGCTCAGCCGCTCATGGTAGACAAGGTTCTGGATGTAAGTCTGGCTCATGACAAAAAGGGTCAGGATGACCGCAAGGCTGACAACGCCGATGCCCCAAAACAGCTGCCGGTATTTTTTCTTGTTCACATCCAGCATCTCCTGTCCGTTTTGTTTCAGGCGCACCCTAGCTCCATGCGGTATCTGCCCGGCTGATGGTGGTGTAAGCACCAAAGAAGGCTTTTGCAGCATCCATGCCCACCACGCCGCTGTCTGTGACCGTTGCTTCGGCAGCCAGCTGGTCGCTCACACCGCAGATGGCTACCTGATAAGTTTTGTCCGCCTCCGGCTGCACCGGGCTTACCAGCACATAGGGGTAGCCCTTGCCGTTGCCGTAGGCATCGTAACCAGAAGCAAGCAGGCCGCTGATCTGCTGCCCGGTTAGGGTGACGGTCTGGATGGTGCGGTTCCAGCCGGTGGGCAGAATGACCGAAAGGTCGTAATCCGTAATATCCTTGGCGTACAGTTTGGCCGCTACGCCGTGGTGGTTCTGATCGGTGGGGTTGCCGGGGATCCATGTGCTCAGTGAGACCAGCGCAAGGTCGCTGTCGGTGGCCTGTGCGAAGCAGCGCCCCACCAGCATGGCGCAGTCCTCCTGCGAAAGTTCTTCGGTGACGGTAGTGATGACATCCGGGGTGTTGTTCACCACACTATCCTGATCCTCGTCCATCTGACGGATGACATCCTCCATGGTGGCGTTGCCCTTCATGAAGTCCAGCATTTTAAGGCCGGTGGTCACGATGGTGTTTTCCCAGCCGGAATAGATAAAGGGCGCGGTGTTGCCTGCGTTCAGGGCATCGGCGATGTCGGCATAGTAGGTGCCGTCCGCTTTTGCGTCCTTGAAGGGCAGCAGGCTGCTTTTCAACGCCGTTGCGGGCTGCAGAGCGCTGGTGCCTGCAACGGTGGAAAGCACACGCATCACCTTGAGCGCATCTTCCAGTTTCTGGGGGTCCTGCTCCAGCTTTTTATTCAGACCGTAGAAGCGGTTCACATTCAGCACAAAGACGTTCTGGGTGCCGTCCTCGGAAAGATACGGCATCAGGCCGAATTTATCGGCGTTGCCGTCTGCCTCCACAATGCCGTTGGTGTTTCCGATCAGAAACAGGGTGTTCCCCTCGGTCATCCTCTGCCGGGTCACATTGTCGTCAAGAGCATCGCCGGAGTCGTTCAGCATCCCGATGTCCTTCCACTTCTGGACATAGGCCATGGCCTGCATCATGCCGGGGGTATTGCTGACATTTGCCTTACCGGACAGATAATCCCGCTGCCACAGCCTGCCGTCCAGTGTGCCGAGGAAATCGGCATCCGCAATGTTGCACAGGTACTGGAAACCGTAGCCCGGGTACTGGATCTGCGGCAGACAGAGATCGACCCCGGCTTCCTTTGTCTTTGCGGCCAGTTCTTCCAGCTCAGCGAAAGAATTGGGCAGCTCCCAGCCGTATTTCTTCAGCAGGGTCTTGTTGTAGGTGATGCCGTAGCAGTTGTAGGTCGAGGGCAGCAGGTAGATGGCACCGTTGTCGAACACGTCCTGCAGACGGGACTCCACATAGTTATCCGTAAAATCGTAGCCGGAAAGGTCCAGCAGTTTGTCGGAGACCAGATCGATCCGGGGGTCGTAGTAGGTCAAGGTGCAGACGTCCGGCAGGTCGCCCGCCGCAAACATATTCTGCAGACAGGTGGTGGTGTTATCGCCGCTGTAGGGCACGACCTCGATGTTCACTTCCGGGTAAACGCTGTGTACCTGCTCAATAAAGGCTTCTATCTCCTTATAAGGTGCCATAAAGGTGATGGCTTCGTGAGTAGCGTCTTTTTTAGCCGTTTCGGTCTTAGTGCCGCCGCAGGCGGTCAGTGCTGCCGCTGCCGCAGTAATGCCGCAGACCTGCAAAAACGAGCGGCGGGAGATCTTTTTCATCATACAATAATACCTTCCTCACATTTTCGGAAAGCAATACTGCGCAGGTGCAGCAGCGCAGTGCTGCCTTAGCGATTCTTACACATCCCACAGGAACTCCGACGCTTGCGGCCTGTCCGCACGGGGCTTTGCGCCGAGTTTCCATAAAATGACAGTATAATTGTACCATTGCGGCAAAAGCGTTTCAAGTTGATTTTGAACGTCTTGCCATATTTTGCATGAAAAATATGGAAAGTTCTGAATTTCGCTGACTGGAAATAGACTGAAGTGACCCATATCACGACCAGGTGGACCGAAAAGGGGGATTCGATGAAAAAAACTCCTTTTATTCTGCACGAAAAATTTCGTTCAGACAACAACGAACAGCGCAAAGAACGGTTTCAAAAGGAATTTGAGCGATATATCATCGATGGATTGCTCAATGCGGTTCCTTCAAGATCCTGCGCCTGATCTGGCATCCCTGAATTGGAAGGAGGGATGCGTTATGCTGCGCATGGATGCTCGTGTACAAAAAGAGGGGGGGCAGATCATGAAAGCAGCAATTTATTGCCGCCTGAGCAAAGAAGATGAAGATAAAATTGGTGAATCGGAGAGCATTCAGAATCAAAAGTCGATGCTGCTCCAGTACGCCCTGGAGAACGGATTTGAGATTTACCAGATCTATTCGGATGAGGACTATTCCGGCATCGACCGGAACCGCCCGGCATTCAATTCGATGCTGCAAGCCGCAAGCGAACATCAGTTTGATGTGGTACTGGCCAAAACGCAATCCCGTTTTACCCGTGACATGGAGCTCGTGGAAAAGTATCTGCACGGAAAGTTCATGGAGTGGGGCGTCCGCTTCATTGCGGTGGTAGACCATGTGGATACCAACGATACCGCGAACAAAAAATCCCGCCAGATCAACGGCCTGATCAACGAGTGGTATCTGGAAGATCTGTCCACCAATGTCCGCTCAGTGCTTGACCACAAGCGGAAAGAGGGGCTGTTCATCGGCTCTTTTGCACGGTATGGATACTGCAAAGACCCGAATGCAAAAGGAAAACTCATCATCGACCCGGAAGCAGCCGACGTGGTAAGGCGGATCTTCTCCATGGCTCTTAACGGGATCGGCGCACACAGGATCGCACGCATCCTGAATGACGAAAAAATTCCAAGCCCAACAGCCTATAAGCAGCTGCATGGCATCCATTACCGCAGTGCATTAAAGAATACAAATGCGGCTCTTTGGAGCAGTCCCACCGTATATCAAATATTACATGATCAGATTTATATCGGAAATATGGTGCAGGGAAAGCATAAAAAGATAAGTTACAAGTCTGAAAAGACGATTTGGCTTCCAAAATCGCAGTGGATCGTTGTAGAAAATACGCATGAAGCGATCATTGAGCGAGAAATGTTTGAAACGGTCCAGAGGATGATGCAGGAGCGCACCCGGAGCGGCGAGAAGGGAATGATCCATCCGCTGGCAAAAAAAGTGGTTTGTGAATGCTGCGGCAGCTGCATGGAGCAAACTGGCCGTCAGCCGAGAGCGGATGGAACACAAAGACGCTATGTTCGCTGCCGGATGCACCAGCGCGCACCGGAAGTGTGCGGCAACAAGACCTGTACCGATATGAACGCGTTGGAGAATGCGGTACTGGAACGTATCCGGGCGTATGCGGCAGACTATTTTGACCCTGAAAAAGTTACCCTTCCAGAACAGGATGACCCCATCCGGCGGCGAGAGCAGGCCAGGCGCGACGAGCTGAAACGGTTGAAGAGCGAAGCAGCCCGGCGGCGCAAGGCCATGCAGGAACTGTATCTGGATAAGGTGTCAGGTTTGATTGATGCCGTTCAGTTTTCTGAAATGAACCAGACCTTTCTGGAAGAAGTGAAAAAGGCAGAGACCCGGATCGATACATTGGAAACGGAACTGGAACAACAGCAGGAAGAAACCGGCGGGGTCCAGACGCAGATGCAGCGTGTCCGTGAACTGGCACAGGTTTCGCAGTTGACCCGCGAACTTGTTGTACTGTTGGTCCATCGTGTTATTGTCAGCCCAAAAGATACGCTTACCGGAGAACAAAAAATCACGATCGAATGGAATTTCTGAGTCGGAAGACAGTTCGACTGCCCCGCTGGGCTGTTTTCGTCAGCCCAGGTCGGATACACCTCACTGGACGCCACGTTGGCGATATAGCTGCGGAACGAGACGGTGACGTTCCGGGCCGAGGCAGCGGGCCTGCCGAGATGGACGGTGATGTTCTTCGGGATGATGACCCGGTCCAGCACCCGCGGCACACAGGCGAGGAACGGGTTCGGGCCGCTGCCGCCGTCGCCGGTGAAGAGGCTGTGGGGTGGGATGACGATGGGGACGTTGGGCGTGTCCCGCATCTCCTCGGTGTCGGGTATCATCTCGGGCTGGGCCAGCGTCACCTGCCCGGGAAAGACCTGCACGCCCTGGATGCGGACGGTGCGGTAGCCGGTCTTGGAGGCCACGAGGTCACAGACCGCGTAGGGGGGCTGCGTGGTGTTGTTCTCGTCCAGCGAGAGAGCACAGGCGGGGGTGGTAAGGGTGACGTCGTCGGCGTTGCCTTCGGCGTCGGTCAGGCGGGTGGCGGTGAAGCCGTTGCCGCTGACGGTGACGGTCACACCCTCGACAGGGCTGGACTGACGGGCCGCAAAGGCCTGGATGCGGAGAGTTCCGGTGTTCTTCATGGAGATACGCTCCTTTGCTGGTAAAAGTATGCTTTTGCCCCAGCGTATTCCGTCCGGCGCCCGGGCGTGCATGACAATGCCCGGTGCAAACAAAAAAAGCCGCCCGTAGGCGGCAGGGAATTACAGAAATCAAATTTTCTCTAAAGGCTTCCCCCGGTTGGGGGGAAGCTGTCACCGCAGGTGACTGATGAGGGCGCAAACGAGCAGCAGCTTACGGGAAATTGCCCCTCATCCGGCTGCTCTGGGACGAACTCTAAAAGTTGATTTCCGTGGCAGGGGAGAATAGCTTATTTGGCGTTGTCCTTGGCAAGGGCAGCGTCAATATTTTTTTGCAGGGCGGCAAGGTTTTCTTCCTTGTCGATGCCGCCCAGCAGGGGCTGGCCCACAACGTTGCCGTCCCGGTCAAAAACGTAGGTGGTGGGGAAGGCCATGATGTTCAGCGCAAACTTGCCGGCGTCGCTGCCGGAGGCAAAATAGATGTTGCGGTAGCTTGCGCCCGTTGCAGCCAGCAGTTTTTTGGCGGCATCAATGCCCTGCTGGTTGCCGTCTAGCGTCTCGGTGTTGATGCCGACAACCTCGCCGCCCTGTGCCTTGACCTTCTCGTTCAGGGCGTTCAGGTCGTCCAGTTCCTCTACGCAGGGCTTGCAGCCGTTGAACCAGAAGTTCACCACCGTAAAGGCGTTGCCCGCAAACAGACTGTTGTCCACCGGGTTGCCCTCTAAATCGCTGCCCTCAAACTGGGGGAAGGCAGTGCCCTGTGCGGCAGCGCCGGAAGCGGCCGCGTCCGCGAGGGCAAGGGTGGCAATCTGCTCCTCGATGGCACGGATTTTTTCTGCATCGGCGGTCAGGGTCTTGTACTCCTCATCCGAGAATTGGTCCTTTGTCTTTTCCACGGAGCTGCGCAGAAAATCGCCGTAGTTCGTGCTGAGGGTGGTCTCAGTCATGTTTTTGTCCATGGAAGCGAACACCTTCTCCCACAGGGCATCGTTTGCGGAAAGGATCTCGTTTTCCTCGGCCAGCAGCTGCTCCTCGGTCTTGGTTTCCGCTGCCGCAGAGGAAGCGGCAGAAGAAGAGGATGCAGAAGATGCAGAGGACGCGCCCTGCCCGCAGGCGGCAAGGCTGAAAGCCAGCGTAAGGCTGAGCAAAAGTGCGGTTACACGGTTGAATTTCATGGTTTTACTCCTTTGTTGTTTCGGTGTTTGATTGGTCTCCCAGCCCGAACTTGTACTGGATGGCGTCCGTGGGGCAGGCTTTCATACACATCCCACAGCGGATACATTCGGCGTGGTTGGGGGTCTTGGTAATGTCTACGTCCATCTTACAGGCCCTTGCGCAGGCGCCGCAGGAGACGCATTTGTGGGTGTCTACACGCATCTGGAACAGCGAGACCTTGTTCAGCAGCGCATAAAACGCGCCCAGCGGGCACAGCCACTTGCAGAAGGGGCGGTAGAACACCACGCTGCCCATAATGACTGCCAGCAGAATGCAGGCTTTCCATGTGAACAGCTTGCCCAGCGCGGCGCGGATGCCAGCATTGGTCAGGGAGAGGGGAAGGGCGCCTTCCAGCACGCCCTGTGGGCAGAGATATTTGCAGAAGAAGGGGTCGCCCATGCCCAGCTCGTTGACCGCCAGCAATGGCAGCAGCACCACCATGACCAGCAGCACCGCATACTTTAAATAGCGCAGCGGCTTTAGCTTTTTGGTGGAAAGCTTGGGAGAGGGAATCTTGTGCAAAAGCTCCTGAAACCACCCGAACGGGCAGAGGAAACCGCAGATGAACCGTCCCAGCAGCACCCCGAAAAGGATGAGAATGCCGGTGATGTAGTAGGAAAAGCGGAATTTGGAAGAGCCCACTACCGCCTGAAACGCCCCCACCGGGCAGGCACCGGCAGCGCCCGGGCAGGAATAGCAGTTCAGCCCCGGGACGCAGACGTATTTTCCATTGCCCTGATACAGCGTTCCTTTAGCAAAGTTGGGCAGGTGGATGTTGGTTAAAAGGGTCGCTCCGGCCTGTATAAAGCCCCGGAACCGGGCAAGGGGATTTAATTTTTTCTTATCCAATGCCCACACACTCCATACACAGCCGGATGGCTTTTGAAAATACGGTGTCTGCCTCGCCCCGCCATACGCCGAACAGCAGCATCAGTACCCCGGCAGCAAGCAAAAGCAGCTGCGCCTGTTTTTTTGGCATGAACATCATAGCCTCCTGTTGTTTGATGGCACCAGTATACACCATGCGGGATAAAATTTCTGCTAAGGTGTATCTGAAAACAAAGAAAATGACGAATATTTCGCAAGCACAAGCGGGATTTAAGGCAAATAGCCGCAGGAATCCTTTGTGGATTTCAAGGCTGTTTAACGCAAAATCCAGCTGTGCTTGTAGAAATAGACTAAATTTTCGACTTTTCAGATACACCCTAGGAAAATCTTAACACGAATCTTAACACCGTCTGCTATAATCTGTTATAATGAAGAAAAACGCAAGAAATGGATTTTTTACGGGAAGGGTGGAAAACAAAATGCGCCTTTTGGTGGTAGAGGACGAGCACTCCCTGCGGGAGGACATTGCCCGGAAGCTGCGGTTGTCCGGGTACGAGGTGGACGCCTGTGCAGACGGCGAAGCCGCATTGGAAGCGCTGACGGCAGAGCGGTACGACCTTGTACTGCTGGACCTCAATCTGCCCAAGGTGGACGGGATGCAGGTGTTGCGCAGCTTACGGCAGCACGACCTTGAGACCTGTGTGCTGATCTTATCAGCGCGCAGTGAAATTTCAGATAAGGTGGAGGGGCTGGATGCCGGGGCGAACGATTATCTTTCCAAGCCATTCCACCTTGCAGAATTGGAAGCCCGGGTGCGCAGCCTGACCCGGCGCAAGTTCATCCAGCAGGACGTCTGCCTGTGCTGCGGGCGGCTCAGCTTCAACACCCGCAGCCGCGTTGCCACGGTGGATGGTCAGACCCTTGCCCTGACGCGGAAGGAGAGCGGCGTACTGGAATATCTGCTGCTGCATCAGGGACGCCCGGTCAGTCAGGAAGAGCTGATTGAGCACGTCTGGGACGGAAGCGTGGACAGCTTCAGCAACTCCATCCGGGTACATATCTCTGCCCTGCGCAAAAAGCTGCGGGCGGTGCTGGGCTACGACCCCATCCGCAACCGCATCGGGGAAGGCTACGAGATCGGAGGAGAGGTACAATGAAACGGTTGTCCCTGCAATGGCGCATCACCCTGCTGACGGCGCTGCTCATCGCCTGTGCCTGCGTGTGCATGAACCTGCTTTTATACCGCACCGGTGCAACCGGCATGGATGCCCTCAACGGCTTTATGATGCAGTATCAGCCCGGCAGTGAGGATTCCTTGACCATCGAGATCCCGCAGGAGGAAATGTCCAGCCTGCTGGCGCATTTTTCACAGGAAGTCTACGATGCAAAGGTGGTTTTTGGCCGCAAGGGCTGGTGCATCACTGCTGTGGTCACCATCCTCAGCGCGGCCATCGCTTATTTTGTCAGCGGCAGAGCTCTGAAACCGTTGCAGCAGCTTGCGCAGCAGGCGCAGCGGGTCGATCAGGACAGCATTGCTACCGTCCGTCTGGACGAAGATACCGTGCAGGAATTCGGGCAGTTGAGCCGGTCGGTAAACCGGATGCTGGATGGCCTGGCACAGTCCTTTGAATTACAACGGCAGTTTGCGGGCAACGCAGCCCACGAGCTGCGCACCCCGCTGGCTATTTTGCAGACGAAGCTGGAACTGTTTGCAGAGGAGCACCCAGCCATGGATGCCGAGACTGCCGGGCTGGTCAGCTCTCTGCGGGAGCAACTGGATCGCCTGACCGCCCTTGTGCGCACTTTATTAGAGATGAGCAATCTGCAATCGATCTCCCGTACTGACCAGATCGCCCTTGCACCGCTGGTGGAGGAAATTTTGACCGACCTGACCCCCCTTGCCCAGAAAAACAATATCTCCTTGCAGCAGGACTGCGCGGAACTGGGCATGGTGGGCAGTGATGCGCTGATCTACCGACTGGTGTTCAATCTGGTGGAAAACGGTATCAAGTATAACCGCCTCGACGGTGCGGTGCGCGTCACTCTGCGGCGGGAAAAGCAAACTGCCGTGCTGCGCGTTGCGGATACCGGCCCGGGCATCCCCGCAGACTGCCGGGAGAGCATCTTCCAGCCCTTTTTCCGGGTGGATAAGTCCCGCAGCCGGGAGATGGGCGGCGTGGGGCTTGGCCTTGCCCTTGTGCGGGAGATCGCCGTACTGCACGGCGGCAGTGTGACTGTGGAGAGCAGCAGCGAAAACGGCACTACCTTTGTCGTCACCCTGCCGCTGGCACAGCCCTGTTGAAGCAAGCAGAGCATGGAAATCGTGCTTCCGAATAAAGGCTTCCCCCGGTCGGGGGAAATCTGTCCCCAAGGGGTGAAGGCTTTTGCCCAGTGACGATTTGTGCAAGCATGGGAAGGGGGCTTTATTTTTGGCACACGGGGGAGTATACTGGAAACAGCAGGCCCCGGAAAATAAGAAGGACAAAGGAGATACTGAAAATGCAGGCGACCATTCAAAACGAATTTCTGAGCCTTACGGTGGACACGCACGGTGCCGAGGCCGTCAGCCTGAAGAACGCGGCGGGGGAGGAGCTGCTCTGGCAGGCCGACCCGGCGGTCTGGAAGCGCCACGCGCCCATCCTCTTCCCGTGGACGGGCAAGCTTAAAGACGGCAGCTTCACCCATGGCGGCAAGACCTACAAGGGCGGCCAGCACGGTTTCGCCCGGGACGTGGAGCACACCCTGCTGAAAGCGGAGGGCGACACCATCCGGCTGGAGCTGCGCCCGGATGAGGCCATGAAGGCGGAGAAGTTCCCCTTCGACTTCGTGCTCACCAGTACCTTCCGGCTGGACGGAAAGACCCTTCACCACACCCTCACCGTCTCGAACCCCGGTGCCGAAGAGCTGCGGTTCGGCATCGGCTACCACCCGGCCTTTCAGGTGCCGTTCGATGACAGCCACACCGTCGAGGACTACGAGTTCCGCTTCGACCAGCCCGAGAGCCCGGTCATCCTCGACGCCAGCGGGGGCGGCCTGCTGACGGGCAAATGCTACTACCAGTGGAAGAACCAGCAGGCCATCCAGCTGACCAACGACCTCTTCGACAACGACAGCTTCTGCATGGCGGGCCTGCGCACCAGGACGCTGGGCATCTACGAGAAGGACACGGGCCGCAGCATCGTCTGCGATGTGGCCGGCTTCCCCTATACCCTCATCTGGTCGGCCCTGTCGAAGCCCCTGCGCTTCGTCTGCATCGAGCCGTGGAACTCTCTGCCCGCCTCGGTGGACGATCCGCAGGAGTGGAGCCAGCGGGCCGCTGCGGCCTGCCTCGCCCCGGGCGGGGAGTGGAGCACGACCCTCAGCACGACCTTCAACCGCTGAACTGCAAGCAAAAAGGGAGGCGCCCCGGCGGGGTGCCTCCCTTTTCAGTTTACGATTACAGAGCCTTGATGGCGGTCTTGATGCGCTGGGCGGCCACCCTGGTCTTTTCAGCGTCACCGAAAGCGGTCAGACGGAAGTAGCCCTCGCCGCACTCGCCGAAGCCCACGCCCGGGGTGCCGACGACGCCGCAGTTCTCCAGCAGCCAGTCGAAGAACTCCCAGCTCTTCATGCTGCCGGGGCAGCGCAGCCAGATGTAGGGGCTGTTCTTGCCGCCGCAGTACCACACGCCGCACTCGTCCAGAGCGTCGGCGATGACCTTGGCGTTCTTGCGGTAGTAGTCGAGGTTGTGCTGGATCTCAGCCATGCCGCTCTCAGTAAAGACGGCGGCAGCGCCGCGCTGCACGACATAAGGCACACCGTTGAACTTGGTGGTCTGGCGGCGCAGCCAGAGCTTGTTGATGTTCATGCCGTCACGTTCCAGATCTTTCGGCACGACGGTGTAGCCGCAGCGGGTGCCGGTGAAGCCTGCGATCTTGGAGAAGGAGCAGATCTCGATGGCACACTCGCGGGCGCCCTCGATCTCGAAGATGCTGCGGGCCAGCTCGCCGTCGGAGATGAAGCACTCGTAAGCGGCGTCGTAGAGGATGATAGCGTTGTTCTTTCTGGCGTACTCCACCCATGCCTTGAGCTGGTCGCGGGTGTAGGCAGCGCCGGTGGGGTTGTTGGGGCTGCAGATGTAGATGATGTCAGCCTTCACGCTGTCGTCGGGCATCCCGAGGAAGCCGTTCTCCTGACTGGTGCGGCCATAGATGATCTTGCGGCCATCGGTGACGTTGTCGTCCACATAGGTGGGGTAGACGGGGTCCGGAACGAGGACGGTGTTGTCCACGTCGAACAGGCCCAGCACATTGGCAAGGTCGCTCTTTGCACCGTCGGAGATGAAGATCTCGTCCTCGTCCAGCTTGGTGCCGCGGCCTGCGTAGTAGCCCTGAATGGCCTGCTTGAGGAAGGGGTAGCCCTGCTCGGGGCCGTAGCCGTGGAAGCCTTCCTTGGTACCCATCTCGGTGACGGCGTCATGCATGGCGTCCACGACGCACTTGGCCAGCGGCTGGGTCACATCGCCGATGCCCAGACGGATGATCTCCTTCTCAGGGTGTGCCTCCTGATAGGCGGCGACCTTGTGGGCAATGTCCACGAAGAGGTAGCTGGCCTTCAGCTCATTGTAATGTTTGTTCATTTTCATGATACTTTCCCTCAATTCTTTCTTTATAAGTGGCTTGCCCTCTCAGGCCGCTCCGCGTCCGGCTCCCTCAGAGGGAGAGCCAAAAACATAACGGAGAGGGCAGGGATGCTTAAACTTCAGTGACGCCTTCGCATACGGTGACCGCGCTGCCGGTCATCAGCAGTTTTTTGCCCGGCAGCACCCGGATGATGAGCTCACCGCCGCGCAGCTGGACGTGGACGTCCTCCCCGGCGGGGCAGACGCCCAGCTCGGTCAGCGCCGCCACGGTGGCACAGGTGCCGGTGCCGCAGGCCCAGGTCTCGCCGCTGCCCCGCTCCCACACCCGCATTTTCAGGTGGGTGGAGTCCACCACCTGCACGAACTCGGTGTTGACCCGCTCCGGGAAGTTCGGGTGCTTCTCGAACGCCGGGCCGATGTCCTCGAGCTTCAGGCTGTCCACATCGTCCACGACGGTGACGCAGTGGGGGTTGCCCACGCTGATGCAGGTGACACGCCAGGTCCTGTCCTCCACGGTGAGGGGGCAGTCCACCAGCGGGCCTTCGCCCATATTCACGGCGGGCAGAGCCGCCGCCATGGCGGAGTATCCGCCCATCTCCACCTGCCAGAGCCGGCGGCCCTTGCGGGTGATGGTCTTTGTGCCGCTGTTGGTGTCCACGACGAGCGTCTCTTTGGCGACGCCGTGGGTGTAGAGCCACTCGGCCACGCAGCGTACGCCGTTGCCGCACATCTGGGCCTCGCTGCCGTCGGCGTTGAAGATGCGCATCCGTCCGTCTGCGCCGGCCGCCACCGGGGCGCAGATGCAGATGATGCCGTCCGCGCCGATGGAAAAGTGGCGGCGGGAGAGGTCCTGCGAAAGGGCTGCGATGTTTTCCGGCACACCGCTTTCGCGGCAGTCGAGATAGATATAATCGTTGGCACAGCCCTGCATTTTGGTGAATGAAAGCTTCATAATACTCCTTCCGTCATCGATTTCTTGTTTTGCAGAGCCTGCCCTTCTCGTGAAAGCCTCTCCCCTTGGGAGAGGTGTCTGCAAAGCAGACGGAGAGGGCAAGGATGCTGACGAGAAAGCGAACACACAGCGATAATTTCGCTCTGACAAAGGGGGTGCTTATCGCTGTGCGGCGGCTCTTTTGCCGCGGGCTTGCCCTCTCAGTCACCTGCGGTGACAGCTCTCCCAAAGGGAGAGCCCAAAAGGGCTATTATTACTATAAGTACGAACGGCCTTTCTGTCAAGCAGAAAAGGGGCGGCAGAGAAATTTTGAACGGAATTTTTGCCCGGAAAACCATGCCGGATGCAAAACGGGGCTTGACAATAAGCATATCATGGGATATAAAGAAAGAGAGCGTTCTGCGCAGGGAGACAGTCTGCCCGCCAAAGGGGAGGAGGGAAAGGCTGCCATGGTCTGCGCAGCGTGAAGATGCGAAATTAAAGCAAAAGGAGACCACTATCATGGATACGTTTGAGAAGATCCGCGCACTGCTGGCAGAACAGCTGGACATCGACCCCGCTAAGATCACGATGGACAGTGACATTATGGGCGATTTTGAGGCCGACAGCCTCGACATCGTGGATATGGTGATGACGCTGGAGGATGAGTTTGGCATCGAGGTGCCGGACGACGCCATCGAGAACCTGCGCACGGTGGGTGATGTGGTGAAGTTTGTGGACAGCCACAAGGGCTGAGCGACCAACAAGCAAAAAAGCCCCGCATCCGCGCCTCTGCACACGGCAGAGTAGGCGGCGGGGCTTTATATATGGGTTCGTGCGGAACGATGAGCGTTTGGCGCACGGCCTTGGGAGGATAAGATTAAAATGGCAAAAGACAACAAAAAGCTCGTACAGGCGATCACCAGTCAGGAGGAGAACTTCGCACAGTGGTATACCGACATCTGCGTCAAGGCAGAGCTGGTCGAGTATTCCAGCGTGAAGGGTTTCATCATCCTGCGCCCCTATGGTCAGGCGATCTGGGAGCTCATCCAGAAGGATATGGATGCCCGCTTCAAGGCTACCGGCCATGAGAACGTGGCAATGCCCGTGCTGATCCCTGAGAGCCTGCTGCAGAAGGAAGGCGAGCTGGTCAATGGCTTCGCGCCGGAGGTGGCGTGGGTCACGATGGGCGGCTCCGACAAGCTGGAAGAGCGTCTGGCTGTCCGCCCCACCAGCGAGACCATGTTCTGCGACCACTGGTCCCGCGTGCTGCACAGCTACCGCGAGCTGCCCATGAAGTACAACCAGTGGTGCAGCGTCGTGCGCTGGGAGAAGACCACCCGTCCCTTCCTGCGCAGCCGCGAGTTCTGGTGGCAGGAGGGCCACACCATCCACGAGACTGCCGCCGAGGCTGAGGCTGAGACCCAGCAGCAGCTGAACTGCTACGCAGACGTCTGCGAGCAGGACCTGGCCATCCCTGTTGTCAAGGGCCGCAAGACCGATAAGGAAAAGTTCGCCGGTGCGGAGGCTACCTATACCATCGAAGCCATGATGAAGGACGGCAAGGCCCTGCAGAGCGGCACCAGCCACTACTTCGGCGATAAGTTCAGCAAGGCTTACGACGTGACCTTTACCGGCCGCGACAACCAGCTGCATCATCCGTTCCAGACCAGCTGGGGCGTTTCCACCCGTCTGGTGGGTGCTATCATCATGACCCACGGCGACGACGACGGCCTCATCCTGCCCCCGGCTGTCGCCCCCATCCAGGTCGTGGTGGTGCCTATCGCTGCCCACAAGCCCGGCGTCTCCGAGAAGGCTGCTGAGCTGGCCGAGAAGATCTCCAAGTACGCCCGCGTCAAGCTGGACGACAGCGACAACGCTCCCGGCTGGAAGTTCTCTCAGTGGGAGATGAAGGGCGTGCCTCTGCGCCTCGAGATCGGACCCAAGGACCTGGAGAAGAACCAGTGCGTTCTCGTCCGCCGCGACACCCGCGAGAAGGTGTTCGTCTCTCTGGACGAGCTGGAGACCGCGATTCCGGCCCAGCTGGAGGCTCTGCGCAAGGACCTGTATGAGCGCGCTCTTGCCAACCGTGAGAAGCGCACCTGGGCTGCCACCACCATGGACGAGGTCAAGGAGCTGGCCAAGGCCAACACCGGCTACATCAAGACCATGTGGTGCGGCGACCTGGCCTGCGAGATGAAGATGAAGGAAGAAGTCGGCCTGTCCAGCCGCTGCATGCCCTTTGAGCAGGAGCACCTGAGCGATGTCTGCCCCTGCTGCGGCAAGCCCGCCAGCAAGATGGTCTACTGGGGCGTGGCCTACTAAGCCGCCCCACAGTCAGAGCCTGATCAGATGAAAAGCAGCTTTCCCGTCCAACGGGAGAGCTGCTTTTTTGTATCTGCCTATTGACAACTGTGCATCTACTGTATATACTGTAAATATACAGACACAACGGAGGCGGCGGACATGAATCTCTTCATCGATAACAAGAGCGGTGCACCCATCTACGAGCAGCTCTACACCCAGATCAAGAACCAGATTTTGAGCGGGGAACTGCAGCCGGAGGAAGCTATGCCATCCATCCGGGGGCTGGCGCGGGACCTGCGCATCAGTGTTATTACTACAAAGCGGGCCTACGATGAGCTGGAACAGGAGGGTTTTTTGTATGCGGTGCCCGCCAAGGGCTTTTTCGTGGCAGCGAAAAACACCGAGCTGCTCCGGGAAGAGAACCTGAAAAAAATCGAAGCACACCTGACGGAAGCCGTCCGGCTGGCGGCTCCCTGCGGGCTGACCAAACAGGAACTGACCGAAATGTTGGAATTGCTGTGGGAGGAATGAACCATGAACGCATTAGAACTGCACGGCCTTGAAAAGCACTACCCGGATTTTATGCTGGGGCCCATTGATCTGGAACTGCCCGGCGGCACAGTCTGCGGGCTGATCGGTGAGAACGGCGCGGGCAAGAGCACGACCATTAAGCTGATCCTGGACATGATCGACGGGGACGCTGGCACTGTGAAGCTGTTCGGGCAGGAGGAAATCACCCCGCTTGCCAAAGCCGATATCGGCGTGGTGCTGGGCGGCGAGGGCATCCCCACCTGCCTGACCGCGCCGCAGGTGGGGAAAGTGATGGCCGGCATCTACACGAACTGGGATGCCGCAGCTTACGCGGATTATTGTAAGCGCTTTGAACTGCCGGAGAAAAAGCGCTACGCCGATTACTCCACCGGCATGAAGATGAAACAGTGCCTTGCCGTGGCACTTTCTCATCACCCCAAGCTGCTGCTGCTGGACGAAGCCACCAGCGGTCTGGACCCGGTGGTGCGGGATGAGCTCATCGATCTGCTGCTGGACTTTGTGCGGGATGAGAACCATGCAATTTTGATCTCGTCCCACATCGTCAGCGATTTGGAAAAGCTCTGCGATACCATTGCCTTTCTGCACAAGGGGAAGCTTCTGCTCTGTGAGGACAAGGACACGCTGCGGGAGGAGTACGCTCTCTGGCACGGCACTGCCGGGCAATTGGAGGAGCTGGATAAAAACGCCATCGTCAGCCGTCGGGTGACAGCCTACGGGGCCGAGGCACTGGTGAAGAGGGAACTTGTCCCGGCGGGCAGCACCCTGACACCGGTGAGCATCGAAGAACTGTTCGTTTTGATGGTGAAAGGGGAGAATGTGCGATGAAAGGGCTGCTGCTGAAAGACTGGTATCAAGTCAAAACAAATATGTGGATGATGTACCTCACGGTGCTGGCTGTGCTGGCGATCTGGATCCTGAGCACTTCCGGGGATTCGAGCTTTGCGGTGAATTATTCAGCTGTTTTTCTGGGGATGATGCCCGCCTACCTGCTTTCCTACGACCACGCCAGCGGGTGGACGGAGTACAGCTTTGCCCTGCCGCTGAGCAAGGAGCTTCAGGTAGCAGAAAAATATCTTGTGGGTCTGCTTTGCACGGCGGTCTCTGCGGCGCTGAACGGAATTTTCTGCGGCATCCGGTTCTGGATGGGAAAACCGCTTCCTGCGATGCCGATCGGCCTTTTGCTGGGGGCGGGCGCAGCTTCCATCCTGCTGATAAACGGGATCATGCTGCCGCTGTACTACCGTTTTGGCGCAGAAAAGGCGCGGATGCTCTACATGCTGATGTTTGCCGGAATGGGCGCTGCCCTGGGCGGCGGGATGGTCCTGATGGATGCCGTGCCGGAACCGGGCGCGGCCATTGCCATCGTCGGTGTGCTGGCAGCGGTGCTGGTGCTGTATGCACTTTCCTGGAGGCTGTCAGTGCAGTGGTATGGAAAGTATAAGAAGTAAGCTCTTCTTTGTGCAATATAGCAATAATCCGGTAAAAAAACTGTAAAAGGGGTTGAAAAATCCGGCCCGGCGTAGTATGATAACGGGGCTGAAAGAAAAATCTTACACCAAGGAGGAGTTTGTTTCCATGTCCAGTGACCATACGGATCACCCCAAACAACGCTTCTCCTGCGATGCGGGCCGTGCAAACGTGTTAGCCGCATCCTGAACTGCATGCCCTTTGTACACCGCAGGAGTTGTAACCAGACCGATGCGGTGTATTTTTTATGCCCGGAAACGGGAAACGGAGGGACCAAACCATGCAGAAGAAAAATTATGTGCAGGAGATTCTGGAGATCATCCACAGCGGCCTGCCGCAGGCAGAGCTGGCCGAAAAGCTCTCGGATTACCACGAGAACGACCTTGCCGACGCCCTCGCAGCCCTGACGCCCGGCGAGCGCCAGAAGCTCTATGCCGTTCTGGGCGTGGATACCGTGGCCGAGATCTTCTCCTATCTGGACGACGCAGAACCTTACCTGAAAGAACTGCCCAGCGAGAAGGCCGCCAACGTCGTTTCCCACATGGACTCGGACGACGCCGTGGACGCTCTGGACGACCTCGAGGAAGAGGATAAAGCCAAGATCGTCGGCCAGCTGGACAAAGACTCCGCCGAAGATGTGAAGATGTTGCTCTCCTACGGTGAGGACGAGATCGGCAGCAGCATGACCACCAACTACATCTGCATCCGGAAGGACATGACCATCCGGCAGGCCATGAGTGAGCTGGTGAAGCAGGCAGGCGAGAACGACAACATCTCCACCCTCTACGTCGTGGACGAGAACGACAAGTTCTACGGCGCCATCGACCTGAAAGACCTCATCATCGCCCGGGCGGAGGACAGCCTCGAAAAGCTCATTGCCCGGTCCTACCCTTATGTGACCGACCACGAAAAGATCAGCGACTGCATCGACCGCATCGTAGACTACGCCGAGCGCTCTCTGCCTGTCCTGAACGATGCCGGCGAGCTGGTGGGCATCATCACTTCGGCGGATGTCGTCGAACTGGTGGATGACGAGATGGGCGACGATTACGCAAAGCTGGGCGGCTTGACCAGCGAAGAAGATTTGAACGAGGGCGTCTTCGAGAGTGTCAAGAAGCGCCTGCCCTGGCTGATCGCTCTGCTCTTCCTCGGGATGCTGGTGTCCTCGGTGGTGGGTGCCTTTGAGTCGGTGGTGGCTGTCCTGCCCATCGTCATCTGCTTCCAGTCCATGGTGCTGGATATGGCGGGCAATGTCGGCACCCAGTCGCTGGCCGTCACCATCCGCGTGCTGGTGGACGAGAACCTGACCACCTCCAAAAAGCTGCATCTGCTCTGGAAGGAGATGCGGGTGGGTCTGGTCAACGGTGCGCTTCTGGCCGTCATGGCGCTGGGCTTCCTCGGCTGCTATATCCACTTCTTCAAAGCCTATGCGTGGGGGCAGGCGTTCCTGCTCTCCGGCTGCGTCGGTGTTTCCCTCATCGTGGCGATGGTCATTTCCAGCCTGGTGGGTACGGTCATCCCCATGCTGTTCCATAAGATCCATATCGACCCCGCCGTGGCGTCCGGCCCGCTCATCACCACCATCAACGACCTCGTGGCCGTCGTGGTGTACTACGGTCTGGCCATGATCGTGCTCATTGATATGTTCCATCTGGGCTGATTTTTGAATAAGAGCAAAGGCTCCGGCACTGCCGGAGCCTTTTTGTGTCTTATCGATTCTCTATCCAGTATCGCTGGGTCAGCATCCCATCCGAGGAGTCAAACATCTCATCTTCCAGTACGCCGCCGTTAGACTGAATCGTCTTTGCTGAGGCGATGTTATAGTGGTCACAGCAGATGCGCACCTTGGAGATGCCGCGTTCCCGGGCCTTTTCGAGGGTCAGACGGAGCATCTGGCTGGCGTAGCCGTTCTTCCGCTCCGAGGGGCGGACGCTGTAGCCGATATGACCGCCGTAGGCCAGCAGATAGTCGTTGAGGTGGTGGCGCAGGTTGGTCATGCCGACAAGATGTTCCTGCTCGTCCAGAGCCAGATACTGGGTGGCCGGTACGAACCCGGCAGGCGTGGTGGCTGGGTCTTTCAGCCTGCGGATGTTAGCCAGCCACTGGTCGAAGTCGTCGTATTTGTCCAGCGCCGAAGTGCCGTCGAGCCGGGAGCTGATGGCAAGAAATTCTTCCCGGTAGGCCATGACCTGTTCCCGGTCGTCCTCGTCCGGCTCCCGCAGATGGAGTTTCTGGGACGGCGTATGGCGAGCTGCGGCGCGGAAGTCCGGTGCTTTCATCAGGCCGTGGCGGTTGCAGTAGAAGTAGAGTACGCCCGCACCAGTGATTTTGAAACGGCAGCTGGCGTCTCCCTCAGGGTAGAGCTTGACCAGCTGCAATTTGTCGCCGGTGAGGCAGGCAATGAAGGAAATGTAGTGGTCTTTGGTCATGGGGTGGTGGATGGTGACGAAAAGCTCATCTTCCACCCGCTCGAGCGTCAGCTGATGGTGTTCGTCGGCGTCGTCCGCCTCAGAGATGTCCAGCGGCGGCAGGGTGATGCCGCAGCAGCTCACGACAGCCTGCCCGGTAGCGTGGAGCACATTGCCGCACAGGGGGCAGACATAGAGCTTGGAGCGAAGCAGGTTGGCGGAGCGGTTCCGGTTGACGACGGGTTCGCCCTGCATCAGCTCGAGCACGCTGACGCCCAGAGCCGCCGCCAGCGGCTCCAGCAGGGAAATATCGGGCAGGCCGTGGGCTGTCTCCCACTTGGAGATGGCCTTTGCGCTGACGGCCAGCTTTTCGGCCAGCTCTGCCTGCGTCATGTGTTTGGCTTCCCGCAGCCGCCGGATGGCAGTGCCGGTAACGTAAGAATCCATAAAAACTCTCCTTTGTGATTGTTTCTCTCTGTCCAAAGGATACCATAACAAAAAGCTCCACACAACCTACGCTGCGTGGAGCTTTGCTTTTTGAAATTACTCGGCTTCTTCGTCCTCGTCCAGCTCGATGCTGAACACGGCCTTTTTCAGCTTGCCGCAACCCTGCGCCTTCAGGCCGGACTTGTAGGGCTCACCGGCCAGATAGAGGGCAAAGCGTCCCTCGCAGAGCATCCCGGCGATGCTGGTGCCGGCGGTGCCGACGGTCAAATCGGCAGCCTCATCGGTGGGCTTGGTGGGAGTCAGCTCGCCAAGTGAGACTTCGAACAGCTCGCTGCCCTCAAGGTCGGTCTCGAGGGTCAGGTGATCGTCCCGGCGCTGGAAGAGCGCTTTGTCCGAGGTCTGCGGCGTGACGGTGCTCACCGTGACCACGGCCTTGTCGCCGCTGATGCGGGTCTTTCCGGCGGGCAGATTGTTGATGTCCCGGGCCATGACGAACTCGATGACAGCGTCGAGGTTGTCGCTCATGCCGAGGTAGTTGGGGAGATTGTTCAGGGTATCGTAAATCATAGGAGAAACCTCTTATTCTGCATCTTTGGGGTCGGTCATCAGCTCTTTGATGCTGGGGACGACGCCGCCCAGATTCTGCAAGTCTGAAGGAATGATGATCTTGGTGGCCTTGCCGTTGGCGACCTTGGCCAGCGCTTCCAGACTGCGCAGGGCAAGGACCTTATCGGTGGGCATGGCTTCGTTCAGCAGGCGGATGGCATCGGCGTTGGCCTTCTGGACGGCGAGGATGGCCTGCGCCTCGCCCTCGGCCTCAAGGATGCGCTGCTGTTTGACGGCGTCGGCGCGGAGGATGGCGGATTCCTTTTCGCCCTCGGCGGCAGTAATGGCGGCCTGCTTCTCGCCGTCGGCCTTCAGGATGACGGCGCGCTTCTCGCGCTCTGCCTTCATCTGCTTTTCCATGGCCTCCTGGATCTCGCGCGGCGGGATGATGTTCTTGACCTCAACACGGTTGACCTTGATGCCCCACTTGTCGGTGGCTTCATCAAGGATGGCCGTGATCTTGCTGTTGATGGTGTCACGGCTGGTGAGGGTGTGGTCCAGCTCCATCTCGCCGATGATGTTGCGCAGGGTGGTGGCCGACAGGCTCTCGATGGCCGCGATGGGCTGGTTGACGCCGTAAGTGTAGAGCTTGGCGTCCATCACCTGAAAGAAGACCACCGTGTCGATCTGCATGGTGACGTTATCGCGGGTGATGACCGGCTGAGGGGGAAAGTCGGCGACCTGCTCTTTCAGGCTGACTTTCTTCGCCACCCGCTCGAGGAACGGGATCTTGACGTGGAGGCCGGCGCTCCATGTCTCGGAGTAGCTGCCCAGACGCTCCACGACGTAGACCATGGACTGCGGCACGATGACGATGTTGGTGACGACCACCAGCAGGATGACAAAGATGAGGATGAGGATAAGGAACAGCATGATAGGCATAGGGACGCTCCTTTCATATCAGTGAGCCGCCGGTGCGGCGGTCTCGGTCAGGACAGGCTCCACGATGAGCAGGGTGCTGTGGATCTCGGCCACCCGGCAGCTCTGGCCCGGGGTCAGGGTGTCGCCGGGGGTGGCGCAGCGGGCGTTCCAGTCCACGCCGTCCAGCCGGACGCGGCCGGTGGCCTCAGCGGAGACAGGGGTGAGTGCGACGGCCTCCCGGCCAAGGGCGCGGTCGCCGTTCGTTGCCGTGGGCGGCTTGCGCAGCCGGGCGCACAGGGGCTTGAGGGCCAGCAGGCAGAGGGTGCTGACCGCCACGAACACCACCGCCTGCACCCGGAAGGAGCCGGTGACCAGACAGCTCAGCAGGGCTGCGGCGCTGCCCACGGCGAACCAGATGGAGACGAGATTCAGGGTCATGGCCTCGAGAACGACGAAGCCGATGGCGGCCAGAAGCCAGAAAATGGGGTCAACAGACATGAGTTCTCCCTCCTTTTTCCCCATTATAGAGCAAAACGTCTGAAAAGTACAGAGACAGATTATGAATAACCCCCTTGCTCACGCCGGGCGGGATGCCGCAGGCAGGGCAGGGGGGTGGGGGTCACTTATAGTCGTAGTAGCTGTGGTTGGGGTTGTGGCCGACCTCTTCCACCACGATGGTGAAGCCCATGGGGTTCACCTCGGTGTGCTTGCCGGAGGCCAGCGGCTCTACGATGATATGCTCGGTGCGGTTGACGATGATCTCTGCCGCCTCAAACTCGCCGATGCGCTGGTAGTGGAGGACGCCGCCCTCGGCCCGCAGGACACGAAGCTCTCCGGTGCGGAAGGCCTCGCAGGTGTGGCGGAGCTGTGCCAGCTGTGCCAGAACAGGTTTCAGCCGCTCTTCGTGGCTGTTCCAGCAGTAGAAGCCGCGGTTGAAGGGGTCACGGTAGCCCTGCATCCCGATCTCGTCGCCGTAGTAGAGGCAGGGGACGCCGGGCAGGGTGTAGATGATGGCGTAAGCCATCCGCAGCTTGAGCATTCCTTCCTCGTAGGCGTCGCCGGTGACACAGCGGCCGCTCTGCCACTCGCGGCCCCGGCCATTGGCAGGCTCGTCGGCAATGACGGTCAGTGCGCGCTCGGTGTCGTGGGTGGAGAGGAAGTTCAGGGCCGTATCGAGGGCCGGGGCGGGGTAGTGCTCGCAGATGGAGAGGATGTCGGTCATGGTCTGGCCGGCGTCCCGTCCGCAGACGAAGCCCAGAACGGCGTTCTTGAAGGGGTAGTTCATCACGCTGTCGAGGCCCTTGCCCAGCAGGTAGGTGCGGCGCTTGTCGAAGCCGAACTTGGTGGTGGCGTCCTCCCACACTTCGCCCAGAAGGAACTTATCCGGGCCGACCCGCTTGACGGCGGTGCGCACTTTTTCAATAAATTCGTCGGGCAGCTCGTCGGCCACGTCCAGACGGAAGCCTGCAGCGCCCCGGCGGAGCCAGGTGTCGATGACACCGCCCTCGCCGGTGATAAATTCGACGTAGGAAGGCGTTTCTTCGTTGACTTCGGGCAGGGTCTCGAAGCCCCACCAGCTGCGGTAGCCGCCCTTATACTTGGAATCAAAGTCGTACCAGCTGCGGTAGGGGGAGTTGGGGTCACGATAGGCACCGCCCTCGCCGTAGCGGCCCTCGCGGTTGAAGTAGCGGCTGTCGGAGCCGGTGTGGCTGAACACGCCGTCCAGTACGATGCCGATGCCGTACTTCCTGGCCTCGGCGCAGAGAGCCTCGAAATCCTCGTTGGTACCCAGCAGGGGGTCTACGTTGAGGTAGTCGGCGGTGTTGTACCGGTGGTTGGAGTGGGCTTCAAAGATGGGGTTGAGGTAGAGGTAATCCACACCCATCTCGCGGAGGTAGGGCAGCTTCATCTGGATGCCCTTGAGGTCGCCGCCGAAATAGTCCTCGTTCAGGTGGCCGCCCACCTCATTGGGCTGCCAGAAGGGCTCGGCGTGCTTGTCGGCCTGATAGAGCCGGTCGGGGAAGGGCATGGGCTTGTTCTCCACGCCCTCGCAGAAGCGGTCGGGGAAGATCTGGTAGAACACTTTGCCCTTGATGGGGGCGGGCGTCTCGAAATCGGCCTCATACACGGTGATCTGCCAGCTCTCGCCCTCCTGCCAGCTCACGACGCCGCAGTTGTCCGGCCCGCGCACGATGCGGCGGAAGTCGGTGTAGAGGTCGAAATAGTAAAAGTAGAGGCCCACGTCGTTGAGGATGACGTCCACCGAGAAGTGGTTCTGATGGGGCGTCTGGCCGTCGAACTTCATCCGGTAGTGGACGGGGACATCGTACCTGCCCTCTTTCTGGAGGACGAGATGAGGGTCTACATAGCCCAGCTCCTCCGGGATGCAGAGGGACAAATGCACACTCTGACCGGCGCGCACCGCACCAAAGGGCTGCTTGAAGTAGGGGTCGAAACTATTGAACAGACAAGGCAAAAAGGATCGTCCTTTCTCAAAAAAAGCCCCGGGCAGCGATGCCACGGGGCGTTGCGTTATTTAGGAAAGATTACTTGACGGCAGAAGCGTGCCAGATGTCGCGTGCGTAGTCCAGAACAGCACGGTCGGCGCTGAAGATGCCGCTGTTGGCGATGTTCTTCAGGCTCATCTTAGCCCAATGCTCACGGTCAGCGTACAGGCGCTGCAGGTCGGCTTGAGCACGGCGGTAGTCCTTGAAGTCGGCCATGACCATATAGGGGTCGCTGCTGCGCAGGTTCTCGGTGACTTCGTGGAAGTTCTCGCCGTTCCAGCCGCGCTCCAGGAAGTTCAGAGCGGCGTTTGCAACGTCGTCGCCCGTGATGAAGGCGTTGGGATGGTAGCCCACCTGCTTGAGGTTGTTGACCTCGGGGGTCAGCATACCGAAGATGAGCTCATTCTCCTTGCCGGCGGCGTCGGCGATCTCGACGTTTGCGCCGTCCAGAGTACCCAGCGTGATGGCACCGTTCAGCATGAACTTCATGTTGCCGGTACCGGAAGCCTCGGTGCCTGCCAGAGAGATCTGCTCAGAGACCTCGGCTGCGGGCATCAGGTGCTCGCTCAGGGAGACACAGTACTCTTCCAGATAGACCACGCGCAGCTTCTCGCGGACAGCGGGGTCGTTGTTGATGAGGTCGCCCAGCTTGCAGATCATGCGGATCATCTGCTTGGCCATATAGTAGCCGGGAGCAGCCTTTGCGCCGAAGATATAGGTCTTGGGGATGAAGTCGGCGTTGGGGTTCTCCTTCAGGTACAGGTACTGAGCAGCGATGTTCAGCGCATTCAGGTGCTGGCGCTTGTACTCGTGCATACGCTTGACCTGGCAGTCGAAGATGGAGTTGGGGTCGATGACCTGACCGGTGCTCTTCTCAAGGTAAGCGGCAAAGTTCTTCTTGTTGTCCAGCTTGATCTCATTCAGGCGCTTCAGGACGGTCTTGTCCTCAGCGAACTTGTTCAGCTTGGACAGGTCGGCGGCGTCGTGCTTGTAGCCAGTGCCGATGGTCTCGTCCAGCAGCTTGCACAGCTCGGGGTTGGAGGCCAGCAGCCAGCGGCGGTAAGCGATGCCGTTGGTCACGTTCTTGAAAGCCTGAGGCTTGAACAGGTAGTAGTCGTGGAAGACGCTCTGCTTGATGATCTCGCTGTGGAGCTTGGAGACGCCGTTGATGCTGTTGGCGGTGTAGGCGCAGATGTTGGCCATGCGCACCTGATTGTCGCCGATGAGGGCCATATAGTTGATCTTGCCCTGGTCGCCGGGGAAGGCTGCTTCCAGCTTCTCGCGGGCGCGGCGGTCCATCTCGACCACGATCTGGTAGATGCGGGGCAGGGTCATCTTGAAGATGTCCACGTTCCACTTCTCCAGAGCCTCGGCCATGACGGTGTGGTTGGTGTAGGAGAAGACCTTCTGGCAGATGTCGAAGCTCTTGTCCCAGCCGAAGCCGCACTCATCCAGCAGGATGCGCATCATCTCGGGGATGGCGAGGGTCGGATGGGTATCGTTCAGCTGGATAGCCACCTTGTCGGGCAGGTTCTCGAGGGTGCCGTAGGTGGACAGGTGGTTCTGGACGATGTCGCCGATGGAGGCAGCAGACAGGAAGTACTGCTGGCGCAGGCGGAGGATCTTGCCCTCAACGTGGTTGTCGTTGGGGTACAGCACCTTGGAGATGAGCTCAGCGCTGGCGTTCTTGCTCATTGCGGTGTTGTAGTTGCCCAGAGAGAAGCTGGACATATCAAAGTCGGGAGCCTTGGCCTGCCACAGACGCAGCTTTGCAACGCCCTTTCCGTCGTAACCCTGAACGTACATATCGGAGGGGATGGCCATGACGCTGTTGTAGTTGGTGTGCTGGATATAGTGGAAGCCATGGTCCCAGTTCTCGTGGATCTCGCCGTCGAAGCGGACTTCCACGGCCTGATCGGGGTGGCTCTTGAGCCAGACCTGACCGCCGGGCAGCCAGTTGTCGGCGCGCTCCTGCTGCCAGCCGTCCACGATCTTCTGCTTGAAGATGCCGTACTCGTACAGGATGGAGTAGCCGGTGCCGCAGATGCTGGTGGTGGCCATGCCGTCCAGGTAGCAGGCGGCCAGACGGCCCAGGCCGCCGTTGCCCAGACCTGCGTCCGGCTCTTCCTCGTAGATGCTGTCCAGGCTGATGTCAGCCTCGGCCAGAGCCTTCTGGGCAGCGTCATTCAGGCCCAGATTGAACAGGCTCATCTTGAGGCTGCGGCCCATCAGGAACTCCATGCACAGGTAGTACACCTGCTTGGAGCCGGTGCCGATGGCCTTGGACTGGAACTTCTGATGGTTCTCGCTCATCATCTGGCGGCAGATGATGGCCAGAGCGCGGTAGATCTGCTGATGAGATGCAACGCTCAGGTCAACACCATATTCGCTGGTGAGCTTATCCTGAAGAATTTTTGCAAATTCTTTTGTAGTCATAAATGAACTCCTATCCGCACGAATGCTTAAATTTTTTGAATTAGTACGGTGACAGGGCATTTCTCCTCTAATTCCCTCGCCCCTCGCATAACACATAACAATAGTATTATAATCACTCTGGATGGGGATTGCAAGAAAAAGGAACCATTTTTGCCGTATCTGACATTTTTATAGCAATGTTTCTGACAAATATGCCAAAAATTCAAAAATAGCACTTTTTCTCGCGCACTATTTATATTATAATAAAGGGAGACAAGGGCCGTGTTTGCCCCGAAATGCACCGGTTCGGGCGGGTAATTCGGGGACAAACTCGGCTGAACATGAAAAAGCCGCAGCAAAGCGCTCCTGTCAGGGCTGAAATGGTTTCCGAAAATCCCGGAAACAGCGGAAAATGACCGGAAATGATCGGCCCGGCAGGGCGTGCGCTGCGCAAAGTGAGGACGATATGGTAAATAAAGTGAGAGTGACCATTGCAGGCGCACCCTACGCCATCGCAACGACCGATACCGAGAACTACATCACCACACTGGCCAAGAAGCTGGACGATGACATCACGAAGCTGCTGGACAACAACGGCAACCTTTCTGTGACCAAGGCGGCGGTGTTCTGCGCGATGGACTATCTGGACGAGTACCGCAAGAGCGCGGGCAGCGCCGAGAATATGCGCAGCCAGATACAGGACTACATTTCCGATGCAGCCAGGGCGAAGCTGGCAGCGGATAAGGTCAAGGCGGAGAACGAGACCCTCAAGCGGGAAAATGCCGCTCTGCGGGAACAGCTGGCCAAGCTGCAGCAGAAGTGACCTACATTGTATAAATGTCAAAAGGAGAGCTATGTCAAAAATTGAGATCCTTGCCCCTGTGGGCAGTGAAGAAATGCTCCGCGCAGCAGTATTCAGCGGCGCGGACGCAGTATATCTGGGCTTTTCCGGCTTCAACGCCCGCACCGGTGCGGGCAATTTTGATGCCGACAGCCTGAAAGAAGCCGTCCGGTTCTGCCATGCCCGGGGCGTGGCCGTTCATGTGGCGCTGAATACCACCGTCTACGGCGGCGAGCTGGCGGGTCTGGCCGACGCTGTGCGGGCCGTCGCCGCCAGCGGGGCCGACGCCGTCATCTGTCAGGACCTCGCGGTGGCGAAGCTCATCGGGGACATCGCGCCCCAGCTGCCCCGCCACGGTTCCACCCAGATGAGCGTCCACACCCTGCAGGGCGCACTGGAACTGAAAGAGCTGGGCTTTGCCCGGGTCGTGCTGGCCCGTGAGCTGAGCCTGCCCGAGGTGGAGCACATCACCAGGCACTGCGGCATCGAGACGGAGTGCTTCGTCCACGGCGCACTCTGCATGTGCGTCAGCGGCCAGTGCTATATGTCGGCTTTCCTGGGCGGACGGAGCGGCAACCGCGGCTCCTGCGCCGGCCCCTGCCGCCTGCCCTTCGAGGCCAACGCTCTGCCCGAGGGCAAGCCGGGCCGTCTGCACCACCTGTCCCTCAAGGACAACTCCGTCATCGACAAGCTGGACAAGCTGCAGGCCATCGGCGTGGCATCGGCGAAAATCGAAGGTCGTCTGCGGACGCCGGAGTATGTCGCTGCTGCCGTCAGCGCCTGTCTGGCAGGCCGCGAGGGCCGCGCCTATGACCGCGACCTGCTGAAGAATGCGTTCAGCCGCTCCGGCTTCACCTCCGGCTATCTGGACGGAAAGATCGACGGCACGATGTTCGGCGTCCGCAGCGAGGCTGACGCCGAGCTGACCAAGAAGACCCTGCCTGCCCTGCGGGAGCTGTACCGCCGGGAGCGTTCCCGGGTGCCGGTGGAGATGAAAATTGAAATCGAAGAGGGCGGCGAGAAGCTGACCGTCACTGACGGCACCAACAAAGCCTTCGCCTACGGCGACGCCGAACCTCAGCCCGCCCGCACCGACCCCAAAGAGAGCCTGAGCCGCAGCCTGAGCAAGACCGGCGGCACGCCTTTCTCTGCCGAAAAAATCGACGTGGAGATGGATGGCGGCCCCTGGTTCGTGCCGGGCAGTGCCATCAACGAGCTGCGCCGTGAGGCACTGGACGCCCTGCTGAAAAAGCGGGAGACCCTGCGCCCGTGGCCGGTGAATGAGGTGGAGCTTCCGTCTCTGCCGCTGCGCACTCTGCCGCCCCACCGCACCCTCCGCGCCCGGTTCGAGCGCTGGGAGCAGGTGCCGGAGCAGGCACTCGGCGGGGTGGAATACCTCATCCTGCCCATCGCGCAGGCCGACCGCGTCCCCCGCGAGTGGCGGGAGAAGACCCTTCTCGAACTGCCCCGCGTCATGTTCGGCGCACTGGAAGAGGACACCGCCCGCCGCATCGCGGCCACCCAGGATGCAGGCTTTGCGGGCTATGAGGTGAGCAACATCGCCCACCTGCGGCTCTGCCGCGGCCTGCCCATGACCGGCGGCTTCGGCCTCAACGTCACCAATAACCTCGCGGCCCAGTATTATGCGGATCTTGGCCTCCGCTCGGTGCTCATCCTGCCCGAGGTGAAGGACAGCGACATCAGCACCATCGCGCCGACTTGTGACGGCAAGCCTGTGCCGACCGGCGTCATCACCTACGGCCATATGCCGCTGATGGTCACCCGTGCCTGCCCGCTGCAGAACATCCACGACTGCGCCCACTGCGACAAGACCGGCCTGCTCACCGACCGCAAGGCGAAGAAGTTCCCGGTGCGGTGCGGGCTGGGTGTCCGTACTATTTATAATCCCGTCCCCATCTATATGGGCGACAAGCCCGGCGCACTGACCGTGGACTACGGCGTGGCTTACTTCACGCTGGAAAGCAGGGAAGAGGCCGCCGCCATCCTCGACAGCATCCGTCAGCATGCACCGTTTGAGGGTGAGTTCACGAGAGGATTGTACTTTAAGGGAACGAACTGATAAAAAGGAAAGGCGGCTTGCCCTCTCAGGCGCTTCGCGCCAGCTCCCCCAAAGGGGGAGCCTTAAAGCGTAGAGGAAAGGCTAAGCCTCTCCCTTTGGGAGAGGTGTCATTGCGTAAGCAATGACGGAGAGGGCAAGGACGCTAAAAATAAAAGAGGTATACTATGGAACCCATCACTGTAAAATACAAAGTGTTAGACTCCCGCGCAAAGACGCCCGCCTACGCCACCTCCGGCTCTGCCGCCGCCGACCTGTGCGCCGTGCTGGATGAGCCGCTGACCGTCCAGCCCATGCAGCGGGTGCTGGTGCCTACCGGCCTTGCCATCGAGCTGCCCGGCGCCCACGCTGTGGCGTTGGTCTACGCCCGCAGCGGTCTGTCCATCAAGCACGGCCTCTGCATGGCCAACGGCGTCGGCGTCGTGGACAGCGACTACCGCGGTGAGCTGAAAGTCCCGATGGTCAATCTGGGCGCGGAGGCTTACACCATCCAGCCCGGTGAGCGGGTGGCCCAGCTCTGCATCGCGCCGGTGTACACGGCGGCATTCGTGCAGGCCGACGCACTGGATGAGACCGCCCGCGGCGAGGGCGGCTTCGGCTCGACGGGGAAATGATGATGAAGAACCTGATCTTAGCCTCCGGCAGTCCGCGCCGGAAGGAGCTTCTGAGCTTATACACGACGGACTTCACCATCTGCGTCAGCGATTTCGACGAGAGCGGAGTCACTGCACCCACTCCGGCCCAGCTGGTGGAAAAGCTGGCCCGGGGCAAGTGCCTCGCCGTGGCAAAAGACCATCCCGGCGCGGTGGTGCTGGGATGTGACACCGTCGTGGATGTGGGCGGCGAAGTCTTCGGCAAGCCTCACAGCGTGGAGGACGCAAAGCGGATGCTCCGCGCCCTGTCCGGCGCGACCCACGAGGTGCATACCGGCGTCTGCGTATCGGACGGTGTATGCACCGAGAGCTTTGTGGACAGCTGCAGGGTGACCTTTTTCCCGATTTCGGAAGGGGAGATAGACGCCTACACGGCCACGAAGGAGCCCTACGACAAGGCCGGTGCCTACGCCATCCAGGGCCGCGCAGCCCTCTGGCTCGACCGGCTGGAAGGGGACTACTACACCATCATGGGCCTGCCCGTCAGCCGGACGGCCCGTCTGCTGAGCAGATTCTGATGCGGGACGCAGAAAAGCGGCCCCGGCGGCCAAAAATGAAAAAACTCGAAAAAGTTTACGGAAATGCTTGAGAAAAGCGCGCCTTGCGGCTATAATAAAAACGTGTTATTCTGCGATGAGCTGCCCGTTGGTCTGAGCGGGCGGCTCTGCGTTTTGGAATAGACCCTGGAAAATCGTAAGGAGAGAAGACTATATGAGTTTGTTTTCAAAGGATGTTGGTATCGATCTCGGTACTGCCAATACCCTCGTTTACATGAAGGGCAAGGGCATCATCATGCGTGAGCCCTCTGTTGTGGCCGTGGACACCAAGAGCGACGAAGTGCGCTGCGTGGGCGCTGAGGCAAAGGCCGTCATCGGCCGCACCCCCGGCAGCATCGTGGCGGTCCGCCCCCTGAAGGACGGCGTCATCGCCGACTTCGACATCACCGCCAATATGCTGGAGACCTTCCTCAAAAAAGCCTGCGGCAACAGCATGTTCTCCCGCCCCCGCGTGGTCATCTGCATCCCGTCGGGCGTCACCGAGGTGGAGCGCCGCGCTGTGCGTGAGGCCGCTCTGAAGGCCGGCGCCCGTCAGGTGTCGGTCATCGAGGAGCCCATGGCCGCTGCCATCGGTGCGGGCCTGCCCATCAGCGAGCCCACCGGCAGCATGATCGTGGACATCGGCGGCGGCACGGCCGAGATCGCCGTCATCTCTCTGGGCGGCATCGTGGCCTCCCGCAGCGTCCGGATGGCCGGCGATATGTTTGACCAGGCCATCATCGCCTTCATCAAGCGCAAGTATAACCTCCTCATCGGTGAGCGCACCGCCGAGCAGATCAAGATCGAGATCGGCTCTGCCTACCCGATGGACCCCGAGATGACCCTCGAGATCAAGGGCCGCAACCTCGTGGACGGCCTGCCCAAGAACGTCGTCGTCCACTCCGAGGATGTCCGTGAGGCTCTGCTGGAGTGTCTGGTCAAGATCACCAGCGCCATCAAGGAGACTCTGGAGCGCACCCCGCCCGAGCTGAGCGCCGACATCATCGACCACGGCATCACCCTGACCGGCGGCGGCGCACTGCTGCGCGGCCTCGACAAGCTCATTGAGAGCGAGACCGGCATCGATGTCCATGTGGCTGAGGACCCGCTGGACTGCGTGGCCAAGGGTGCCGGTGCTGTGCTGGACCATGTGGATGTCCTGCACGACGTTCTGGATACCGACGGCGGTCATATGTAAGCCTCGGCTGTGCCATTTGCGGCGGTACGCTGAGGGAGGACCTTTGCGCTGCTGCGCCGCAGAAGATGAGTTTTGAGCGCGGATGGCACGGCTGTCCGCGCTTTTTTGCAGATTCGGGAGGAACCCGCCTTGAAGGATTTTTTTGACACATGGAAATTTAAGATACTCATTGCCATCGCGGTCTTCCTCGTGGGCATCATGGCCTATGCAGGCGCGAACGGACGCCTGACCGCCGCCCCGCAGGAGCTGCTGAGCGTGGCCGTAGCCCCGTTCCAGCGGGCAGCAGCGGCGGTGAGCAGCGGCGTGGCCTCCCTGTGGGAGAACTACGCCAACATCGACGCCATTCTGGAAGAAAACCAGCAGCTCAGCGAGGAAAACGCCTCTCTGCGCTCCCAGATGGTGGACTACGACAAGCTCAAGGCCGAGAACGAAGCCTACAAGGCGCTGGCCAACATCCAGGAGCAGCACCCGGAGATGAGCTACACGTCCTCTTTCGTCATTGGCCGCGACCCGCTGGACTCCTTCTGGGGCTTCACGCTGGACAGAGGCACACTGGACGGTGTGGCCGTCAACGACGCCGTCATCAGCGACGAGGGCTATCTGCTGGGCGTGGTGCGGGAAGCCGACCTCACCAGCTGCAAGATCATGACCATCCTGCACCCCAGCTTCAATGCGGCGGGCGTCGTGTCCCGCACCCGGGACAACGGCATCATCACCGGCAGCGCCGACTACACCGCCGACGGCCTGTGCATCCTCTCGAACCTCGCCCGCAGCACCCTGAGCAGAGAGGGGGACCAGGTCATCACCACGGGTCTGGGCGGGGTGTTCCCGCCGGATGTGCTGGTGGGCGTCATCAAGGAGTTGACCCCCGAGGCCAGCGGCAAATCGACGCTGGCCGTCATCCAGCCGGGCGCAGACCCCCGCACGGTGCGCCATGTGTTCATCATCACCAACTACTGAGGAGGGCCGGAGATGGAATCTCGCCGCAAGCGCAGCCGCAGCCAGAGGCTGAAATGGGGCTGCTATATCCTTCTGCTGGTGGTGTGTACGGTTTTGCAGACCATGCCGGGGCTGTTCCAGTTCGGGGCCGCGAAGCCGCTCTGGCTGCTGCCGCTCTGTCTGGCGGTGTCTGCCGCAGAGGGCGAGTTCGCCGGGGCCATCTTTGGCGCGGTGTGCGGCCTGATGTGGGACTACACCGCCGGCCGCACCGTGGGGATGCTGGCGCTGGAGCTGATGATCCTCTGCTTCGGCGTGTCGGTGGTCGTGCAGCTTTATCTGAAGGATACCCCCTCCAACTTCGTGCTGCTGGCCGTGGTCTGCGCCCTGCTGGTGCTGTCGGCGGACTGGCTGTTTTTCTACTATATGCCGGGCTATGCGGGCGCAGGGGAGCGTTTTCTCTGGGTCGTGCTGCCGTCGGCCCTGATGACGGCCCCGGGGAGCTGGCTGCTCCACCGTGCAGTGCAGCGCATCAGCACGGAATTCAAGATAGACAACGGCGTGGTATGATGCCAGACCCTGCCGGGAGGAAAACGGATGAATCAAGACGAACACAAGATCGTGGTGCGCCGGATGGCTGGGCTCATCGCTGCCGCCTCGGTGCTCATCGCCGTGTATGTGCTGCGGCTGATATTTTTGCAGCTCGTCAACAGCGACAGCTTCAAGGCGCAGGCGACCAACACCACCGATTATAACTTTACCGTCACCGCTGCCCGCGGCGACATCGTGGACAGCGCCGGACGCCGCATCGCGGCCAGCACCACCAGCTACAATGTGGTGCTCAGCAAGCTGCTGATGGGGGACGAAGACCTTGACGCCATGCTGCAGCGCATCGTGGATCTGCTGGAAGCCCACGGCGAAAAATGGAACGACTCGCTGCTCATCGGCGAGCCGGACGCGGCGGGCCACTACAGCTTTACCGCGCAGGCCGACAGCACCAGCGACCAGAAGGCTCTCGCGGCCATGAAGGACTCGCTGGGCTTACAGCAGTACGCCACCGCCGATGACGTGATGGAAAAGCTGGTGGAGGACTACAAGCTGGAAAGCTATCCCCTCCACTGGCAGAGGGTGCTGGGCGGCATCCACTACGAGATGCAGCAGCAGGCGTTCTCCAACGTCAACAACTTCGTCATGGCCGAGAATGTCAGCGAAGTGACCGTGGCGACCATCAAGGAGAACAGCCTGACCATGCCCGGTGTGGAGATCGTAGAGACCAGCACCCGCAGCTACGATGAGGGCGGCATCATCCCCCATGTGCTGGGCCGTGTGGGCAAGATCACCGCCGAAAAGTGGAAGGTGACCGACGAGAACGGCCAGACCACCTACCCTCTGCGGGAAAAGGGCTATAACATGAACGACATGATCGGCGTGTCGGGCCTCGAAGCCGTCTATGAAGACGAGCTGCGGGGCAAGGACGGCGTTGAGACCATCACCCGCAGCTCGGACGGCGTCATCGTGGGGACTGCGATGACCACCGTGCCGGAGCCGGGCCATACCGTCCAGCTCACCATCGACAGCGCCTTCCAGCAGGCGGTGGACAAGGCGCTGGCCAGGAACATCGAGATGATAAACAGCACCTACAACAGCGGCAGTTCTGCCAAGGCTGCCGCCGGTGCGGTGGTGGTCATCAGCACGAAGGACGGCAGTGTGCTGGCCGCCTCCAACTACCCCAGCTACGACCAGAACCTCTTCGCCACCCAGTACAGCCAGTACAGCTCGGACCCGGGCCTGCCCCTGCTCAACCGTGCGTTGCAGGGCCTGTACACCCCCGGCTCCACCTTCAAGCCTGCGGTGGCGGTGGCGGCGCTGGACTCCGGCGTCATCAACCGCTCTTCCACCGTCTACTGCAACGGTGTCTATACCTATTATGACGATTACCGCCCCAAGTGTACCCGCCACGGCCACAGCGGCAACATCGACGTCATCACGGCCATCAAGTGGAGCTGCAACATCTTCTTCTACGATGTGGGCCGCCGCACCACCAGTGATGTCTACGACGCCTACGCCTACAAGATGGGCCTTGGTACCCGCACCGGCGTGGAGGTCAACGAGGCCACCGGCCGACTGACCACAAAGAACGACTCCAACTACATCGCCTCACTGGACGTCCAGGCCGCTATCGGTCAGGGCAACACCGTCGTCACCCCCGTCCAGCTGGCGACTTACGCCGGCACGCTGGCCAACCGGGGCGTGCGCTACCGCACCCACTTCGTCAAGGCCATCCTCGACACCAACACCGGCAAAGTCCTGCAGGAGACCCAGCCCGAGGTGATGGACGTCATCGAGGACCGGGGCGACACCTTCGACCTCGTGCGGCAGGGCATGATCGGCGTGTCGGAGACGGTGTCGGGCCTGAAGAACTACCCCGTCACCATCGCCTGCAAGAGCGGCACCCCTCAGCGCAGCGAGACGTACTACGTCGGCAGCACCCGCAAGCACTACACCAACACCATGATGGTGGCCTACGGCCCGGCCGAGGACGCTGAGATCGCCCTCGGCATCGTCATCGAGTACGGCGGCGGCGGCGCCCGCGCCGGCAACCTCGTGGCCGACATCTTCGACGCCTACTACGCCATGAAGGACGGCAGCCTGACGCTGGACGAGACAGGAGCAGGCGAGACGGCTGACACGACAGCCGACGGGCAGGATGCTGTGCCGGAGACTGTGGAAAACAACGACGCCCTTGCAGACGACACCGCTCCCGCAGAGCAGCCCGCCGCCTGAGCGATGGTGCGTGGATTTGGCAGAAATCTATGAAAAATTGGAACTTTTGCCCGAAAAACAGTTGTAAAAAGACAGAAACTGTGATACTATGATATGTGCAAGATGATTGCCCCGGACAGGGGCGTGGGAAAAGGAGAGGTTGACCGATGACGATTGCACTGATTGCGCATGACTCCAAAAAAGAGCTGATGGTACAGTTCTGTACGGCGTACTGCCGGATTTTGAGCCAGCATAAATTGGTGGCAACCGGTACGACCGGCAAGATGATCGCCGAAGCCACCGGCCTGCAGGTGCAGCGCTTTCTGGCGGGCGTACAGGGCGGCGACCAGCAGATCGCATCCCGCATCGCCTGCAACGAGGTGGATCTGCTGCTGTTCTTCCGCGACCCCATCAACGCAAAGCCCAGTGAGCCGAATGAGATGACCCTGCTGCGCCTGTGCGATGTCCACAACATCCCGATGGCCACCAACATCGCCACCGCTGAGGTCCTTATCCACGGCCTCGAGCGCGGCGACCTCGACTGGCGCGACATCGTGCATCCCCAGAACTGATAGAAACAACAAAAATCCCCTGTGCTGCGGCACAGGGGATTTTTTGCTTCAACGGGCTTGCCCTCTCCGTCACCTTCGGTGACACCTCTCCCAAAGGGAGAGGCTTTGACTTTCCCGCTAGGTTATGGGCTCTCCCTTTGGGAGAGCTGGCGCGTCAGCGCCTGAGAGGGCAAGGACGCTGACCGGGAACAGAAAAATTTCAGAGCTTAAGATCCTCCGCCATCTCTGTCACGTCCTCCGGGGCGAAATCGCCCAGCGGCAGGATGAGGCGGCTCAGAACCTCGGGCGGGAGGGCGGCAAGCGTTCCGCTCTCGTCCGGTGCGCCGCTCTCAGGGGCGAACAGGTGGCTCGTGCCCTGTGCGTCTGTCTCGATGCGGGCGTAGCGGCCGGAGGCAATATACTGGATGCCCAGCTTGTCGGCGGCAGTGAGCAGGGCCGCGAAGCGGGCGGCTTCGGCATCCTGTCCGGCCAGAGCCTCGGCGTTGAGGGTGACGCACTCCACGTCCAGCTTCTTTGCCAGAGCCTTGGCTGCGTCCACGGCGGCGTGTTCTTCGGGGGTGTCAGCCAGCCGGACGACCGCTGCCGCCACGGCAAAGCCCTGCTGCTGCAGGATGCGGACGGCCACGCCGCTGCGCACACTGCCGCTCAGGCCCATCAGGACCCGGTCCTGTTCTTCGTAGGTGTCAAACCCGTTCCCGGGCAGAAAAGCATCGTTCATCGTCCCTGTCTCCCGCCATGTGCCTGGCTCTGGGCGACCGCAAGCTGGTCGCAGCGTTCGTTCTCCGGGTGGCCTGCGTGGCCTTTGACCCAGACGTAGGTGAGCTTGTGGCGGGCTTCCTGCTCCAGGGCCTGCTCCCAGAGATCGGGGTTCAGGGCAGGGGAGCCGTCGGACTTTTTCCAGCCCCGGCGCTTCCAGCCCCTGGCCCAGCCTTTTTCCAGCCCGTTGATGACGTACTGGCTGTCGGAGCACAGCCGCACCTCGCAGGGCTCCTTGAGCTGGCGCAGCGCCTCGATGAAGGCCGTCAGCTCCATCCGGTTGTTGGTGGTGGAGGCGTCGCCGCCGCTGAGCTCCTTTTCGTAGACCTTGCCGTTAAAGCGGTAGCGCAGCACCGCGCCCCAGCCGCCGGGGCCGGGGTTGCCGCTGCACGCGCCGTCGGTGTAAACTTCGACCTGTTTCATGCGTCTCTCCTGCATCATGTTTGTAGTACCTATTATTTAGAGCCATTTTGCCCCGTCTGTCAAGGGGCAGGGCATAATTTGCCACCGCCCGGCCCAAGCTTGGAATTGACAAAAGAGGCGAGAAATACTATACTTGTTGCAACGAAATGCGTATAGGGGCGCGCCGTGGGTGCGCTCACAGCGTTCCTGCCGAAGCGCCGCGGTCGCATCGAACAGATGGACTGGACGGGCAAAAGGCTTCCTGCGGAACCAACAGCGTGGCATAAAAACAACGCTGATGAAATGATTTCTATACGATGCATCCGACGGAAGCAGATGCGTTTTTATGCTTCCCTTAATGCAGGGCAGGCTGTCTTCCGGGACAGACCTGTGCTTTGCTGATTGAATTTTTGGAGGTTTTCGATGGCACAGACAAAAGAACAGAACCACGCTCCCGCTCCGGCCAATGCGTCCGGCGAAAAGCGCCCCCGCACTTCCCGCCGCCCCCACTACACCCGCCGGCCCCGCCGCCCCCAGCAGCCCAAAGAGGCTGCAACGCCCATCCATATCTATCCGCTGGGCGGCCTCGGCGAAGTGGGCAAGAACATGACGGTCTACGAGTGCTGCGGCGATATGATCATCGTGGACTGCGGCCTCGTCTTCCCGGATAACGATATGTTCGGCGTCGATATGGTCATCCCCGACTTCACCTTTGTGGTGCAGAATAAGGATAAGATCAAGGGCCTGCTCATCACCCACGGCCATGAGGACCACATCGGCAGCATCCCCTACCTGCTGCAGAAGTTCGATCTGCCCATCTACGGCACCCGCCTGACCTGCGGCCTCATCCGCAATAAGCTGGAGGAGTTCGGCCTTGCAGGCAAGACCAAGTTCGTGGAGATCACCCCCCGCCAGAAGCTCAAGCTGGGCTGCTTCACCGTGGAGCCCATCCATGTGAACCACTCCATCCCGGACGCGGTGGCTTTCGCCATCGACAGCCCGGCCGGCACCATCATCCAGACCGGCGACTTCAAGATCGACTACACTCCGCTGGCCTGCGGCCCCACCGACCTTGCTACTCTGTCTGAGTACGGCCAGAAGGGTGTGCTGGCTCTGCTGAGCGACTCCACCAACGCGGAGCGTCCCGGCTTCACCGCCACCGAGCAGAAGGTGGCCGCCGGTGTCCGCAGCCTGTTTGCCCGGGCGCAGAACAAGCGCATCATCATTGCGACCTTCGCGTCCAACATCTACCGCGTCCAGCAGATCATCGACCTCGCCGTGGAGGATGGCCGCAAGGTGGCCTTCAGCGGCCGCAGCATGGTCAACAATACCGCCATGGCCCAGGAGCTGGGCTATATGCACATCCCGGAAGGCACCCTCATCAGCATCGATGAGATCAACCAGTATCCGCCGGAACAGGTGGTGCTGGTGACCACCGGCAGTCAGGGCGAGCCTCTGAGCGCCCTGAGCCGGATGGCTTCCTGCAGCCACCGTCAGGTGCGCGTCGGCCCCGGCGACTTCATCATCATCTCGGCCAAGCCCATCCCCGGCAACGAGAAGAGCGTGACCAAGATCGTCAACGGTCTGCTCCTGCTGGGCGCAGAGGTCATCTATGAGGGCATGTACGACGTCCATGTCTCCGGCCACGCCTGTCAGGAAGAGCAGAAGCTGATGCTCACCCTGACCAGACCCAAGTATTTCCTGCCCGTCCACGGCGAATATAAGCAGCTGAAAAAGCACGCCATCACGGCGGCAAGCCTCGGCATCCCCACCAGCAACATCCTCATTGCCGAGAACGGCTCCAACATCATCCTCAGTCAGGACGAGATGAAGCTGGGCGAGCCGGTAACGGCGGGCGCTGTCATGGTGGACGGCCTCGGCGTGGGCGATGTGGGCAACGTCGTCCTGCGGGACCGCAAGCATCTGTCTGAGGACGGCCTCGTCATCATCGTGGCCACCGTGGACAGCAAGACCGGCAAAGTTCTGGCCGGCCCCGACCTCGTGAGCCGCGGCTTCGTCTATGTGCGGGAGAACGAGAGCCTGATGGACGGCGCCCAGAGCATCGTGGAGACGGCTCTTGACCGCTGTGTGGACGAGCACGTCCGCGACTGGAACAGCGTCAAGACCCGGGTGCGCGAGGCCCTGAGCAGCTATATCTACCGCCGCACCAAGCGCAGCCCCATGATCCTCCCCATCCTGATGGAGGTCTGAGTCTGCCCGCAGGAGGCATAACACTTCATGAAACAAAAACCAAGATGGACTCTTGAAATGCTGACCGCTGCGCTGGCGGTGCTCTGCGCCCTGCTGGTGCTGGTGCTTCTGGTGCAGCGCCCGGCCATCTGGCCTGTGCTGGTGGTGCTGGCGGTGCTGTGGTTCGCCCTGTTCGGAGTGTTCCGTTACCGGGTGCGCAGCTGGGTGGCCCGCTGGGTCTGCGGCGGCAGCTTCGAAAAATCCAAGACGCAGTTCAGCCTCGAGCCGCTGAGCCAGCCTGCCGCCCTCCTTTCGGGGGAGACGGTGCTGTGGTACAACACCGAGTTCCGCACCCGTCTGATGAAGGGCGAAGCCCTTCTGGTCCCCCGGGTGCAGAAAGTGCTGCCCGGCCTCGACCTGCAGGAGGCACGCAAGGTCAGCGGCCAGCTGCTCAATCTGGCCGACGGCGTGTGGAGCGCTCACAGCTCCACCGTCCCCGGCGAGGCCGAGAGCATGACCCTTCTTGTCCTGAATGAGGAAACGGCCCTCCGCAAAGTGGAGGCCGAATATAAGGCCAGCCGCCCGGGCTATCTGGTCTTCCTCGTGGACGGCTACGACGACGTGTTCAGCGATATGCTGGACAGCGAGCGCGCCCGCCTGCTGGAAGGCATCAACCGGGTGCTGGAAGATATGATAGGCCGCGGCACGGGCTTTCTGCGCCGGGTGGCCAGCGGCCGCTACATCGCTGTGGTGGAAGAGCGCCAGCTGGAGCAGTTCGCCAAGCGCGGCTACGACGTGCTGGACAAGATCCGCGCCCTCGACCCCAGCGTGAACCTCTCCATCTCCATCGGCGTCGGACGCGGGGCCAAGACCCTGCGGGAGGCTCAGGACATGGCCGTTCAGGCGCTGGATATGGCGCAGGGGCGCGGCGGCGACCAGGCCGCCGAGATGACCCCGGACGGCTTTACCTTCTACGGCGGTGTCAGCCACGGCGTGGAAAAGCGCAGCAAGGTGCGCAGCCGCATCGTGGCCGACCAGCTGGTCAAGCTCATCAAAGAGGCGGACCATGTGGTCATCATGGGCCACCGGATGAGCGATCTGGACGCCATCGGCTCTGCCGAGGGCGTGCTGCGCATCTGCAAGATCTGCGATGTGCCGGCAGTCATCGCCGTGCACCGTGACGCCACTTTGGCGGGCAGCCTCATCAATGCCCTCATCGCGGCAGGGCAGGAGGACGACTTCATCGACCCCAAGGGCGCTCTGCCCATCATTTCCCAGAGAACGCTCTGTATCGTCGTGGATACATACCAGCTGGGTCTGGTGGAGAGCCGCGAGATACTGGAAAAATGCGGCAAGGTGGCCGTCATCGACCACCACCGCAAGGGCGTCGGCTTCATCGAGAAGGCCGACCTCGTCTGCCACGAGCCCTATGCATCCTCGGCCAGTGAGCTGGTCACGGAGTTCTTGCAGTATGTGGGCGACCGGGACGACAAGCCCAACCGCATCGAGGCCGAGGGACTGCTCTCCGGCATCATGCTGGACACCCGCGACTTCACCCTCCACACCGGCGTGCGCACCTTCGAGGCCGCTGCGGCCCTCCGCCGCTACGGCGCGGAGACGGAGCACGTGCGTCAGCTCTTTGACGTGAGCATGGTGGAGTACACCACCAAGGCCATGCTGGTATCGGAAGCCCAGATGTACCGGGGCTGCGCCATCACCGTCAGCGGCGAGGTGGCCCCCGAGGCCCGGGTGGCCATCGCCCAGGCGGCCAACGACCTGCTGACCATCCAGAACGTGGAGGCCAGCTTCGTGGCCGTGCAGGTGGGCGGCGGCGTAAACATCTCGGCCCGCAGCCTCGGCGCGGTGAATGTGCAGGTCATCATGGAGTCTCTGGGCGGCGGCGGTCATCAGACCATGGCAGCGGCCCAGCTCAAGCATATCACCCCGGAGGCGGCCCGCAGCCGCATCCAGACGGCCATCGACCAGTACCGGGAGGCCCAGAAAAAGAGCGGCCTCGAGTCGGGGTCCGAACAGAAGAAAAAGGATAAACAGTGATGAAACAGTACGATTATCTTATCGTTGGCGCTGGCCTGTACGGCGCGGTGTTTGCCCATGAGGCCAAGAAGGCCGGCAAGCGCTGCCTCGTCATCGACAAGCGCGCTCATATCGCAGGCAACATCTACACCGAAGAGGTGGAGGGCATCAACGTCCACCGCTACGGCGCCCACATCTTCCACACCAACAACAAGGCTGTGTGGCAGTACGTCAACCAGTTCGCGGAGTTCAACCGCTACACCAACAGCCCTGTCGCCAACTATCACGGCGAGATCTACAACCTGCCCTTCAATATGAACACCTTCAACAGGATGTGGGGCGTCGTGACCCCCGCCGAGGCGAAGGCGAAGATCGAGCAGCAGCGCGCCGAGGCCGGCATCACGGAGCCGAAGAACCTCGAGGAGCAGGCCATCAGCCTGGTCGGCACCGACATCTACGAAAAGCTCATCAAGGGCTACACCGGCAAGCAGTGGGGCCGCCCCTGCACCGAGCTGCCCGCTTTCATCATCAAGCGCCTGCCCGTCCGTTTTACCTACGACGACAACTACTTCAACGCCCTGTATCAGGGCATCCCCAGCGGCGGCTATACCGCCATGGTGGAGAAGATGCTGGACGGTGTGGAAGTGCGTCTGGGCGTGGACTATCTGGCCGAGAAGGCAGAGCTGGACAAGCTGGCCGACAGGGTCGTCTATACCGGCCCGGTGGACGCCTACTTCGGCTACAAGCTGGGCGCATTGCAGTACCGCAGCGTCCGCTTTGAGACCGAGACGCTGGACACCGACAACTATCAGGGCAACGCCGTCGTCAACTACACCGATGCCGAGACGCCCTACACCCGCATCATCGAGCACAAGCACTTTGAGTTCGGCACCCAGCCCAAGACCGTCATCAGCCGCGAGTACAGCGCCGAGTGGAAGCCCGGCGATGAACCCTACTACCCGGTGAACGACGAGAAGAACGGCGCACTCTACGCCGAGTACAAGAAGCTGGCCGACGCCGAGCCGGGGGTCATCTTCGGCGGACGTCTGGGCGAGTACAAGTACTACGACATGGATAAGGTCATCGAGGTGGCGCTGGACGTCGTGGGCAGGGAGCTGGCGTAATAGCTTCTTCACAGAGCGCTCGCCCGGAAGGACCTCTCAGTCGCTGACGCGACAGCTCCCCTTAAAAGGGGAGCCATTGGCAGGCCGGGCCACTTTGCGCTGGACGCCTGAGGTCCGACATGGCGCAAAAGGGCGGGCCTTGCTACAGAGGTCAGGCGCTTCTGGACAAGCGCACCTTGTAAAGCTGTCGCTGGCCTAGACAGCGGAGCACTACTGTTTCCGAGACATCGTGCTTTGCTCGTCCAGTGGAAGTCTGACCGACACGCCAGTGGCTCCCCCTTTGGGGGAGCTGGCGAGCGAAGCGAGACTGAGAGGGCAAGGACGCTGACAGAGGAGCTCAGGCGTTGACGTAACAGCCCGATTGCTGTATACTAACCATAGAAATCCACCGGTTTTCCGGTGAGAAGTGAGGGATACTATCATGAAAGTGATTCTGAAGCAGGACGTCAAGGGCATCGGCAAGAAGGACGAGATCCACGAGGTCTCCGACGGCTACGCCCGCAACTTTCTGTTCCCGCGCAAGCTGGCCGCTGTGGCCGACGCCAGCGCGGTGAATATCGCACGGGGCAAGGAGGCCGCTGCCGACTTCCACGAGGCTGAGAACGTGGCCGCCGCTCAGGCTGTGGCCGCGAAGCTCGAGGGCAAGACCGTGGTCATCAAGGCCAAGGGCGGTGCCTCCGGCCGTCTGCACGGCAAGGTCACCGGCAAGGAAGTCGCTGAGGCTCTGGCCCAGCTGGCCGGTTCTCCCATCGACAAGAAGAAGATCGAGCTGGAGACCAAGGACATCAAGGACGCGGGCGTCTTCAACGGCAAAGTCCGCCTCCATGTCGGTGTCGTGGCTTCCTTCAAGGTCCAGGTAGAAGTGGAGCAGGCCTGATTTGACCGCTATCTGCGCCCCCTCTCGGCAGGGGGCGCTTTTTGGCTTTACGGCATTTATATAAATAAAGCAGAAGGATAACGACCATGCCGAACGAACGACATTATAACGAACTCAACCTCGAGAGCGTGGGCATCAACCTGCCCTACAATATGCAGGCAGAGCAGAGCGTGCTGGGCGCGGTGCTGCTGAAACCCGAGACCCTGACCGATCTCGTCGAGATCATCCGGCCCGAGATGTTCTACACCCGGCAGAACGCTCAGATCTACTCCGAGATGCTCCGCCTCTTTACCAGCGACCAGACCATCGACTTCGTCACCCTGCTGGACGCCGTCATCTCGGACGGCGTGTTCCCCAGCGCCGACGAGGCGAAAGTCTACCTGACCGGCCTCGCCGAGACGGTCCCCAGCATCTCCAACGTCAAGGCGTATGCGCAGATCGTGCAGGAAAAGTATCTGGTGCGCCAGCTGATGGGTGTCGCAAAGGACATTTTGCAGGACGCGGGCGACGAGCCCGACGCCGACCTGCTGCTGGAAAACGCCGAGCAGCGCATCTATGAGATCCGCTCCGGCCGCGATTCCAGCGCCCTGACGCCCCTTTCTTCCAGCATGGTGGAGACTCTGACAAATCTGCAAAAGATCAGCGGCCCCGACGCCGACAAGTACAAGGGCATCCCCACCGGCTTCCGGCTGCTGGACACCGTCCTCACCGGCCTTGGCCGCGGCGACCTCATCATCCTCGCTGCCCGCCCCGGTATGGGCAAGACCAGTTTCGCGCTGAACATCGCTACCCGCGTGGCCATGCAGCAGAAGGTGCCGGTGGCCATCTTCAGCCTCGAAATGACGAAGGAGCAGCTGACCAACCGCATCCTCTCCGCTGAAGCGGGCATCGACAGTCAGGCGTTCCGCACCGGTGCGCTCCGGGCCGAGGACTGGGAGTATCTGGCCCTCGCCACCGAAAAACTGCACGACGCACCGATCTATATGGACGACACCTCGGGCATCACCATCACCGAGATGAAGGCGAAGATCCGCCGGGTCAATCAGGACCCCGCCCGCCCCAACGTGGGCCTCATCGTCATCGACTATCTGCAGCTGATGACCAGCGGCCAGCGCAGCGAGAACCGCGTGCAGGAGATCAGCTCCATCACCCGAAACCTCAAAATTATGGCCAAAGAGATGAACGTGCCCATCATCGCTCTGAGCCAGCTATCCCGTGCGGTGGAAAAGCAGGGCAACAACTCCAGCCACCGCCCCCAGCTGTCGGACCTGCGCGACTCCGGCTCCATCGAGCAGGACGCCGACTGCGTCCTCTTCCTGTACCGCGACTCCTACTACGCCAGCCAGAACCCCGACGGCGCGGAGGTGGACGCCGACACCGCCGAGTGCATCGTGGCAAAGAACCGTCACGGCGAGACCAGCACGGTGCCGCTGGGCTGGGACGGCGCCCACACCCGCTTTATGGATGTGGACTTCAAACGCTGATGAACTACGAAGAGATCTTACAGACGGTGCGCGGCTTCTGCGCCCGGGAAAAGCTGCTGGACGGCAAAAAGCATCTCGCGCTGGCTGTTTCGGGCGGGGCCGACAGCATGGCCCTGCTCTGCCTCATGCGCCCGCTGGCCGAGGAAAGGGGCATCGCCCTCACGGTCTGCCACGTCAACCACGGCCTGCGAGGGGAGACGGCGGACCGGGACGAAGCCTTCGTCCGGGAGGTCTGCGCCCGGCTGGGCCTGCCGCTGCGGGTGTTCCATGCCGCTGAGCTGGAAGCCGAGGCAGGAAAGCCCCGGGCAGGGGAGGACTGGGCGCGCCGCCTGCGGTATGCCTGCTTTGAGCGGGTGCTGGCCGACGGGATAGATGCCGTCGCAACTGCCCATACTGGGAGTGACCAGGCCGAGACGCTGCTGTTCCGGCTGGCCAGAGGCACCGGCCTCCACGGCGCGGCGGGCATCCGGCCCAGCCGCCCAGGCTATCTGCGGCCTCTGCTCTGCCTGACGAGGGCCGACACCGAGGCTGTCTGCCGCGCCTGCGGCGAACGCTGGGTCACCGACGAGACCAACGCCGCTGACGACTACGCCCGCAACCGTCTGCGCCACGGCGCACTGCCCGCCCTCTGCGGGGTCAACAGCGCCGCCGAGCGCAATCTGGCCCGCTTCTGTGAGAAAGCCGCCAAGGCGGACGAATACTTCGCCCGGCAGGCGGATGCGCTGCTGGCTTCGGCCCGGGCAGCGGACGCAGAAAGCCTGCCCGGCGGGGCGGGATACGCCCTGCGCAGCGGCCAGCCCGTGTGGATGTCAGAGCCTTTGCGGCAGACTGACCCGCTCATCCTCGACATGGCCCTCCACAGCCTTGTGGAGCCGGTGCGGGACGCGGAGGAAAAATATATCCGCCTGCTGGCCGACCTTGTGGAAAAGGGCAGCGGCGCGGTGCAGCTCACCGACGCCGTCCGCTTCTGCGCCCGGGACGGCGTGCTCTGGCGGGAGGAAGCCGATCAAAACACCCGCCGGCAGGGCGAAAAAGCGGACTGTCCGAAATTTGAAGTATCCCTGCCGGAGGGCGGCGATTATCCGCTGCCCGGCGGCAGAAAGCTGCATATCCGGGTGGTTTCGGCCTGTTTTGAAGAAAAAACACAGGGTGTTCATAAAAAAGACTTAAAAAATCAGGCAGATTATGCTAAAATAAACTCGATATGTCCTGTTCTGCGGCTGCGCTGCCGTCAGCCCGGCGACCGCTTCCGTCCGGCCGGGCGGGGGGTAGACCGGGAGCTGCGCAAATGGATGAACGAGGCGGGCATCCCGCCCCAGGAACGGGACACGCTGCCGCTGCTGGCGGCAGGCAGACAGGTGCTGTGGGTCTGCGGAGAGGGCTTTGCCGATGGGCTGGCCCCCGGGCCGGACACCGGGCAGCTGCTGCAGGTGGAACTAGAAAATTTTGGAGGAATCGAATCATGAGCATGCATGACGATATTTTGAAGGTCCTCGTTTCGGAAGAGGAGCTGAAAGCGAAGGTGGCTGAGCTGGGCGCTCAGATCAGCAAAGACTATGAGGGCAGAAACCTCGTCCTCGTCTCCATCCTCAAGGGCTCGGTGGTCTTTATGGCCGACCTGATGCGCGCCGTGAGCATCCCGTGCAGCATCGACTTCATGGTGGTGTCCAGCTACGGCGGCGGCAACACCACCAGCACCGGCCTCGTCAAGATCATCAAGGACCTGGACGGCGACCTCTCCGGCAGGGACGTGCTCATCGTGGAGGACATCCTCGACACCGGCATCACCCTGTCGAACCTTGTGCCGATGCTCAAGATGCGCAACCCGAACTCGGTGAAGATCTGCACCATCCTCGACAAGCCCAGCCGCCGCAAGGCCGACATCGCCCCGGACTACGAGGGCTTCGCGGTGCCGGACGAGTTCGTGGTGGGCTACGGCCTCGACTACGACGAGAAGTACCGCAACCTGCCCTACATCGGCGTACTCAAACCCAGCGTCTACGAAAAGTAAGAAATAAAACCAGAACTGGAGTTGATCCTTTTGCAACCTAAGAGACCTCGTATCAATCCGCTCATCCTCGCACTGGCGCTGGCCGCCGTGCTGATGGTCTGGTCGGTGATGGGCAGCGGGTCGGGCAGCACCAGCGGCTCGACCATGAGCTACTCCACCGTCGTCCATTACTTTGAGCACAATCAGGTCACGGCCTTCACGCTGGACCGCAACACCAGCGTCATCACCCTGAACCTGAAAGAAGGCGACCTGCCCCTGCCGGACGTCTCCTCCACCCAGAGCACAGTGCAGTCCACCGGCGGTCTGCTGAGCGGGATGTTCTCCTCCTCGTCGGAGTCCACCGGCGCAGTGCAGGAGGACGACGGCACCGTCACCGTCCGCTATAAACTGCCCTATGCCTACGTTTTCATCGAGAACGTGGACAAGTATATCGAGTCCTACGACGCGGCGAACCCCGACGCGCCCATGACCTACGACTACACCTCCCTCAAGGAGACCATCCCCTGGATGGAGATCATCTTCTATCTGGGGATGCTGGGCTGCACCGGCTTTTTGCTGTTCTCGATGATGCGGGGCGGCGTCGGCGGTGGCGGCGGCATCATGAATGTCGGCAAAGCCAAGGTCAAGGACGAGCACGAGAACAAGAAGACCGCCACCTTTGCCGATGTGGCCGGTGAAGACGAAGAGAAGGAAGAGCTGAAAGAGGTCGTGGAGTTCCTCAAGAGCCCCGACAAGTTCAACTCTCTGGGCGCACGCATCCCCCACGGCGTGCTGCTCGTCGGCCCTCCGGGTACCGGCAAGACCCTGCTGGCCCGCGCCTGCGCCGGTGAGGCCGGTGTGCCGTTCTACTCCATCTCCGGCTCTGACTTCGTCGAGATGTACGTCGGCGTCGGCGCATCCCGTGTGCGCGACCTCTTCGACAAGGCAAAAAAGACCATGCCCTGCATCATCTTCATTGATGAGATCGATGCTGTGGGCCGTCAGCGCGGTGCCGGTCTCGGCGGCGGTCACGACGAGCGCGAGCAGACCCTGAACCAGCTGCTGGTCGAGATGGACGGCTTCGAGGCCAACGACGGCGTCATCGTCATGGCGGCCACCAACCGTGCCGACATCCTCGATAAGGCCCTGCTCCGCCCGGGCCGCTTCGACCGTCAGGTCTACGTCGGCCTGCCCGACGTCAAGGGCCGCGAGGAGATCCTGAAGGTCCACACCAAGAACAAGCCCCTCGCCCCGGATGTCTCCCTCAAGGTCATCGCACAGCGCACCGCAGGCTTTGCGGGCGCTGACCTCGAGAACCTCGTCAACGAGGCCGCTCTGCTGGCTGCACGCCGCAGCCGCAAGGCCATCACGATGGAGGACATCGAAGAGGCTTCCATGAAGGTCATGGCCGGCCCCGAGAAGAAGAGCCGGGTCGTCACCCCCGAAGAGAAAAAGCTCACCGCCTACCACGAGGCGGGCCACGCTGTGGCGGGCTTCTACTGCAAGCACCACCCCCGTGTGCATGAGATCACCATCATCCCCCGCGGTCAGGCCGGCGGCTACACCATGTATCTGCCCGAGAAAGACCGCAGCTACGTCACCAAGGGCGAGATGTTCGAGGACATCGTGTCCAGTCTGGGCGGCCGCGTAGCCGAGCAGCTTATCCTGGACGACATCTCCACCGGTGCGTCCAACGACCTGCAGCAGGCGACGAACATCGCCCGCCAGATGATCACCAAGTACGGCTTCTCCGAGCGCCTTGGCCCTGTGGTCTACGGCACCTCTCAGGAGGAGACCTTCCTGGGCCGCGACCTCGGCCAGGGCAAGGGCTACAGCGAGACCACCGCTGCTGAGATCGACAGCGAGATGCGGGACATCATCGACGAGGCCTACGAGACCTGCCGCCGCACCCTGACGGAGCATATCGACCAGCTCCATGCGCTGGCACAGGCCCTGATGGAGCGCGAGAAGCTGAACGAGAAGGAGTTCAACGCCGTGATGGCAGGCGAGACCCTGCCCCAGCGTGAGGACCCCGACGCAAAGCCCGCCGAGGATCAGCCCGCTGTCCAGCCTGTGGAACAGGCTGAGACCGCAGAGGCTGCGGAGCCTGCCGAACCTGCTGAGGCAGTGGATGCCGCCCCGCAGGAAGCTCCGGCCCCCGAAACGCCGGATGAAGGCGAAGCCAACCAGTAAACCAAGAGAAAGGGGAGAGTGTTGTGGAGGAAAATTTTGAACCGGTCGCGCGGACACGGGCCAACTATTACACCCCGGGCAGCCCGGTGCAGTTCGTCTGCGTGGAGCTGCTCAAGGGCGAAGTCAGCGGCGAACACGCGGTCTGTCTGACCTTTAAGAACATTTCCCGCGTGACCCTGACGGCACTGGAGATCCACTTCAAGTGCAAGGGCGTGGACGGCGTCATCCTCTGTGAGGACGAGTTCGAGTACCGTGACCTTACCGCAAAGCCCGGCGAGAGCTTCGGCATGGACGATGCCGTCTTTGTCACCCAGAAGGCCATCACCAGCGTGGACGTCACCCTGCGCAATGTCTACAGCGGCAGGAAGGTCGTCCACCTCGAGAGCATCAAGCGGGTGCGCCTGCCGGCCCCCCGCCGCCTGAGCGTCGAGATGCAGAAGGCCCTCGAAGCCCGGATGAACCGCACCGGCATGAAGTTCATGCCCCAGGTCTTCGAGAACGGCTGGTACTGCGCCTGCGGTGCCTTCCACCCGAAGGAAGAGGACACCGTCTACTGCTCCGAGTGCGGCAGCGACCGCATCCTTTTGCAGAACGCGCTGAACACCCTGCTGCAGCCGGAAGCCCCGGTGCGCCAGCCCGAGCCGCAGCCTGCGGCCCAGCCGGTGCGCCCCGCCGCGCCTGCGGAGGAGCCCACCCGCATCGTGGGTGCAGCGCAGGAGGAAGCCACCCGTATCATCCCGCCCCGGGCGGCGGAGCCTGCGCCCGACTATGCGCCTGCCGCTGAGATGGACGCGACCCGCGTGGTGTCCCGCGCCCCGGAGCAGGAGGCGACCCGCGTTCTGCCCCGCCAGCCGGAGCCGGTGCGCCCGGCCAAGTCCTTTGCGCCGGACGAAGAGGTGGAGAAGTACGGCACCCGTGTGGTACCCTCGACTCCCGCCGCCGCGCCGTCCCGCCTGCAGGCAAAGCCGCTGGACGAGGAGGACGACTGCGAAGAGGAAGACCCCCGCGACAGCATCGCTGAGACGCTCATCCGCTGGGTGCCGCCCATCACCGCCATCGTGTGTGCGGGCATCGCCCTGTGCGGCTTCGTGTATTCTCAGTTCATGATGTAAAATAGGATGTACGGCGGAGGAGGCAGAGGCTTCCTCCGCTTTTAATTTAAGGAATAACCTCTCAGTCTGCTTCGCAGACAAGGCCGGGTTGCGGCACGCCGTAGGCGTGACGGAGAGGTTTAACAAGGAGAGATGATTATGCCTGACGAAGCTTTGCAGGCCGCGTTCGAGATCAAAGCGGCCTGCGACGACATCAGCCGGAAGCTGCTGCGCTGGCACTGGGAGGAAAAGCCCGGCGCTCACAGCGTGGACGCCCTGATGAAGCATCTGGCCCAGCGCCAGAAGGAGAGCCCCGACTACTACGAGCGCCTGCCGGAGCTGAATGGCCGCACCGGCTGGCAGCAGCTGGATACCACCCTCTGTATGCGCATCCTGCTGGACCCGGAAAAGGACGCCGCCCGGCCTCTGGACCTGCTGGGCAATACGCCTCACCCGGCAGCGGCCCGCCGCGCCTGCAACGCGGTGCGGATGGCCCGCAACGAGGCCGCCCACGCCTCCGACAGGACCGCAGCCGCACAGGCGGCGATCCGGTTCAACGAGGCCGTGGAGGAGCTGGAAGCGGGCTATGAGGGAACGGCCCTGACCACCGGCGACCTCGAGAAGTATTACCGGATGGCGGAGGACTTTCTGTCCCGCTGCGGTGCGTCGGAGACCATCGAGCCTCAGAAAAAGGCTGAGGACGAAGCGCCCCGCCGTCAGAAGTCCCAGAAAAGCGGCAGCACATCCCGCAAGCGCCAGAGCGGCGGGAATCGTGCCGCTTCGGGCCGGGGAACATCCAGCCGCAGCCGGAATACCTCTGGCCGGAACAGCCGCAGCCGCCAGAATATGCAGACCACGGCCCGCCGCAGGAAGCGTCAGCGCACCCAGAGCCGCGCTCTCACCGTGGTGCTGCTGGCCGTCGTCCTGCTGGGCCTGCTGGTCCGGGCTTGGACGATGGGACTGATGAAGTGATACGCTCTACTGAGGTAGATTATGTGATAAAGTTTCAAATTAAAGACATACTTACGTTGTAAAATGAACTTTATCAACTTGATAAAGTTCCCCCTATTGATAAAGTTCGAACTTTATCAGCTCACCCGAAGTTTATCACCTTGATAAAGTTTGATTTTGGACGTTGTGCCGATGCTATTTTGGAACTTTATCAGATAACGCGCGGGTCTCAGAGAAGTTCTCCGCAGTCCGACCTCTTCGTCAGCGCGGACGCGGCCAAAACTGCATACAATAGCCCTATAACCGTTTATATGGGAAAGGAAACAGGCAATGGAGCTGAATTTTTATACCCTCTGCGTCCTCTATCTGGTCTACTCGTTCCTCGGCTGGGTAGCCGAGACGGTGGTGGCGACCATCAAGGGCCGCGCCTTCGTCAACCGCGGCGTGGCGTCCGGCCCGTTCTGCTTCGTCTACGGCACGGCGGCTGTGCTGATGGCGGTGGGCTTTGCCGACCTGCGCTCGACGCCGGTGGCCCTCTTCCTCGGCTGTGCGGCCAACGCCACCGTGGTGGAGTGGGTGACGGCCAAGCTGCTCGAGAGGATGCACCGCCGCCGCTGGTGGGACTACTCGGATAAAAAGTTCAATCTGGACGGCTACGTCTGCCTGCAGTACTCGGTGCTCTGGGGCCTGCTGGGCATGGCAAGCGTGCTGTGGGGCAACGTCCTGCTGCTGCGGCTCTGCGCCCTGCTGCCGGGCTGGCTGCTGCATATCGGCGTCTGGGCGGCGATGACGCTGGCCGTCCTCGACCAGCTGGGCGCAGCGCTGGCCGTCAACCGGTACGCCGCCAGCCATCCGAGGCTGGAACAGCTCAACCTCGAGCTGGAAAAGCACTCGGACAAGCTGCGTCAGCGGCTCATCGCCCATGTGGAAAAGCGTATCCAGCGGGCTTACCCGACCGTCGTCCAGCCCGAGCCGACTGCTCAGAAAGAAAAGGCTCTGAGCTTCGGTGACCTCGTCTGGCTCTTCGTCATCGGGGCTTTCCTCGGCGACGTGGTGGAGACGCTGTTCTGCCGGGTGACGGCGGGCGTCTGGATGAGCCGCTCGAGCCTCGTGTGGGGACCCTTCAGCGTGGTGTGGGGTCTGGCGCTGGTCATGGCGGCGGTCCTGCTGCGGGGCAGCGAGGAGCGGAGCGACCGCTCCATCTTCCTGTTCGGCTTCGTGATGGGCGGCGCGTATGAGTATATCTGCAGCGCCGTGGGTGAGCTGCTGTTCGGCGTCATCTTCTGGGACTACAGCGGCTTCAAGTTCAATCTGGGAGGCCGTGTCAACCTGCTCTACTGCTTTTTCTGGGGCATCGCGGCGGTGGTCTGGATCCGGTACGGCTACCCCCTCGTCGCAAAGCTGATGGCAAACCTGAAAAAGCACATCCTGCCCTGGATGACCGTGGTGCTGACGGTGTTCATGGCCGTGAACATGGGGCTTTCGGCACTGGCGCTGGCCCGGTACGACGCCCGCACCAGCGGCCTCGCCCCGGCAAACCGGCTGGACGTCTTCCTCGACGAGCACTTTGATAACGCCCGGATGGAGCGGGTGTACCCCAACGCCAAAAAAACCGGCTGACCCGGCAGCCATAAACGCAAAAAAGCACTGCACCCGCCCACTTTTGGGGAGTGCAGTGCTTTTGGTTTGTTCAGCCCTTACTGAGCGGCAAAGACCTTTACCTCGTCCTTGTCCATGAAGGCGGCACCGGCAAAGCCTGCGGCTTCCAGCTGGCCCAGCTGCTTGCCGAGCTTCTTGCCCTGAGGCAGGACGGTGACGTTGTAGGTATCGCGCAGGGCAGCGGCCCTGCTCAGGACGGCGGTGAAGTCGGCGTCCTTGCCGTAGAGCAGTGCGATCTTCTGCTTTGCGCCGGGGATCTGATAGCCCTGCTCGAGCAGGATGCCGCAGACGCGCTCGAAGCCGATGGAGAAGCCGACTGCCGGCACCTGAGTGCCGAGGAACTTGCCCACCATGTTGTCATAGCGGCCGCCGCCGGCGACTGCGCCGCTGAACTGCGGGCAGGTGATCTCAAACACCATGCCGGTGTAGTAGCCCTGACCGCGCACGAGGCTGGGGCAGTAGGCCACCTGATAGCGGCCTGCGGCCATGGCGTTGGCAGCAGCGAGGACGTACTTGAGGTCGTCGGCGATGGCGGGGTCTGCGCAGCGGGCGGCCACGGCGTCCAGCGTCACCTCACCGGCGGCGATGAAGTCGGCCAGTGCGTTGACCGCGCTCTCGGGCAGCTGCTTCTCGAGAAGCTCGGCCTTCACGCCGTCGGCACCGATCTTATCCATCTTGTCGAAGGTGATGCAGACGGAATCCAGCGTGTCGGCGGCAAAGCCCATGCTCTCCAGCATCCCGCGGAGGATGCGGCGGTCGTTGATGTTGACGGTGAAGCCGTCGAAGCCGATGCCCAGCAGGGCGCGGGTGGTCACGTCGATGAGCTCGACCTCGGCGTTGGGGCTCTCGTCGCCCAGAATGTCGATGTCGCACTGGACGAACTCGCGCAGACGGCCCTTCTGGGGGCGCTCGGCGCGGAAGACGCGGTCGGTCTGGATGACCTTGAAGGGGTGGGGGAGCTTGTCCTTGTTGGCGGCGTAGAAGCGGCTCAGGGGCAGGGTCAGATCATAGCGCAGGCCCATGTCGGAGAGCTCTTTCGGGTCGCCGGAGTTCAGGGCGGCGGTGAGCTTGTCGCCGCGCTTGAGCACCTTGAAGATGAGGTTCAGGTTGTCGCCGCCGTCGGACTTGTCGAGGTTCTCCATATCCTCCAGCATGGGGGTGGAGATGCGCTCGAAGCCGGATGCGCGGTAAGTCTCGAGAATTTTGCCCTGAATGTAGTCGCGCAGGGTCTGCTCGTTGGGCAGAAGGTCGCGCATACCTTTTAAGGCCTGAGTTTTCATAAGATAGTCCTCTTTCTGTATAGCCCTCTCAGTCGCTGACGCGACAGCTCCCCCAGAGGGGGAGCCACTGGCGTGTCGGCAAGGCCTGTGCGGGACGCACAAGCTCACTTGAACCGGAAACGGAAGTGCCCTGGGGTCAGGGCACACGACAGCGAAACAGGAGAGATGATTTTTGTGATACACTTCTAATTATAAAGGATACCGTCTTTTTGTCAATCGAAAAGGACACACTATTCTCTGAGGTGATGCATGAAATGCAGAAAACAAGATCCTGGGCCATCCTGGCGGCGGGCGCGGCCATTCAGGTATTGACAGGCCTGCCCGCCGCGTGGGGCGTGTTTCAAAGACCCGTCATGGAGGAATACGGCCTCAGCGAGCAGGGGGCAGGCTATGCCTTCGGGGTGCTCATCGCATTTTTCGGCATCGGGTGCGTCATCGGCGGCTTTCTGCAGGATAAGCAGGGGCCACGCTTTGCGGCTTTGTGGGGGACGGGCCTGCTCTGCGGCGGATTCTTCGCGGCGGCGGCTCTCCCGGCAGAGAAGGGAAGTGCTTTTTTCGGGGTGTTCAGCATCCCGGCGGGGCTCGGCACGGCCTTCCTCTATCCGTCCATCCAGTCCTGCGCCCAGAAGTGGTACAAGGGCCGGAAGGGCCTCGCCACCGGCGTCATCGGGGGCGCAGTGGGGTTGAGCGGAGCGTTCCTGACCGTCTTCGTCCGCACGGCGCTGCGGGGCTTCGGGCCGGTGCAGGGCATCCGGGGCGCGTTCTGGGCGCTGGGTGCGCTGACCCTGCCGGTCTGCCTCGCGGGCAGTGCATTGCTGACCGACCCGCCGCCCGAAAAGCCTCAGCCCAGCCGGCAGGGAAAGGCTAAGGCCGCACCGCCCCTCGATCTCTCGCCCCGGCAGATGCTTGGCACGCGGCAGTACTGGCTCTGCGCCGGAGCGGTCTGCTTTTCCACCCCGGCGGTGCTGCTGTTCAGCCCCATCATCCTGAAGCTTGGGATGGAGCGGGGGCTGGACGAGAGCGCCGCCCTCTGGGCCGTGGTGCTGGGCAGTGTGGGCAGTGCGGCCGGGCGGCTGCTGATGCCCCTGCTCAGCGACAAGATCGGCCGCCGCCCCACCGACCTCATCCTCTTCGGCGTGTCGCTGGGGCTTTCGGCGGCGTTCCTGTTCGCCCGGGGGTGGGCCGTCGTGGCAGTGTATGCGGGGCTGACGTTCTGCTACTCGGCGCTGGCGGCGGTGCTGCCCGCCCTCTCCACCGATCTGTTCGGCCTGCCCCACGCCGGGGTGAACTACGGCTTTCTGGCGCTGGGCCAGAGCGTGGGAAGCCTTTTGTTCCCCTGCATCGCTGATTTCTGGGGATTCGAGCAGGGGCGGCACATCCTCGCCATCGCGGGCGCAGCGGCGGGCTTCGCCTGCATCTGGGCCGTCGCGCCGGTGCGGCGGGAGCCGCAGAAAAAACCGAATTGAGAAGTTGCGCTCCTGCGCAGAAAAACGAAAATGGTAAAAAGATTGCGAAAAATTTGTCAGAAATGACTTGCAAATTGGGCCAACGTCCTCTATAATAAAATTGTGCGTGGTAGTACCGGGAAAGGCGCTGAAAAGAGAGCGGCACGGCCCGGTCAATGCAAGGCGGCAGGGGAGAGAAGCTTCTGCCGCACGGCATCAATTTGTCAAAAGGAGAGTATGATTATGACCTATTCGCAGCAAGTACAGAATATGTGCCCGATCACCAAAGGTCCTAAGCATGGTCCGGCCCCCATCCCCGAAGAGGGCGCATGGGTCAAGGCCTATGAGATCAAGGACATCAGCGGCTACACCCATGGTGTGGGCTGGTGCGCACCTCAGCAGGGTACCTGCAAGCTGTCTCTGAACATCAAGAACGGCGTCATCGAGGAGGCTCTGGTGGAGACCATCGGCTGCTCCGGCATGACCCACTCTGCTGCTATGGCAGGCGAGATCCTGCCCGGCAAGACCATTCTGGAAGCTCTGAACACCGACCTCGTCTGCGACGCCATCAACGTGGCTATGCGCGAGCTGTTCCTGCAGATCGTCTACGGCCGCAGCCAGACCGCTTTCTCTGAGGACGGTCTGCCCATCGGCGCAGGTCTGGATGACCTGGGCAAGGGCCTGCGCTCCATGACCGGCACCATCTTCTCCACCAAGGAGAAGGGCGTCCGTTATCTGGAACTGACCGAGGGCTACATCAACAAGCTGGCTGTGGATGCCAACGGCGAGGTCATCGGCTATCAGTTCGTCAAGCTGGGCAAGATGATGGAGGACATCCGTCACGGCAAGACCCCCAACGAGGCTTACGAGAAGAACGTGGGTACTTACGGCCGCTTCAGCAAGGAAGCAGGCGCTGTCAAGTACATCGACCCGCGTGAGGAATAAGAGAGGAGGAACAACTCATGGCAACTTTTGAATCTATGGATCGCCGCATGCCGAAAATCGAGGCATGCCTGAAGGCCAACGGCCTCGAATCTCTGGACGCCTGCAACGAGATGCTCCTCGCTAAGGGCATCGACTGCGACAAGATCGTCCGCGGTGTGCAGCCCATCTGCTTTGATAACGCTGTCTGGGCTTACACTCTGGGTACCGCCATCGCCGTCAAGCGCGGCCTGACCGATGCTGCCGAGTGCGCAGCCGCCATCGGCGAAGGTCTGGAAGCTTTCACCATCCCCGGTTCTGTCGCTGAGCAGCGTCAGGTCGGTCTGGGCCACGGCAACCTGGGCGCTCGTCTGCTGAGCGAGGACACCACCTGCTTCGCTTTCCTGGCAGGCCACGAGTCCTTCGCCGCTGCTGAGGGTGCCATCGGCATCGCCCGCACCGCAAACAAGGTCCGCAAGACCCCCCTGCGCGTCATCCTGAACGGCCTGGGCAAGGACGCCGCCTACATCATCTCCCGTATCAACGGCTTCACCTATGTGCAGACCGAGTACGACATCCCCTCTCAGACCCTGACCGTCGTCAAGGAGATCCCCTTCTCCGAGGGCGAGCGGGCAGCGGTCAAGTGCTACGGCGCCAACGACGTCATGGAGGGCGTTGCCATCATGAAGAAGGAGGACGTCCAGTGCTCCATCACCGGCAACTCCACCAACCCCGTCCGCTTCCAGCACCTGGTCGCCGGCACCTATAAGAAGTGGGCCATCGAGAACGGCAAGAAGTACTTCTCCGTCGCTTCCGGCGGCGGCACGGGCCGTACTCTGCACCCCGATAACGTCGCAGCCGGCCCCGCCAGCTACGGCCTGACCGACTCTCTGGGCCGCGTCCACGGCGATGCTCAGTTTGCAGGTTCCTCTTCTGTGCCTGCACACGTCGAGATGATGGGCCTCATCGGCATGGGCAACAACCCGATGGTCGGCGCTACTGTCGCCTGCGCTGTTGCTGCAGCTCAGGCTAACGCCTAAGTTTTTCCTAAGTTTCAGCGAGAGGGAGCTGCTTTCCGAATGAGCAGCTCCCCCTTTTTTGCTGATAGATGTCCGAACACAAGCAACCCGAATATGAGAAGGAAGAAACAATGAAAAAGAATCAGATCCGCAAGAGCGTGGCTGCGCTGGCCATGGCGGCTGTTGTGGGCGTCAGCCTGTTTGGCTACGGCTGCGGCAGCAAGCCCGCTTCCACCGCAGGCGGCGTGTCCGGTGATTTCATCGGCACTGCCAAGGGCATGGGCGGCGACGTTACCGTTACCCTGACCCTGACCGACGGTGCCATCACCGGCTGCACCGCCGAGGGCAAGGACGAGACTGAGGGCGTCGGCTCTCAGGCCATCGCCAAGATGCCCGGCGAGATCGCCGAGAGCGGCAGCATCGCCGTGGACGGCGTGTCCGGCGCTACCATCACCTCTACCGCCATCAAGGAGGCTGCTGCAGCTGCCCTGACCGCTGCCGGCCTGAACCCCGATGACTACAAGACCGCTGTGGAGAAGGACGCTACTGCCGAGGACTCCACCGTTGACGCAGATGTCGTCGTCGTCGGTGCAGGCGGCGCAGGCATGACTGCTGCCATCACCGCTGCCGCTGAGGGCAAGAGCGTCGTCATCCTCGAGAGCCAGTCCATGGTGGGCGGCAACTCCGTCCGCGCTACCGGCGGCATGAACGCCGGCAAGACCGTCTATCAGGATGAGAACGAGTTCGGCGAGTCTGCCGGCGTCGAGAAGACCCTGAAGACTGCTGCCGAGAAGTACGCCGACAACGAGACCATCACCGCTCTGGCAAAGACCGTCTCCGAGCAGTGGGCTGCCTATCAGGCCAACCCCACCGGCTACTTCGACTCTGTCGAGCTGATGGAGCTGGATACCATGATCGGCGGCAAGGGCATCAACGACCCCGAGCTGGTCGAGACCCTGTGCGCAAACTCCGCTGACGCCATCGACTGGCTGGACGAGCACGGCATCACCCTGCACAACGTCTCCAGCTTCGGCGGTGCATCCGTCAAGCGCATCCATCGCCCTGTGAACGCAGAGGGCAAGACCGTTTCCGTCGGCTCCTACATGATCCCCCTGCTGCAGGAGAACTGCGAGAAGGCCGGCGTCAAGATGATGCTGGACACCACTGCAACTGAGATCCTGACCGATGCCAACGGCGCTGCCGTGGGCGTCAAGGCCACCGGTGCTTCCGGTGAGACCGTCACCGTCAACGCCAAGGCAGTTGTTCTGGCTACCGGCGGCTTCGGCGCAAACCTCGATATGGTCGTCAAGTACAAGCCCGAGCTGAAGGGCTTCATGACCACCAACGCCCCCGGCATCCAGGGCCAGGGCATCGAGATGGCACAGGCCATCGGCGCTGCTACCGTGGACATGGACCAGATCCAGATCCACCCCACCGTTGAGGCCAACACCGCTGCCCTCATCACCGAGGGCCTGCGCGGCGACGGCGCTATCCTCATCAACGAGGAAGGCCAGCGCTTCATCGACGAGGTCGGCACCCGCGACGTCGTCTCCGCCGCTGAGATCGCCCAGACCGGCAGCTACAGCTGGCTGGTCGTCGATCAGGCCATGGCCGATGCTTCCAGCGTCATCCAGGGCTACATCAAGAAGGGCTACACCGTCACCGGCTCCACCTACGAGGAGCTGGGCAAGGCTATGGGCGTCGATGCCGCTGCCTTTGCAGAGACCATGGAGAAGTGGAACGGCTATGTTGAGGCCAAGAATGACCCCGACTTCGGCCGCACCAGCTTCGCCAACCCCCTGAACACCGCTCCCTACTACGCTGTGAAGGTCACCGCCGGTGTCCATCACACCATGGGCGGCCTGAAGATCAACGCCAACACCGAGGTGCTGAACGAGAAGGGCGAGGTCATCCCCGGCCTGTTCGCAGCAGGTGAGGTGACTGGCGGCGTCCACGGTGCAAACCGTCTGGGCGGCAACGCTGTTGCTGACTTCACCGTCTTTGGCCGCATTGCCGGTGCTGCTGCCAGCGACTACGCTGCATGAGCACCCGCAAGCAGCCTCGACCGGCAAAAGGCGCAAAACGCCTGAGCTGGAAGGCGAACCTCCTCTTCGCAGCCGTCATCCTGACGGCAGCTGTTCTGCTGGTCTTTCTGCTGCGTCCGCGCAGCAAGGCGGAACCGCTGGCAGCAGTCGTGGACTTCGGCGACGGCATCACCGAGGTGCTGCCGCTGGATAAGGACTACGATTACCTGTACGATGTGGGCAGCTATGTCGTTCATTTACAGGTAAAAGACGGCACCATCTCGTTTCAGGACAGCCAATGCCCGGACCATGTCTGTGAGCAGTTCGGCCAGCTGAGCGAGGAAGGTGCATGGGCGGCCTGCGTCCCTGCCGGGGTGTATGTGAAGCTGGCTCCGCTGAGCGAGGCCGAAGCCGCATCCTGACAAGACAAGATCATCCGAGACACCCGCAATGTTCTGCAAAGGACACTGCGGGTGTCTTTTTTGCATAAAAACCGGAAATAATTTTGTAAATAAAAGGTGAAATGAAATTTGGACGCTTGTGTATTTCAGAAAAATGCGATACACTACCAATAACGGATTTTTCGTGCAAAGGGGTCACGCTGCCCTTTTGCATACCATAGGAGGAAAAGCATGATCTGGAAAAAGAAAAAGGATGCGTCCGCTGAGGCTGCTGAGACCGCAGAAGCCAAGTCCGGTGTGTCTGCATTCGCCAAAAAGAACTGGAAATGGCTCGTGCCGGTGGTCGTCGTGGCGGCAGCGGGCGCTGTCTTTCTCATAGGCGGCGGGAATAAAGCTGCCAGCGGCGATGTGACCTACGCCGAGACGACGCCCGTCCGTCAGGATGTCTCCAACTCCCTGAGCGGCACCGGCACGCTGAACCCGGCCAATACATATACCGTCAAGTCTCTGGTGGACGGCAAGATCCTCACCGGCGGCTTTGAAGAGGGCGATAAGGTGGAAGATGGCGATGTGCTCTACACCATCGACAGCTCGGACGCCTCCACCAATCTGGAAAAGGCCAGCATCGCCCTGCAGCAGGCCCAGCGCAGCTACGACAAGACCGTAGACCTCCAGTATGTCCGCGCAGAGGTGGACGGTACGGTCAGCAGTCTCAAGGTCGCAAAGGGCGACCAAGTGACCAGCGGCCAGGAGGTGGCGGTCATCCGCGACAGCTCCAAGATGCTGCTGAACCTGCTGTTCCCGGCAGCCGACGCCGCCAGCTTCTCGGTGGGCCAGAGCGCCGACGTGGTGCTGGACGGCACCTTTGAGACGCTGAAAGGCACCGTCACCGCCGTCACCGGCACCGACGAGCTGAGCACCGGCAACCTGCTGGTGCGCACCGTCACCATCCGGGTCAACAATGCCGGCGGTCTGACCACCGCTCAGGCCGCTACCGCCAGCATCAACGGCGTCAGCTCCATCGCCTCTGCCACCTTTGCCTATCAGGCAGAGCGCACCCTGACCGCTCTGGCCAGCGGCACCGTTTCCGCCATCAATGTGCAGGAGGGCGACGCGGTCTCCAAGGGCGACATCCTCATCGAGCTGACCGGCGACGATCTGACCGAATCCATCCAGTCTGCTTCCGAGTCCCTGCGCAGCGCCGAGATCTCGATGCAGAACCAGCAGGACAATATGTCCAACTACACCATCACCTCGCCCATCAGCGGCACCATCATTGAGAAGGACGCCAAGCAGGGCGACGCCCTGACCTCCGGCAGCACCCTCTGCGTCATCTACGACCTGAGCTATCTGGAAATGGTCATCAATGTGGATGAGCTGCAGATCGGCGCACTGTCCGTGGGCCAGAAAGTCCAGCTCACCGCTGACGCTGTGACGGACAAGACCTATGTCGGCACAGTCACCCGTGTGTCCATGAAGGGCAGCTCCAGCGGCGGCACCACGACTTACCCCATCACCATCCGCATCGATGACACCGACGGCCTGCGCCCCGGCATGAACGCCAACGCTGAGATCGTCGTGGCCGAGGCCGGCAACGCCCTCGTCGTGCCGAATGCTGCCGTTATCCGCGGCGGCTATGTGCTGGTGAGCAAGAAGTCTCCCAGCGCAGCCAATGCGGTGGAAGACATGGACGCACCGGAGGGCTATGTCTACGTCAAGGTCGAGACCGGCGTCAGCGACGACAGCTACACCGAGATCAAGAGCGGCCTGCAGGAGGACGACACGGTGGCCTACGACACCAGCTCTGTGTCGGATGACTATTACAGCGACAGTATCTGGTAAGGAGGTGCCCCATGAGCGCTCTGATCGAATTTGAGCAGGTGTGCAAGTATTATCAGATGGGCGATACGCTGGTAAAGGCCGCCGACCACATCACGATGAAGATCGAGAAGGGGGAGTTCGTGGCCATCGTGGGCCAGTCCGGTTCGGGCAAGTCTACCTGCATGAACATCATCGGCTGTCTGGATGTCCCCACCCACGGCGTCTACCGGCTCAATGGCCGGGATGTGGGCAGGATGAACCGGGACGAGCTGGCGGATGTGCGCAACGAGATGCTGGGCTTCATCTTTCAGCAGTATAACCTTCTGCCCCGGCTGAACCTTCTGGAAAACGTGGAGGTGCCGCTGGTCTACGCCAACATCTCCCGCGCCGAGCGCCACAAGCTGGCCAGGGATGTGCTGGAAAAGGTGGGTCTGGGCGACAAGCTCAAGAACCTGCCCAACCAGCTCTCCGGCGGCCAGCAGCAGCGCGTTTCCATCGCACGGGCTCTGGTGCGCAACCCGGCGGTCATCCTTGCCGACGAACCCACCGGTGCTCTGGACTCCCACACCGGCCGCGAGGTCATCGGGATGCTTCAGCAGCTCCACAGAGAGGGCCATACCGTGGTGCTCATCACCCACGACAATTCCATCGCCGTGCAGGCGGAGCGTATCATCCGTCTGGAGGACGGACAGGTGGTGTATGACGGCGACGCCCACGCGCCCGAGGCCATCGTGCAGCCCACTCTGTCCGGCGAAGCGGCACAGGAGGAAGCAAAATAATGGTATTAGAGACTTTCCGCCAGGCACTGCAGAACGTCTGGAGCAATAAGCTACGCACGTTTCTGACCATGCTGGGCATCATCATCGGCGTCATGGCGGTCATCGTCATCGTCGGTTTGGGCAACGGCATGACCAGAAGTATGCGGGACAGCTTTTCCGCAATGGGCACCAACACCCTCTCCATCCAGATATGGGGCTATGGTTCCCGCACCGCGACGGTGGATGATCTGTACGACATCGTCAAAAAGAACCCCGAACTGCTTTCCTCCATCTCGCCGCAGCTGGATTTCAGCGACAACACCCCCAAGGTGGGCACGACGCAATATCGTTACGGTACGGTGTACGGCGTGGATGAGAACTACATCAAGTCGAAGGGCTACACCCTCGCCAAGGGCCGGAACATCCAGTATATGGACATCACAGACAACAAGCAGATCTGCGTCATCGGCGATTACATCAACCGCACGGCCTACGGCGGCAATGCGGTGGGCCAGACCATCAAACTCGGCGCGTACAAGTTCCGCATCGTGGGCGTGCTGAAGGCCAAGATCTCCAATCACGACCAGCAGGAGGGCAGCGACGACGATAGCGTCTACCTGCCCTACACCACAGCCATGCGCCTTTCCAACGAAAGCTCGCCGGACTCCTACTCCGCCATCATGGTGGACGAGGGCCAGGCCAACGAGGCCAAGGCTGCGGTGGAGCAGGGACTGTATGACATCTTCAAGAGCGACAGTGCTTACTACGTCTACAGCGCCAGCGAGTGGCTGGAAGAGATGAATAAGATGATCAACATGGTCATCGTCATCCTCACCGGCATCGCCAGCATCTCGCTGCTGGTGGGCGGCATCGGCATCATGAACATCATGCTGGTGTCGGTCACCGAGCGCACCCGCGAGATCGGCATCCGCAAGGCAATGGGCGCGAAGGAAAGGACCATTCTGGCCCAGTTCGTCACCGAGGCAGCTACCACTTCGGCCCTCGGCGGCACGCTGGGCATCGTCCTTGGCTATATCGTGTCGGCCATCGCCAATCAGGTGCTTCCCATGTTCACCGACGGCATGGACGTCACGGTCAGTCCGTCCTTCAACTCCATCGTGGCAGCTTTCGGCATCTCGGTGTTCATCGGTGTGCTGTTCGGCTATCTGCCCGCAAAACGCGCCGCACGGCTCAACCCCATTGACGCGTTGAGATATGATTAACCTCTCCGAAATGCGTAAGGCTCTCCCTTTGGGAGAGCTGTCACCGAAGGGGACTGAGAGGGCAAGGATGCTCTTCTTTTGTCAGGCGGCTTGCCCTCTCCGTCTCGCATTCGCTCGCCACCTCTCCCAAAGGGAGAGGCTTTGCGATGATTTCTATAAGGAGTAACACCATGAAAAAACGATTCCTCGCATTTCTGTTGGCGGTCAGCATCGCAGTGTCGATGCTGGTGATGCCGGCATCGGCTGCGGGCAACAACACCGCCGTCCAGTTTGCCATCACGCTGGGTGCCATGGATTCCGAGCAGTCCGGCGCACTGGATGCAGCCGTGACCCGCGGCGCATTTGCCAGAATGCTGACCTCTTACTCTACCTACCGGGAGAGCGTCTCTTCCCAGGGGGCAGTGGGGACCCTCTACACCGACCTGCCCGGCTCCTCGGCATGGGCGCCCTATGTCCGCATCGCCGTGCAGCAGGGCTGGATGAACGGCTACACCGACGGCAGCTTCCGTCCGAACAATGCCGTCACGCTGGAAGAAGCCTGCACTGCAGTGCTCAAGCTGATGGGCTATAAGATGACCGACCTGAGCGGCGCGTTCCCCAACGCCCAGCTCAACAAGGCCGGCGAGCTCGGCCTGCGTGCCGGCCTCGACCGCCGTCAGGGCGAAGCGATGAACTACGAGGACTGCGCCGTCCTGCTCTACAATGCCCTCACCGCCAACAACGCCAGCGGTTCGGCCTACGGCACGACCCTGGGCTTTACCGTGAGCAATGGTCAGGTGGACGGCTCCACCATCCTGCTCAGCAGCCTGGAAGGTCCCTTCGTGGCTTCGGAGAGCACAGTACTGCCCTTCGTCCCTGCCAGCGTCTACCGCAACGATAAGGTCTCCGGCTCCGCAGAGCTGAACAAATACGACGTCTACTACTACAGCGAGAGCCTCAAGACCCTGTGGGTCTATACCCGCCGTGCCGCAGGCCGCATCACCGAGGTGTCTCCCACGGCCAGCGCTCCCGCTTCCATTACGGTGGCAGGCACGTCCTACACGCTGGGCAGCACGGCCATTGCTTCCCAGGTGTCCTCCCTCAACGGCGGCGGTGTCGGCCAGGTGGTCACTCTGCTGCTGGGCATGAACAATGTGGCCGCAGGCATCATCACCGGCGAGGAGGCCGACGAGGTCTTTTACGGCGTGGTGCAGTCGGCTTCCCGCAACCTCATCGACGAGGACAACAGCGCCGATGTGCTTCAGACCGTCAAGGTCCTGTGTACCGACGGCCTTGCCCGCGAGGTGAACGTAGACAAAAGCCTGAACTTTCCCACCGGCTGGCTGGTGGAAGTGCGGGTCAGCCCCGAAGGCGAGAGCGTGGAAACGATCGATGAGCGCTCCGTCAGCGGCACTGTGAACGAGAACGCCACCGCGCTGGGCGATAGGGCTCTGGCGGATGACGTGCAGATCCTTGATACGAGTACAGGGGGTGTGGCTGGGACGGTTCGTCCCAGCCGCCTATCGGGGGTAAACTTAAAGGCTTCCGATGTCCGCTACTACACCACCAACCCGCAGGGGCAGATCGACAAGCTCATCCTGAACGATGTGACCGGTGACTTGTGGTACTACGGTGTGCTGGACGATGTGAAGAACGTCGCCACGAACTACAGCACCCTTCTCAGCGCCATCAAGGCTCAGCCGGGCGACGGCACCATTGATACCGATGCAGTCGTCAGTCAGGTGAAGAGCATCATGGTACCCACCACCACAGAGATCCTGTGGGGCGTTATCTCCGGCGACATCCTCAGCACCGCGTGGGAACGCCTGACCAGCAACACCGGCGCACTTCTGGGCCTCGGCTTCCAGCAGATCGCCAAGATCACCGGCACTCCCGTCAGCCAGATATTCAACTTCATCGGCAGCGGTGCGACCTATATCGGCTACGTCAGCGGCCAGCAGGTTAGTCTGAGCACTTCCATCAAGTATCCTGTGCTGGCCGGCGGCATCGCGGTCTGCCAGGAGACGACCGGCGCTGTCCGCAATATGGTGCAGCTGATGCCCATGAAGATCGACAAGGTGGGTGCGGCCAGCGTCCTTTCCTCCAAGGGCGAAAGGGTTGAAATGGCCGATGATACGCAGGTCTACCTGTGGTACAAGGGCCAGTATTACTACACCAAGCTCACTTCCGTCAACTCCGATGATTACTACCTTACCGGCTGGTACGACAACTTTGGCTGCGCGGCTGGCAAAAAGGTGCGTATCATCGTCGCCGTCAAGAAAGACTGATGACGGGCTACTACAGCTGCCCCGCGCAGCTTGCCCGGCAGATGCGCCAGCTGCTTTTCCCGAGGCGGTGTCCCTGCTGCCGCAGGGTGCTGGGAACGCTGCCGTTCTGTGAGGTGTGTACACCGCGGCTGGAAGAGCTGCGCCGCAGCCCGGTCATGCGGCTGGACGCGAGCCGCCACTATCTGGGCGCTCTGGACGGGGCGGCTGCGCCCTACCGGTACGAGGGCGTCGTCCGCAGCGCCATCCTCCGCGCCAAATACGAAGGCGAAAGCTGGACGGCGGTGGAGCTTGGCGTGGAGATGACGGCCCGGCTGTTCGGAGCAGAAGTGGAGATGCACTTTGCAGAGCCGGTGCCGGGTCTGGTCTCCGGTGCGGCCATCGGTTACGACTGCATCGTTCCGGTGCCTGCCACCAGCCGCCGGCGCGGCTACAATGTGCCGGAACGGATGGCGCAGCCTCTGGCCCATGCACTGGGCCTCCCGCTGCTACCAAAGGCGCTCTGCCGCGTCCGGGCCGGACGCCATCAGGCAGGACTCTCGCTGGACGAGCGTCTGGCAAATGCGGCCGGTGCCTTCCGGGCGCAGGAGCCGGAGCTCGTGGAAGGGAAGCGGGTGCTGCTGGTGGATGACGTCATCACCACCGGCGCTACCGCCGCAGCCTGTGCGCAGGCACTGCTGGATGCGGGCGCCCACAGCGTCTTTGCCGTGGCAATGGCAGTCACCGAAAATGAAATGGACGCACCATCGAGAGCTTCTGGACGATGAGCGAAAAATCCAGAAAAAATCCAAGAAAAATAAAAAAAGCGCTTGACAAAACGGCCTGCAGCGGGTATACTAATGGAGCTGTGAGCGATGAGCCACAACAAATATCCGGGTGTAGCGCAGTTTTGGTAGCGCGCTTGAATGGGGTTCAAGAGGCCGTGAGTTCGATTCTCGCCACTCGGACCAAACAAAAATAATCCGAACTTGTTTCCGATAGGAGATGGGTTCGGATTATTTGTTTTCTAATGAATGCTGGCCATTACCGCTTTTTTGAGCTGGTGATGTCCGGCATTTGTTATTTAGTGTTGACTGATCAATTTTAATGGAATCTTTATATTTCTACAATTTTCTTTACAGCTCCTTTATCTATTCCATGCTAAACTTTATATACACGGACAGGTAAAGGAGCTTTTATGATTCAATATCCTCGTTACAGGCAGCACCGTTTTTCTTCTTTTCAGGTCATTATTGCAGGTTTTGCGGCAGTTGATCTGGTGGGGGCATTACTTCTGATGCTTCCGATTGCTGCACAGCAGCGGTGCGTTACACCGTTCCATGAGGCACTGTTTACCTCCACTTCTGCCCTTTGTGTGACCGGACTGGTGGTTCAAGATACCGGCAGCTACTGGTCGGCATTCGGGCAGAGCGTGATCCTTCTTCTGATCCAGATCGGAGGATTGGGCGTCATTACAGTGGGCGCTGCCTTTGCGCTGCTTTCCGGGCGAAAGATCTCCCTCAAGCAGCGCAGCACGATGCAGGAAGCTACGGCTGCCCCGCAGATGGGCGGCATCGTGCGGCTGACAGGCTTTATTCTGCGGATCACCGCCCTGTTTGAATTGGTCGGTGCTGCACTGCTGCTGCCGACGTTCTGCGCCGATTATGGTTTGCGCGGGATTTGGTACGCGCTGTTTCATTCCATTTCGGCGTTCTGCAATGCCGGTTTTGACCTGCTGGGAACAGAGGGTGCAAAATTTGTTTCGCTGACACGGTATGCAGGTGACCCATTGCTTACCACAGTGATCGCAGCCCTGATCGTCTTTGGCGGCCTTGGCTTTCTGACATGGGAGGATATTTGTACATACCGCCTTGAGCTTCACCGTTACCGGATGCAGAGCAAGGTGATCCTTGTCACAACGGCGTTTCTTCTGGTACTGCCGACGCTGTACTTTTATTGTTTCGAGTTCACGGCAGGCTCTGCCCGGCAGCGCATTTTATTGTCGATGTTCCAATCCGTTACCCCCCGTACTGCCGGCTTTAACACCGCCGATCTTGCTGCGATGGGCAGCACTTCACAGGCATTGATGGTGGTTCTGATGCTGTTGGGCGGTTCGCCCGGCTCTACGGCAGGCGGCATGAAAACCACAACATTTGCTGTTCTGCTGGCCAATATGTGGGCGACCTTCCGCCGCAGAGAAGATGCCGAATTTTTCGGGCGGCGCATAGATGGTTCCGCGGTCAAGAATGCTGCTACGATCGCAGGGATGTATTTGACGCTGTTCTTCCTCGGAGCCTTTGTCATTGCTGCGGCCGAGCAGCTGCCGATGTCGGTCTGTCTGTATGAAACTGCTTCGGCTGTGGCAACGGTAGGTCTGACATTGGGCATCACGCCGCAGTTGGGGGCTCTTTCGCAGGGGGTGCTGATTGCACTGATGTTTTTGGGACGTGTTGGCGGATTGACGTTGATCTATGCGGCATTTGGCAGCAACCCTGCCCACTCTCGTCTGCCGCAGGAGAAAATCGCAATCGGATAAAGGAGACAAGTATGAAATCGATTCTTTTGATTGGGCTTGGCCGTTTTGGCCGCCATATTGCGCAGGAACTGAATGAACTGGGTCATCAGGTCATGGCCATCGACAGCAACGAAGACCGTGTGAACGCCGTGCTTTCCTATGTGACGAACGCACAGATCGGTGACAGCACCAGCGAATACTTTCTGCGCTCCCTTGGTGTTGGCAATTTTGATGTGTGCATCGTAACCATCGGCGGCAATTTTCAGAGTTCGTTGGAAACAACATCGCTGCTCAAGGAGCTGGGCGCAAAGCTTGTGGTCTCGCGTGCAGAGCGGGATGTACAAGCCAAGTTTTTGCTGCGCAACGGTGCAGATGAAGTGGTCTACCCGGAAAAGCAGCTGGCAAAGTGGGCAGCGATCCGATACAGCTCCGAACACATTCTTGATTATATCGAGCTGCAGGACGACCACGCCATCATGGAAGTGACCATTCCGCCGGAATGGATGGATCGCACGATCGGTGAGATCAATATCCGAAAAAAGTATAACATCAATATTCTTGCGCTGAAAAAAGACGGAAAGCTCGATATGAACATCACGCCGGATACGCAGCTGTGCCGGGATGAAAGTATGCTGGTTTTGGGAAAATACGCATCGATTCAGAAGTGTTTCCGGCTCTGAAAAGATAGGACGGATCGTATGGATGTCGTTTTGCTGTTGATGGTTCTTGGAGTCATGTTGAGTGGTTTCCGGGCAGCAGATGCGCTGGATCACATGCGGAAGGAGATCATTCGACAAGAAGGAAAAAGACGTGGCTGGTGGTCGTGACCATCAAATTGTGCTATACTGTGGGCAAGGCAGGTGATCTTTATGAATCGGAACGACCCACCCACTGAACATATTCTGGCGTGTCTGTCGTCCTCTCCTTCCAATGCAAAGATCGTGCGGACGGCGGCAACGATGGCAAAGGCGTTTGGAGGGACCTTTACAGCTCTGTATGTCCGGACTCCGGATTCGGATCAGATGGGAAAAGAAGACCGTCGGCGCTTGCAGCAGCACATTCGTATGGCAGAGCAGGCAGGTGCCGACATTTCTACGATCTACGGAGATGACATTCCGCAGCAAATCGCAGAGTTTGCCCGCATCTCCGGCATTACAAAAATCGTGCTGGGGCGCTCCAGCGTACATCGCCGTCATTTCTGGAGTGGACCGTCACTGACTGAAAAATTGACGATGACTGCGCCTAATCTGGATATTTACATCATCCCGGATGCTTCTGCAGAGACTGGCTATGACTCCGGAAGAAAGCTGTTCACCCGTCCGCTTCTACCCTCTGTCTGTGATCTGCTGATCACCGCAGGCATCCTGAGCTGCATTACGCTCATCGGCTTCTTTTTCTTGCAACTGGACTTTGCACGCTATAACATTATTATGCTCTATATGCTGGGGGTGCTGTTCACCGCATTGTGTACCAGCGGTTACACCTGCGGTGTGCTGGGCTCCATTGCCAGTGTTGCGCTATACAATTTTTTCTTGACGGAACCGCGCCTGACATTCCATGCGTATGACCCCGGTTATCAGGTCACATTTGCCCTGATGCTGACCTCTGCAATCATTACCTGCACCCTGACAACACGGTTGAAAGACCATGCAAAAATGTCTGCGCAGGCAGCATTCCGGACAAAAATACTGTTTGACACAAACCAGCTTTTACAGAGAGCAAAAAGCGAGGAAGAAATCCTCTCTCAGACAGCGTCCCAGTTGATGAAGCTGCTGAACCGGAGCCTGATCGTCTACCCGGAACAAAACGGAAATCTTGGTTCAGAACAGTTTTTTGGGGTTGACGGGGAAACGGCGCAAAACATCTTTTCTGCACCGGAAGAACGTGATGCAGCAAATTGGACGTTTGCCAACAAAAAGCGTTCCGGTGCAGGCACGGATAGCTACCCGGACGCAAAGGGACTTTATCTTGCACTTCGGACCGGAGGCGGCGTGTTTGGAGTGATCGGGATCGATCTGTCCGAAAAACCGCTGGATGCCTTTGAAAACAGTGTGCTGCTCTCCATTCTGGGCGAAGGTGCGCTGGCCATCGAAAACCGCAGAAACGCACTGGAAAAAGAGCAGGCAACCGTGCAGGCAAAAAATGAAGAGCTGCGGGCAAACCTGCTGCGCACGATCTCCCATGATCTGCGCACCCCGCTGACCTCCATTTCCGGCAACGCCAGCAATCTGCTTTCCAACGGAGAAACGCTGGATACAGAGACCCGGAACAAGATCTGCACCGATATTTTTGATGATGCACAATGGCTGATCGGTCTGGTGGAAAATCTGCTTTCCATCACTCGCATTGAAGATGGGCGGATGAATCTGCAGATCTCGCCGCAGCTGATGGACGAAATGATCGAAGAAGCACTGCATCATGTCAACCGGAAAAGCTGCGAACACACCATCACAACACAGTATGGGGACGAGATCCTCCTGGTCAATGTGGATGCACGGCTGATCATGCAGGTCGTTGTCAATCTGGTGGATAACGCCATCAAATACACCCCCGTGGGTTCGGTCATTCGAATCTCGGCTTACCGGAAAGACCATCAGGTCGTAGTGGAAGTAGCGGATAACGGTCCCGGCATTCCGGATCGCGCAAAAGCACAGGTGTTCGAGATGTTTTATACCGGGCAGAGCCGCATCGCAGACAGCCACCGCAGCCTTGGACTGGGTTTGCCCCTCTGCCGAGCGATCCTGACGGCTCACGGCGGAACATTGACCCTGCGTGACAACATTCCCAATGGCAGTGTCTTTTCCTTTGCATTGCCGCAAAGTGAGGTGAATATTCATGAATAAGCCGACCATTCTGGTCGTAGAGGATGATGTTCCTGTACGGTGTCTGATCACAACGACCCTGAAGACCCACGGCTATAAATATCTGACTGCTTCCAATGGGGAAACGGCGATCATGATGACTACCAGCCACAACCCGGACATCATGCTGCTGGATCTTGGGTTGCCCGATATAGACGGCATCGAGGTCATCCGCAGCGTCCGCACATGGTCGAACCTGCCCATCATCGTCCTGAGTGCCCGGAGCGAGGATTCTGATAAGATCGAGGCACTGGACAACGGCGCAGACGATTATCTGACAAAGCCGTTTTCCGTGGATGAGTTGCTGGCAAGACTGCGTGTAACGCAGCGCCGATTGAATCTGCTGGCTTCTGACGGCATAAATAGTCCGGTTTTTGTCAATGGTCCTTTGAAGATCGACTTCTCGGCAGGCTGCGTCTGGTTGAGCGAGAATGAATTGCATTTGACCCCCATCGAGTATAAACTGCTGTGTGTGCTGGCGCATAATGTGGGCAAAGTGCTGACGCATACCTCCCTCACGCAGAAAGTATGGGGCAGTACGCAGGAAAATGACATTGCATCCTTGCGCGTTTATATGGCGTCTCTGCGCAAAAAATTGGAACGATACCCGGATGCGCCGCATCTGATCCAGACTCATGTTGGTGTCGGATACCGGATGCTGCGCGCAGAAAATGATGAAGCATAGTAAAAAAGGGTGCGCCCCTGAATAGGACGCACCCTGCCATCGCAATTCACGATTTGATTCGTTGGCAACAACCGTGAATTGCATATCGCAAACAAGTTGTTGAGAATTGCACTGCTTGTAAAACTTGCGATTAAGACCACAGACAATAGCGATATGTACAACAGGGCGTTCCCCGTCGGGAACGCTCTGTTTTTCTTTGCTGGCGGTGTGATGAGCCTGCTCCGCCTGCCATGCAGCAAATTCTCTTTGCCCGCCTCGCTGTTCCAGCAGGCAAGGATGGCTGGGTAGAATGCCCGTGCCAGACGGTCGATGACTTCATCGGGATAAGGGGAAGTGTTTGTGGACTTTTTCTTTTTGTTCAAACGCACGCTCCTTTGACCGTCCCACCGTGGCAAAGCCGGGCGAGAAAATCAAAGTTCCAATTTCATATCAGGCGCAAGGGCGCGGATGCTTTCCGCCCTGCTCTTGCTGCTGGCGGATGGTTGATGGCTTACAAGTGCCTGTCGTTATGCGGTCTTTTCGGCTTCTTCAAGGGTTTCAGCAACCTGATGCTTACGCTTCGGGATGGTGAGCAGCTGGGGTTAAATGTGAAGCTGTATTCCAGCCGCTGGATCATTGCGTGTACCGCAGCTTCCAACTCGGTGTACAGCATCATGTCCTCGACGCTCCCGGCGTCCTCAAAGGACGATTTGATGGGTGTGTAGGGATAGATATGGGCGGCTTGCCGTCAACCACCTCAGGCGGCGCGTAAGCCGCCGTAGAGCGGATGATGGGTGGAAGCCGCTGAATGCTCCCCATCGGGTTCAGGGCGAGACTGGCACGGACAGCATCATCCACCCGGCTCATTTCTTCCGGGGTGAGGTGTCCGAGATATTTCAGCACCCTGCTCTTGTCTACGGTAAAAATCTGCTCTGCCTGAACGATTGATGGTAAATGTGCAAGGCAGTCAAGCAGATGCTCCCGATTTTCCAGTTCCGCCATCAAATCATCCGGGGTTTTCTCGGAAACTAGGTTTGTTCCCTCGTAATCCTCGGAATCCAAAGAAAAAGCCGTATGATAGCGTGAACGCTCGTTGCTGGCGTATTCCATGCGGCGGGAATCGTAGATAACCTCCGCAATCTCGGCAGAAACAGTAATATTGACACTTTCACCAGTGACCAACTCGTAGTGAAGAATGCGAGAGCCTATGTGTAACCTCAAAATTTTCGATAAAATGTGAAATGCCGAAAATTTGGAGACACTACGGATATTTCGCCGCTTGGGGCAGCCATGAAAAGAGGGCAAACATAAAACCTGCTCCTTTTCGGGAGAAGGCCATCTAAAGCTATAAAAATAGCCGGACAACAGCCGACCGAAAGATTGGAGATCTTTCAGTCACGCTGCTGCCCGGCCATTTGGTGCTACGTTTCATACATTGCCATGTGGCAATGGCCCGTTGCTCGGTGCGAACAGTCCATATTCAGGGTGCAATGCACCCGATTTATTATTTTTGTATACTTCAATACGTTAAAGAAAGTTTGGAGAACACCTCATTTGCGGCCAATCATCAGATGCCACGGAACGTAAAGGTGAACTCCACAGGCTTGGTCACATCAGGAATATACTCCGGGTGGACATTGGCACCCCAGCTGTCATCGCCGCCAACGCCCATCTGCTCGCCCATAGCACGGATGACCGTGTAATGGACCGGGGGCAGCTCGTAGGGATGCTTGGCACTCTCCATTTCATGGGGAGTGTAGGGCAGCGCAGAGAAGAACATGGGCTTTGCGGCATCCGCGGTAAACAGCAGCCCGCGACCCTTGCGGTCCACTACCTTTGCCCAGCGCACAGCGGTCTTTGCACCGCACTCCTGCGGCACAAGGTACTGTGCCATGTTGTCTGCGACCTTGTTCTGGTAAATGCCCAGCTTTGCACCATGCTGACGATCCCAGTAGGTCTCCGCAGGGCCGTTTCCGTACCACTCCACCGTGTCGTAGTCAGCGTCGATCTTGAACAGTACGCCGAACTCCGGCATTGCTGCAAGTCCTTCCACCGGGTCATAGTGCAGGGTGGTCTGGATGCGGCCATCACCGAACACACGGTACTGCAGGCTGCACTCTGCTGCGGGGCTAGTCTGGAGGTTATAGAGATAGGTCACGACCACGCTGTCGGCTTCCACCTCGCAGGTGGGGTTCTGGAGGATGGTGCCGCCATGAACAGACGGAATCTCCTTGCCGATGCCCTTGGCGGTAGCGTACAGGCTTGCCAGCTTCCACTGACCGCGAACACCGCCCATGTTGTTGCCGCAGTCGTTGTCGGTGGGAGCGCGCCAGAAGTTGGGACGGGGGATCTCCTGAATCATCTCCTTGCCGGCATAGCGGTAGGAAGTCAAGCCGCCATTCAGATCGGAGAACAAAACATCGAAATTCTCACCCCGGACACCGATGTTGTGTGTACCGTGCGTAACGGTAAACGGCGTGACCTTCTTGCTGGGAATGGAACGGACCACAGCGATCACACCCTGTCCAAAGGCGACTTCATGGCCCTTCTTTGCCCAGCTGGTGTCCGCCTTCAAACGGAAGCTGATGGTCACCGCATATTCACCGGGGAGCGCAGGGACCATAAACGGCAGCGGGAAGCTGGAACGCTCTTCGGGAGCAACATCAATATTGGTCAGTTCCTGCTGCTGATACAACTTTCCATCACGATGCAGCAGTGCAACGCAGTCGAAAGCATCCGTAGAGGTGAACAGGTTCTTATTCCAGACTTCGAAGCCAGAGTTGTCGATGGAAACGGCGATGTTCTGATAGCAGAACTTGACCTCCTGCATCTTGGGAGAAGGAGCACGGTCACCACCGTAGGCAATGCCGTTTCCGCTGAAATTATAGTCGGTAGGACGCTCACCGAAGTCGCCGCCGTAGGCTTGGAACCACTTGCCGTAGCGGTCTTTTTTCCAGATGGACTGGTCGATGTAATCCCAGATGAAGCCGCCCTGATAGCCGCAGTCCTTCTGGTCGGCAAGTTCCGTGTACTTGTGCAAAGCACCGTTGGAGTTGCCCATAGCATGAGAGTATTCGCACTCGATATAAGGCCGCTTGTCGCCCTGTGCCAGATACTCTTTAATGTCCTTCACCGTGCTGTACATATGGCTCTCGATATCGGTGGTTTCGAGGAAGCGGGGATCATTGACCACACCTTCGTAATGCACCAGACGGGTGTCATCAAAGCGGCGGACCATCTCTGCCATCTGGAGCAGGGTCTCACCGCCAAACGATTCGTTGCCCAGAGACCAGATCAGAACAGCAGGATGATTTTTGTCACGCTGGTAAGTGGAATTCATGCGGTCAAACAAGACAGCTTTCCACTCCGGCTTATCATTGGGCAGAACACCCTCGATGCCGCGAATGCCAGCCTGATGAATATCCCATGTGCCATGGGATTCCAGATTGTTCTCTGCAATCAGATACAGACCATACTCGTCGCACAGGTCGTACAGTGCATCCTGATTCTGGTAATGGCTGGTACGGATGGCATTGATGTTGTTCTGCTTCATGGTGATGATGTCCCGAAGCAGTTCCTCATGGGTGTGTACGCCCACAGCACGACCCGTAATAGAGCTGAACTCATGACGGTTGGCACCCTTGAACACGATGCGCTTGCCGTTGAGCAGCATCCGATTGTTCTTCAGCTCGAACTTGCGGAAACCGACTTTCTGCCCGGTCACCTCTACCAGATGGCCTGCATCGTCCAGCAGCTCGATTTCCAGTTCATACAGAGCCGGGTCCTCTGCACTCCACAGGTGGGGGTTCTCCACCGCATGGCTGAACAGAGCAGAACCGCCGTTCAGTGCGATTTTTTCGGAGAACACTTCCAGCTCACTGCGGCGCAGGGTCAGACGGGCTGCGCCCTTACCCTCCACCTGCAATGCAACTTCCAGCGTGGAATGAGTAAAATCATCCCCGGCAAACAGCGTTTTGACGGATATATCTTCCAGATGCACGGTGGGGATGGCGTACAGCCACACGCTGCGGAAGATGCCGGAGAAGCGGAAGAAGTCCTGATCTTCGCACCAGCTGGAGGAAGTCCACTTGAACACCTGCACGGCAAGTTTGTTCACGCCCGGCTGGAGATAGGGAGTCAGATCGAATGCGTGTGCGGAGAAGCTGTCCTCGGTGTAACCCACATAAGACCCGTTCAGCCAAAGAGCCATGCCGCTTTCCACACCCTCGAACTCGATGTGGACGGGCTTGCCCTGCATGGATTCCGGCAGCTCGAAGTATTTTACATAGCTTGCCACCGGATTGAACCGCTGCGGGATCTCGCCCGGCTGTACTTCTTCACGGCCATCCCACGGATACTGAACATTCGCGTACTGGGGAATGTCGTAGCCCTCCATCTGGATGTGTGCCGGAACATGAATGTCATCCCAGCCGCTGCAATCGTAATCCGTCTTTTCAAAGCCGGGGATGGCGCTGGTGTAGTTCTTTGCGTAGGCGAATTTCCAGATACCGTTCAGCTTCAGCGCCAAAGAAGAGGAGCCTGTCCGATATTCTTCGCGGGAAGCGTAAGTACGGAAACTTGCATGAGCATTCAGCACGTTTTCCTTGAAAAAGGTGGGGTCTTTTACTTTTGCAAAATCAAATGCAGCCATAGTATTTCCTCATTTACCTTTTATAATTTTATAATATTTCTCCAGCCTCCCCGGAGGAATCGCGGGATTCCTCCGGGGAACAGCAGATGAAGGAGAAATGATAATGGCTTGTTATCAGACTGCTTCACGCAGCTTTTCATTTGCTTCTTCAACCTTCATACGAGAGAGAATGAAGGTGATGATGGCATCCAGAGCAAACGGGATCACCAGATACATGATCTTCAGCATCGAGATGCAGGAATCCGGCTGAACGGTCAGAGCGCTGTCAAAATGGCTTGCAGCCAGCAGCCAGCCGGTGATGGCAGTACCCAGACCGCCGCCCAGCTTCACACCGAGAGAAGTGCAGGAGTACATCGTTCCGTCCACACGCTTGTGCTTCGTCAGCCAAGTATATTCAGAGCAGGCTGCGATCACAGCGTTCATATCGCCCTGCCAAGGACCCTGACCAAGAGCTGCGATTGCAGTAAAGAGCAGCATCAAGGTCACATTGCCGCTGCCCATGTAACCAGCTACAGCAACCAGTGCACGAGAAATCGTTGCCAGAGTATAGCTCATTACATTCAGCTTGTACATTCCGCTCCATTTAGCAACCAGCGTCGGGGTGAATACCAGAGCGATGATCAGAGGAATATTGACTGCCCAAGAGAATACACCGAACAGATTCTGGTTGCCAAGGATGTAGGTTGCATAGTAGGTGCCCATGCTGATCATGGCACCGTAGATCTGCTGCAAAATGTAGGTGACGCAAATCATCATATAATATTTGTTACCAGCAAGCAGCTTTGCAGCCTGAACCAGATTGTACTTTTCGTCCTGCTCGATTTCCTTTTTGTCGGTGGTATCCACCAATTCGCCTTCCGGCAGTTCCTTCACGGAGAAAACGGAGAGGGTGTTGACAAGCAGACCGATGATGGCGTAGATGATTGCAACAGTGCGCCAACCGGCAGCACCACCGCCCAATGCCGTAACAGCACCCAGCGTGATGGACTGGATGAGCAGGCTGGTGGCAAAGGCGAACATGAAACGCCAAGAACCCATCTCGACCTGTTCGGCACTGTTCTTCGTGACGAGAGCAGTCAGTGCAGAGTAAGCAATGTTGTTGGCAGTGTAGAATACAGCGTTCAGCAGAGTATATGCGATCAGGAACCATGCGTACTGTGCAAACTGTCCCAGATTGGTCGGGATGGCGAAAATTGCCACCAGCGTAATGGCACAGCCAATGTAGCCGTACAGCATCCAAGGACGGGCTTTGCCCATCTTAGAATGCGTTTTGTCAATCAAAGAACCAAAGAAAATGTCCGTCACACCGTCCAGCAGTTTGGAAACTGCGATCAGGGTGCCGACAATACCGGGGTTCAGGCCAACGGTGTTGGTCAGATAGATCATGACGAAGGAGGACAGGAATGCATACACCACGTTGCCTGCAATATCGCCTGAACCATAGCCGACTTTATTATACCACTTTAGATAACGCTTCTCAGTCATTGTGCTTTCTCCCATCTTGCTTGTTTTGTGTGGGCGCGACCAATCTGCTGCGCACTTCAGACTGGAATCCTCATCACGCAAGTTGCCCAAATCTCTTGCGTTTCGTCTGAAAATATTATAGAATCTAATGGAACGAAAAGATATAGACAAGATGGAACAAAATATGCACAAAATCAAAGCGTTTGTAATTTTTTGATAGAACATTTCCCAAATCACTGTAAAATCTCTGAAGATGAGGAGGACGCAGGGATGTATTTCAACTCAGGATATTTGAACAACTCCCGTTTGGATTTCAAAGACTACTCAAAGCCGCTGGTCGTAGGCAGCTGCGGCACTTATCGCTTGAAAAAACGCCCTAAGCTACCTACTTTTTGGGCAAAGGGTCGCAGAGACTATCAAATCCTCTATGTGGCATCTGGTAAAGCACACTTCTGGTTCGATGGTGTTGAGGAAGTGGTGACTTCTGGACACATGGTGCTTTATCAGCCGAAAGAAATCCAGAAGTATGTCTACTATGTAGAAGATCATCCAGAGGTGTTCTGGATTCACTTTACAGGATATGATGTCAAAAACATCCTGAACTATCACGGAATACCCTTGGACAAGCACGTTTTTTACAGCGGCACACTGCCGGATTACAAAATGCTGTTCCGAAAGATCATCCGGGAACTGCAACAATGTGAATATGGCTATGAAGACTATATTGCTTCTCTCTTCAACATCATTCTGCTTTTAGTAAGCAGGCAACAGCAGGAAGGCGAGAAAACAACTACAAGCATCCCCGAAGAAATCGAAGCCGCCGTTGCCTACTTTAACGAGAATTATAATACAAAGGTCAGTGTGGACGATTACGCAGAATCGCTGCATATCAGTACGAACTGGTTTATCCGTAATTTTAAGCAGTACATGAAAATAAGCCCTGCACAATACATCCTGTCCCTTCGGATGGTAAATGCACAGAGCTTATTGGAGAACACCGAATACAATATTGGAGAAATTGCAGAGATTGTAGGATACGATAACCCACTCTATTTTAGCCGGGTATTCAAGAAAGAGTATGGTGCCAGTCCGGCACAGTACCGAAAGAATCTGGAAGAATCTACTGAAAAATGAGAAAGATTCCTTATAAACAAGGAGAGTAGAACCATGCCGATAAAAAATGCGATCCACAGCCAACAAGTCTACGACCCAACGGATGAATCCATCATGGCAGAGCAGGAACTTTGCATGGATACTTTCAGCTTGCGTTTTCCTGTTCGTCAAGAATGCGCCAGCCGTCCATCAGGTCTGAATTTTCCATAATAAAGGTGTGGGCAGTATCCTGTCCCCACGAGTTGTCGTATTTCAGCATCAGATAATCGCTCAACTCGGTTCGATTTTTGAACTTCAACAAGCGATACGGCTCCTGAAAAGCGACCTTTTCGACGAAATATACTGCATCCGATGTGGGAAGCATAACGCCGACATGACCGATCATAAGAGAATTGTCCGTTTCAGAGAACTGATCGTGCAGGACTACGGAGACGAGACGGATCTTATCATCTTCTACGAAGGAGAGACCGCGTTTCTTCCATTCCTGTTGAATCATTTTCAAATGGGTAGGAATATCGGTCGTATTGGTGGTTTTAACTGGGGCGAACAGCGCATCAAATTTTTGCCGTTCATCGCCGCAAAGGGATTCCGGGTCAGAATCCAGTGTTTCATAGTCCATAAACAGAGTGTCCTCGGCTGAGTCAAGGTCTGCCTTGCCTGTGACAGTGATAAAATCACCGAACAGCCCACAAGCAGTGATCCGACAGTTCCAGCCGGGGAAGGTGTCATATTTTTCCGTCCATGCGTCCTGCATGGAGTAAGGATCGTATTTCAGATCCAAAGGTTTGGCGTTTTCAAACCCTGTGGTGAGCCATGCCGGGTCCACAGCATTGTTGAACTTTTGCACATGATCAAAGAAGGTCTGTATCCGCAGGTCGGATACGCCGGCATCCTGCAAAAGTTTGGAAAGAAGAGCCTGTGTATTAGAATCTGCCAAATTGGAGTATTCGATCTGCTGAAGGACGGGCTGAGAAGCTTTTTGAGTGCAGCCCCCTGCCAGAAGCGCACCGCAAAAAAGTGCAGCGGAGCAGACAAGAAAAGTTCGACGTTTCAAAAATGGTCACCTCGTTGTGCTTTTCGGAAATTTTCTTTGAGTGCCGGAGTCTCCACCATAGGCGAAGAGAGCAACGCCATCGGTCTTATAACGAATGGTATCACAGATAAACAAAGAAAATCAATGACTTCTGTCGTATTTGACCATATATAATGTTGCAGTATTCATTCCCATACGGCTAACGCCCATGTGGGGAAAAACGATGCGGCAGCTTTCTTAACGATTTTATTCATGTCGGACACAACAGGAGTATACCCAGGTTGGAAAATGAAACAGAACGATATAA